>Ga0181537_10004827_pt1 | contig 11079 bp, 10 predicted proteins | sample PEATcosm2014_Bin_39_FD_119765 | JGI IMG/M metagenome (GOLD analysis project Ga0181537, IMG submission 119765) | Peatland microbial communities from MTU Mesocosm Facility, Houghton, MI, USA - PEATcosm2014_Bin23_10_metaG | ecosystem: Environmental > Terrestrial > Soil > Wetlands > Peat | place... | reverse complement strand
CGCGCGCGTGGAAGGTCGCGTGAGCTTTCAGGGCGTAGATTTCACTTACCCCTCACGACCCGATCACCTCGCGCTGCATGAGTTCAACCTGCAGGTGGAGCCGGGCGAAGCGATCGCGCTGGTCGGTCCCTCGGGCGCCGGCAAGTCCACGGTCTTCCAGCTGCTGCAGCGCTTCTACGATCCAACCGTCGGTGCAATTCACATCGACGGGCTCAGCATCGAGACTCTGCAGCCCGAGCAGCTGCGGTCGCACATCGCTGTCGTCGCCCAGGAGCCGGTGATGTTTGCCGGCTCCATCACCGATAATATTCGCTACGGACGACTCGATGCCTCGGAGAGTGAAATCCATGAGGCGGCCAAAGCTGCCGCGGCAGACGAATTCATCCGTCGCCTGCCCAAGGGCTACGATACTGCCCTGGGGGAACGGGGCATCACGCTCTCGGTCGGACAGCGCCAGCGGATCGCGATCGCGCGCGCCATCCTGCGTGATGCCGCTGTGCTGCTGCTGGATGAGGCTACCAGTGCGCTGGATGCCGAGAACGAGCATCTGGTACAGCTTGGCCTCGCCAACCTGATGGCTGGCAGCTCCGGACGCGGCCGCACCACGCTCGTGATCGCACACCGTCTGGCTACGATCCAGCGGCTGCGGCGCATCGTCGTGATGAATCAGGGGCGCATCGTGGCCGAGGGCAATCACGGCGAGCTGGTCCGCGCCGGAGGACTCTACGCGCGGCTCGCGGCGCTGCAATTCGATGAGTCACGCGCGCTGCTCGACTGAGCCGCCGGCCCTGGGCGCCTGAGGCCGCCGGCCAAACTCGTGACGCAATTGACAAGGCCGCGTGATCCAGCTCCCTGCGGCCCCACACCTCTCGGCCGTTAACAGTGCAGACCTTGGCCCACGGGATGGCTGCATTTTGTCAAATGAGTTCGATTCCTCTGCACAGCCGGGGATTCGCCAGCGCGGCGAGGCGCTGTTGCCCGGCGAATCGCCAGCTGCGGACCTGAGCGCCGCCCACGCCCGTGAGCTGCGTCGCGCGCAGCTCGCGCAGGTGCTGTCGGGTTCGGTGATCGCGGTGATCGTGCACCTGCTGGGTGCGGCGGTCCTCGCCCTGGTGCTCTGGCCTCACGTCAGCCACATCCAGGTCTTAAGCTGGCTTGGCGTCACGCTGATCGTGCTGGGCTTTCGCATCAGTTGTCAGCTCTACTGCCGGGCACGTCCGGACAGTGACCCGCACCGCCAACGCCTGTACCTGCTGATCTGCTGTTACCTGTCCGGGCTGATCTGGGGTTTGTGCAGTCTGATGTTTCTGCCAGCGCTTGATTTTCCGCAGCAGGCTTTCCTTGGATTGATGGTCGCTGGCGTGGCCTCCGGCGCCGTGACCACGGTCGGTGCCGATCGCCATGCGGCGATGGCCGTGATCCTGGTCTGCGTCGTGCCCTATGACATCGTGATGCTGGGGTCACAGGAATCCATGCGCCTGGCGCTCGGGTTCATGGGGCTGATCTATTGCGCGACACTGTGCGTGTCGGTGAACCAGACCAGCAGGCAGCTGGCGGATAATATTTCGCTGCGTCTTGAGTCCGACGAGCGCGGCCGTCGGCTGCTGCTGCAAGCGACTCATGATGCACTGACCGGATTGCCCAACCGGCAACAGGCCCACTCCCGCGTGGCGGCAATCATCGCCGACAGCGGCCTGCGCAAACCCAACTTCCCGCTGCTGCTGGTGGAAGTCGATGACATCGAGCGCATCAACGTCTCCTTCGGCTATGGCGTGGCCGATGCCGTACTGCGCGAGCTCGCGATGCGGCTGGAATCACGGGTCGGCTCGGGCGGCCTGCTGGCGCGCATCGCCAACCGGCAATTCCTGCTGGCGTTGCCGGATCATGGCTGCGAGCGTGCTGAGCTGCTGGCCATGCAGCTGCTCGAGTCCATCAGAAGCGGCGTGCTGTGCGAGAGCGTGCCGATCTCGATTGGTGCCCACATCGGCGTTGCCTTCTACCCCGAGCACGGCGGCAACGCCACCGAACTGATGCGCCATCTTGATGCAGCATTGTTCGATGCCAAGGAGAGCGAGCGCGCACTGCTGGTGTACCGCTCGGGCGGCGAGGCGCAGCACCGGCGGCATCTGGCGCTGATGAGCGACCTGCAGGGAGCCATCCGCGATAACCAGCTGAGCATGTGGTACCAACCTAAGGTGAACCTGCAGAGCCACCAGGTCGAGGGCCTGGAAGCCCTGGTGCGCTGGACGCATCCGACGCATGGACCGATTTCCCCGGGCGAGTTCATTCCGCTCGCCGAGCAGACCGGCATGATCACGATGCTGACACGCTGGGTGGCGAAGACCGTATTTTCACAGATGCAGGACTGGCAGAACGCAGGCTTCACACCCGATGTGGCGGTCAACCTTTCGGCCGCCGACCTGCGCGATCCCGGGATTGCCGACCTGTTGCTGCGCGGTGCCCAGGGTCACGCCATAGCGCCGCACAAGATGATTCTCGAGATCACCGAGAGCACGGTGATGCGCGAAACACAGCGGGTCGTTGAACTGATGAACTATCTGCGCCACTTTGGCTTCCGCTTTTCCATTGATGATTTCGGGACCGGGCATTCCTCCCTTGCGCAGCTCAAGAACCTGCCCGTCGATGAGATGAAGATCGACAAGTCTTTCGTGCTTGATCTCAAGCCTGACTCGGACGATGCGATTATCGTGCGCTCGATCGTCAGCCTCGGTCACAACCTGGGGGTGCGCGTCGTCGCCGAGGGCGTGGAGTCTCCCGAAACCTGGAGGATGATCAAACAGATGGGATGCCACGTTGCCCAGGGCTACCTGATGTCCAAACCGCTGCCCAGCTGGCATGTCCTGGAGCGTGTCCGCGCGCTCAATGCCGCCTTCGAATCCGACAGCTCGGTCACGCAGCAGCTGGTCGCGCTGCGTATCGCCTAAGTAACCTGCACCGACAAATCTTTACGCTCCGGACGCCGGGACGCGCGCCGCCGCGGTTCTGGTGCGTGGCCGTTGCAGTTAAACTCGGCGCGTTCGCATTAAGTTACTAAAGGGGGGAATACCTGTGAATCACTGTAAATCAATCCGGCCCGGCCTGCGCCTTGGCATCCTGGGCGCGGCTGCCGCATGTGGCCTCCTGGCCAGCGGCGTGTCCACGGCGGCCAGCTGCCCGCAGAAGCTCAGCGCCAATGATCACGTCATCGCGCTCAACGCCATCCAGAACCTGATGGGTCGCTATTCGCACCTTGGCGAGCTGCGCGGCGAAGGCACGCTCATGGAACTGTTCGCGATGAAGACCGAAGGCGTCAGCTGGCGCACGCCGATGGGGCCGTCGGGCATCAAGGACATGATGGGCCGGTTTAACAAGCCGGGCGAGGAAGCTCCCGGGCTGGTGCCAGGACAACTGCACATGCATTCGATGCTGACACCGGTGATTGAAATTGCCGCGGACGGCAAGACCGCCAAGGGCGTCTGGGATTCCTTCGGTCCGAACATCCAGAACGGCAACGAAGTCGGCAACTGGCTCTGGACCAAGTACGGCGTCGACTTCATCAAGGAAGAAGGCGTCTGGAAGATCTGGCACCTGCAGGTCTACGCGATATTCAACACACCGTATGACAAGAGCATCACCGTCAGTGCCAAGGAGCGCGCTGAGCGCATGGCCAACGGTGGCGGCGGTGGACCGGGTGGCCCACCACCGGGCGCACCACCGGGCGCTGCACCCGGCGGCCCGCAGGGACCTGGCGGCCCGGCGATGGGTGGTCCCGGCCAGAACTGGACCGGGCCCAAGGACAAGTGGATCTACGATGGCACCAGTGCGCCGCGCGGACCCAAGATCCCCGAGCCTTACTGCACCTTTGATCCGGCGGATTCGTACGGCAACGTCTGAAGCAGAGCGGGCACAATGACCAATGACTCTCCTGGCCGCTTAGCCCGCCAGGAGAGTCAACTTTGCGAGCCACACCGCAGCTTCGGCACAAGCGCGCGGGCCCCATTCCTTGACCTCTTCGGGTGCCGGGACGATCCTGTTCCGGCATGAATTGCCCCCTTTCAATTTGCGCGGCCCGCCAGATGCTTCGGTTGAGGGTACTGAGGTGAGCCTCACCGAGGAGGAGCGCCAGCGCTACAGCCGACACCTGGTACTGAAGGAAATCGGCACGCAGGGCCAGGAGCGCCTGGGCCGCGCCCGGGTCCTGATCGTGGGTGTGGGCGGCCTCGGCTCGCCGGCCGCGCTTTACCTCGCCGCGGCCGGCGTCGGCACGCTCGGTGTGCTCGACTGCGATCAGGTCGAGCTCTCCAACCTGCAGCGCCAGGTGCTGTTTGATTCCGCCAGTGTCGGAACCCACAAGGCTGTTGCGGCCAGGGACCGGCTGCTCGCCTTGAATCCTTCGATCCGCGTGATTGCGCACGACGAGGAACTCAATGCCGTCAATGCGCGCAAGCTGCTGGGTGATTACGAGGTGATCGTCGATGGCAGTGATCGCCTGGCCACGCGCTATCTGGTCAACGACACCTGCGTGCTGCTGGGCAAGTCGCTGGTGTCGGCGGCGATCTACCGCTTCGAAGGTCAGGCCTTGACCTACGTACCGGGTCGCGGCCCGTGCTATCGCTGCGCCTTTCCGCAGCCGGCGGCGGATGCCGCGCCCAGTTGCGCCGAGGCCGGCGTGCTGGGTGTGTTGCCCGGGGTGCTCGGAGCAATCCAGGCCACCGAAGTACTCAAGCTCATCACTGGAATCGGCGAGCCGCTGATCGGCCGCCTGCTCACCTATGATGCGCTGGAGATGCGCTTTCGCGATCTCAAAGTAAGCGCGCGCCGTGACTGCCCGGTATGCGGCACCGATCCGTCAATCACTGAATTGACGAGCGCGGCGGCTGCGAAGTCCGTGGACGCAGCCTCGATCAAGCGCCTCGCCCCGGGCGAGCTCCGGGCATTGCTGGGTCACCGCACCGGTGCCGCGATGCCAAGCCTTGTCGATGTGCGAGAGCCCGCTGAATTCGCTGCCGGGCATCTGCAGGGTGCAATGAATATTCCGTTGAACACGCTGCCCGCCCGACTGCCCGAGTTCTTGGGGGCCGACACCGTCGTCTTCGTATGTCGCTCCGGCATACGCAGCGCCCGCGCTGCGGAACTGGCGATTCGGGCCGGTGTGCCGGGCGTCGCGCATCTGGAAGGCGGTCTGCTGGCGTGGGCGGCGCGCTGCGACCCGAAACTCGAGGTGGCCTGAAGAGCGTCCCGGAGACCTCAGCTATGCCACGTGAGGCTACACACCGGCCTTGCCGAGCACGTCGATGATCTGGCGCACACTTGCGGCAAGCGCCGGATGGCCGGACTCGAAGCGCACCGCGAGCGATTCGAGTCTCGAGGTGTGATCGGCCGCGGGCGCAATACCCGGTCTTGCCAGCCGGGCAATGTCGGCGCTGATCTCCATCACCAGCTGCTGTGCCTCCCGATCAAGGCTCGGGGTGCGTTGCAGCTCCTGATGCAGACGCGCCAGCGTTTCGCGAAGTTCTTCAGCCGACATGGTGCCCTCCTAGCGGTGCACTTGCAGATCCTTGCCCGTGTAGTCACTCAGCTCCAGAACATTTTCCTCGCAGATGATCTCGGGAGCCCCTTTCGTGAGCGGCACCCCAGCATCATAATCCGCAGGCGCAATGAGCCAGTCAAAGCGGCCGCATCCTTGAAGATGGCCCATCCGACTCAGGAGGGCTCGGCACCGCGTGCGACGCGGCGCGCGCTGGTGCGTCGGGTCGTGGCGCCGGGCGCAGCACCCGAGGCGCGATCCATCAGGCCCTTGAGCTGGGCACGCGCGCCTGTGGATATCGTACCCAGGCGCGCCTCGATCACCTCCACGTCAGGTGAGACACCGCGCGTGTGGGCCTCGAGTGCCGCGCGCATGATGCGTAAGTGCTCCGGTGTCGTGCCGCAGCAGCCCCCGATGATGCGTGCGCCTGCATCCCAGGCCATACGGGCGTATTCGGCCATCAGCTCCGGTGTGCCATCGTAACGAATCGCGCCCTCGACATACTTGGGTATGCCGCAATTGGCCTTCGCCACCAGCACGGCGCCGTCTGCCGAGGCCTTGGCCAGATTCACAATCGACGCCACCAGTTCCGAGGGACCCACACCACAGTTGCTGCCCGAGGCCAGCAGTCCATGCGCCTGATGGATCCCCGCCAGATCCTGTGGGGTCAGCGACATCATCGTGCGCCCATTGGTATCAAAGCTCATCGTACTGACGAGCGGCAGGCCGCTGCTGCGCGCGCCCTCGATCGCGGCCTCCACTTCTTCCTTGGAAGACATGGTCTCGATCCACAAGACGTCGGCGCCACCCTCGGCCAGCGCCTGTGCCTGTTCGGCGAACGCCTCGCGCGCCGCCGTGATGGACAATGGACCCAGCGGCTCCAGGATTTCGCCGGTCGGTCCGATGCTGCCCGCGACGACAATCTCGCGGCCGCTCTGATCCGCAACGGCGCGCGCCAGCCGCGCAGCAATCACATTGAGCTCGCGCACGCGGCCCTCGGCCTTGTGGAGCTTGAGCCGATAGCGCGTGCCACCAAAGCTGTTGGTCAGAAGGATGTCGGCGCCCGCTTCGGCAAAGCCGCGGTGCAAGTGGCTGATCCGCTCCGGCTGCTCGGTGTTCCACAGCTCCGGCGCCTCGCCCGAGACCAGCCCCATCGCGAACAGGTTGCTGCCCGTCGCGCCATCCGCGAGCAGCCACGGGCGCGTGGCGAGCAATCTTGAAAGCCGATCGGACATCACGAACCTCGCCTGCCACGTCGAGACAAATCGCGCAGCTGAGTGCGACGCCGGGAGGCGCGGCAAAGCTGACAGCCACAGGATAATCGACCGATCCTACAGTCTACGCGCTGCTGCCGCGCAGCCGAGGATCTGGAATCCAGGCCGAGCCTTAATCTGTCTGCAAGTGCTTAATTACAAACAGAAAATGACTGCCGTGCGGTTCAGCTGCCCTGATCAGGCGCTGGCCGCTTTGCGCGGCGCTGCACGGGTGGCGAGCCAGGTCCCCAGCAAGATCAAAGCGAAGGCCAGCAGCCCACCGATGCCCAGCCGCTCATGCAGGATCCCAACGCCCAGCAGCGCCGCAACTGCAGGGTTCACGTAGGTGATCAGCGAACTTCGCGAGGCACCCGCCGCCTTGACCAGATAGAACATCAGCAGCATCGCAAGCGCTGTGCAGATCGCACCGAGTCCCAGCAGCGAGGCCTCGACCGGCACCGAGGGCATCGCGCCCGGCCAGGTCGCGAGCGCGGCCGGCAGCAGCACAAGTGCGGCCATCGCAATGCTCACCGACATCGGACCAATGGGGCTCATGCCCTGAAAGTAACGCTGGATGATCAGCGGGCCGAGCGCGTAGCCGACCGTGGCCAACATCATGCAGCCCACGCCTGCCCAACCGCGCAGACCAGTGATTGGCCCGAAGCCCACCAGCGCAATCACGCCGGCAAACCCGAGCAGCAGGCCCGAGAGGCGTCGCACACCGAGCGGCTCTTGCAGCCCAAAGAAGCGCGACAGCAGCACGACCGCGATCGGCACCATGGCGATCAGAATCCCGGTGGTCGAGGAACTGATCCAGCGCTCGCCGAACGAGATCGCGGAAAACGGTATGACAAACTCAAGCACCGCGAAGGCGATCAGTGCGCCGCTGTGGCCGAGGATGCCGCGCAGCGCGCCGCGCTGCCAGGCAATCGGCAACAGGATGGCGGCAGCGATCGTCAGGCGAGCCCACGCCAGCACAAAGGGGGAGACTTCCTGGACCGCGATCTTGATCAGAAAATACGGCACCCCCCAGATCAGGCCGAGCGCGGCAAAGGCGAGCCAGCTGCGCGTGCTCATGAACTGTAGCCGGGGCGGACGCGATGCTCTTTGCGCTCATATCGAATGTGGATCACCGCGCCTGCTCCCGCTTGCCTCGAAAGGGGCGCCATTATCGGCTGCCGTGGCGCACGCCGATAGGGTCGGCACTTGAGGCTGGGGCAGCGCGCTGTCAGCTACACGCCAAGAGCGCTGCTCCAGTCCGCAGCGGACGCTAAGATGGAGGAGTTCAAGCGGAGGGAAAATAATGAACGTAAACCTAAAGCCGGGGCGCGAGCAGCCACGGCCGCCGTTCCGGGCCGATCACGTCGGCAGTTTTCTTCGGCCAGCCTATCTGCTCGAAGCACGGGAGCATGCTGCCAGTGGTCTAATCTCAGCGGCGCAGCTGCGCTCGGTCGAAGATCGCGCAATCACTGAAGTCGTTCGCATGCAGGAGCAGACCGGGCTGCAGGGCATTACCGATGGCGAGTTCCGGCGCACATACTTCCACATCGATTTTCTTGAGCAGCTGGGCGGGGTGAAGACCGACATACCGGTCACCATCCGCAAGCCCGATGGCAGCGAGGAACTGGCGCCACCGGTGATGCGTGTCATCGACAGGGTCCGGCATATCAAGGCCATCCAGCTAGCGGACTTCCAGTACCTGGCCAGTCAGACCGCGCGCACGCCCAAGGTTTCGATCCCCTCCCCGACGATGCTGCACTTCCGCGGCGGCCGCGCCGGCATCAGTGCGACGCATTACCCGGAGCTCGAGGCGTTTTACCAGGACGTTGCTGACGCCTACGGTGCCGAGCTGCGCGAGCTGGCGGCCGCGGGCTGCCACTACGTGCAGATGGATGATACGAACCTGGCCTATCTGTGCGATGACAAGATGCGGGAAGCGGCGCGGCAGCGCGGTGATGATCCGGATGAGCTCCCGCACCGCTACGCGAGTTTCATCAACCGCGTGGTGGCGCAGAAGCCGGCCGGCATGACACTGGCCGTGCATCTGTGCCGCGGCAATTTCAAGAGCACGTGGGCCGCGCAGGGTGGCTACGAGCCGGTGGCCGAGGCGCTGCTGTCCGAGATGCAGGTGGATGCCTACTTTCTTGAATATGACGATGCCCGCAGCGGCGATTTCCGGCCGTTGAGATTCCTGCCCAAGGGCAAGACCGTGGTGCTGGGGCTGATTACGACCAAACTGGGCGCCCTGGAGGACAAGGATGCGATCCGGCGCCGCATCGATGAGGCGGCGCGCTTCGTGCCGCTCGAGCAGGCGGCGCTCTCGCCCCAATGCGGGTTCTCAAGCACGGTGCACGGCAATACGCTGCAGGTTTCGCAGCAGTGGGACAAGATCCGGCTGGTGGTCGAGATCGCCCGCGAGGTGTGGGGCTACTGAGGCCCGAGCTAATACACGTCCGGCACAAACATCTGTTTGGGTATCGGCGTGCGCGAGTAATCGGGGTTATGTACGCGCGCCGGCAGGATCACCTCGGGATGCTCGATCTCGTGGTACTCGATCTGGCTCAGCAAATGATGAATGCAGTTGAGCCGCGCCTTCTTCTTGTCATCCGCCTCGACAATCCACCATGGCGCCTCGGGAATATGCGTGCGCTCGAGCATCGCTTCCTTGGCCTTCGTGTACTGCTCCCAGCGGCGGCGTGACTCAAGATCCATCGGCGAGAGTTTCCACTGGCGGATCGGGTCGTGGATGCGCATCTCGAACCGCAGGTGCTGTTCGTCATCGCTGATTGAGAACCAGTACTTGAGCAGGACGATGCCGGAGCGCACCAGCATCTTCTCGAACTCGGGTACCGAGCGGTAGAACTCTTCGAGTTCCGGCTCCGTGCAGAAGCCCATGACCCGTTCAACGCCCGCGCGGTTGTACCAGCTGCGATCAAACAGCACGATTTCACCGCCCGCCGGCAGATGCTCGATGTAGCGCTGGAAGTACCACTGCGTGCGCTGCCGCTCATCGGGCGCTGGCAGTGCAACGACACGGCAGACGCGCGGATTCAGACGCTGGTTGATGCGCTTGATGGCGCCGCCCTTGCCCGCCGCGTCGCGGCCCTCGAAGATCACCACCAGCTTGAGCTTCTGGCGCACCACCCAGTCCTGGAGCTTGACCAGTTCCTTCTGCAGGCGGAACAGCTCCTTGAAGTAGAGCTGGCGGCTGACGAGCGCGGCGCTCGGCGGATGATCGCTCTTGGCGTTGAGCAGTTCGGCCAGCCGCTCATCGTCAATTTCCAGCTCGAGTTCCTCATCGAAACTGTCGGTCATCTCGTTCTGAATGCGCCGTCTCAGATCGCGTTCGCTGTCGCTGTCCATCAGTGCCTCATCATGTGTCCCGGGCGCGCCATCCAGATAGCCAGTCATTGGCTCATAGTCTGGAGGGCATGCGCTGGCGGCGCCGGCTGATTCTTGTTCCTGCCGGTGAACTTCGATGGCTGCCGCCATCGTCAGTACCTGGCCGCCTCGAGCCTAGTCGGAGTTTTTTACAGATTTCTTACAGTAAGCAGGGCCACCCGCCTGACCCTGGCCCCAGCACCGGGGGCCTGTGCCGGTGCGCGGTGGCTTCAGCTGATATGCCGCTCCGACGGGGTCGCGGTGCCCCTTGCGGGGGGGTCTGCCATTGCCGAGCTACCGAGACCACTAGCTGCGCGCTGAAAAGGCGCAGCTCCAGGCCGCGATCGAGGAGCCCAGCAAGCGAGGCGGCAAGATCGTGATGAACACCTGCGGTGGGCGCCTCTGCATTGCGGCCAACACCGATCAGGGGCTCAGTTCTGTTAACTGGCACGGCGCCTGGCACGTCGATGGGGTGCCCATGGTCATTCCGCCGGGGTATTGAGCACCCAGCCTCGATGGAGAAGAACGCGCGCATATCTCGACGAACGCCTCACAAAATCGAAGGTACTTATCACGGGTTGTCCTGGACACTCGGCGTGGCGTCAACGCTGCATGCCGGGAGTGACCATGCCTCGAGTGAATTTACAGGTACCCATCAGCGAAAAGGCTGCCGCAAAGCAGCTTGGCGCTCGTTGGGATGCGCAGCAAACATTGTGGTACGTCCCGGAAAACATCAATGTCGCGCCGTTCAGCCAGTGGTTGCCGAAGCCACTGGAGCCAAATATTCGCGCGCCATGCTATCGCCTTCTGACGGGTACGCGCAGTTGCTGGCGCTGCCAGGCGCCTACGCGCGTGTTCGCGATCATGCTGCCGGCGGGGTACGAGGCGTGGATCGTGGAGGATGACCCTGAAGATGAT
>Ga0181537_10004826_pt1 | contig 11079 bp, 9 predicted proteins | sample PEATcosm2014_Bin_39_FD_119765 | JGI IMG/M metagenome (GOLD analysis project Ga0181537, IMG submission 119765) | Peatland microbial communities from MTU Mesocosm Facility, Houghton, MI, USA - PEATcosm2014_Bin23_10_metaG | ecosystem: Environmental > Terrestrial > Soil > Wetlands > Peat | place... | reverse complement strand
GTGTAGGTGTCCTTGGGCATCATGAAAATCGTCTCGATATTTTCATCCAGCTTGCGGTTCATCAACGCGAGCTGGAATTCAAATTCAAAATCCGAGACGGCGCGCAGCCCGCGCACGATCGCCTGCGCCTTTTGGCCCGCGACATATTCGACGAGCAGGCTGTCGAACGAATCGGCCTCGACGTTCGGCAGATGTTTCACGGCCTGTTTCACGAGCGCGAGCCGTTCGTTGCAGTTGAACAAAGGATTTTTGCCCTCGTTTTTTGCGACGGCGACGACGACGCGGTCGAACAATTTCGCCGCGCGCTGCACCACGTCCAGATGGCCGTTGGTCAGCGGATCGAAACTGCCGGGATAAATCGCCGTTCGCATCAGAAACATTTTAGCACGCGCAAAATGGTTGACGAGGAAGAAAATTATCGCGGTTGCGCCGGCTGCCACGGCACTTCGTAAATCCGCACGGCGGCCTTGATGCCCTTGACGGTGACGGGAAACATTTCAATGCACATTGACGCCAGCGCCGGATCGCTGCGGAGCAGTTGATTGTAAGTCGTGTCGCTGATGATGATGCGCCCGCTGCCGGAAACGCTTTCAAGCCGGCTGGCGAGGTTCACCTCGCGGCCAAAAATCGTGTAGTTCAAAATGTGCGTGTCCGAACCCATCAGCCCGACGGTCACAAGCCCGGTGTTGATGCCGGTGCCGAGTTGCAACGCGCGCAACGGCGGCTTGGGCGGCAGTCCGGCGGAGGCGCGCGCGCGGTTTTCAATTTCGCGCGACGAGTTTTGCGCCACGCGCTTCTCGTTCAATTCGTGGATGGCGCGCTGCGCGTCAATCGCCGCGCGGACGCAGGCGAGCGCGTGCTTTTCGTTCGCCACGGGCGCGTTCCAGAACGCCATCACGCAGTCGCCGATGTATTTGTCTAGTGTGCCGCCGTGTTTTTTCACGGCGTCGGCGACGACGGTGAGGTAAAGGTTCACCGTCTCGAGCGTTTCGCGCGCGGACTCGTCGAAACATTTTTCCGCCGTGTCGAGGTCAAGCGCGCGTGCGCGCACGAATTCGACCACGCGCTCCTGCATCTCGTCCGTCAACGTCGTGAAGCCGCGCACGTCGGCGAAAAGCACGGTGATTTCGCGGCGCGAGCCGCCGAGCGAAAGTTTTTCGGCCTGGAGCAATTCGTCCACGACGTCGGGCGAGACGATTTTTGAGAAAACAGATTTGACGCGGCGCTGCTCGCGCTCCTCAAAAACGACGCGGTAGGTGACGAGCATGATGTGCTCGATCAAAATCGCGCCCGCAATCGGAAACACGAGCGGCAGCCACAGGCGGAATTCAACGAAAACAAAAAATGCGACCGCGACATAAGCCAGCATCAGCAGCAATGTTCCGCCCGTGGCCGAAAACGCGCGCAACTGCCATGTGAGAAACGCCGTGAGCGCGCCGAGAAAGATGATGAGCGCGATTTCCAGCGGCAGTGACGCGCGGCGGATGAACTGGCCGGTGATGATGGAATTGGCGACGTTCCAATGTTTGCTGACGAGCAGCGTGTCGTTCTCCAGCGGCGTCGCGCCGCGGTCGGTCAGATCGTTTCCCTGCGCCGCCGAGCCGACGATGACGAGCTTGCCGCGAAAGGCATCGCTCAAACCGTTCGTCTGTCCGAGCAGCCGTTGTTTGTCCTGCCAGAGCAAACTTTCAATCGGCGCGCGCAGCAGATTTGGATCGTTCGGCGTGAACCGCCAGTCGATGTAAAAATAGCCGTCGGCGTCCACGGGAATCACGCGCTCGACGCCGTTCGCGCCGCGCAAAATTATTTTTCCATTTGGCAAATCCACGTCCGCCTTGCCCAAATCCAACCCGAGTTGCTGCGCGGCGAGGACGATGCCCATATGCCAGACGCGCTCGTCGGTGAAGGCTTTCGCCTTTGGCGCGACACCGGGCGGAAGTTTGTCTCCGATGAAGTCCGCCAGCTCAAAATTATTTTCCGCGTCAACGGGCACTTTGATTGCGTCGCCGTTCGGGCGCGGCAAAACAATTTGTCCCGGTTCGATTCTCGCGTTTCGCAAGTCCACGCCCAATCCGGGGTCGTCCTCGATTTTTTTGAAAAGCGGATGCCAGTGGCGGTAAATGCGGAACGCCTTGACGCGGCGCAAAATCCCGTCGGAATCTTTTTCGGTCGAGATGTCGCCGATGGCGAGTGCGTTTGTCGTGAACAGATCGGGCGGGGTAATTTCCGGCGTGACGGCGATGAGGACGTTGCCGGCGCGGCGCATTTGCAGCGCAAAAAAATCATCGGACTCGACCAGGCTGCCGTCGGCCATCTGCACGGGCGGATGGTCGGGCCGCAATTCGCCGAACAGCACGTCGAAGGCGACGGCCTGCGCGCCTTGCGCGGAAAGTTCCTCGACGAGCCGTCCGTAAATTTGTCGCGGCCAGTAAAGCCCGAACTTGTAGCCGAGCGCGCCGCTTTTCACGGCGGCGATGCTGGATTCCTCCATCGAGACGAAGGCGAGGTTTGTGGCGGCGGGCGCGGGAAAATTCAGCGCCGTCCGCACGCGGACATCGTAAGTCATCCGCTCGAGCCGCTCGAAGAAGTCCAACCGCAGGAGCCGGACGCCGCAGACGAGCGCGAGGACGGCGATTGCCAGGATGAGCGGCGTTCGCTTGAAGGATTTGAACTTCACGCCGACGGATTAAACGAAAAACCAGGGCAACTCAAGGCTGCTCTGGTTTCAGAAAAAGGGATGACCGCTGGTCGCCGAAATGTGGCAGTAAGTCAAATCATAGGAAAACGAGAGGACTTGCAAATACAACGTGTCGAGTGCGGTGGAGATGAGGTGCAGCAACTCGATCAATTCAGGGGAGAGCGGTGTGACCTGCCCGGTTGCGGGATTATATTGGCTGCCTTCGCTTATCAGCAGGGTGACGAGTTTTCCATCCGGGCCGGTGAAGGAAAGCCAGACAGAACTTCTGTTGACCGCGCACCAGTCGTCGGCACCGAGGCCGAACAAGGTGCCGCGCACGCCGGCGATGCCGTTGGGAATTTTTATGTAGTATTTGGACGCGGTGGAAAGTTTTTTGACGCTGGCGAATATGCGTCCGTGCTGCAAATCCAGTTCCGTGTCGCTGACGGTGTCCACGCCGGTATCTGAAACGGTCAGCTTGTCAATCTTGAGCGTGGTGTCACCTGACAATCGGACTACGTTCTGTTCCGCCGACGGCTTGTAGTCAACCATGCCGCGTTCAAGCGAATCGGGGGCGAAGGAAATCCTGTCCGGAGTCGGTCGCGCCTGGGGCATTTTTATGTCCTTGCCCAAAACCACGTCCACAATCCCGCCCGGCTCGGTTTTGAGGGTTGCGCCCGCTTGAAGGGTTTTTCCGGCAACGAGCGGAATCCACTTGGCATTGGGTCCGGTTTCTAGCGTGTAACTCGCCTCGCCCTGAACGCGCACAACGGTCGCCACGCCTTGCTTGGCGTCCTGCGCCGAAGCGCCGGTGGCAAAAGTCAAAACCAAACCGGAAGCGGCGGCTAGAAGCAGATTTCGGGCGGTTTTCATAAAAATTTCAGCACTTGTTTAATTACACCATCATTATAAGTGCGCGCCGACGAATGTCAACCGGTAAAAGCCGCCCAAGCCGCCCGGTTTCACGGCTGGCTCGTGATCTTTTGCCAGTTGACACCCTGCGTGCCCGCGTAGACCGCAAACGCCTTTTCATTCTGGATCAGCACGGCGCGCACGACGCTCGAATCATCCGCGCGCCCCAGTTCAAGGACGCCTTCTGGGATGATGCCCATTTTTTTGTGCGCGTAAACCAGCGCGAACACCGCCTGCGAGAGCGCCGCATAAGGCAAATCCTTGTAAGCGCCCTCGACCGCGTCCTCGACCGCGTCGGCGAGAAATTCCAGCTGGTCCACAAGGTGCGGAAATCTGGGCGCGTTGATCTGCGTGAACTCCAGTTTCCACTGCGGCAGATGATGCAGGATTTTCCCGGCGATCGCCGGCGTGATGCTCGCCGAGCCGTTGTTGACAAATTTCGCGATTTCGGACATGGCGGCAATGTAAGAAAACCGCCGCGCCCGTCAAAGTGAAATCGCGGTGACGAAACGCGCTTTCATTCGCCAGACTTCTTGCTAGAAATACGGCGTGCAAGATTTGATCGCCAAAGCCGAAACGCTGCTCGAGGCGCTGCCCTATATCCAAAAGTTCAGCGGCGCGACGTTCGTCGTCAAATACGGCGGCAGCTTCATGGACTCGCCCGACGCCGAAATCCGCGACAGCGTCGCGCGCGACATTGTTTTTCTCGAAGCCGTCGAAATCAATCCCGTCGTCGTCCACGGCGGCGGCAAGGCGATTACCCGCGCGATGGAAAAAGCCGGGCTGAAATCCGAATTCATCCAAGGCCAGCGCGTCACGGATGAAGCGGCGGCGAAAATCGTGGACGACGTTCTTTCGCGTCAGATCAATCCTGAAATTGTTAAAACAATCAACGCGCTCGGCGGCGCGGCCGTCGGATTTTCCGGCGCGGACATTTTCAAATGCAAAAAACTGCTGCTCGACGACAAGGAAAATCCCGGCAAAAAAATTGACATCGGCTACGTCGGCGAAGTCATCGAAGTCAACGTCGCGCCATTGAAGGAATCCATCTGGTGCGGCCACACGCCCGTCATCAGCCCGACTGCGCGCGGCGAGGACGGGAAAATTTACAACTGCAACGCCGACATCGCCGCCGCGATGTGCGCCATCGCACTCAACGCGAAGCGGCTCGTTTTCATGAGCGACGTTCCGGGACTTTTGAGCGATCCAAAAAAACCGGACTCCGTCGTTCCGCAACTCAAGACCGGCGAAATTGACGCGCTGAAAAAATCCGGCGTGATTGACAAGGGCATGATTCCAAAGGTGGACAGCGCCGTCGCCGCGATAAAATCCGGCGTGGAAAAGGTTTCCTTCGTGGACGGCCGCGTGCCGCACGCCGTCATGCTCGAAATTTTCACCGACGAAGGAATCGGGACGGAAATAATTTTATGAATTTTTTCCTCTGCGTCTTGGCGTCTCTGCGGTTTAATCCTGCAAAATGAAAGAAATCGTTCCGCCAGCCATTGTCCAAAACCAGTTTGAGTCCGTGCGCGAATTGTTTTCAAAAAACGTCGTGCCCAGCTACGGACGATTCGACCTCGCGTTGAGCCACGGCGCGGGCAGCTATGTTTTTGACGTTGCGGGCAAACGCTACCTCGACCTCGGCGGCGGCATCGCCGTGAATTGCCTCGGCCACGCGCATCCGGCCATCACCGGGGCTCTCGCCGAGCAATCAAAAAAATTGATCCATGTTTCAAATTTATATTTCACCGAGCCGCAGGGAAAACTCGCCGCCGAACTCGTCAAGCGCATCGGCGACGGCAAAGTTTTTTTCAGCAACAGCGGCGCGGAGGCGAACGAAGGCCTGTTCAAGCTCGCGCGCAAATTCGGCCACGACGAAGGCCGGTTTGAAATTTTGACGGCGACAAATTCCTTTCACGGGCGCACGCTCGCGGGAATCGCCGCCACCGGCCAGGACAAAATCAAAAAAGGTTTCGAGCCGATGATGCCGGGCTTCCGACACATTCCGTTCAACGATTTGGATTCCGCGCGCAATGCGATTTCTCCGGCTACGATTGCCATCATGATCGAAGGCGTGCAAGGCGAAGGCGGCGTCACGCCCGCCACGCCGGAATTTTTGCTCGGCCTGCGCGCATTGTGCGACGAGAAAAAACTATTGCTGCTCATGGATGAAGTCCAGTGCGGACATTTCCGCACGGGAAAATTCCAGAGCTTTCAGCGGATTCTCGAAGGCGTTTCCGGCGGCGAAAAGTTTTTGCCCGATGGAATTTCAATGGCCAAGTCGCTCGGCGGCGGATTTCCCATTGGCGCGTTCTGGGTGCGCGCGCCGTTCGCGGATTTGCTCGGGCCGGGCACGCACGCCTCGACGTTCGGCGGCACGCCGCTCGCCTGCGCCGTGGCGCTAAAAATTTTTGAAGTCATCGAAAAGGAAAAACTCGACGAAAACGCTCGCAAGCTCGGCGACTGGACGCTCAACGAATTGCAACGGCTCGCAAAAAAATATCCAAGCGTCGTCAAAAACGCGCGTGGCCTCGGCTTCATGCTCGGCTTGGAACTGGCAGAAAAAATTCCGGCGTTCGCGTCCAGCGAAAAATCGGCGGCGGTTCAATTCACAAACCGTCTGCACGCGGCGGGCGTTCTGGTGATTCCCGCCGGAACGCAAGTCATCCGCTTGCTGCCGCCGCTGAATTTGAAACCGCAGGAAGCGGGCGAAGGCATCTCCAAAATCGAGGAAGTCGTCAAATCGCTGGTGTAATTTTATGACTCCCGCCGCCCATAAACATTTGTCAAAACAAGATTCCGTTTTGCGGAAACTTATCCGCGAGCATGGGAAATGTTCGCTTAAACCTGAAAAGCGCCGCTCACCGTTTCAATCGCTCGTGCAGGCCGTCGCGCACCAGCAACTCAACGGCACGGCGGCGAACACGATTTTGCGCCGCTTCACAAAATTATTTCCCGGCAGAAAATTTCCGCGACCGGAAGATTTGGCGAAAGTCACGGACAAACAGATCCGCGCCTGCGGATTTTCGTTCGCCAAAATAAAATCCATCCGCGACATCGCTGAAAAAACCTTATCCGGCGTGATTCCAGGCTCGCGTCAAATTGTAAAATTGTCCGACGACGAAATTGTCGCGCGGCTCACCGAAGTTCGCGGCGTCGGGCGCTGGACGGTTGAGATGCTCTTGATTTTCCAACTTGGCCGCGAGGACGTTTTGCCCGCCGACGATTTTGGCGTCCGCAGCGGCTTCCGCGTCGCCTACAAAAAACGCGAGATGCCCAAGCCGAAGGAACTGCTCGCGTTCGGCGAAAAGTGGAGGCCGCACCGCACGACGGCGGCGTGGTTTCTCTGGTGCGCGGCGGACGCGGCGAAGGACGCGAAGAAAAAGAAGTGACGGCGCGGATTGTTTTGGTTATAAAATTTTCTTTGGGCGGAAAAATTCCCAAGTCGAAAGATGAAAAATTTATTGTCATTGGAAAAATTGCCGGTCGCGGACATCGAAAAAATCCTGCGCGACGCGATCGTGTTCAAACGCGAGCGGGCGCGGCTCGACCGCAAGCCTCTCGCCGGCCAGGCGTGGGCGCTGATTTTCTCCAAATCGTCCACGCGCACGCGCGTTTCGTTCGAGGTCGGCATCCGCGAGCTGGGCGGCGAATCGCTTTTCTTGAGCGCGGGCGAAATCCAGCTCGGCCGCGGCGAGCCTGTCAAGGACACCGCGCGCGTTTTGGGCCGCATGATCCACGGCGCGGTCATCCGCACTTTTGCACAAAGCGACGTCGAGCAGTTCGCGGAATTTTCAAAAATCCCGACCATCAACGCGCTGACCGACGACGAGCATCCGTGCCAGATCCTCGCGGACATTTTCACGTTCAAGGAAAAGCGCGGGCCGATTTCCGGCAAGGTCGTGACGTTCGTCGGTGACGGCGCGTGCAACGTGCCTCTGTCATGGATTTTTGCGGCGGCAAAGCTCGGATTTGAATTAAGGATCGCCGCGCCGAAACAATTCCAGCCGTCGGCTGAAATTTTGAAACGCGCGGGCGGGAAAATTGTTCTGACAGAAGATTTGAAAGCCGCCGCCAAGGGGGCGGATTTGCTTTACACGGACGTCTGGGTCTCGATGGGCAAGGAAAATGAATCCGCCGAACGGTTGAAAATCTTGAACGGCTACCAGATCAACAAGGCGCTCGTGAAGCTGGCGAAGCCCGACGCGCTGGTGATGCACTGCCTGCCCGCGTATCGCGGCAAGGAAATTGACGAAGAAACGTTCGAGGCCAACGCCGACACGATTTTCACGCAGGCGGAAAACCGGCTGCATGTGCAAAAGGCGATTTTGAACTGGGCGGTTTCCTGAAAGCAATTTTTAGACAGGATTAACAGAATTAACAAAATTGAAATTCTAATTTTGTAAATTCTGTCAATTCTGTCTGAATCAATTCGCAAACTGGCGCAGATATTTCAATGCGACTTTCAAATCCTTGGGCCATTCGCTTTTGACGGTCACGGTTTCGTTTGTGACGGGATGCGGGAATTGCAATTCTTCCAAATGCAGCGCGACGCGGGAAATCAGCGCGCGTTCTTCGCGTCCGGGTTTGAGGCGATAATCTTTCTTCAGCCGCGAAAGCCAGAGCGGTTTGCCGCCGTAAAGTTCGTCGCCGACGATTTTCAGATCAATATGCTGCAAATGAACGCGAATCTGATGCGTGCGGTTCAGAAGCGGCTCGCATTTCAGGAGCGCGTAGCCGTGGCGCGGAAAATTTTCCAGCACTTCGAATTTTGTCTGCGATTGCTTGCCTTCCCGCGAATCAACGCGCATCAATCCGGGCGTGGCCGGATGCGGCGCGATTTTGGCGTCCACTTCAAATTTTTCTTCCAACGGTTCGCCGCGCACGAGCGCGACGTATTTTTCCGCGACTCTTTGCGAACTGAACAGATTGGCGAGCGCGACAAAAATATTTTTATTTTTTGCCAGTAAAATCACGCCGCTCGTATCGGCGTCGAGGCTGTGCGCGTTGTCCAGATAATCCAGATTGCGTTCGCGCGCCCACGGTTTTTTGTCCGCGATTCCGGCGTGGAGCAGTTTCATCAAATCCGGGCGAAGCGGACTGGCGGGTTCGGGCGAAGTCAGAAGCCCGGCGGGTTTGTCGAGCGCGAGAAGAAATTCGTCTTCAAATAAAACGGTGATTTCCCAAAACTCGCGCGTGGCGGGCGACGAAAGTTTGATGACGCTCACAATTTATCCGGCTTGGTCATCATTGCTGCTGGAAAATTTTCATGTCGCCGAATTCCTTGTGGAGTTCGGTGCCGAGCCATTCGTTGAAAGCCCCGCTTTGGCGCTGCTGGCGGAGATTGTCCGTGAATTGCGCGAGCGCGGCATCCATGGACGACAGGTCCACCGGCAGTTGAGACTGGACGTAGACGATGAAGCCGCCGTCGCCGTCCGGCTCAAATCCGCTGGCGTGTCCGACCGGCGTGCTGAATGCGGCCGGCTTGAGCTGGTTCAGGTCAACGCGGCCGGCGAATCCCGGCAATTCCCGCGTGTTCAGGGAAAACGGAGGAAGCACCTGCGGCGGCAGTCCCGCGGCGGCGCAGACGGACGCGAAACTTTTTCCGGCGGCCATGCCGATCATCAGTTTGTAGGTAAAATTGGTTCCCGCCTCGCGCGCGAGCTCGGCGGCCTGCTGCATCTGGTAATCCTGCGTGACGCGGTCGTGGATTTCGCCGAAGGACGGGATTTCGCTGGGCAGCTGACGGGCGAGGGCGATGACATAAATCGCGTCCGGCCCGGCGATCGGGTTGGCGAACGGATAATCCGGAGTCAGGCCAAATGCAGTCTTGGTGAAATCCTCCGGCGCGGAAAATTCCGCGGGCCCGTTCTGGCTGTCGAACGGCGCGGTGGTTTTCACGGCCAGACCCTTTTGCTTCGCGACGGTGGCGAGGTTTTCAGGTTTTGGCGGATCGATGTTGAAAACGGCTGTGGCAAAATCGTTCGCCTGCACGCGCGCATCGGTGAGCGCGCGCTGGTGGATCAAAATTTCACGCAGCTTCGCCTTTCCCTCGGCCGGGGTTTTTGCGTCGGGAAAACTTTGCGCGCCGTATTGCGCGTAGGTCTCGTCAACCAGCTCGTCGAAATTTGTCTTCGCCCATTCCGCCTTCGACTGCGCGAGGAAATCCGCCACCTTGAATTCGACGTAGCTGACCTGCACGCGGTCGGGCAGGCGGTAGGCGGCGAGGTAGTTCGTGTAAAATTGCCTGACCGCGTCGGGCGTGACCGCGACTTGCGACAGGTAATTCGACGCGGAAAAGAAAACGATTTGCGCGGAGAGTTCCTGGTTTTCGCGCGAGTAAGCCGCCGCCGCCGCCTGCGGCGTGATGAGCGCGCCGGCCATGCCCACGGCCTGGATCAATTGCTGGACGGCAAGATCATGGCGGGTGAAGCGCTCAAAATCGGCGGCGGTCAGGTTTGCGGGCTGCAAAATCTGCTTCACGAAATCATCCATGCTGGGCGCCTGCCCGTTGCGGCCGAGCGCGCGGAGCATCTGGATGGCATCCGCCGCCGCCGCGTCGTCGCTGACATAAATGCCGAGGTCTTCGGCCTTTTGATCGAGCATCAGGCGGATGTAAGTCTCGCGCTCCAGTTCGTTGGGGGTGATGTCCGGATTCCGATCCGGCCATTCGTGGTAATGAATGAAGTAGAAAATGTAAAATTCATGCCTGGCCTCGGCGTAGGCCTGTTGCGTGATCTTGCGTCCATAGATTGAACCGAGGTCGCCGCCCCCGCCCCCGCCGCCCATGCGCGAAGGGCCTGAACCCATGAAAAAGACAAATGAAATAATGGTGAGTGTGATGATGATCACCCACAACCATTTAGAATGTTTGCGAATCGTTCCGATCATAGTGGCAAATAGGAAATTGAAGCGTAACCAGCCCGGCCAAGCGCGGTCAAACGCAAAAGCGCGCGGTTCAGCCCGCCTTGAGCCAGCGCGCCGCGTCCGCCGCCGCGTAAGTTATCAAAATGTCCGCGCCCGCGCGCCGCATCGCCAGCAGGTTTTCCAAAGTCATCGCGCGTCCGTCAATCCAGCCTTTCGCGGCGGCTGCTTTGATCGTCGCGTGTTCGCCGCTCACGGAATAAGCGGCGGTCGGGCAACCAAATTCTTTTTTCACGCGCTGGATGATGTCGAGATACGCCAGCGCCGGCTTGACCATGACGATGTCCGCGCCTTCTTGAATATCAAGCGCCACTTCACGCAACGCTTCGTCCGCGTTCGCCGAATCCATCTGGTAACTGCGCCTGTCGCCGAATTTCGGCGCGGACTCGGCGGCTTCGCGGAACGGGCCGTAAAACGCCGACGCAAATTTCGCCGCGTAAGACATGATGACCGTGTCGGTGAAACCGTTCTTCTCCAGCGCCTCGCGGATTGCGCGGACGCGGCCGTCCATCATGTCGCTCGGCGCGACGATGTCCGCGCCCGCCTCGGCGTGGCTCAACGCCGTT
>Ga0181537_10004825_pt1 | contig 11079 bp, 10 predicted proteins | sample PEATcosm2014_Bin_39_FD_119765 | JGI IMG/M metagenome (GOLD analysis project Ga0181537, IMG submission 119765) | Peatland microbial communities from MTU Mesocosm Facility, Houghton, MI, USA - PEATcosm2014_Bin23_10_metaG | ecosystem: Environmental > Terrestrial > Soil > Wetlands > Peat | place... | reverse complement strand
CGCGAATATTTCCGTCACGTTGCGGGCGTGGCGCGGGGCGGTCACGCCGCCGATGGTCACGGTCGCCGCGACCGGACCGGCGCTGGTCGGCACCATTTCCTCGCGCACGCCGATGAGCAGCCGCTCTGCGGCGGTCGCCATGTCGTCGGGCGTGCAGTCGCGCAGCACGATGCCGAATTTGTTGCCGGAATAACGCCCGAGCGTGTCCTTACCGCGCATCAAGGTGCGGATGCGCTTGCCGACCGCGGCGACGACCTGATCGGCGGTGTCGAAGCCGTAGGACTCGTTGATGTGGGCCAGATTGTCGATGGCGACCAGCAGGAACCCGCAGGAGGAGCGAAAGCGCACCGCCTCATCGAGGGTTTTCTCGAGAACTTCCGTGAGACGGTGTCGGTTGAACTCGCCGGTCAGCGCGTCGTAGCAGGCGAGATGGGAGAGTTGGCGTTCGCGTTCGTGGCGTTCGTTGATGACCCGCACGGTGCCGTGCGCACGCACCGCTTTGCCCTCGGGGCCCGCAAACCAGCGACCGCTGTCCTCGATCCACAGCTCTGCGCCGGAGCCGGCATTGGGGCGGATGCCATATTCGATGCGATAGCCGACGCCGCGGCCTTCGTCGCGCTCGTCCGATCCGATCACTGCCTCGAAGCGCGCTTCCACGTTGTCGGCTTCGAGCAATTGCGCGAAGGTGCGGCCGGTGGAGATCGTCCTGAAGTCACGAACCTGCAGGACGTCGCCGACATTGGCGCTCCACACCAGAGCGTCGCTTTCGATGTCCCAGCGGTAAAGGGCTTCGCCAACCGAGGCGAGAATTTCGCCGGCGTTGAGACGTGCGACGGGCTTCGGCGCCGCGGCGGTTTCGCGCGCCGCACCGTCGCGATTGACCCCCCCGCTGGCGTTGGGATCTTGCGGACCGTTATTGCTCACCGTCGCCTCATTGTCGTTGCTGTCCGCGGCGCGGGAGCAGACGGCCTGTTTCGCGGCAAAGTACCGGACTAGCTTAAAGAATTCGGAAATCTCGATAGCGAATTGGGGTAACGGAAGGCGCCTGCGGATTGCGGCTACAATAGGCGCAAAGGAGCGCGCGTCCCATTTCGGTACAGGAAGACGCAATGCCGGCTGCTGCCGTCAGCCGGCCCGCCCGGTTTCGACCTCAACCCCGCGCTGGGCGCTGCGGATACTGACAATGAAACCGACCAGCACATCGACCAGGCCGAGCATGGTCAGCAGGAAGAAGGTCGAGGTGCCTGCCCGCTTCACCAGCAGGAACTCCACCAGCATGGCGATGAACAGCGCCATCGCCAGGATGTGATCGACGATCGAGCGCGTGCCGAACCGCGTCGATTTCATCATCTCGACCGCGAGCAGCAAAATGGCAAAGGCGAGGAGAATGTCTTCCCAGGTCAACACCCAGTCTTCGCCGGACATCATATGGATCGTCGCCAACGGCGTGGTCCAACCCACGCCGGCGGTGAGAAAAGCGATCATGTTGTAGATGGCGAAAGGAATGAGCAGCAGCGGGAAGCCAAGCACGAACATGGGCGGCCTCCGCCCGAGGGGTTAAGCCTCGGTCTTTTTGCTCAACACCTGCCGTCCGCGATACATGCCGGTCTTGAGGTCGATGTGGTGCGGGCGACGCAATTCGCCGGAATCCTTGTCCTCGACATAGGCCGGGCGCTTGAGCGCGTCGGCCGACCGGCGCATGCCGCGGCGCGACGGTGACGTTTTTCGCTTCGGTACGGCCATTTTATCGCTCTCCTGAATGCAACGCGCTGTGCCGGGAATGGCGGGCTTATAGAGGAATGCGCTTACCCACGCTAGTGGTCCAGTTCTAACATTCGCATCCCTGTTCGGCAGGCTCTCATGCTCTCCGCGAGTTCGCCGCTGGGAGAGTAGCGAATGTCAAATCCGCTCCACTACGGGGCGCGGGGGCTGCGCAGACAGGCATCGCGCCCCGGATGGGCGGCCGCGCGGTACTCGTAGAGGCCGGCGAGCCGGCGCACCAAAGTACTCGGCTCGCGGGCGGACCGGCGCAATGGATTCGGCAGGATGGCGGCGAGTTCGCCTGCCTCGCGCGCCGTCAGATCGTGTGCCGATTTGCCGAAAGCAAAGCGAGCGCCGGCCTCGGCGCCAAATCGGCCGTCCGGCCCCCATTCCGCGACGTTGAGATAGATTTCCATGACCCGGCGCTTGGGCAGCACCAGGTTCATCCATATCGCCAGGGGAAGCTCCAAGGCTTTGCGCACGAAGCTTCGCCCGGACCAGAGGAAAAGGTTTTTGGCGGTCTGTTGCGTGATGGTGGAACCGCCACGCGCCTCTTCGATATCGTCGGCCTGCTGCATGGCCTCACGCAGCGCGCCGAGATCGACGCCGCGGTTGCGACAGAAGCTGCCGTCTTCCGCAAGAATCACCGTAAGCGGCAGCACCGGAGCAATACGGTCGAGCGGGACGAAAATGCGCTCGACCCGCTCGCCCACCAGCCGGCGCCACAGCATCGGTGTCGAAACCGGCTCGCCGAAGCGGTAGAGCGGGACGATCACATAAGGCAACAGCAGCGCGAGCAGAATGACCGCGGCCAGAACTCGCAGGAGACGTCGCAACACCGCGCGCATGGAGGATCGCAAGCGACGCGCTCAGTTGCGCGCATAGCCGATGAGTGGCCGCTTCTTGCGCCCAAGAAGAATGAGGATCATCGCCACGATCGCCAGTATGGCCCAAGCCGGCGCCTGGTCAAAAAACGCCCGGATGTAGGGGTCCCAAGCCCAGATGGCTTTTTGCTTCAGCCAAGCCTCGACGCGATTGAGGCTGCCTTGGTCGATATCGGCCCATATCTCGGCGACCCGCGTATAGACCAGGTGCTGATTGGCGATTGACTTAGTCCCGTCATAAACGACAAGGACGAAGGCGGTCGCCAGCAAGCACAGCCCGATAAGACGCAACAGAAATCTGATCATGACGGCGCCGGAAGGCTCAACGCAGGGAGCTGCGGGCAGGGATTACTCTGCCGCGCGCGTTTATTCAATGCACGCACTTGATCCTTGGCCGCTGCGGGGTTTTTCTCAGCCGATCGACGACTTGAGCAAGGGCTGTCGCTTCCGCTAACGTCTATTTCGCCTTCCCCCGCGCGCCGCGCGTTCGTCAGCAAGGAATTGAAATGGCTCGGAAAACCGGCGAACGCTCGCGCCGCCCGACTTTCACCGATCAGGAGGCGCTGCTGTTCCACAGCCAGGGCCGCCCGGGAAAGCTCGAAGTCGTGGCGACCAAGCCGATGGCGACCCAGCGCGATCTCTCGCTGGCTTACTCGCCCGGCGTCGCCGTGCCGGTGCTCGCCATCGCCGAAGATGAGAGCCGCGCTTACGATTACACCACCAAAGGCAATTTCGTCGCCGTCATCACGAACGGCACCGCCATTCTCGGTCTCGGCAATCGCGGCGCGCTGGCGGCGAAGCCGGTGATGGAGGGCAAGGCCGTCCTCTTCAAGCGCTTCGCCGACATCGACTCCATCGATCTCGAAGTGTCCTCGGAGGATCCCGACGAGATTATCAATTGCGTGAAGCTCCTGGGCAAAAGCTGGGGCGGCATCAATCTGGAAGACATCAAGGCGCCGGAATGTTTCATCATCGAGCAAAGGCTGCGCGAGCTCCTCGACATCCCGGTGTTTCATGACGACCAGCACGGCACCGCCATCATCGCCGCCGCCGGTCTGATCAACGCGCTGGAGCTCACCGGCCGCGAGATCAAGACCACCAAGCTCGTCTGCAACGGCGCCGGCGCCGCCGGCATCGCCAGCCTCGAATTGTTGCGCGCCATCGGCTTCCGTCCGGAGAATCTCATCCTCTGCGATACCAAGGGCGTGATCTATCAAGGCCGCACCGAAGGCATGAACCAGTGGAAGTCGGGCTTTGCCGTCAACACCAAAGCGCGCACGCTGACCGAAGCGATGGTGGGCGCCGACGTGTTTTTCGGCCTGTCGCAGAAAGGCGCGGTGAGCCGGGACATGGTGAAGTCTATGGCCAAGAAGCCGATCATTTTCGCCATGGCCAATCCTGATCCGGAGATCACCGTGGAAGACGTCGCCGCGGTCCGCGACGACGCCATCATGGCCACCGGCCGCTCCGACTATCCGAACCAGATCAACAATGTGCTCGGCTTTCCCTACATTTTCCGCGGCGCGCTCGACGTCCGCGCCCGCGCCATCAACATGGAAATGAAGATCGCCGCCGCGCATGCGCTGGCGGCGCTGGCGCGCGAGGACGTGCCCGACGAAGTCGCCGCGGCTTATGGCGCGCGGCCGAAATACGGTCCCGATTATATCATTCCGGTGCCGTTCGATCCGCGGCTCATTTCGTCCATTCCGCCGGCGGTGGCGCAAGCGGCAATGGATTCGAAAGTGGCGCGGCGGCCGATCGTCGACATGGACGCCTATAAGCAGCAATTGCGCATGCGGCTCGATCCGATTGCCGGCGTGCTGCAACAGGTGTTCGCGCATGTGCGGCGGCAGCCGCAGCGCGTCGTCTTTGCCGAAGGCGAGGAAGAACAGGTCATCCGCGCCGCGGCGTCCTTCGTGCAGCAGGGTCTCGGCTCGGCGCTCCTCGTCGGCCGCGAGCCGCGCGTGCGCGAAACGGCGAAGGCGCTCGGCATCGAGTTCGGCAGCGGCATCGAGATCATCAATGCGGCGTTATCGTCGCGCAACGCCGCCTATGCGGCCTATCTTTACGAACGCTTGCAGCGTCAGGGATTCCTGCAGCGCGACTGCCAGCGGCTCGTCAATCAGGACCGCAATCATTTCGCCGCCTGCATGGTGGCTTTGGGCGACGCCGATGCCATGGTCACCGGCGTCACGCGCAATTTCTCCGTGGCGCTCGAGGATGTGCGGCGCTGCATCGATCCCAAGCCCGGTCACCGTGTGATGGGCGTTTCGCTGGTGCTGGCGCGAGGGCGCACGGTGCTGGTCGCCGATACCGCGGTCACCGAAATGCCCGGCGCCAGCGACATCGCCGAGATCGCGGTCGAGGCGGCGCGCGTGGCGCGCTCGCTCGGCTACGAGCCGCGGCTCGCTTTGCTCGCATTCTCGACCTTCGGCCATCCTGCCGGCGAGCGCTCCGACCGTGTGCGCGAGGCGGTGCGGTTGCTCGACAAGCAGCGCGTCGATTTCGAGTATGACGGCGACATGGCGGCCGACGTGGCGCTGAACATGGAGCTGCGCGAGGCCTATCCGTTCTGCCGTTTGTCCGGCCCGGCCAATGTTCTGATCATGCCGGCGTTCCACTCGGCCTCGATCTCGACCAAGATGCTGATGGAGCTCGGCGGTGCGACCGTCATCGGGCCCATTCTGGTCGGCCTCGACCGTTCGGTGCAGATCGTGCCGCTGTCGGCCAACGACGCCCAACTGGTCAACATGGCGGCACTTGCCGGCTACAGCATCAGCGGGTAACGCCGGCCTGACCGCGGCAAAATCGCTACTGCCGATTCACGAGCCCGAAACCAGTCTCGACTAGGCTCCGGGCTGGCACCTCGGCCGCATCCTTCGAGGCTCGCTTTCGCTTGCACCTCTGAACGACGGACAAACTTTATGCTTCAGCCGGTTTCGCCCCCGCCCCTGCCGCTCGCGCTCGACATCCGCGATCTGGTCAAGAGCTTCGACCGCCCCGCCGTCGACCATCTCGACCTCGCGGTGCGGCAGGGCGAATTTTATGCGCTGCTCGGCCCCAACGGCGCCGGCAAGACGACGACGTTGCGCATGATCGCCGGCCTGATCAGGCCGGACGCGGGCTCGATCCGGGTCGAGGGCATCGACGCGCTCGCCGATCCGGTCGCCGCGAAGCGGGTCATTGCCTGGATTTCCGACGAGCCGATGATCTACGACAAGCTGACGCCGGAAGAGTATCTCGAATTCGTCGCCGGGCTGTGGGGCGTCGCCCCGGCGCTTGCCGAAAGCCGGGCGCATGAACTTTTCTCCTGGCTCGGATTGGCGCCGCATGCGCGCGAACGCTGCGAAACCTTCTCCAAGGGCATGCGGCAGAAGGTGGCGCTCGCCGGAGCACTCGTTCACGAGCCGCGCCTGATCATCCTTGATGAACCGCTTACCGGGCTTGATGCCGGCTCCGCGCGCCAGGTCAAAAGCGTGCTGCGCGAGCGCGCGCAGGCGGGCGCCACGATCATCATGACCACTCACATCCTCGAAGTCGCCGAACGCATGGCCGACCGCATCGGCGTCATCACCCACGGCAAACTGATTGCCGAAGGCACGCTCGAAGAGCTGCGCCACCAAGCTGGAAATGCGGGCAATGCGGGGAACGCGGCCGGCGGTGCAAATGGCGCCGCCACCCTCGAAGACACGTTCCTCGCGCTCGTCGCCGAGCCCGCGGAAGCGGCGTGATGGCACAATGACCCAGCCCGGCACCGCCGTCTGGTTTGCCCGGCACGAATCCCGGCTCGCCTGGCGCGACTGGATCGGCATGATGACCGGCGGGCGGCGCGAACGCCGCCGCCGGGTCGCGATCGGCATCCTCGCCTTCGTGATTTTCATGCATCTGGTCGCCTATTACGTCGTCGGCCGTTTCGCCGACGCCGTGCTTGACAAGCAGCTGCTGGTTTCGATCACGACGACGCTCCTGCTGTCGTGGCTGCTGATGGTTTCGCAGGCCATGGAGGCGATGACGCGCGCCTTCTATTCGCGCGCCGACCTCGACCTCATCCTCGCCTCGCCGGTGGCCGCCGAGGAAATCTTCGCGGTGCGCATGGCGACCGTCGCGCTCTCGATCGCCACGATGGCGCTGCCGCTCGCCGCGCCCTTCATCGACATGCTGGTGTGGCGCGGTGGTGCGCGCTGGCTCGGTGCCTACGGAGTGATCGTTGCAATGGGCGCCGGCGCGACCGCGCTGGCCATCGCGATGACGGTGGCGCTGTTTCGCGTCCTCGGCGCCAAACGTACCCGGCTTGTGGCGCAAATTCTTGCTGCCGCGATTGGGGCTGCTTTCGTCATCGGCCTGCAAATAACGGCGATCTTGTCCTACGGGACGGTGTCGCGGACCGACGTGCTGGCCTCGCCCGCGGTCATGGCGCTCGCTCCCGATGCGGGGAGCGTGTTGTGGTGGCCGGCGCACGCTGTACTCGGCGACTTGACCGCGCTCGCCGGAGTACTGGCCTTCGCGTTTCTTCTGCTTGCACTCGCGGTCGCTATGGTCGCGCCGCGCTTCGGCCAATATGCCGTCACCGCGGCGAGCGTCGGCAATTCTCCGGCGGGCCGGGCAGGGCGGGCGATTGTCTTTCGCGCTACGTCGCCGCGCCGGGCGCTGCGCCGCAAGGAATGGATGCTGCTGTTGCGCGATCCGTGGCTCGTTTCGCAAACGCTCATGCAGATGCTTTATCTGGTGCCGCCGGCGGTTCTCCTTTGGCGCAGCTTCGCCACCGGCGGCGGCGCGCTCAATCTGCTCGTGCCGGTCCTGGTCATGGGGGCGGGCCAGCTCGCCGGCGGTCTCGCCTGGCTCACGATCTCCGGCGAGGACGCACCGGATCTCGTCGCCACCGCGCCGGTCCCCGCCGGTATGGTCCTCCGCGCCAAGATCGAGGCGGTGCTCACGATTATCGTCGTCGTCTTCGCGCCAATGATTGCGGTCCTCGCCATCGCGTCCCCCTGGCACGGTGTGGTCGCCGCCTGCGGCGTTCTCATAGCCGCGGCGTCGGCGACCGCGATCCAGCTCTGGTTCCGCACCCAGGCCAAACGAAGCCAATTCCGCCGGCGTCAGGTGTCTTCGCGCGTTGCGACCTTCGCCGAAGCCTTTTCCTCGATCGGCTGGGCAGCGGCGGCGGCCATCAGCGCCATCGATCTGCGGCTCGCGATCGCGCCGGCGCTGTTGACGCTCGGCATCGTCGCCGGCGCCCGTGCGCTCAGCCCGCGCAAATCAGCGTAAAGCCACCAGCATCACGACGATCTCGCTCACCTGCTCGATCGCGCCGAGCACGTCGCCCGTCTGCCCGCCGATCTGCCGGTCGCTCAGCACTGTCATCAGCGCGGTAGCGATCGCGAGCATCATCAGCGCGGCGATCGTGTGCACCAACCCGAGGCCGAGGAGGAGAACAACGACCGCGATGCCGATGCCTGCAGCGACGCGCGGCGCGGACGGCGCGCCGGCCGCGAACGACAAGCCGTCGCTGCGCGCCGGGGCAAGAAAGAACATGGTCACAGGTATGACGGCGCGGGCGGCGGCGTGCGCGGCGATCAATGCCGCGGCGACGGCGCCGGGATCGGCGAGGCTTGCAAGCGTGCCGGCCCGCAGCAGGAGCGACAGGATCAGCGCGCACACGCCGTAACTGCCGATGCGGGCGTCGCGCATGATGTCGAGTTTTTGTTCACGCGTTGTGCCGCCGCCGAAACCGTCGGCGGTATCGGCGAGTCCGTCCTCATGCAGCGCGCCGGTCGCGGCCAAAGTGGCGGCAACCGAGAGCGCCGCGGCCGGCCAGGGCGGCACCCCGAGCCAATGCGCAAGCCCATAGACCAATGCGCCGATAACGCCGACGATTGCGCCGGCAAGCGGGAAGGCCCAGACCGCTTGCGCCAGCGCGCCGCTGCTCGCCGGGCCGGCATGCGCAAACGGAATCCGCGTCAGAAAGGCAACAGCGGTCCGCAGCTCACCGGCGCGTTCCGCAAGCCAGGGTGCCCAGTCGTTGCCTCTGTCGTTGATCGTCATCGCCTTGGCCGCGTTGCGGGCAATCTGCTAGAGCATAGCCTGTTCGTCATTGCGAGCGAAGCGAAGCAATCCAGCTTCATTTCGGGAGTCTGGATTGCTTCGTCGCTATCGCTCCTCGCAATGACGCGTTCGAGGATAAATGCCGATGATCGATTTCACTTCTTTCGCCGATTTGCGCGCCGCCTGCCTCGATCTGCCGAGCGGGCATCCCGCCGCGAGCGCCGCCACGGCGCAACGCGAGGACACGCTGACCAAGCCGCCGAAGAGCCTCGGCCGGCTCGAGGACCTCGTCGCCTTTCTGGCGCACTGGCAGGGTCATGCGCCGCCGCGTCTCGACCGGGTCGATATTCTGGTCTTTGCCGGCAATCACGGCGTAACAAAACAAGGCGTTTCGGCTTATCCGGCGGAAGTCACGGCGCAGATGGTGGCGAATTTCGCCCATGGCGGCGCCGCCATCAACCAGCTCGCCCGCACCGCCGGCGCGAACTTGCGCGTCATTCCGCTATCGCTTGATGAACCGACCGCCGATTTCACGGAACAGCCCGCGCTCGCTGAGCCGGAGTTTCTCGCCGCGGTGACGGTGGGATATGACGCAGTTGCGGCGGATTGCGATCTCGTTTGCCTCGGCGAAATGGGCATCGGCAATACCACGGCGGCGGCGGCGCTGGCGGCGGCGTTGTTCGGCGGCGGCGGTGACCGCTGGGCCGGGCGCGGCACCGGCGTCGATGACGATGGCTTGCAACGAAAGCGCGCGGTGATCGACCGCGCACTCGACCGGCACGCGGCACTGCTGAACGATCCGCTGAAAATCGCCGTGGCCTTCGGCGGCCGCGAACTTGCCGCCATTCTCGGCGCGGCGCTGGCGGCGCGACGGCAGAACATCCCGGTGCTGCTCGATGGCTTCGTCTGCACCGCGGCGGTGGCGCCGCTTTATAAGCTGCGCACCGATACGCTGGCGCATGCGCTGGCCGGCCACGTCTCGGCGGAAGCTGGGCACCGCATGCTGCTGGAGGAGCTTTCGCTAAAGCCGCTTCTCGATCTCAACATGCGGCTCGGCGAAGCCTCCGGAGCCGCGGTCGCGCTGTTGTTGCTGCGCGCGGCGCTCGCCTGCCACACCGGCATGGCGACGTTTGCGGAGGCTGGCGTGTCAGACAAGCCGACCGATGAAGAGACCGAGAAGGCGGCGGGATAACCCGATCAGTTGCGCCCGTGCGGTGAGGTGAAATCGAGCTTCGGCCCCTTGGGCACGACGCCGCTCGGATTCACCATGAACAGGCTGCCGTAATAATGCAGCTTGTACTCGTCGACGTTACAGGTCGCGGCGATGCTGGGCATCTGATAGAGCGCGCGCGTATAGGCCCACAGCGCCGGATATTCGTAAACGTGGCGGATGTTGCACTTGAACAACGAATAATAGACCGCGTCGAAACGCATCAGCGTCGGAAACAGCCGCCAATCGGCCTCGGTGATGGTGTCGCCAACGAGATAGCGGCTCTTGGCGAGCCGCGCTTCGAGCCAGTCGAGCGTTGCGAACAATTCGCTCACGGTCGCGTCGTAGTGCGCCTGGCCGGTGGCAAGGCCGCAGCGATAGACGCCGTTGTTGAGCGTTTCATAGACGCGCGTATTGACCGCGTCGATCTCCGGCCGAAGCGCCGCGGGGTAATAGTCGGTGCGCTCATCGGTGAAGGCGGCGAACGCGCTGTTGAACATGCGGATGATGTCGGAGGATTCGTTGCTGACGATGGTGCCGGTCTTTTTGTCCCACAGCACCGGCACGCTGACGCGCCCGGTGTAATGCGGGTCGGCGCGGGTGTAGAGCTCGTGGACGAAATGCGCGCCGGTGATCGGGTCAAACGCGGCGAACTTCCAGCCGCCTTTGAGCAGAAGCGGCTCGACCAGGCTCATCGACACGACGCCTTCGAGCTTCTTGAGCGCCCGGAGGATCATGGTGCGGTGGCACCAGGGGCAGGGCCGCGCGACGTAAAGATGATAGCGCCCGGCTTCTGCCGGAAATGCCGAGCTGCCGTCGGCGGTGACAAAGTTGCGAAACGCGGTCGCCGGCCGCACGAAGGCGCCATCCTTGCGGTAGGTCTCTTCGTCGTCGATCCACTTGCCGTCGATCAGGATGCCCACGCGTCCGGCTCTTTTGTTCGCTCCGCGGCCAATGACGCGGCAATCACATGAACGCCTGGATGCCGGTCTGCGCGCGGCCGAGGATCAGCGCGTGGATGTCGTTCGTGCCTTCGTAGGTGTTGACGGTTTCGAGGTTGCACATCACCCGCATCACGTGGAATTCGTCGGCGATGCCGTTGCCGCCGTGCATGTCGCGGGCAAGCCGCGCCACGTCGAGCGCTTTGCCGCAATTGTTGCGCTTCAAAAGCGAAATCGCCGG
>Ga0181537_10004824_pt1 | contig 11080 bp, 5 predicted proteins | sample PEATcosm2014_Bin_39_FD_119765 | JGI IMG/M metagenome (GOLD analysis project Ga0181537, IMG submission 119765) | Peatland microbial communities from MTU Mesocosm Facility, Houghton, MI, USA - PEATcosm2014_Bin23_10_metaG | ecosystem: Environmental > Terrestrial > Soil > Wetlands > Peat | place... | reverse complement strand
GCCAGCCCGTTGCGCAGAAAAACCCACGTCGGCGTATAGCCCGCCAGCCCCACCGTATTCGCCTGCCACCACCCCGCCAGCGTGGCCGGATAACCGGGCGTCATCTGCACGACAATATCGTGCCACCACGAAAACGTATTCGCCGCCCCATAAAACACCAGCGAGCACACAAAACTCCCGCTGATGATCTTCGCCAGCGACTTCCGCCGCGAAATCAAAATCCCCAGGCCGCCCGCCGCCGCGTAAATCCCAAACGAAATCACCGTCCACCACGAAAACATCGAACCCGAACCGTCGGTCTGGTAATTCACCTCCACAAACGCGAGATCGGTCATCAGCAGCGCCACCGGCCCCACCAGCCAGCCCCAACGGCGCGGAAGGTACATCGCGCCCACGTAAGCCAGCGCCATCAGCGGCGAAATATTCGGCACCACCTCCGGGTACATGTTGTTCAGCAACCGGAACGCCACACAGCCCAAAATCAAAAGCAGGGCCAGATAAACAGGAGAAATTTCACGCTTCATAAAGACAACCCTACACTAAAGCTTCTCCGCCGACCAAAGGCAAGCGGTCCGTGGTAGTCGTCGCGCCTCCGAAGGTAGCCGGCGCAGGCGAAGAGGAAAAAGCGCCGGGCCTTTCCCTGGAGGGTCGGACTCTGTTCCGACCCAAGGCTTGCCTTTCCCCTCGTTCCCAAGTTTTACTTGGGAATGCCCCTTGTGCCTCGCGAAACTCTGTTTCGCGCATTCTGGTTCGCCGGTAGCCGTCGCACCTTCAGGCGACAGCGTCTCGACCCTCTTTTCCCTCCTGGTCGTGCCCTGCCTCTACGACCCGATGGCACCGGTCGAGGACAAATCGCATCACGTCCGCCGCGAGCTTGATGCCGCCGACGCCGAGCAGGAAACCGAACTCGTCGGGCATTGATTTGGAGGGATGAGCTCCTGCTCGTCCGCGCACGACCGGGAGGTCGTCCCTCCACGTAGCCGCGCTCGTAAAAGCGTGGCCGATTATGCTATAAGGCCTTCCTCGCATGCACCGGATCAAATTCATCCACCAGCCTCAATCAGACCGCGATCCGGTCCGCAGCCGGCGCGCTGTCTTCGCCTCATGCGCATTTCATGGACTCGCGCTCGGCCTGCTCCTCTGGCTGACTTTTCTTTACCGCGCCCATCTGCCGCTCCCCAAAAGCGGTTCCGCCCCCGGCGCTTCCATCATCACCCTCGAAACCATGGTTGTTGTCACGCCTGCGCCGCAACCCATTCAACCTCCTGCGCCGATTCCACCCGCGCCCGTCGCCCTTCCCACGCCCAAACCTCCCGATGTGGGCGTTCCCGTTCTGGCCATCAAAATCATCAAGCCCACGCCTCCGGCACCGGTCAAAATCCAAGCCCCGCCCCATCCGATGATTGCGCACGCAACGCCGACGCCCAGCCATCCCAAGCCCGCCGCCGCCTCCAGCTATGCGCCCGGCCTCAACCTGCTGCCCCATCCCCCCTACCCCCTTGAAGCCCGCAATCTCGGCCAGACCGGCACCGTCATCATGAACGTCCAATTCGACGCCGACGGCAATGTGATCCGCGCCGAGGTGGCGCAATCGAGCGGCGTCCCGCTCCTCGACTCCACCACGCGCTCCTTCATCCGCGCGCACTGGCACAGCGCCGCGTACGCCGGACAAACCATCAGCCAGCCCGTCGAGTATTCGCTCGAGAATCTTTAACCGACAAATTCAGATCTACTGCGTCTCGATTTGGAGGACATTGATCGAGTAGGGGGCGAGCGTCCGGGTAAAAGTGGCGCCGAGTCCACTGACTTTAGAAACCACCGGGACGATCTTCTGAGGATCGTCGATGGTGTTCGTGTCGGTCGACTGGGCGGAAGTTAAAACGACGGAGGTTCCGTCCGGCATGACTTTGGCCGCACCGGTCAAATTGATCTGCACGTCTTGAGAAGAATCCGCCGCGTTGACGAGCTTCAAATAAACCGTTCCCTTGGCGCTGTCCTTGGTCGCCACATAGAAGAGTGAAGGGATTTCCTTGGACGGCGGCGCCGGATTTTTTTTCGACGCGGGCGGCTGCCAGGTCTGCGTGGGGATATTCTGTCCGGTGATGGGGACGACAGTGTCTCCGAGGTAGGTGTTGAACATTTTCTGCGCGTAGTAGGAAGGCGAACCGTAACTGGTGAGCGTATTGTAGCCGACCAGGTCGGATTTCCACTGCATGCCGCCCGGGTTCACGTTGACAAAAAGCGGCGCGTAACTCGCAATGACCACGATATCGGAATTGCGTTCCAGGCCCGTCATCCACGCGGCATCGCCCAGGGCGGCATTGAGATTGGTGGTGGGGGATCCTTCGCGTGTGGCCCATTCACCCACGAAGACTTTCGGCCCTTGGCGATCGGTGGCGTCGTAATGAGTGGCATCGTCTTCCATTTGCCCGGCGGAGCGATAGAAGTGATCGTCAATAACATCGGGAGTGGTTGAGGTGACCTTGTCCCGGGCGGTGGAGATGCAGAGGAGATTCGGATACTTCGCCTTGATCGCATTGGAGAACTGGGTGAACCGGCCGTCGTAACTCCCCGATTTATCGAAAAAATCCTCATTGCCGATTTCGACGTAGGTCAGGGGAAACGGCGCGGGATGGCCGTCCTTGACGCGCTCGGCCCCCCATTGGGTGCTGGCGTCGCCGGTGACATATTCGATTTCATCGAGCGCGTCCTGCACAAAGGGCTGCAAGTCGTCCCCGGGCTCGACATGCTCGCCCTTGAGGGAATAACCGGCATAGACAGCAAGCACGGGCTGGATGTGCAAGTCCTCGCACCATTCCAGGAATTCGAGAAGTCCCATGCCGTCGTTGGCGCCGTACTTCCAGCAACCTTTGTGTCCCGGACGCTGCTCGAGCGGGCCGATCGTTTTTTTCCAGGGGAAGCGGTCCGCGACGGTGTCGCCCTCGAGAAAATTGCCGCCGGGCAGACGAAGGAAAGTCGGTTTCATGTCGGCAAGAAGTTGCATGATGTCGATGCGGTTGCCGTTCGGGCGGTCCTGGTAGGTCGGCGGAAAGAGCGAGATGAGGTTGAACCAGATGGTGCCCGGCTTTTCCGTCGAGATGATGAAGCGATTCGTCGCGGAGGGCGTGGCGTCGTCGCCCGTGGTCAGCGTGGCGCTGTACTTCTGCCATTGGTTGGTGATCTGCGGCACCTGGGCGGTGGCGAAGACTTTCGAGCCATCGTTGGCCTCGATGCTCACGGTCAGGGGGCCGGAGGATGCGCCGTCCGACTTCGCGTAGAAGGAGGCTTGGTAGACCGTTTTCGGCCGCACCGGAATGCCCCAATAGCCGTCGTTGGCCACACCGACGCGGTGTCCCGGCGCCGCGTTGGGGGCTTCGAGCTTGAGGGAAGTGGTGAGAACGGTCTCCGCGATCGGCTGGCCGGGATCGAGAGAAATCGCGTTGGACTGGCCGCTGTCCTGCACCACTGACCAGTGGGCCGGTTGATCCGCGTTATCCCGGAAAATACGATTCTGAATCAACTCGGCGTAAATGCCGCCCTCGTAGGAATAATTGATTTCTTCGGTCATCAAGCCGTAAAGGGTCGGGCTGACCTTGGCGCCAGCCTGGCTCAAGTCGAGGCTGAGGGCCGGCACGGTCGACTGTGCCCTGAGAAAAGAAAACGCCGCGAGAAGAAGCGATGCGATAGAGATGAGAATGAACCTTTGGGACTTTGTTTGCTTTTTAGTGTTCATGAGAAATTCCTTTCAGATAGGAACCGAATTTTCTGGTTCAAAGAATTGATGCGCGACGGTTCTTCCGGCCGAAGCTAGTGGTTGGTTTCGTCGAGGCCGGCGCCCGTGGCGTTATTCAACAAAAGAAAGTCTTGGGTGAAACCGGTGACGTGAATGTCTTTAAGCGTGACGTTCGTCGCGTTTTTAAAGATCCAGGGTTCGGCGCACGTTCCGGTGATGTTGGTGAGTGTGATGCCATCGGCGGGATTTTCAGTCGTGGCCGTAATCGTCACCGCTTTTTTGCCGTTGATTCGCGCGTTGTTGATCGTGATGTTTTGGAATTTCGTCAGGCCGGCGGGACCGGGAACGCCCTGCGCGTCGGGATTGGACTTGTAATTGGTGTCGATTTCCAGCAGCGGTTCGGGGCCGACGTCGATGTCTTCCGCCGTGACGTCCCGGATATAACCGGCGCGGCCGGGACGGCTTTTGAGATAAAGCGCGGCGCGGCCCTGCTGGAAGGTGCAATGTTGAATGTGGACGTTCTGGATGCCGCCGGAAAGCTCGCTGCCGAAGGCGATGGAAGAGTAGCCTTTGATGAAGGTGCAGTTGGTGATGGTGATGTCCTGGCACGGGCGGCCAATCTTGACCCCTTCCTGGCCTTTGCCCGATTTGATTGCGATATTGTCGTCGATGGTGCTAAACGAACAGTGGTCGATGGTCACATGCTGGCACGAATCCGGGTCGATGCCGTCCCCGTTCCAGCCGGTGGTTTGAATGACGAGGTTCGAGATGGAGACGTCCTGGCAATAGGTGGGGTGGACTGTCCAGATTTGATTGCCGTGCAGGGTCATGCCGTCGAGGCGGACATTTTTGCATTCAATCGGTTCGATCAAAGTCGGCGCGCGGGGATTGCGCAGCTTGCCGATTTGCGTGTCGCCCTGAATGACGCCGGTGCCGGTGATGGCGATGTCCTCGGCATGGTCGGCGTGAATGAGCGCCAGGTAGGCCGGTTTTTCCATGCCCTCCCATCGCGCAGTGGCCAGCGTGTAATCGGCCTTGTCGCCGCTGCCCTGGATGATCGTCTCCTGCGGCACGACGAGATGGACGTGGGATTTGAGCTCGATGCCGCCGGTGAGGAAGGTTCCGGCGGGAAAATCGACTTCGCCGCCACCGGCCTGGGCGCAGGCATCGATGGCTTTTTGAATGGCGTCCGTGTCCTTGGTTTTGCCATCGCCCGTGGCGCCGAAATCTTTGACGTTGAAGCTTTGCGGCGCGGGAGCCTGGCCGTGAAGCAGATCGGGAATGGACAGAACGAGGCTTAAACTTACGGCAAAGAACACACTTCGAAACGGGTGGCGCATAATTTTAGAATTCAGGTCAATCGCGGGGAGCTTCTTTGTGCCCCAAAACAAATTCAAATCACAGTTACAATTAAAAAAACTTGAGCGTTTTTGTCCTTTTGTTCAAGCAGGAATAACGCATGACAGCCTGACCGATGGGGAAATGCCCTGAGCAAGCTCATCGCAAAACTTCGCCCTTCTCGGGAATTCCCGGCTCATCCAGAACCTGAATCCAGGTGCCGGGCCCAAGGTGCTGCCAATCCTGGATGACCCAGACGACTTTCTTGGCCGGCGTGACTTCCACCATTTGCACGCAGTCTTTCGCGGTGAGCGTCTTGTCGCGTATTCCGTTGCTGCTGATGATGGTGTCTCCGTTGGCCAGGCGGGAGAGCCCCTGCACCCACTGCAGATTGATCCCGGGCAATTCAGTCTTGCCGACTTCCCAGACGGTCTTGCCCGTCCGGTCGACCTCGCGCACCCAGCCCGCGCCGTTGCCGGCAATCAAAATATCGCCGTTGGGCACCCGTATCGCCGTCCAAGGCGCTTTCGCGGGAATCGTCAGGATGGGCTTCCAATCCTTGTCGTATTCCACCACTTTGTTCAATTCCATGTACGGAATGAGAAACGTACCGGCCGCCGTCATCCGGGCGTTGCGGACCTGACCGTGAACCGTCTTCACGTCGGTCGTGCTGATCGTGTCGAGCGCGTGCTGCCACTCCACCTTGCCGGTCTTGATGTTGAACATCATCATCATCGGGGCCGGGAGGCCGTTGTTGACGAGCAAGACCCGGTCGAGGCCGATGGGCTGAACCGCGTGGGACTGCGTTCCGGGCGGGCTATCCCAATGCCAGACGACTTTTTTATCCGGCGTAATTTCCTCCGCGTACTGCATGCGCGTGTAGAGGATGTTGCCGTTGGAGAGCATCCAGGCGTCGTCGATTTCCCAGCCGCCGCCCGTCTGGTAGGTCCAGACGACTTTCCCGTCCTTGACCAGGGAGATGACGTTGTAGCCCTCGCCTCCGTAAAGGAAGGGATGCTGCGCCAGGCCTTTGCCGGGCCAGGTTGGCATATCGGCCGGTACTTTGACCGGCTTGAGCGTCGATGGTTTCTCCGAGGGCCCAAGGTCGGGCACTCCCGGCGCGGTGAATTTTTCCAACACCCCCAGCAGCGGAGGTGCCGCCGGATCGGCCAAGGCCCTCGCGGCTAGAATTCCAATTCCTATCGTGGTCAACGCCCAAGAAGTCAGATGCCCGATTTTCATGGCCAATATCCTATCTGGTGACAGTGGAAGACGGCAACAGTTGATTCCTGAAGGCTGAGCCGGGAACGCGCGGAGGAGGAAAGCCTGAAGCCTCGCGACTTTAACTGACTTTCTTTTTGCGCCACTGCCGGACGAGGAGCAGGGCGAGCCCGCCCAACATCATCGCCCAGGTGCTCGGCTCGGGGACAGCGCCAAGATTGACCAGATCGATATTATCGCCATTGAGGAAGAGCGCACCGTTGCTGTAATTCTGGCTGTAGTAATTGGTCGCTGTCGACCCCAACAAGCTGAGTCCGCCCAGAATCTGCTGTCCGTAAGCCGTGGAGGTGCCAAGATCTCCCGCCGCCGCAAGCGTCAAGCCGTTGTCATCGTAAGTTGTATTGCCGTTGCCTGCGATAAGAACGTACAAGGTGCTCAGAGACAGGTTGGAACCGATCAAGTCGTTGATCGAAACGACGCTACTGGTGCCGCCCGGCCCGCTCGTGCCGCCCACGTTGAAGTTGATGATGTTGGTGGCCGTGCCTGCCACGTCAATCTGGCTGCTGGTGTTGCTGGAACCGAGCGCGAAGGTAAGCGCGGGGACTGAGAGCGACGTGGAAGTGACGACGCTCAGGAGTTGGCCGCTGGTAACGCTGGTCGGGTCGATTTTCAGGCTGCCGTTCACCAGATTGGTGGGCATGAGGGTGTAGAGCGGCGCCGGCTGCACGCCACCGGGGGTGACATTGCCGCCGCTGTTGACCGTCACCGCATAGCCGGTGAGGATGGTCGGAGCAAGGGTGCCAAGGCCGGCCAGGGTCGCGCCGCTGTTGACCGTAACCGTACCGGAGCCGATCCCGGATCCCGTGGTGTTGTTGATGTAAGTGATGCCCCCGGCAAGGACCGTGCCCCCGGCGTAGGTATTGGCGCCCGAAAGGGTGGTATAGCCGGTGCTGGAGTTATTGATGGTGAGGGTGCTGGAGCCACTGTCGCTGATCACGCCGCCCACCGTCAGGTTGCTGGCACTCTGGTTGGCCCACGTTTGCGAGACATCAAGCGCAACATTTGCATTAATCGTGTCCGCGCCGGCACCGCTCTGGACGGTCAGACCGGCCGCTTCCAGGGTGAGCGTGTGGCCGTCTGCGCCTATCGTCACCGCCCCGTTGTTGCCCGAGCTGCCGAGGAAGGTCAGGCTGGCGATGTCAAAGTTGTTTCCCAGCGTATTGGTCAGATTGGTCGCCCCGGTCCCGGAAAAATAGACCGGCGTGGAGGAGCCGGGATAAGACTGGACGAAGTTCGTCCCGCCCAAGTCTGTGGTGAAATTTCCGATGGTTCCATTGTTTGCCGTCCAGGTGGTTCCTTGCTTACCCGACCAGTAAGCGGTGAGCGGCGCCGCGGCACCGGTCGTCACCAGTGAGAGCGCGGTTGAAGTGACGTTCAAGCTGCCGGCAACACCAAAGGCCAGGGTCGGATCGGTCAGGGTAAATCCACCGACGGTTGTGCCGCTGCCCGTCGCAAAAACACTGCTGGGATCATTGGCAGCAGTGGGAACGCCGCCATACTTCATCAGCGTGTAAGTCTTGCCTGAAAGCACGCCATCATTGGTGATCGTGATCGAGGTGGCACCGTCCACTTCAAGCAAATTGGTGCCGAGCGAAATCAAGTTGGCCGTCGACGGGCCAACGCCGAGATCGAGGGTTGAGGTGCCTCCTTGGGGACCGAGAATAAGTGTGCCTGTCGTGGTATTGGGGGTTTGGGTATTGATGGTTAAAATATTGGCCCCATCCAGCATGGAAATGGTGCCGCCTTCGGTGATGGCGCCATTGACATTGATGACTCCGGTCGTCTTTCCATTACCGCCGCCGCCCAGCGTGGCCGCGCTTGTGACGCTCACGTTTGACGCCGTCAGGTTACCCAAGACGTTCAGAATACCCGTGCTATTGATAGTCGTCGTGTTGGTGAATACTCCCGCGCTCCCTGTAAGATTTAAAATGCCCTTGTTGACCGTGGTTGCGCCGGAATAAGTGTTTGCTCCCGAAATCGTCCAGGTGCCGTTGCCGCTTTTGAGCAGCGAGACCAATCCCGACGCGCCCGTAGTGCTGGTGGCATCGGTAATCGCCGCCGCCAATGTTCCGATGCCGGTGCCGGTCAGGGTGAGCTTGCGGGCACCACTGCCGCTGTAAAGCTCGGGGAGCGTGCTGGTGAAGTTCAAGGCACCGCTGCCCGAGGCGTCGAGGGTGCCGCTGGCCGCGCCCAGCGTAAACGTACGATTCGTGGAGGCTCCAGAGCCGGTGTACTGGAGGGTTCCTCCATTGAGCACGAGCGCAAAGCCCGCGCTGGAAGATTCACCGATGCCGCTGACGACGCCACCATTGGCGAGCGAATTCGTGCTGAGGATGCCGCCGGTAATGATCGTAGCGCCTTGATACGTGTTCGCTCCGGTAAGAACCAGCGTACCCGTGTCGATCAGGGTAAGCGCGCCATATTCATTGGCCACATTATTGGCGATGACGCCATCGATTGTCAGGGTGCTTCCACCGGCAACATCGATCGTGCCGCCGTCGCCGCCGAGATTGACCGGGCGCGCGGTGGACACACTTCCGTTATCGAGAGTGAAGGTGTCGAGCGCCTGGAGGGTGCCGCCATTCAGATAGAGGGCCCCGCTTGCCCCGGAACCCGCGCCCAGGTTGTTGTTCGCAATAATGCCCGTCGTACCGCCGTTGAGGTAGGTGGCGCCGGTGTAGGTGTTGGTGCCGGTCAAGAATACCTGGCCGGAGCCTCCCTGGGTCAGCGTCGAGACGCCGTTTCCATTGGCGATGGTGGCGGCAATCGTGAGGGTATCCGTGCCCAACTGCTGGATGATGAGGTCGGAGTTACCCGACGTGCCGCTTTCGATCGTGTCGCCCGTGGATACGCCGAGGGTAAAGCTATTTCCAGCTGTGCCCGCATCAAGCAAGCCTCCGCTGGTGAGCGTGAGGGTGTGGCCGCCCAAGTCGAGCTGCGTCGCAGCGCCGTTCGGCGAATTGAGAGGCGAATTGATACTGAGGGAATTGGCGGTGTAATTGGAGGTCAGGGCCAGGTTTTTAGTTGTGTCGCTGATCTGGTCGTTCGTGGTGTCGGTCCCGCCGGTAAAGGTGGGAGCGAGGACGTTATAGCCGGTGTAATTGGTGATGGTCGAAGTGCCGCTGGTAGCGCCGGTCGCCCAATCACTGCCATACGTGATGCGCGGGTTGAAAATGGCACCCGCCGCGGAAGAAGTAGGCGAAGCTGAGACATTTGACGTTGTCGTTATGGTCAAGGTGCCGCTGCCTTGCGAGGCGGTGGGGGGTTGAATATTGAGTGTCCCGCCCGCAGTCGTGGCGGTGAGCGTGCCGAGCGAGACAGTCGTCGAAGTGCCGCCATTGGGATTAACCGCCAAGGTGCCTCCGCCTGCGCCAACCGTGACCGCGCCAAAGCCCTGGGCTGTCGTCTTGCCCGAAGCGCTATAACCCTGCAACAAGAGCTCGCCACCGTCGAAGCTCAAAGTCGAGCCGTTGGTATTGAGGAAAATTCCCGTGGTGGCGTCGTTGGTATTGGTGGTGTTGAGGCCGTAATCAGCTTGTAAGATGCCGCCATCAACCGCAATGTTCTCGGCACCAGTTGTACTGGTCCAGACACCCGCCGTCGGTGCCAAGGTGAGCGTGCCCGAGCCGACTTTGGTAAAATTGGTGGTGGCGCTACCGCCAAAAAGTCCGCCGCTCCAGGTAGTGTTGGTATTGTTGGAGCCCACAAAAATACTGGTGAGCGCGCCGGGATTTCCGAAATCGTTCGAGGCGGCGGCGGTGCTTTCGACCCCGCCCAGGATAATCGTGGAAGCACCGGTAGCTTCGACGTTAGTGGCCCCCGTCATATTGAGGGTGGCAAATGGAGCCACCGGGGTTCCCTCGATTCGCCCGGTGTTGCCCAAGGTCACCACACCGCTAACGCCGTTGAAGTTGGCAATGGAACTATTGTTCGGGATGGTAAAGGAGAGGTTTCCGTTGCCCACAAAAGTAGCATTGGTCGCCACCGTGTCGGTAAAGGTAACACTCCCTGACGCGACCGAGATAACGTTGGCCGAGCTCATCGCCTGGTTGGTGTTGAGCGTCGAGCCGCCATAGAGAAAAAAGCCGGTCGCGGTGGATTGAGCGACGTTCACGTTCATGACGTCGCTCGAGCCCAAGATGAAGTTGCCATTCAGATTGCCGGCGACTGAGTTGAGGGTGACGGTGGCAACTTTGCCACTCACCGGTGTAGCGGTAATCGTGATGTTACCCGTTCCGCTGACGGCTCCGTTGAGCGTCAAGGTTTGGCCGGCATTGATCAGCCAGCTTTGCGCGGCACCGATGATGAGGGAATCGTTCGCCCCTCCGAAATTGAGGTTCTGCGTGGCCGCCGACATATCAATGCCGACATTGATCCCGGTGGAGTTGACAACGCCATTGAGCGTCAATGAGAAGGCTGTGGTATCGTTGCCGATCGTAACGGTACCGGTCGGATTGGTAATGTTGAGCTCGCCAAAAATAAGATTGGCCCCCAAAGTATCCGACTGCGACGCACCTGCGTTCACATTAAACTGGGCGATGTTGGCGGAGCCGGGAACCTTCCCCCCAAACCAGAGCGAAGGGGTACTAAGCGCCCCGGAAGAACTGGTTTTTACGATGGTCTGGGCTTGAGTGGGGCCGACCATAGCCAGGGTGAGAGCGGAGAGGAACCAGACGAAGCGGCGGAAAGTTGGGCGAGAGACGCAAAGCATGGTTTTTTGCCTCGTGG
>Ga0181537_10004823_pt1 | contig 11082 bp, 7 predicted proteins | sample PEATcosm2014_Bin_39_FD_119765 | JGI IMG/M metagenome (GOLD analysis project Ga0181537, IMG submission 119765) | Peatland microbial communities from MTU Mesocosm Facility, Houghton, MI, USA - PEATcosm2014_Bin23_10_metaG | ecosystem: Environmental > Terrestrial > Soil > Wetlands > Peat | place... | reverse complement strand
GGAAAATACCCCGCGCTCCAGCGCGCAGAGCGTTCACGACCAGCTCGCGCTCGTCGCTCTCGGCAAGCAAGACGGGCGCGATCTGAGGATAAGAAACGCGGAGCCAGCGCAGGAGACTCAAATCAGTTCGACGGCTAGCGGCGATCAAGACGACCTCAGGTTGATTGCTTTGCAAAGAGTCATGCAGGGCGGCGGTCTCAAGGGGCACGGCAGAAACCTCAAACTCCCGGCGGCCTTTCAGAGCTCGCGTGAGAAGTTGGGATTGGATGAGACCTGAGTCTGCGACGAGGACGCGAACAACCTTCGCATTGTTCGGGTCTTTTTCATTGGATTTCATCATTTGCGGAATTTGCCCCTTCATCATCATGACCAAAAGCGCATGGACCGGATGTAGCCACCGTCACACCGCATTCGTGATGAATTCGACCGGGTGTGTCCACTTTGGAGTGGCTCCTTCAGTGCACACCTTCAGGGGCACGGCTCGTGCTCGCCACACGAACTGCGAAGCGTAAACCCGCCATCCTCGCGCCCAGTGCGTCTTTCGTCACATTTGGGGTCACCGTAACGAGCCATGCACTTGGGTGGACAGTACTTTCCGAGTCTTGTTCCGCTCGAGCAGCAACGATACGGTTCTGGTCACAGCTCAAACGACCGAGCTGAAATCGCCGTGCGGAGCGACGGTGAAGGCGGAGATGAAAAACGCAGTCAACCAACGTGTGGTTTTGAAAGCGGCAGGAATGCTCATCCTGCAGCTAGGTGTGGCCGTATTCGCACAAGAGACTGTGGCGCCGCCGAACGCAGCACCTGGAAGTTCTGCCCTGCCGGCTGGAAAGATTGCAGCGGCGGGGAGCTCGCAGAGCCAGGTCCAACCCGGCGCAGACAGCTCCGGTCGCGGAGCGGTCCAACAACCCGAAAAAGCGGGTGGCAAGGGAGATCCTTCATTTGGAGGGGAACGCCACCCGCTTTATCGGCTTGCAAAATCAGATTCGGTGGAAGTGAACTTCACGTTCTCCCCTGAGTTCAACCAAACTCTGACGGTGCAGCCCGACGGGTTCGTGGCCCTAAGAGGAGCGGGAACGCTGTTGGCCGAAGGCCGTACCGTACCCGATTTGCAAGAGGCTATTACCGATGCCTATCGGGGGTTTCTGCACAACCCGGAAATTACAGTAACTCTGAAGGAATTCGATAAGCCTTACTTTCTGGCTTCAGGCGAAGTGACACGGCCGGGCAAGTATGAGCTGCGTAGCGACCTGACGGTGAACGAAGCGGTGGCGATTGCGGGAGGCTTCACGCAGCAGGCTCGCCATTCGCAGGTCGTTCTGTTTCGTCGTGTTTCGGGCGAACTCGCGGAATCGCACTTGATCGACTTGAAGAAGATGCTGGATCGCCGCGATCTGCACGAGGACCTTCATTTGCAGCCGGGAGATTTCATTTACGTTCCGCTTAGCCGAATCGCGAAGATCCGGCGATATGTCCCGACGAACTCGATGAGCTGGTACATGAACCCAATGCAATTTTGAACAGGAAAGCAGAGGAGCGATTACATTTTTCATCTCCCAACCTGGCGGCTTTTGCCGCAATTGCTGTCTGTGAGAGACCATGCCCGTCGAGCTCATCGGAAACCCGGCCAAACAGATCTCATTCACTCCTCGCGAACTCGCGGCGACACTGTGCCGGCGTCCTCGCCTGCTGGCAGGCAGTTTTGGAGTGGTGTTGCTGTCGGTAATGCTTTTCGTGATTTTTTCCGCGCGATATGAATCCCATTTCAAAGTCTTGCTGCGACGCGGCCGTTTTGATCCTATTGTTTCGGCGCAGCCGCCCAGCGTCATGGACTTCACGCGGCCCGACATTACAGAAGAAGAGCTCAATTCTGAGGTTGAACTGCTGCGCGATGAAGACCTGCTGAAACAGGTCGTGAAGATGGCGGCGCTCATCCCTCCGGATACGGAGGAAGCGGATCGTGCGGCTGCCGTGGAGCGCGCTGTCCACAAACTGAACCGTCGTTTAGAGGTGGAGGCGCTGAAAAAGTCGAACTTGATCCAAGTCAGCTACAAAGATTCGGATCCGGAGCGCGCGGCACGGATCCTTGCCGCGCTTTCGACGCTCTATGTGCAGCGACATACGAGTCTGCAACGGCCTCCGGGGCAGATCGACTTCTTCGACCAGCAGACGACCGAATACGGACAGCGATTACAGCAATCGGAAGCGGAGCTGATCCACTTTACGCAAACGCGAGGCGTTGCATCGGCCGCCCTGGAACGGGACATCGCGCTGCAAAAACTGGGCGAAGCGGACGCATGGTATCGGCAGATTGATCAAGATCGAGTAGAAACCGAGCGGCGCATGGCCGCGCTGCGCGAGCAGATCAAGTCATTTCCCTCGCGGTCGGTGACATTGAAGCGCTGGGCGGACAATCCGCAAACATTGGAAAAAATGAAAACGCATTTGCTCGAACTGCAACTGAAGCGGACGGAGTTGTTAACGCGGTACGAGCCCTCCTACCGGCTGGTGAAGGAAGTCGAACAGCAGATTGCAGAGACACAGGCGGCAATCGCCAGCGAGTCCCTTACTCCGGTGCGCGACGAAACCAGCGACAAGGATCCGAACTACGAATGGGCGCGGATGGAACTAGAGAAGTCAGAGGTGCAACTCAATGGATTGCGGGCGCGTCAATCGGACGCAGCGGCGCAGGTCGCGGCGTTGCGGCGGTCAGCGATGCAAATGCAGGCTGATTCGGTCGATCAACAGGATCTGATACGAGCTGCGAAGGCTGACGAAGACAACTATCTGCTCTATCTTCGCAAGCGAGAAGAAGCCCGGATTGGCGACGCGCTGGATGAGCGGCGGATTCTCAACGTGGCCATCGTGGAGCCACCGGTGGCGGCAGCGCTTCCCGAGCACCCGCTGATTTTGTACTTTCTGCTGGCCTTCGCTTTGGCGATGGCTTTTAGCGTCGGGATTGCATTCACAAGCGAATACTTTGATCCGACAATTCGGACGCCGGAGGAAGCCCACGGAGTCCTCGGCGTCCCCGTACTGGCCTGGCTACCCGCGGCTGCGCCTGCTGTGGTGGGGCCCCCGGTATTTCGCCGCCACGTTCGTCGAGAGGTTACGCCGTGAGCGCCGTACAAGAGCTTTTTCGCGAAACGCCGGCGAAGTCGACGACGGAAATAGCGCCGCCCGCTTACGTTCGCGGATCAATTCAGCCGGACGAGCGTTCTGCAGCGAAACTCGTGCACGGGGAGCAGATTCGCGGGCTGGTGGAGCAGCTTTTTTTTTGCAGCGAATCGAAACCGGTGCGACATGTCGCCTTTGCGCCAGCCGGGGAATCTACCGGCAGCGCGACACTCTGTTATGAGGTTGCCAGCGCTTTGGCAGAAGAAGGCCGCTATGACGTGGCGATCGTGGACGCTGCTCCGAAATTGACGCCACTACAAATTCAACTAAATGTTCCGACTCTGAGCCGACCGGAGAATTCGTGGCCGATCGCACCGCATTTGTGGCTGGTACCGCGGGAGAGCTGGCTACCCGATCGCAGCGATCTGCGAGTCAGCGACGAGCATCTTTCGCGGTTGCGAGACCTGACCGGCGAGTTCGATTTTTCGATTGTGTGGTGCCCTCCGGTCTCATGGCTGACCGCCAGCATCGTTCAGGCATGTGACGGACTGGTGCTCGTGCTTAGGGCGAACCGAACTAGGCGTCTGGTCGCCGCACAAATTAAACATCAGCTTTGCAAAGCGCGGGTTCCGATTCTTGGAACCGTGCTCATGGACCGGCGTTTTCCCGTGCCAGAAGCGCTGTACCGAAATTTGTGACGTTGTGGGGATTCCATGAACGAATCGACTGCAGGTCGAGCTTGGTCGTCGGGAACTGACATCTCCGCGTATGCACGAATGATACCGGGCAGATCCAAAGAAAGAAGAGCCTGGGACCAATCGAGAACGGGCGCGTTATCCCGAACCGCGGCGCGCAAGTCGCGGCAGGCGCATGAGAACGGGGAAAAGCGACGCGCGGGCAAAGCTGCCATAGCAGAACTATTGCCCCATCCAGTCGGCGACCGCTTCGCGCTATTTCGATCGGTATTCCCCGATTTGGCGGTGGTCGGGTTGGCATGGGCCGTGTCGTGTCGATTCTTACCCATGGCGAGTTTGCCCTGGCAGCGAGGACTCGTATTTGGAGTGATGGTCACGCTTTTCGGATTTTCGGAGGGCCTGTATCGAGATCCGGTCGACCCCTATCCTTCCGGCACAGGATTGGCGCTGACCAGATCGACCTTATTCGCTTCCATTTTGTTTCTTGCCAGTGAGTGGAACGCACGGCGGAGCGAGGCCGTGATCGCCATGTTTATTTTCAGCCTCCCGAGCCTGGTCGGGTGGCGACGATTGAGGCGCGCAATTCAAAAGAGACAACATAAAAACGAAGTGCGCAAGGTCCTGGTCGTTGGTGGCGGCCCAGTTGGCCGTTCGATCGCGCGGGCACTCCGCGGCGATCCGGCACAACGCGCCGAAGTCTGCGGCTTCGTCGACGATGTTTTGCCTTTATCTCCGGCTGTCTTAGGGCGAGTTGCGGACCTCGATTGGCTGGCCCGCGCACAGTTTATTGACGAGGTGATTCTGGCGCTGCCTGGGGAACTCGACGCGTCGCGTGAGGCAGCGGCTGCCGCATTTCGCAATCATCTGGACATTCGCGCCGTGCCTTTGCTACCGCCAGGGTCATGGCCAGACTCCGGCGTCGAGCGCATCGGGGATATACCCGTGATTACTCTCCATCGAGAAGCGGTGCCGGGGGCAAGTCTCTTCTTCAAGCGCTTGCTGGACTTGGCAGGCGCCACAACCGGAATGCTGCTGATGGCTCCGGCCATGGCGATGATTGCCCTCTTGATCAAGATGGACTCCCCGGGGCCGGTTTTCTACTCCGCCGAACGTACCGGGGCCAAAGGACGACGCTTTCGCTGCCACAAATTTCGCTCCATGGTGACAGACGCAGAAAAACTGAAGGAGGGACTTCGCGACCGTAACCAGCGTCAGGGCCCGATTTTCAAGCTCGACGATGATCCAAGGATCACCCACGTCGGCAAAATCATCCGGCGCTACAGCCTGGACGAATTACCGCAATTGTGGAACGTATTCTGCGGCGAAATGAGCCTGGTAGGGCCCCGGCCACATCCGGTGCAGGAAGTCGACCACTACGATCTTCGTCACTATCGGCGACTCGACGTGAAGCCGGGCATGACGGGTCTCTGGCAAGTTACGGCGCGGGATTGCCCCTACTTTGAACTCAACATGCATCTCGATTTGACCTACATCGAGAACTGGACGTTGCGGCTGGATTTCTTCATCCTCGCAAAAACGTTGCGCGTGTTGTTTGCCCCGGACGGAATCTGACCGCCATGAGCAGTCGCGCTCTCTCCTGGGAAAGTGATTCCAACGTTCTATGGCAGGCGGCGGGCTTGCTGCTTCGACCATTGCACCTGGGGTTAGCGTATCCGTCGATTCTCTATGTGGGAGCCATGACGGTTTTCCTGTTTCGACCGCCGGATTTGTTTTCTTACTACGCCGACCGGGTTGCATTCGGCCTTCTGGTGTTCTTCGTACTGCTGCGAGCACTGGCCATGCGCGAGAAGGTGCCTTTTGTGGCAGCACTGAGCCTGCCGATGCTCGGGCTTATGGGCATGGCGATGGTGCGCGCCTTGCGCGAACCCTATGATGCGCAAATCTGGAGCATCATTGCAAGCAAGTACATCGTCCCTTTTGCTTTGTTTCATCTCTCGGTGATGATTTTTCGTACAGAAGCAGAGCGAAAACACTTCGCCGTTTTCGTGACCCTGGCACTTTTCTACCTGGTGTTTGTGTCAATTGCGTTTTTGGTCGGCGCGCGTTCCCTGATCTTTCCGCGCTTCATTCTTGATGCAAGTCTTGGGTTTCATGCCGATCGGGCGCGCGGCCCATTTCTGCAGGCAGTCGCGAACGGCGTCTCGTTGAATATTCTGGGAATTCTGGCAGTGGCGCTATCGCCAGGACGAAGAATCATCGTCCGGATCCTGTGGTTTGCGCTGCCTCTGGCGGTGCTAGCCACGCTGACCCGAGCGGTGTGGATCGCGTTCGTCGTTTCCGCCATGGTGATCGGGTTGCGAGTCGTCGAACGCCGCGTTCAGGTGATCTGTACTCTGCTTGCCATCGCTGGACTGCTGGCCGGACTTGCCATCGGCCTGAGTGACCATTCCCTCAAGTCAGCCCTGTGGGACCGCACGGGAGAACGCGGTCCGGTAGAGGCGCGATTGGCCGTTTACGACGCCGGATGGGAGATGTTCAAGGAGAGGCCCCTCACCGGCTGGGCTGCTGGAGGGATGTATAACGAGCTGGCGCGCCGCATGGATGGTTACCATCTCCACACCTTCTATGTGCACAACACGTACCTCGCACTGCTGGTGGAATTCGGCGTACCGGGACTGCTTCTTTACACCGTGCTCTTCTTCAACCTCTTTCGACTCTCACGTCGCGGTGCGGGCGGGGGAGATGGGAGCATCGCTTCGGTGCGCAAGGTATGGCCGATCCTGCTGAGCGTCTATCTGTTCAACGCTTTTTTTGTCGACATGGCCTACCAGTTTGTCATCGGGCTAGTCTTTACGATTGCGGGAATGTTATGCGCGCCAGCGGAGACATCGGCATGACTACCGTGGCATATATCGCCAACCAGTTCCCCTCACCGCTGGAGCCTTACGTGATGGACGAGGTGCGACAGCTGCGGGCATATGGAACCAGAGTTGTCTGCTGCAGCGGGAAGCGTGTATCGCCGAGAGAGCTGAGCCTGGCAGAACGCGCATTCTGGAAGGAGACTCGATTTTTCCAGCCGCTCTCCGATGACGAACTGTTGCGCGGAATACGCGGACTGGCTAAGGACCGCCATATGCTCTGGGAGGTGCTGCGGCCGCTGGTGTGGGAACGTAATGCTTCTCCAGGCCTCCGCGTTCGAGCGCTCGGCCACACTGTGATGGGCGCCGTCCTTGCCGAACAGCTTGCGGTTTTGAATGTCGAGCATATTCACGCCCATCATGGATACTTTGCTTCGTGGATGGCCCTGGTGGCCGCAAATTTGCTCGGAATCGGTTTCAGCTTTACTTTGCACGGCTCTGACTTGCTGCAGCGAGCTGATTTATTGGGCCCGAAACTCAGCGCCTGCCAATTTTGTATGACGGTGTCGGAATTCAACCGCCAATACATTTTGCGGAATTTCCCGTCGGTCCCAGCGGAAAAAATCGTTGTCCGCCGTCTCGGTGTCGACCGGGTCCTGCCGTGGCCAACGAGTGAAGTAAAGCAAGGAGCAGCTCCGCCCGACGAGCGGCGGCGGTTCCACCTGCTCGCGGTAGGGCGACTCCATCCGGTGAAAAATCATCAGTTTCTGATTGAGGCCGCCGGCCAGCTTCGCGAACAGGGATTGAACTTTATCTGTTGGATCGCGGGTGAAGGTCCGGAGCGACCGAATCTCGAGCAACAGATTTCGCGCTTAGGCCTGCAAGGAAATGTTTCTTTGATCGGTCAGGTGCCGCGAGGCGAGCTGTCTCGTTATTACCAGCAGGCCGACCTCGTGGTTATGACCAGCAAGAGCGAAGGCATCCCAGTCGCGCTCATGGAGGCTATGGCCCACGAAAAGCTGGTACTCGCTCCGGCGATTACCGGAATCCCGGAACTGGTGGAGCACGAGCGAACCGGATTTCTTTATCCGGCCGGATGTCTACCTGAATTCGTGAACTCGGTGTGGTCGATTTATCGGAACAGGAATTCGACAAGTGAAGTCGGGCGGGCGGCGGCGGAGCTGGTTGCCGCGATGTACAGCCGGCCGCGAAATCTGCGGGCATTTGCAAAACAATTCTTAACTCTCATTTCTAAAACAGACGGGAATCATGCGAATCCTATACTGCAACAAGTACGACTATCCATTTAGCGGGACAGAAGCGTATCTCTTCGACCTGATTCACAAGATGGGCGAGTGCGGGCAGCACACAGCGCTGTTCAGCATGGACCATGGCCGGCCGCAGGCGTTTTCGGGCCGGAGTTATCGCATCCCGTATGTTGACTTCAAAGACTCCAGCGCAGGTTTATGGAAAAAAGCAAGAATGGCGGCGCATGCGGTCTATTCGCCTTCCGCGCGCCGCTCGATGCGCAAGTGTATTGAGGATTTTTCACCGGACTTGGCACACGTTCGTGGCATCTACCACCATTTGTCTCCTTCTGTGCTTTGGGAGTTGAAGAAGCGTGGCGTTCCGATCGTCTATCACCTTAACGATTTCAAGATTCTGTGTCCAACCTACAACTTGGTTTCTCACGGCAAAGCTTGCGAACAGTGCAGCGACGGGGCGTTTTACAAAGTCGTAACTGAGAAGTGCTATCACGGCAAACGTTCGGGCAGTTTGGTTCTGGCTGCGGAAGCTTACGTTCAAAAGTGGTTGCGGACATACGAGCGCTGCGTCGACTTGTTTCTCGCACCGAGCGAATTCGTGCGCAACAAATTAGTGACGCACGGACTGCCGGCTGGACGGGTCGAAGTCCTTCCGCACTATCAGTCTCTTCCAAGGGAGGAACGACTCGCACCCGATGAGGGATATTTGCTTTATTTCGGGCGGCTTTCGGCGGAAAAAGGTGTCTACGAGCTGATCCGGGCGATGGCGCGGATGCCGCACATCCCGCTCATAATCGCCGGAGACGGCCCCGAACGAGGGCGACTCGAAGCGCTGGCGCGAGAACTGAATCTGAACCAAGTTTTGTTCACCGGCATGGTTCATGGCGACAAGTTGCAAGAGCTCATTGCGGGATGCAGCTTCTCGCTCTTCCCTTCGCATGCCTATGAAACTCTCGGAAAATCGATCCTGGAGTCGTACGCATGGGGGCGTCCGGTGATCGCGTCGGATCTGGGTTCGCGCCGTGAACTCGTCGACCATGGGGTCACTGGGCTGCTCTACACCGATGGCGATCGGGAGCAACTCGCACACGCGATCCAGTTCTTGTATGAGCAGCCTGAACTTGTGGGGAAGATGGGAATCGCAGCGCGCCGGCGGCTGCGGGCCAACCACGACCCGCAACAGCACATCGAGAAGCTGCTTGAAATCTATCGCCGCCTCGGTTCAAAGAAGAATTTGCTATGGTTCCCATCAACACCGATCAAGCCTCACGGTCAACATCAGGTCCGAGTCGCCTTCATTGGCGGCCGCGGTGTTGTGTCAAAGTACAGTGGCGTCGAATCGTATTACGAACAAGCGGGGCGCGAACTGGCGCGACGCGGACACGAAGTAACGGTTTACTGCCGGAGTTATTTCACACCGCCGATGGAGACGTACAACGGCATGCACGTGCGGCGGTTTCCTACGATTCGGTCAAAGCATCTCGAGACTGCGGTTCACACGCTGTTGAGCACAATCCACGCCATGTTTTCGGACTATGACATCGTCCACTATCACTGTCTGGGGCCGGCTTTATTCTCTTTTCTGCCGCGACTCGCCGGCAAGAAAACGGTGGTGACCGTGCAAGGGCTGGACTGGCAAAGGAGAAAGTGGGGTTGGTTCGCCTCTCGAATTTTGCGATTAGGCGAAGGAGCCGCGGCAATGTCCCCGCACGCGACAATCGTTGTGTCTCGCACTCTGCAGGAAGTCTACCGCGAGAAATATCGACGGAACGCAGTGTACATCCCCAATGGAGCGATGATCGCTCCAGCGCATATGCCACGCAAAGTTCTGGGCTGGGGTCTAGAGCCGAGCAAGTACATTCTTTTTCTGGGCCGATTTTCGCCAGAAAAAAATTGTCACCTGCTGATTGAGGCTTTCGAAAAGATCAATACGGACATGAAATTGGTTCTCGCCGGCGGGTCGAGCCACTCCGATTCGTATGCTCAGTCGCTACTCGAGCACCAAACAGACCAGATTCGCTTTTTGTCGTGGGTGGGAGGAAGCGAGCTCGAAGAACTGTTGTCGAACGCGGCCTTGTTCGTGCTGCCGTCGGAGATCGAAGGTCTTTCTCTGGCTCTTCTCGACGCAATGGCCGCTGGAGTGTGTGTGCTGACGAGCGATATCCCTGAAAATGCCGAGGTGGTGGCGGGTGCCGGCCAGATGTTCCGCAAGGGCGACCAGGAAGATCTCGAACGCAAACTCGACATGTTGATCCACGATCCGGAATTGCGCCGCCAGTGCGCGATCCGCGAACGCAAACGAGTCCAAACCCAATACCTGTGGCCTGACATCGCTGCTGCTATCGAAAAAACATATTACGAAATACTTGGGCACCGGGACGTCGCTGATGTGATTCGAGCCCGGGAACAACCGGTCGCAACGCTTCATTAACACCCGTAGAGGACGGCCTTCTAGACCGGATCCCAGACTTCAGTGCAGGCGAAATTCAACAGCAATCGTAGTTTCAACCTCTACAGCCTGACCGGCGGCGAGAAAGGGTTCAAATTTCCAGGAGCGCACCGCGTCGCTCGCCGCCCGCACCAACGTGTCGGTTCCGGACACGGGACGCAAACTCTTCACGGTGCCGTCGGGAGCGATCACGGCGTCGAGCACGACCATTCCTTCCGCTCCGGCGGCTTGTGCGGCTAGGGGGTACTCCGGTTCAATCTTGCTGACGATGCGCTTGTTTATGGTGTCCGAGGGCACTCTTACTTTCGAGGCGCTGGGAAGAGGCTGCCTTTCCAGTTCGTTCCATGACCTCTGCCATTGCCACCACGCGAAGCCGGTCAGCACCAGAATGAGAGTGAGCAAAAGGAAGAGGGTGCGCCTCGCGATGCGGAGTCTGCGCCGCGGACGACTCGGTAGGTCTGCAACAGGATCTGGCAACTCGGCATTCGAGGTTTCGGCAATTCCCCCGGTTGCGGGCTTGTTCCAGCCGTCGGCACCGAAAGTAGAGCGATGCACCCAGTACCGAATCATCTCCCGTTGCTCAACCGTGAGTCCAACAAACTCGAGGCCGCAACGGAATTGCGATTGATAGCGTACCAATGCGCGAGTGCGTACGGGAACACCCAGGTTGGGAAGGCGAAATTCGACTGCGACCTGCTGGCCCGCCGGGACCTCTCCGGCAACGACCGCCCCGACGC
>Ga0181537_10004822_pt1 | contig 11083 bp, 21 predicted proteins | sample PEATcosm2014_Bin_39_FD_119765 | JGI IMG/M metagenome (GOLD analysis project Ga0181537, IMG submission 119765) | Peatland microbial communities from MTU Mesocosm Facility, Houghton, MI, USA - PEATcosm2014_Bin23_10_metaG | ecosystem: Environmental > Terrestrial > Soil > Wetlands > Peat | place... | reverse complement strand
GTGGCCGATGTTACGCCGCGTGGTCCGGAACCCGGCCAACTACGGACTGCGCAAGAATCCATGCGCGGTGGTGTAGACACTGTCTTGGTAATAGCCCGTAATCTCTCCCGCAGAATTGATGCTGAAGGGGAAGACAAAGGTGACGCCCTGGATAACTAGGGTTTCAATCGTGCCGTCACGGTGCCGTAGAAAACCCCCACACTGGCCGCTCGGGAACTGTGAGAACCCAATGATGTCTCCCAAATCGTTGATGTCGTAGGGGGACACAGAGGTTACGGGGTCATTCGGTACGAACGTAATCATGGTGCCGTCCGGCAGACGCAGGAATCCCGCAGGGTTGTTGAGCGGCCCGTAGCTTCCAGTAACTTCGCCTGCCGAGTTAATGTTCGCGGGTTGAGTATCCTGCCCGGACTGAACGTCGAAAATAGTAATGGATCCGTCTAGAGCCCGCAGCAGCCCGTGATACAGCTGATCGGAGCCCATGTAATGGCCCGTGATCACTCCGGCCGCGTTGATGCTTTTGGGCTGAGTGGAAGTCGAATCCGGGGGATCAAAACTACTTATGGTGCCATCCGGGTATCGTAAAAAGCCGTGGGCCATTCCGTTCGCGGCGTAAGAGCCGGTAACCATGCCAGCGGAGTTTATGCTTTGGGGCATGGTCGAAGTCGAACCCGGCGGGTCGAAGGCAATGTATCTGCCCTCCGGAGCACGCAAAAAACCGTGAACCGTATTGCGCGCAAAGTATCCCGTAATCCATCCCGTAGAGTTAAGGCTCCAGGCATAAGTCGCGGTCGAACCCGGTACGTCGATATCGGTAAAGCTGCCGTCCGGTAAACGCAAAAAGCCGTGAGTGGCGCTTCCATTGCTGTAGTATCCGGTAATGAATCCGCGCGCATTAATGCTAAGAGGAACCGTTTGACGCGAGCCGGGAGGGTCGAAGCTGATGATTTTATCCTCGGCAAGCGCGCAGACGCTCAGCAGCATGGCTAGGCAAAGCAGCGTTCGGTGCGTACGGTTAGTTAACAGAGATAGAGGGGAGAGAGCAGATCGATTCGCTAACATCGTGACACCTCTTTGGACCAGAAAGCGAGTTTGTGATGCGCTTTCCTGGCAAAGGGTGGGTCTCGATATTGTCGCTATGAAGAATCGCCTGCTGCCCATCCTGGCCCGCGCTCCGGTCGAGACGCCAGCTCCAGCGCTCAGACTTGGGACGACGGTCGCACGTTAGAGTGGCCATCCCTGGCATGTCGCCACGATCCTTTTGAGCTTGCCGCTCGTGGGATAATGGGGTGTCCTTGCCACGATACTTCTACTTCTTCATGTCGTTGTTGACCGCCGTGGTCGTTGTATTAGGCTTCGGCCACATTGTAGGCGAGAAACTAATCCATCCCGCCATACCCCGCCCGTTTGTCCTCTACCTTCACGCTGTGGTCTTCTCTGCGTGGATCGTGTTCTTCATCTCACAGACCACGCCGGTGCGGGCGGGTAAGATACTCTGGCTCGCGCGCTGGGTCGGGTGGTGGCGTACTCGGTAGGGCGGTGGTGCTGGTCGGCATTGCGATTTCCATGCCGATGGCACGTTTCGACGTGCGCAACTTCCATTCGCGCTCTGCCGGGCTAGCTCTTCTGGTTTCGTTCCACGATATCGCAGCCTTCGCCATACCGTTCGCACTGGCACTCTATTGGCGAAGAAGGTCGGATATTCACCCTCGCCTGATGTTGGTCGCTACCTGCGCGCTCACGGCATCGGCGTTTGGGCGCTTGCCGATTCGACATGTGAGGCCAGCCGTCTTTTTACACTTGCGTTGACTTGCTGATTCTTCTGGGCGTTGCCCGAGACCTCATCGTCGATAAGCGGGTCCACCGGGTCTACCTCTTTGCGCTTCCTGCATTCATCGTCTGCCAAGCCGTCGTCGTGTACACGGTCTCCCACCAGTCGCCGTACTGGGTAAACCTCGCCCATGCGATTCTGGGCAACCCTTACACTGCGAATTGCCTCGTAGGACTCTCGAAGAGGAAGCCTGCCCCCCCGAGCCAGCGCCGATTGTGCAAGCGCTATCTGCTATTCGAGCAGGCTGCGGTGCGCACTCGCGGATCTTTTTCTCGACTCAGTTAGAAGCAAGAAGACGCAGCGAAGAAGCAGGAAGCCTCAGTGCTCCCACGGGGCAATCTGTGGGCTTTTTGCTGGTCAAATGTGTGACCATCGCTAAACAGCATCGCACATTCCAACGTCTGCCAGAGCACCGATCTCCATCCGTGCTTTCTATAGAATCCGCTCTATGAAACGGCGCAAGACTGCGAAAACCTACGCCCAATATCTGCGAGAACAGCCCTCAAGACTTTCTGATTTTGAGCGGGAGAGCCGCGCTGCCGACGCGTTCCTCCGGGGGAGGGCCAAGAAGCCTACTTCCAAGCAGGTAGAGGCTGTCCATTGCCCCACTTGTGGCGTAGGGCCGGGCCAAAAGTGCGAACTCGCCACGGGACAACCCCGCCCAGAGCCACATGGTGACCGACGCTTGATTGCGGCGGATTGAGTATCGCGCCTAAGAGTGCAATCTTGATCAGATTGGAGTTCCTGGTCAGGTAAACTTGTAAGTACCAACCTACCTCACATCCTTCCGCCGCACGCCCTGTGCTGGATCCTTGTGACGGATTTCTTTGCGCAGGAGCAACCAAGTGGCGATTCGCTTCGCTCAAACCTGCTGGATATGTGACAAGGCCATAAACCTTGAGAACTCCAAGATCGTACATGCCGAGTGCTACGCGGCGAAGCTGCCTCATCCGGAAAGCAAGTCCATAGGCGAAAAGGAAGAACGCTCGTGGGAGCTATGCGCACTCGTGAACAAGGAGCAGGACCCGCAGAAGATCCCCACTCTCGTTAAGCGAATGAACCAGCTTCTCGATGAAATAGAACAGCTCAAGCATTTGGGCAAAATGCCCTGCCAAGCCGGAAGCTCCCCCGATGGTGAAAACAGGCGTCGGGGAGTGATGTGGCGATATTACGACAGCAATCGCGAGGACACTTGCGCGAGTCTGGACGTTTCGACATTCCCGATCTGCTCTGGCGAACGTTCGCTCACAATCTCATCGGCTGTTGTGAACATCTCCAGCAGTTTTGCAGCGTTCGGATCGGTAGCGGCGCGAGCCGCAAGCATTGGGCGAATGTTGCCGAATACAGACATTTGGTTTTATCTCCCTTCCCCATGTTCTCTCTGAACAACTCTCTGCGCTGTTCAATAATGAACAGGCGAATCGCGCTCCGGTCGAGAGGCTGACTCCAGCTCTTCCAACACGTCATAGATGCGCGTCGCCGCCAACGCTTCTGGCGTCTTCGGAGCGCTGGCCCTAGCCTGCCACAAGATCGCGCGCACAGCCGACCAGCACTGACATCGACTCGAGGCGGACGATGATTGCGGCAGCGCTGAATTGCCTCGGTACAGCGCGCATTTGCTCGTGAACCCAGTAGGAGCTATGCGAGCCGATCACTGCAAAGTTGGAAGTGACGTGCGGGATACCGCCATCCGGTCCAAATACAAGGCCGTGCGGTCGGCGATTAGCGCTCTGGCCGCGAGTACGCTGGCTGCAACGCTGCCCCTTATGCAAGCGCAACACGGAGGGTCGAAGGACTCAATGAGCGAAACGGTCTGGATCCTCTTCCAGAGCGGCCAACTTTGTCTTTCGAATTCGGGCTGCCACCGGGCTCCAAAGACCTTTTTTTGAACATCCGGATCGCTGAGGCCCATACTTCAACTCCGAGGCCCCATAGCTTAGAAGACCCAATGGTGTTCTGCAAGGGAGCCTCGTATGCGGTGTTTGTAGTCGAGACGAAGGGTGTCGTTATCAGACGACTACATGCTTTGACGGCCGGTCGTCCGCTCAGGTGAGCGCGGTGCAGCGTGCTAACTTAGCGGGCCGCGAACCCCACTGCCCCTTCGGAGGTGTACATGGCCATGTCCGGGTTCACGGTCTTCTCTGTGAAGCGACCGTGAATGGGCTTCGAATCGTCGGTCCATGTCCAGATGTCGCCGTCAATCGTTCCGCGCTGAAATCCGCTCTCGCCGTTGCTGCGCGTCCCAAAATAAGTATAGGTCTTTTCGCGAAAGTCGAGCCCATAATGCTCAAGCCTATGGGCGCGCCGTTATGGTTATACCAGTGGCAGACGATGGCGAACTCGCCTGCGAACCATTCACATGATTTGGTATACGCATATTTTGCACTGCGACTAAAAGCGGTTGGTTTGACTTCTTCCTCGTAAACCCATTTCCGAGGAAATACGCGAGTTTTTCATATTCTGCACCGTGTTTGGGCGGCTCCCAAGTTTGAGCACCAATCGCTGGAATAAGGATCGAAGCGGAAAGCACCGCGAACAGGTAATACACATCTTGTTCAATTAATCCCCCGCAGGATATTCATCCGAATCGTGGGTAAGCGCCCCAAATCGTAGCACAAGAAAAAGCCTAAGATGAAAAGAAAGAGGGAGGTGCTGGAGCTGAGCAGTGCGCACGATTTGACGTTGACAGGCGTGGGTCTTGAAAAAGTCACTGAGATTAGCGACCTTTCAGCAAGACGGAGATGAACAAGGCGACAAGGGCGTCTGGATGTCGGTCTGGGTGGACGATGTGGACGAGATGCACAAGCAGTGCGTCGCCGCTGGGCTGGAGGTCACTTCCCCCCCACTGATATGCCGTGGAACGTCCGGGAGAGGCACCTTCGCCGTCCGGATGGCCACGTATTTCGGGTCGGTCGGGGACTCGAGCCCAAGAAGTAGTAGAAACCCAAAACTGAAGATCGGTGGCGCAATACGCAAAGAAACCTTTGCTCTGGGATCAAGAGTGGGGACGCGTTAAACTCAAAATCCCATTCGCGGGGCTGGTGTCGCCCTGCCGTCCGCAGCGAACTCCAAAGAAAACTGCGCTTTTCGTTGCCGACCTAGATTGGCATCGGGCGGAGCACACCAGTTTGCGGGCGAGAGTTGCACGGTCTGAAGGCAATCGCCTTCTCACGGCGCACTGTTACGCCAATCATCGGACTAGAACCGTATACGCCAAAGTCTCTGAAGACCCCTGTTAGTTCTCTTGAGCGGGTTCTCAGCAGAATCGGCTTACAAAATCAAGCAGGCCTCGTCGAATGGCAGCCGCGGGTTACGTGGGTTGAGTTTATTCGCGTCTCCGTAGCCTAAATTGCAGAGAAGATTCGTTTTCCACTTGCCATCGGGAAAAAACTCGGCATTGACTTTTGCGGAATCGAATCCAGACATCGGGCCGCAATCGAGACCCAGAGCGCGTGCCGCAATAATGAAGTAACCAGCCTCGAGGGAGCTATTTCGGAAGGCCGTCTCTTCAATCAGGGCGGTTTTACCGAGGAATACCGAACGCATATCTTTATGCTGAAAGAGTTTTGGAAGCTTCTCGTAGAACTCGGTATCCCACGCAATGATGACTGTGACGGGAGCAGCCATCGTTTTGTCCACATTGCCCGGTGCAAGAGCAGGACGAAGACGGTCCTTGGCCTTGAGCGTACTGAGAAAGACAAAGCGGGCAGGCGTAGTATTGGCACTCGTCGGACCGAAACTGGCAAGCTCGTAAGCCCGCCGCAGCAACTCGGATGAAACTGGGTGAGGAAGCCATACGCTGTGGGTCCGTGCCTCGCGGAGAAGTTGGTTGATGCAATCTTTGGAGACAGCGGTTCTTGGCGGGGCGGGATCGGCGGTGTGCGATTCGGGCATGTGTGGTCTCTCCTGATTAGGCGGTCAACTGTTGTGTTACTTGGATTGTGGGGGAAGGAGGGGGCACAGCGCAATGCTGGGCCAGCGCATCATTTTCCTGATCAGCAGCTTCTTTCGAATTTCTTCTCGTGCGTTCATCTTTTTCTATAATTCTCCGCAAAGCCTGGAGGCGATCCACCCTCTGCGACACCCATCGAAGCATGCTACAAACATCTGGCAACGACCTCATCAACTCTATTTAAAGATCGAGTTCAGGTCTTCAACTCCAATCCAGTCCCAAGAGCCTTTGCATGCCTCTGTCGCAGGCGAAAGAATCGTGGGGCTTTCCCCTTAGTCCACGCCGCCAGCAGTACTCGCTTGGGTCGGTGGTGTCGAGCTATGGCGCGTAGGCGGTGACCGTCCTCCGCAGTGGGCATCGGCGTTTGTCCGCCCTTGACCTGAATCAGGATGATCTGGAAGGAATCGCCCCGCTTAATGCCGGGAAGTGGTTTGCCGTGATCCTTGCGGATCGCCCTCAGGCCTACGACCCCGACTGATTCCGCTCCCGATATCCCGAAAAATGTAACTAGCTGCCAGCGGGTCCGGGCCAGTGCTTGGCGGATACGCACCTTGATCATGGTCACTGCCCAACGGGCAGTATGAGCAGCTTTGCGCTGCGCTTTCGTCCAGTTCACGGTCATCGCTCTGTTCTCACCACCTACCTGAATCTGGTAGCGCCCGCGCTGGGAGATTATGGCAGATCGGATAGTGTCACGATTATGGGGGTGTGATCAGACGGCTTTTCCTGCCCGCGAGGTCCCTTATCGATTTCGCAGCTTTCGAGTCGATCTGCCAGCGTTGGGGATAATAAGAAGTGATCGATTCGTATGCCCCGGTTGTTTTTGAACGCCTGCCGAAAATAATCCCAAAAGGTGAACTGCCCCACGTCGTTCGGGTGTAACGACCGGAACGCATCCGTATAGCCCATACCCAGCATCGCACTATAGCGGGCTCGGGGCTCCGGCTGAAACAAAGCATCGTGCATCCATGATGAGGGCTTATGGCAGTCGATATCTTCGGGAATCACGTTGAAGTCGCCGCCTATCAGGGTCGGCACATCGTCCTGCTTCCATCTAATCATTTGCTGATGCAGTCGATCCATCCAAGCTAGCTTGTACGCAAACCTGTCACTCCCTACGGGATTGCCATTGGGAAGATAGATATTGACGATGCGGATGCCCTTGACGATTACCTCCAAGAATCGCGCATGGTTGTCGGAATCGTCGCCGCCGAGAGCCTTAGCAATCGCCTTCATCGGATGTCGTGACAGAATCGCAACCCCGTTATAGGCCTTCTGCGTCACCGCCACGCTCTCATAGCCGAGCGACCGGAAGGCTTCGGACGGGAATTCCGTCCCCTTCAATTCTTGTAGCAACAACACATCCGGTTCGCGAGCCTTCAGCCATGTCGTGACATGGGTCAGCCGAGAGCGAACTGAATTCAGATTCCAGCTAGCGACTTTAAACATCAATGCACATTCTAGCGTCACGGGAGGAGTACCGCTGCTCTCAACTGACCTGCTACAAGAAACCGGACTCTGAATCTCTCCTTTCACAATCACGAAGTTTTGCGGTAAAGTCGCTCTCGACCCAGCGGTACAATCCGAACTGAATCAAAATCAAAGGAGAACCGCAATGGCACAAAAAGTTATTGACGTCGTGGGAACATCGAAAGAGAGCTTCGCGAAGGCTGCTGAAAATGCAGTGGCAGAGGCTGCAAAGACCGTTCAGGGGATGAAGGGGGCGCGGGTGGCGGAACTGGAAATGGAACTAGATGGCAAGAAGATAGTCAAATACCGCACAACAACGAAGATTTATTTCGACATTGAAAAGTAGAGATTGTTTGTGTGTGGATTTTGCAAGCGAAAGCGCCCCAGACTCGTTGAGTCATGGGGCGCATCGTTTGCACAGTCCTCCCGCAGGACTGCTCGCAACCATCTTTCAGTGGCACTAATTGGCGGCTGTCACGGACTCCACTGAAATGGTATCTCCGCTGGCTGTGCCCGTGACTTTCGCTTGTTCCCAAGCCAGCTTGTTGAGTTCGTCCAGCATGGCTTTATCCGACGTGTTGAGGGCGTATACCTTGTCGCCGACCAGGAGCGCATAATTAGCGCCCTTCTGAACGCAGGCACGAACGCAAGCTGCGGGAGCAAGATTCCCCTCAGGGTGCTTCGCACCGCACATGGCATCGCTAACTTTCCCGGTGATGGATTGATTGCTATCCGCAGCCACTCTCGGCACGAAAGCTACTCCGGTGGTCAGAACTACCGTCGCTATCCACACTTGCAACATCCGCAAACGAGACATCGGTCCTCCTCATTGTTCCACAGTGTCGGGCGGGCCGCTCAGCAGCGGGTATCGCATTCCGATGCAAACTCAATCCGACTCTTTGCGAATCTTCTTCCGGGCACGCTTTCGCGCCAAGGCCTGCTTCACGCGGCGCTTCGCACCCGGCTTCAGGTAGAAAGAGTGGCGCTTCACTTCCTTAATGATGTCTTCCGTCTGAAGCTTGCGCTTGAAGCGACGGAGGGCGTTGTCTATTGATTCGCCTTCTTGCAGCCGAATCTCTGCCAAATCACCACCCCCAACTCGTCCTAAAATCACCATCAGCTCTGCCACTTGAGTCTCGCTGACTGATCGAAGGTACGGAGTTCTCGCTCCCGCGGAAGCCTACAGCCTAAACAGTGATCGCAAGCAATCGTCATCTATATGGCTATGAGGTGCTAGCCAATAAATAAAATCGCTGGCGCTGATGTGCGGCGGCTTTGGAACCGCCTTCTTGTCAGAGCCAGATTCAAGGTCGGCCTGCTTGCCCGTGTTAGTGACCACCGTCCATGTCTTCGACTTCATTGTTTTCATCCGCAACGGTCATAAAAGTATGGCGAGCTTTCAGTCCTGAGACTGTGCCGAAGTGACCAGTTCTTGGGATTCGTTCGTGAGCAGACTGCGTTGGCGATTCCTTCTTGCATGCCGCTTGCGATCTGCATGCACTGGCGATGGACTCGCTATTGCGGCACAATTCGACTCATAGAGACCAACTTTCGATCACGAGTTCACGCTGTCAGGAAACGGCACGCTGCGTTTGCAGATCAGCAGAGCGATTTAGCAAACGCTGACTCCCGGTGTGGGGGCAGGATGTTCTCGCGATCACGACATGCAGATTGCCGCCGCGTTTGACGATTGCCAAGGTCATGATGGATATTGTGAGGCATGGACGTTGAACGCATCATTGGCGATATCGAGCAAATACGGGAAATGTTCGAAGCGCCGGATATCAGGCCGCTCAGCCCAAGCGACCTCACGGCTGCAAATCGACGGCATGACGAAAAGTTAGCCAGCAGCCCTTGGTTTCGGCTGTGGCAGCACTTTGGGGTTTGCTGTCGATCTGAGGCCCCCGTGATCCGACTGCCAGAATAGAGAGCTAAACCATCGCACCAAATGAACCGCACATCCGGTTGATGTCGCGATTCTCAAGGACAGGTTTTGGGAAACCCCGCTTGGTCACGTTCAGCATGGCGCGACCCACACACTCCGTCGTTGTGACGTAGTTCGGCAGAAGCATCTTCCACAACGGATAGAGGGGTCTCCTCAAAGCGTAAGCCGCCCCATACCATCTGGTCTTTGTGCGAATTCCATGACGCGGCTGAATGTACGCAGGGCGAAACAGGATCACAGCCTTGAATGGCATCTGCAATAGCGCGTTTTCCGTTTTGCCCTTTACCCGTGCCCACATGCTTCGCCCGCGCTCCGTGCTGTCGGTTCCCGCCCCAGACACGTAGATGAAAGTCATTGACGGATTGAGCCTGGCTAAGGTTCGAGCCGCCGAGACCGTCAGACCGTATGTCACGCGCCGATACGTCTCCTCGTTCATCCCTACTGACGAGACGCCGAGGCAGAAGAAACATGCGTCGTAGCCGGAGAGCCTGTCCTCAATTGCCGCGAGATCGTAAACATCTCGGTGTACGATTTCATGCAATTTGTCATGCTGCGGCAGGCTGGCGCTGCGGACAACGGCGAGGACGCTCTCGACATCAGGATCGAGCAGACCGCCCTGACCGACCACCAGCAGCACGAATGCGATGAAGAGTGATCGGACGGTCATGTGCTCTCCGACGCAGAAGTATAAACGTATCAGAAGAGACGATCCTGAATTTGTGCCAGTTCGACGTGTAAAGAACATTCTTCACCGTCGTCCGCCAAATGGTTCCGCGTGCTCACGGGATGGCCCCGCATCAGCCGGGCATCATAAGGCTTCAACAGTTCGGACGCCGCGGCCACATTCGTCATTCCCCGCCGACCATTTGCATCGGCTAAGGGCGGACACTAACGGTAAAGTGCGCCCCAACGGTGCAGAGGCGAGTGGAGTGCTGAGCTGCTCTCGTTTGGAGTGGATTTTGAGAATTGTGTTTTTGCAACACCTAGCGGGCAAAATCTGTAAGATTTCCGGTGCCTGAAAGGGCCAGTCTTGCGTTTTCTCCAGTAACTTGAAGCCGTACCGATGCCAAGGTGTGCCCGAGGATTCTTTACGCACGACTTGAGCTTGTCCAGCGTATCGTTCGCTGTCGCCACTCAGGGTGACCTCCACGGTCGTGTCCTTTGCCAGCGCAGACATGCAGTTGCACAAAAAACCCGCTGCACATTTTCCAATGTCGGGCATCCGATCTCAAAGTTGATCGACACCGAATGATCTACTGGGCCGTCCTGAAGACCGCGTTCCGGTACTGTGCCAGTCATATCGATAGGCTCGGCATTGTCGAGCCTTAGGCGTCCGAGCGAACCGCGCGGACCTGTAGCTTGAGCAATATTGACCAGACGGCGAGTCAGCCACCGTTATACCCTCATCCCAATTGACAGACGAAGGGGAAACGGTGCGGACCTCCTCCCGTGGTTCGCCTGCTTCCTCCGGTGGCGCAACTCCGGGATGGGTGCGCCACCTTCTTCATTTCTAGGCGAAAAAAAAGCACGCTGATCGCCGCTTCGTCGTCCTCCGGTGCGAGGACAAAGTTCCTGCGCTGGCTTCATGCGTTCAGTGCCAGCACAAGACAACTAGGCCCGCGCTTCGTTTTCCGGGGGCTCGACGAGGTCCATGCTCACTCCCGTCACGCGACCAACAATCGTAGCTTCGGCGGGATAGCGGACGTGTTGCGCCCGGCGTTTTGACTCGTGGGAAGGAATCAGAATCAACCGGCCATCATGCATTTCACACCAACTGCAAGAGTAGCGCTCGCGGAGTTCCACGAAAAAGATGGGCCGGTCATGATCGCCGTGCCAGTCGACGGCGGGAATTTTTTTCTGGCGGGGGTCAATCCGGACAAAAGCT
>Ga0181537_10004821_pt1 | contig 11083 bp, 5 predicted proteins | sample PEATcosm2014_Bin_39_FD_119765 | JGI IMG/M metagenome (GOLD analysis project Ga0181537, IMG submission 119765) | Peatland microbial communities from MTU Mesocosm Facility, Houghton, MI, USA - PEATcosm2014_Bin23_10_metaG | ecosystem: Environmental > Terrestrial > Soil > Wetlands > Peat | place... | reverse complement strand
CCGCTCTGATCGGCGGGCGCATCCGCATCGTCGACCTGACGCAGACGTTGTCGCCCGACTTTCCGCAGATCGTGCTGCCGCCGGAGATGGGCCAGGCCTGGCCGTTCCGCATCGAAGAGGCGTCGCGTTACGACGAGCGCGGACCGGGCTGGTACTGGAACAATTTCTCGTGCAGCGAGCATACCGGAACGCATTTCGACGCTCCCATTCATTGGCTCTCGGGCCGACATCTGCCCGACAACAGCACCGATTCCATTCCCGCCGCGCATTTCGTCGCGCCGGCCTGCGTGATCGATTGTTCGCGGCAGGCCGCCGCCGACGCCGATTTTTTATTGACGGCCGATTATTTGCGGAAATGGGAAAAAAACTACGGCCGTATTCCAAGCGGATCGTGGCTGCTGATGCGGACGGATTGGTCGAAGCGCACCGATCCGGTCGCGTACCAAAATCTCGACTCGACCGGCCAACATACGCCCGGGCCCGACACCGACGCGGTGCGTTTTCTGGTCGAGGAGCGCGAAGTGTTGGGCTTCGGCTCGGAAGCGATCGGCACCGATGCGGGACAGGCGTTTCATCTCAAACCGCCCTATCCGTGTCATTACTATATGCATGGTTCCGGCCGCTACGGTCTGCAATGCCTGACCAATCTCGATTTGTTGCCGGCGACCGGCGCCGTCGTGATCGCGGCGCCGCTTAAGATCAAGGAAGGCAGCGGCAGCCCGTTACGCGTGATCGCCCTGGTGCCGGGGCCGGCGGACACGCCGCCTCCTGGCCGCAAAACCGTGGCGAAAGACAAAAAAAGCCGCGCCAAGAAGAAGCGCCGATGAAAGCGGCGACTCTTTTGGCGGAATTCCCACCCACTGAGCGTACGCTGCCAGCGCTTCTCGAGCGGCAAGCTAGCACCTACGGCAGCCGCCGGCTGTTCGTCGCCGGCGGCGCGACTTGGAACTTCGACGAGGCGCCGAAGATTGCGGCGCGCTTTGCCGGGGCGCTGTTCGCGGCGGGCGTGCGCGCGGGCGATCGTGTCGCGCTGATGTGTTCTAACCGGCCCGAATTCATGGAGATCTATCTCGGCTGCGGCTGGCTTGGCGCCATCGCGGTGCCGCTCAACGTGGCGTCGCGCGGGCCACAGCTGGCCCATATGCTGAACAATTCCGGCGCCAAACTCTTGGCGATCGAGGCGCCCTTGCTTGATGCGCTCAACGTCCTCGACATCAGCGCACTGGTGCTGGAACGCATTTGGCTGATCGGCGGCGATGCCGAAACTTCGTTCGAACGGGTTGCAGTAACGCCCCTGCCGGCGCCGTCGCCGGCCCAGGCGCGCCCGGCGGCCGACATCGATCCGGCATCGCTCGCGGCGATCCTGTACACCTCAGGTACGACCGGCCCGTCGAAAGGCGTTTGTTGCCCGCACGCGCAATATTTCTGGTGGGCCGTCAATAGCGTGCGCAACTTGGAGCTTGGCGAAGGTGAGGTGCTTTGCACCACGCTGCCGCTGTTCCATACCAACGCGCTGGGCGCCTTCTACCAAGCATTGCTGTCCGGCTCGACGCTGGTCGCCGAGCCGCGCTTTTCTGCGTCGCGATTTTGGCAAAGCCTGATCGATTGCGGCGCGACAGTGACCTATCTGCTCGGCGCCATGGTGCCTATCTTGCTGTCCCGGGAGCGGTCGCCGCAAGAGCAAAGCCACACCGTGCGTTGCGCGCTGGCGCCCGGCGTACCCGGCAATCTTCATGTCGCATTCCGAGAACGCTGCGGTATCCATCTGATCGACGGCTACGGTTCAACCGAGACCAATTTCGTCATCGGCAGCACCGCCGCCGAGCAACGCCCCGGCAGCATGGGGACGGTGCGGGACGGTTACCACGCCCGCGTCGTCGATCAGACCGGCAAAGAGATGGGGCCGGGCGAGCCTGGCGAACTCATCCTGCGCGCGGAGGAAAAGCTCGCCTTTGCGACCGGATACTTCGCGATGCCCGACAAGACCGCCGAAGCGTTCCGCGACGGCTGGTTTCATACCGGCGACCGCGTCGTGCGTGAAGCCGACGGCTATTTCCGCTTTGTCGATCGCTTGAAAGACGCCATTCGCCGGCGCGGCGAAAATATCTCCTCCTTCGAGGTCGAGCAGGTATTGTTGAGCCATCCCGACGTCGGCCATGCGGCGGTGTTTCCAGTGCCTTCGGAACTCGCCGAAGACGAGGTCATGGCGGCCGTCGTGCGCCGCCCGGGCTGCGCCTTGACGGAGCCGGCGCTGGCCGAGTTTTGCCGGCCGCGGCTGCCGTATTTTGCCGTACCGCGCTTCATCGAATTCGTCGACGAATTGCCGGCGACCGAGAGCGGCAAGGTGCAAAAATATAAGCTGCGCGATCGGGGCGTGACCGCCAATACCTGGGATTGCGAGGCGGCCCGCCCACGGGTCGGACGGAATTAGGTGCAGCGGACAGCGCGGAAAATTACGCTATACTGTCTGCTGCGCGGGACGGCATGCTAGGCGGGTCGGCGACCGACCGGGCCTTAAGCGGGGTAAAGGTACACATCATGGTGTTCAAGCTGCGACGACGGGCGTTCCTGCAAATGGCCTTAGGGACTGCCGCGGGCATCGGCGGGTCTTTGCGACGCGCGCGCGCCGCGGCCAGTGACGCGGCCAAAGACGCAGCCACCATTGGATGGCCGAACGACGTTCCCTCCTGGGATCCCAATCAGCGTTTTACGCCGGATGCGCAACCGATCTTCAAGGCCGTGTTCGACCAGCCGCTCGACCAGGACCCGCAGCTCAAACTGATTCCGCATTTGATCAAGAGCTGGAACCTCGCGCCCGACGCCATGAGCTTGGCGGTGGAGTTGCGCGACGACGTCACGTTCCACAACGGCGACAAGATGACGACGGAGGACTTCCGCTACACTTTCCTCGATCGCATCAAGGGCGGCGTCAAGCTCGACACCGCCAACTCCTGGAAAAAAGTGCAGGATATCGTCATCGAATCGCCGACTAAGGCGACGATGAATTTCAGTTCGCCGGCGCCGACCGCACCGCAATGGCTGGCCTTCCTCGGCAGTTTCGTCGTTCCGAAAAAATACATCGAAAGCCAGGGTCTCGATAATTTTCTCAAAAATCCGATCGGCACCGGGCCATATAAGCTTGCCGAATACGAGTTGAACTCCCGTATCGTTTTGGAACGCAACGACGCTTATTGGGGGCCCAAGCCGAAGGTGGCGCGTGTCACCATCGAGATCATCAAGGATCCGTCGGCGCGGGTCGCGGCCATCCAATCGGGCCAGGTCGACTGCACCCTCAATGTTCCGGTCCGCGAGGTCGAACGCTTCGACAAGGAGCCCGGATTCGCCGCCGAGCTTAATCCGATCACGCGGGTGATCCTGTTGCAGGTGCGCGCCGATCTGGCGTTCGCGGATCAAAACGTGCGCCTGGCCGCCCATCACGCCATCGACAAGGCGGCACTGTCGAAGGCGTTCTACGCCGGCGCCGCCGTGCCGCTCTCGGTGCCCGCCACGCCCGGCACCCCGGGCTATCTCAACGATTTCACGTTCAAATACGATCCCGCGCTTGCCAAGGAACTACTCGCCAAATCGAATTTTAGTCCCGCCAATCCGGTGAAAATCGGGCTCGCCGCGACCAACGGCCAGTTTCCGAGCGATTACGATATGGCGCGCGCCATCGTGCAAATGTGGAAGCAGGTCGGAATCGATGCCGACCTGCAGGTCATCGAATACGCCAAGTATTTCGAGCTCAATCGCGCGTCAAAATTGCCCGAAGCGACGCTCTACAGCTGGGACAACGGCACCGGCGATCCCGAAATCTTCACCGGCTATATGTTGAACCCGAAAATGCCATTTTCGGCCTGGAAAGACGAAGAGGTCGGCCAGAAGGTGCTCAAGCTGTTCAATGTCGCCGACTACGATACCAGAATTGCCGGCTATCGCGAACTCAACCGCTTTGCCGTCGATTATGGCGCCAGCGTCCCTTTGTTGCAGAGCGTGCTGACCGTCGTGCACAAGCGCAATCTGACTTACACAAAATATGGCAATGGCTGGCTGTTGCCGCAGACCCTGCAATGGACCTGACGGGCCGCTCGGCGGCGCCGACTTCCGGTTAAGCCCAGCACCATGATTGCCACGGTCGTCAAGCTGATGGCGCGGCGCCTGCTCGCGGCCATCCCCATTTTGCTCGTTGTCTCGGCGCTGCTGTTCTGCGTGCTGCGCCTGCTTCCGGTCGATCCGGCCGCGATGTCGATGCCGCCGACCGCGACAATCGCGGAGATCGAGGTCAAGCGCCGCGAGATGGGGCTCGATCGGCCGCTGCCGCAGCAATATTTGATTTGGCTGAATGACGCGCTTCACGGCGATTTCGGCCGCTCCATCGTATTTCGCCGTGAAGCCCGTTCGCTGGTCGCAGCCACTCTGCCGGTGACGATCCAGCTCGCGCTTGCCGCCATGGTGCTTGCCGCTGTGTTAGGCGTCGGCGGCGGCCTGGTGATGTTCCATGTGCGCGGCACTCTGTTCGAGCCACTAGCTGACTTCGTCTCGATTCTCTTGCTTTCGATCCCGGAGTTTCTCTGGGGACTGATCCTATTATTCGTATTCGGGGTGGCACTGCACCTCTTACCGTTTACCGGACAAGTCGCGCCGGGTTTGCCGCTGCCGCATATCACCGGATTTCTATTGCTCGATGCGCTGCTGGTCGGGCGCTTCGACGTGTTTGTGAGCGCGTGCCAGCACCTGATTCTGCCCGCCGTCGCGCTGGGGCTGGCGTTCTCGCCGACGATCATGCGGGTTTTGCGCTCGAGCCTGTTCGACATCTATCACGAGGACTACATCGAACAGGCGCGGCTGCGTGGCCTCTCGGAGGGTCATATCCTGCTCGGCCACGCGCTCAAGAACGCATCGCTGCCGACGCTGACGCTGGCCGGCGTTCAGTTCGGCATTTTGTTCAGCGGCACGCTGTTGGTCGAGGTGATCTATTCCTATCCGGGCATGGGCAACCTGATGGTCGACGCGGTTCGCAATGCCGATCTGCCGCTGATTCAGACCATCGGGTTGACTTATTGCGTCGTCGTCCTGGTGATCAATACGGCGGTCGACAGCCTGTATGTCCTCCTGAACCCGAAATTGCGGGTGCGCTGATGGCCACGGCCGTGTCCCGTTCGCTGCGCTCGCCGCGGGTTTTGATCGCGCTCGGCATGATTGCTTGCATCGCCGCCTGTGCGGTCTTTGCCGGATTTATCGCGCCGCACGATCCGGGCGATCAAAATTTGCTTTCGACCCTGACGCCGCCGGCGTGGGCGGCGGGTGGTGATCAGAACTATCCCTTTGGCACCGATAGCCTCGGCCGTTGCGTGCTGTCGCGCCTGATCTACGGCGCCCGCACCGCGATGCTGGTGGCGATCTTCGCTTCGCTCGGAGCCATGGTCATCGGATCTGTTCTGGCGCATGTGTCGGGATATTTCGGCGGTGCCTTGGATTGGATCATTGGCCGCATGGTCGACGTGTGGATGTCGTTTCCGCCGGTCATTCTTTCACTCATTCTGATGGTCGGGCTCGGTGTCGGTCTGGGCAAGATCATCCTCGCCATTATTCTCGTCGACTGGACACGGTTCTGCCGGGTGCTGCGCAGCGACGTGCTGATCGTGACCCGGCACGATTATATCGCCGCCGCGCGTCTGTTGGGCTTCACCCATTGGCAGACCATCGTGCGGGAGGTGCTGCCCGCCACATTGCCGCTTTTGATTACGCTGGTCAGCCTCGAAATGGCGATCGCCGTCGTGGTCGAGGCGATCCTGTCTTTCGTCGGGCTTGGCGTCGCGGCGGATCAACCGGCGTGGGGCCAGATGATCGCCGATGCGCGGCAATACGTCTACCAATCGCCGTGGAATTTGCTGCTGCCGATCCTGGCGATCATTTTTACGGTCACTGCCTTCAACCTATTGGGCGACGGTCTGCGGCGTTCGCTCGATGTGCGACTCGCCGAAGCGGGGCGCTAGGACCGTGCTGGCGCTGCAAGCCAAAAACCTGACCGTCAGCGCCCGCATCGACGGCGCCGTCGTCCCGGCCATCCGCGGCCTGTCGTTCGACCTCGCACCCGGAAAAATCCTCGGCCTGGTCGGAGAGTCCGGCGCCGGGAAATCCATGGTCGGCCGCGCCATTGCCCAGCTGCTCCCTGCCGGATTCGCGGTCACGGCGGGGGCATTGTTGTTCGAGGGCGAAGACCTCGCGCAGATGGCGCCGGCGCGGCGGCGTTTTCTGCTCGGCCGCGCCATCGCGTTTATTCCGCAAGCGCCGATGACCGCGCTCAATCCGGTGCGCACCATCGGCGCGCAATTCGACGAACACCTGGCGCGGCTCGGTGAGGATAGCCGCAACGATCGCCGCGAGCGGGCGATCGCCATGCTGACGGCGGCGAGGCTGCCGAATGCGTGCGCCTTGCTGGGGCGCTACCCGCATCAATTATCGGGCGGGATGTGCCAGCGCGTGCTGATCGCGTTGGCTTTTTCGAGCAACCCGCGTCTGGTCATCGCCGACGAGCCGACCACGGCGCTCGATGTCACCATGCATCCGCAAATTTTGCGCCTGATTGCCGACATGCAACGCCAGCACGGCACCGCGGTGATTTTCATCACCCACGATCTGCGCCTGGCTGCCCAACTCTGCGACCAAGTGACCGTCATGTATGCCGGACGCGCCGTGGAAAGCGGTCCGGCGCGCGCCGTCCTGTCCAGCCCCGCGCACCCTTACACGCGTTGCCTTCAGCTAGCGAATCCGTCCATGCGCGCCGAGCGGCGCGCGCTGTATGTCATGCCGGATCAGATGCCGAGCTTGCGCCAATTGCAAAACATGTCCGGCTGTCACTTCGCGCCGCGCTGTCCGCTTGTCACCGAAGAATGCCGCCGAATCGAGCCGCCGACCGTCGCGATTTCCGCCGGCCGCATGGTCGCCTGCATCCGAGCTGCGGCCACGTCCGGCATCGCCTCGGCGCAGCGGCCGGTCGCCGCGCCGGACATTTCCAAACGGCCTGTCCTGCAGGTCGAAGCGCTGGCGAAGCACTATGCCATCGGCCGCGGGCTGTTCGCCACTGCGCATACCGCGACCGCGGTGCGCAATGCCAGTTTCAGCATTGCCGAGAACGAGTTTGTCGCCTTGGTCGGAGAAAGTGGCAGCGGCAAGAGTACCATTGCCAAACTCCTGGTCGGGCTCGAACAGCCGTCGGGCGGACGCATTCTCCTCAATGGCGAGGATTTAACGGATGCCGCGGCCCGCCGCCGCGCGCTGGCGGCCGCCAGCATCCAAATGGTTTTTCAGGATCCGCAATCGGCGCTCAATCCGCGGCGGCGCGTGGCCAGCATCGTCACGCAGGCGATGGAGGCCGGCAGCCGGCACGCCAGCTGGGACGAGCGTTTGGCAAGGACCCGCGAACTCTTGGGGGAAGTCGGCGTCGCGGCCGATCTTGCCGCGCGATTGCCCGGACAATTGTCGGGCGGTCAGCGCCAGCGCATCAATATCGCCCGCGCACTCTGCCACATTCCCAAAATCCTCATCGCCGACGAGATCGTTTCGGGCCTCGATGTCTCGATCCAGGCGCAGCTTTTGAATCTTCTGGCGCGGCTGCGCGCCGAGCTTGGCTTCGCCATGCTGTTTATTTCGCATGACCTCTCGGTCGTGCGCCATCTGTGTAGCCGGGTGCTGGTGATGTATCGCGGCGAAATCGTCGAGCAGGGACCGATCGATGCCGTATTCGACGATCCGCAGCATCCCCATACCCGCGCGCTGCTGTCGTCGGTGCCCCCAGATGCGCCGGAGACGGCGTGGTCTTCGCTCGATCCGGCAGTGCCGACCGAATAGAAATTGAAATCTACGCCGCCGAAGCGACGACATCCTTGCCGCGCCACTGGCCGAGGAGTTCGGCCTCGCACGCCTTGGTGCTCTCGACGTTACGCTGTTTAACGTGGCCAAAACCGCGCATTTTTGCCGGCAGCGAAGCGATCTCGATCGCGAGCGCATGATTATCGGGCGTCAGGCCAACCGCAAGTTCGCGCAGGATGGCCTCGTATTCCGCGATCAATCGCCGCTCCATGCGGCGCTCCTTGGTGTAGCCGAATATATCAAAAACTGTACCGCGCAGACCGCGCAGCCGCGCCAAAAGCTTGAAAACTTGGAGCATCCACGGGCCGAATGCGCGCTTGCGCGGCTCGCCGGTCAGCGGATCGCGCGACGCCAAGAGCGGCGGCGCCAAATGATATTGCAGCGTAAAGCTGCCCTCGAACTGCCGCTGCAATTTCTTGACGAAGGCGCCGTCGGTATAAAGCCGCGCCACTTCGTATTCGTCCTTGTAAGCCAGCAGCGCGAACAGGTTGCGCGCGACCGCCTCGGTAAGGCCGCTAAAGCCGCGCGCGCGCGTTGCCTCGGCGGCTTTGATCGCCGCGACCGCGTCGCGGTAGCGTTGTGCATAACCGGCATCCTGATATTCCGTAAGAAACGCGGCGCGGTGTTCGATGAGGCCTTCGAGCCCTTGTGGCTCTTGCGCCGTTTCGTCGAGGAGCGCGGGACGCGCCAGCGTCTCGACCCGGGCGCGATCGGCGGCGGCAAGCCGGCCAAACGCAAAGCTCCGCCGGTTGGCCTCGACGGCGACGCCATTGAGTTCGATGGCGCGCTCGATGGCGGCCAGGCTCAGCGGCACGAAGCCTTTCTGGAACGCGTAGCCGAGCATAAACAGGTTGGTGGCGACGGCGTCGCCGATCAGCGCCGATGCAAGGCCGGTGGCATCGACAATATCAGTGCCGCCCTCGCCAGTGGCGGCCTTGATTGCCTGCAACAGCGAGGCCGCCGCGAAATCGACGTCCGGATCGAAGATGAACGCGGCGGTGGGCTGCACGTTGCTGTTGACCACGGCCTTGGTGACGCTGGTTTGGACCCGCGCCAGCGCCGCCGGACTGCCCGCCACCACGGCGTCGCAGCCGAGCAAGAGATCGGCGCCGCCGGCGGCAATCCGTACGGCGTGAAGATCCTCCACACGCGGCGCCAGCCGGATATGGCTCGCCACCGCCCCGTTCTTCTGCGCCAGCCCGGAAATGTCGAGGACGGTGACGCCCTTGCCTTCAAGCTGCGCTGCCATGCCCAACAGAGCGCCTAGGGTGATGACCCCGGTGCCGCCGATCCCGGTGATGAGAATGCCGTAGGGCCGATCCAGTGGGCGGGCAGGGGGCTCCGCTAATGAGGCAAATATGTCGCCGGAGGCGCCAAGCGACGCCGCGAGTTTGCGCGGCGTGCCGCCACGCACCGTAACAAAGCTCGGGCAGAAACCCTTCAGGCAGGATAAATCCATATTGCAGTTCGATTGGTCGATCCGCCGTTTGCGGCCGAGCGCGGTCTCGACCGGCTGCACCGAGATGCAATTGGATTTGTCCGAGCAGTCGCCGCAGCCTTCGCAAACGGCGTCGTTGATAAAAACGCGCTGCGGCGCGCGCGGCATCAGACCGCGCTTGCGCCGGCGGCGCTTTTCAGCGGCACACGTCTGATCGTAGATCAGGACCGTGAGACCTGCCTGCTCGCGCAATTGGCGCTGCACGGCGTCGAGATCGTCGCGATGGCGGATGTCGGTCGCCTTGGGAAATCCGGTATCGGCCGGATACTTGTCGGGCTCGTCGGTCACGACGACAATGCGCCGGGCGCCTTCCGCCAGAACCTGATGCGCGATTTGCGCCACGGTCGGCGCGCCCTCGATCGGCTGGCCGCCGGTCATCGCCACCGCATCGTTGTAGAGAATCTTATAGGTGATGTTGACGCCCGCCGCCGCGGCGGCGCGGATCGCCATCAAGCCGCTGTGCGCATAGGTGCCGTCGCCGAGGTTCTGGAAGACGTGATTTTCACTGGTGAACGGCGCTTGTCCGATCCAGTTGACCCCTTCGCCGCCCATCTGTGTCGTGGTCGCAGTTTCGCGGCCGGGCATGAACAGCGCCATGCTGTGGCAGCCGATCCCGGCCATGGCGCGGCTGCCCTCGGGAACCCGCGTCGAGGTATTGTGCGGACAGCCGGAGCAGAAAAACGGCGTTCGCGCGATTTTCGCAGGCGGCGCCGCGAGCGGACGCTCGAAAATTTCAAGCCGCGCCAGGCGTTCGTCGAAGGGCCGGGTGAATTCCGGCCCGGCGCCGAGCCGTTTGAGCCGCGCGACGACGGCGCGCGCCACCATGCTTGGCGTCAGTTCGCCAATGCTCGGCAGCAGCACAGCCCCGTACTCGTCGGTCTTGCCGACGACACTCGGCCGGCGCGAAGCGTCGACATTATAGAGCAAGCGCAACAATTGGTCTTCGACGAAGCCGCGCTTTTCTTCAACTACCAGGATGTCTTTGAGGCCCGTGGCGAAGCGCAAGGCGCGTTCCGCTTCGATCGGCCAGGTCAGGCCGACTTTATAGACGCGGATGCCGAGATTTTCCGCCATCTCATCGGTGATGCCAAGCTCCGCCAGCGCCTGCCGCAAATCGAGATAGCCTTTCCCGGTCGCAATGATGCCCAGGCGCGGCTGCGGCGGTTCGATCACGATACGGTCGATCGCGTTGGCGCGCGCGAAGGCGCGGATCGCCGTCAATTTTGGTCCATGCAGCCGCCGCTCCTGCTCCAGGCCGTAATCCATCCCGGGGCGCGGCCAGCGGATATGGACGCCGCCCGGCGGCATTTCGAAATCGCTCGGCAGTGTGATCGCCGCACGTTGCGGATCGACGGACACCGAGGCGGAACTGTCGACGGCTTCGCTGGTGGCTTTGAAGCCGACCCAGCATCCCGAAAAGCGCGATAGCGCGAATCCGAATAGGCCAAAATCGAGATAATCTTGAACCGTCGCCGGATTGAGGATCGGCATCATCGCCGCCTCGAAAACCTGCTCGCATTGATAGGCCGTGGTCGTGGACTGGGCGCCGTGATCGTCACCGGAGATCGCCAGCACGCCGCCATGCGGCGAGGTTCCGGCCCAGTTGGCATGCCGCAGCACATCGAGCGAACGATCGAGGCCGGGGCCTTTGCCGTACCAGATGCCGAACACGCCATCGACCTTGGCGCCGGCAAACAGCCCGACCTGCTGGCT
>Ga0181537_10004820_pt1 | contig 11088 bp, 7 predicted proteins | sample PEATcosm2014_Bin_39_FD_119765 | JGI IMG/M metagenome (GOLD analysis project Ga0181537, IMG submission 119765) | Peatland microbial communities from MTU Mesocosm Facility, Houghton, MI, USA - PEATcosm2014_Bin23_10_metaG | ecosystem: Environmental > Terrestrial > Soil > Wetlands > Peat | place... | reverse complement strand
TCGTTGACCTGCTGCGGGTTCGCCTTGCCCTTCGTCGCCTTCATGCACTGGCCGACGAGCGACTGAAAGGCCTTTTCCTTCCCGCTGCGAAACTCCGCCACCGCGTTGGGGTTGGCCGCGAGCACTTCGTCGACAACCTTTTCGATCGCACCCGCATCCGAGATCTGCCGCAGGCCGCGCGCATCGATCAGGGCATCGACGGAAGTTGCCTCGCGCTTCCAGAGCGCCGCGAAGATTTCTTTGGCGGTCTTGCCGTTGATCGTGCCGTCGGCGACGCGCGTGATCAGGACGCCCAGCTCGCTTGCAGGTACGGGGCAGGCTTCGATCTCGATGCTGTCCGCGTTCAGCGCCGCGCTGACCTCGCCCATGATCCAGTTGGCGGCGGCTTTCTTGTCGACGACCGAGGTTGCAAGCCGCTCGAAGTACTGCGCCATCGCGCGCGTCGCGGTCAGCACCGCAGCATCGTGCGCGCTCAGCCCGAAGTCGCGCACGAGGCGCTCGCGCATGGCATCGGGCAGTTCCGGCAGTTCCTTGCGCACGCGCTCGATCTGTTCCGGCGCGATCATCAGCGGTAGCAGGTCCGGGTCGGGGAAGTAGCGGTAATCGGCCGCGTCCTCCTTGGAGCGCATCGAGCGCGTCTGGTCGCGGTCCGGGTCGTACAGGCGCGTCTCCTGCACCACGCGGCCGCCATCTTCGATCAATTCGATCTGGCGGCGCACTTCGTGCTCGATCGCCTGCTGCAGGAAACGGAAACTGTTGAGGTTCTTGATCTCCACGCGCGTGCCGAACTCGGTGGCGCCCGCGGGCCGCACCGAGACATTGGCGTCGCAGCGAAAGCTCCCCTCCTGCATGTTGCCGTCGCATATGCCCAGCCAGACCACCAGCGTGTGCAGGGCACGCGCGTACGCGACGGCTTCCGCGCTGGAGCGCATCTCGGGTTCCGAGACGATTTCCAACAAGGGCGTGCCGGCGCGATTCAAGTCGATGCCCGACATGCCCTGGTAGTCCTCGTGCAGCGACTTGCCTGCGTCTTCCTCCAGGTGCGCGCGGGTCAGTTTCACCGTCTTCAAGTACGGTTCGCCGTCACGCGGCGTAACGAGGAAACGCAGCGTCCCACCCTGCACGACGGGAATCTCGTACTGGCTGATCTGGTAGCCCTTGGGCAGGTCGGGGTAGAAGTAATTCTTGCGCGCGAAGATCGAACGCGGCGCGATTTTCGAGCCCAGCGCGAGCCCGAGGCGGATCGCGCACTCGACGGCGCCGGCATTCAGGACCGGCAGGGAGCCCGGCAGCGCGAGGTCGACCACGCTGGCCTGCGTGTTCGGCGACGCGCCGAATGCCGTTGCCGCCCCGGAGAAGATCTTCGACGCGGTCTGCAATTGCGCATGCGTCTCCAGGCCGATCACGGTTTCCCAGGTGCCGCTCACGATCGTCCCATCCCCATGCGCGCGGACCCGTTCATCTCATCAATACCCCGCCGGCACGCGCTTGTGCCAATCGGTTGCCTGCTGAAAGCGATGCGCGACGCCCAGCATGCGCGCCTCGTCGAAATGATTGGCCATCAGGTGCAGGCCCACCGGACGGCCCGCCCGTCCGAAACCGCAGGGAATGCTGGTCGCGGGAATCCCCGCCAGGCTGCTGGGCACCGTGTACAGGTCGGCCAGGTACATCGCCACCGGATCGGACGTCTTCTCGCCAAAGCCGAATGCCACGCCCGTGGTGACCGGCCCTGCGATCACGTCGCATTGCTGGAACGCACGCTGGAATTCATCGGCAATGACCCGCCGCACGCGCGAGGCCTGCAGGAAATAGGCATCGTAGTAGCCATGCGAGAGCACGTACGTGCCAATGAGGATGCGGCGCTTGACCTCCTGGCCGAATCCCTGCGAGCGCGACTTGCGCATCATGTCGAGCAGGTCTTCGTAGTGCTCGGCCCGAAAGCCGTAGCGCACGCCGTCGTAGCGCGAGAGGTTGCTCGAAGCCTCCGCCGAGGCAACCACGTAGTACACGGGAATTCCCAGCGCGGCATTGGGCAGGCTCACGTCGACAAGCTTGGCCCCCATCGCTTCGTATTCGCGCAATGCCGCGCGCACGCAGGCCTCGACCTCGGGCTCCAGGCCGGAACCGAAGAACTCGCTCGGCACGCCGATGCGCAGGCCCTTGCAATCGATGTCCAGCGCGCGCGTAAAGTCTTCGCGCGGCCGGTCGACGCTGGTCGAATCCTTGGGATCGAAGGCAAGCATGGCATTGAAGCCCAGCGCGCAGTCCTGCGCGCTCAAGGTCAGCAGGCCCGCCGTATCCAGGCTCGAGGCGAATGCAATCATGCCCCAGCGCGATGGCCGTCCGTAGGTCGGCTTCGTGCCCATGATGCCGCTGAAAGCACCGGGCTCGCGGATCGACCCCCCGGTGTCCGTGGCGGTGGCCATGGGCGCGATGCGCGCGGCAACCGCAGCGGCCGAACCACCCGAGGAGCCGCCCGGAACCGCTTGCTTGTCCCAAGGGTTCAGGACATTGCCGTAGGCGCTGTTCTCGTTGCTCGAGCCCATCGCGAACTCGTCGCAGTTGAGTTTGCCCAGGCACACCATGCCCGCGCGGCCCAATTCCTCGACGACCGTCGCGTCGAACGGGCTCATGTAACCCTTCAGGATCCTGCTCGAGGCCGTCGTCGACCAGTCGCGGGTCACGAAAACGTCTTTGTGCGCGATGGGAACGCCCAACAGGCCACCCGATTCGCCGCGCGCCCGGCGCTCGTCCGCCGCGCGCGCCTGCGCGAGCGTTACTTCCGGGCGTACATCCAGGAAGGCATTGAGGTCCTTGTGCCGCTCCATCCTGTCCAGGAAATGCCGCGCCAGCTCAACCGAGGACACCTGCTTGCGATCAAGCAAGGCGCCCAGTTCGGCGGCGGTTGCGTGCGATAGCTCGTCGCGTCCCGCGCCGCTGCCTGCGCCCGCGGTTTTGGGTTGCTGGGGCGCAGTCACTCAATTACCCGAGGAACCAGGAACAAGCCATCCTGCTGTGCCGGCGCATTGCGCAAATTGCGCTCCCGGTCGGGAGACTCGCTGACCGCATCTGCGCGCAGGCGTTGCACGCCGTCGAGCGGATGCGACATCGGCACGATACCCTTGGTGTCCACGCGCCCAATTTGCTCGATCATCGCAAGGATGTCGTTGAGCTGGTCCATGCGGACCTGAGCCTCCGCGTCGGTCAGCTCAATGCGCGCCAGGTGCGCGATGCGGTGTACGTCGGCGATTTTCAGGGACATGGTCTATTATGGCGCACCCGGCTGGGCGTATCCGACGCCTCGCCTGCGCCCGATCCCCCTCACCCGACCCAATTTCGCCCGCGCCCATCCGATGTTCGGCTTTTTCCGCAGCTATTTCTCCAACGATCTTGCCATCGACCTGGGAACCGCCAACACGCTGATCTACGTGCGCGGCAAAGGGATCGTCCTCAACGAACCTTCGGTCGTGGCCATTGCGCGCGAAGGGGGCCCGCACGCCAAGGAAGTGGTGCGTGCCGTTGGCCTGGAGGCCAAGCAGATGCTGGGCCGCGTGCCCGGCAACATCGAAGCCATCCGCCCGATGAAGGACGGCGTCATCGCCAACTTCACCGTCACGGAGCAGATGCTCAAGCACTTCATCAAGGCCGTGCACCCCTCGAGCCTGCTCGCACCCAACCCGCGCATCATCATTTGCGTTCCCTGCGGCTCCACCCAGGTCGAGCGCCGGGCGATCAAGGAATCGGCCGAGGCGGCCGGCGCCAGCCAGGTGTTCCTGATCGAGGAGCCCATGGCCGCCGCCCTGGGTTCCGGCCTGCCCGTCTCCGAAGCCTCGGGTTCGATGGTCGTCGACATCGGCGGCGGCACCACGGAAGTGGGCGTCATCTCCCTGGGCGGGATGGTCTACAAAGGCTCGGTGCGCGTCGGCGGCGACAAGTTCGACGACGCCATCATCAATTACATCCGGCGCAATTACGGCATGCTGGTCGGCGAACCGACCGCCGAGTCCATCAAGAAGGAAATCGGCTCCGCCTTCCCGGGCTCGGAAGTGCGCGAAATGGAGGTCAAGGGACGCAATCTCTCCGAGGGCATCCCGCGCGCTTTCACGATCTCCAGCAATGAAATCCTCGAAGCCCTGACCGACCCGCTCAATCAGATCGTCTCGGCCGTCAAGATCGCCCTCGAGCAGACCCCGCCGGAGCTTGGGTCCGACATCGCCGAGCGCGGCATGATGCTCACGGGCGGCGGCGCATTGTTACGGGACCTCGACCGCCTGCTCATGGAAGAGACCGGCCTGCCCGTCCTCGTCGCCGAGGACCCGCTCACCTGCGTCGTACGCGGGTGCGGGATCGCCCTCGAGCGCATCGACAAGCTCGGTTCCGCCTTCGCCACCGGCTGACCAGCCAGCAAGCCGCCGATAAGCCGGAAATTACCGGCTGCTAGGGTTCCCCCAAAGCCTTTGCGGTTTCAGACGCCGCGGGGATAATCGCCAGATTCAGGCCGCCTGCTCTGCAAATGAGCGCGCACACTTTTCGCTGACCCAAAATGGAGTACGGACCGCCGCCGCTCTTCAACCAGGGCGTCTCGGCTCGGGCGCGCCTTGCGTTCTTTTCGCTTGCCGCTGCGGCGCTGATCATTGTCGACCGTCAGGTCAACGCCCTGGACTCGGTCCGCAACGGCGTTGAAACCATTTTGTACCCCGTCCAGCGCGTGCTTCTGTGGCCGCGTGACCTCGTTGTGGATGTCGCGGGCTACTTTCAAACGATCGGTTCGCTCAACGAAGAGAACGAACACCTGCGCAGGCAGATGGTCGAGCAGTCCGAGCGCGCCCAGCAGGCCGATCAACTGCAAAAAGAAAACGACCAGCTGCGCAGCCTTGCGGGCGTCAAAGAGCGTCTTGCGGTTCCGTCGCAGGTCGTGGTCGAACTCTACGAGTCACGCGATTCGTTCTCCAACAAGATCGTCATCGACCGCGGCAGCCACGATGGCATGAAGCCCGGTGGGCCCGTCATCGACGAGAGCGGCGTCGTGGGCCAGGTCACGCGCGTGTTTCCCAACAGCTCCGAAGTCACGCTCCTGACCGATAAGGAGCAGTCGCTTCCCGTCCAGGTTGTGCGCAACGGCTTGCACGCCGTCGCCTTCGGTGGACAGGAGCGCGGCACGCTCGAGCTCAAGTTCCTCCCGGCCAACGTCGACGTGCAAGGCGGTGACCAGGTCGTCACCTCCGGCCTCGACGGCGTCTACCCCGCCGGGATGGCGGTGGCAACGGTCACGCGCGTCGACCGCGATCTCAAGGACCAGTTTGCACGGGTCGTGCTCAAGCCCGCCGCCGGGCTGAGCGAAAGCCGATTGCTGCTCGTGCTGATGACCAAGCCGCCACCACTGCCGCTTCCCGAGGCCGAGCAAAGAAAGCCCGCGAACGAACGCCCGAACAGCAAGGCGGTGCGGCGATGAAGATGTGGACCAGCCGCACGGGCTCCAACGGCACCACGGTGACCAATCCCGGCACGATGCGTCCGCCAACGATCGGCCGTTCGCTGCGACCCGAGCAGGTTCTGCGCCCCGTGCGGCCTGGTTTCATCTGGTCCACGCTGATCGGCGCGTTCCTCCTGAACCTGCTGCCCTGGGGCAAGGACGTCTGGGTGCCGGATTTCTTTGCGCTGACGCTCGTCTTCTGGAACGTCCACCAGCCCAGGCGCGTGGGCATGGGCATCGCCTTCGTGTTCGGCCTGTTGATGGACGTGCATAACGGCACGCTCTTCGGCGAGCACGCCCTGGCGTACACGCTCGTCTCCTACGGCGCGATCAGTCTGCACCGCAGAATCCAGTGGTTCCCCGTACTGAGTCAGACGATCTATGTGTTCGCGTTGTTGCTCGTCGCCCAGCTCGCCTCCGCCGCAATCCGGCTTTGGGTGGGAGGTGCTTCGCCAGGTTGGTGGTTGGGACTTCTCTCGAGCGTCGTCGGGGCCGTCATCTGGCCGCTGCTCAATAGCTTCCTGCTTGCCCCGCAACGGCGGCCAGCGAAGAGGGACGATACGAGGCCACTTTAGTCTGCTCTCAGTTTGCTCCGTAGATTACATACGGCGCCCATGACCGAAGGTCCGCCATGTGAGGATCGTAGGAGTGTAGAAACTGGCGTTGAGTTTCGGCAAGGGCAATGCTGGGCGCAACGCCACGACGCAGTCGCGCATACAAATCGCCCATAAACTGAGCCGTTAATCGGTCCTCGATTGGCCAAAGCGTCAATAGCTCCGACCGATTTCCCGCTGCCAGGCCTGCGTAGGCAAATCCCAACAAACCTTGCGAACTTCCGTACCAACCGACCGCGGTCTCGCATCCTGCCAAAACGAACAGGTCCGCGCTCATGCGCAATCCAGAAATCTCGCCAGCTGTAATTGTTCGTTGTTTGTTTGGCACTTTGTCTAGACCAGAAACCACAATGATTGACCGTTCGGGATCGGCAAAGTCGGCAATCGCATGCCCCGCGAAATGAATGAATCGATACTGCTCCAATTCCCCGCTAATCGAAGCTTCCCGAATTCGCACTTTTGTTTCCGAATTTCCAATCCAGATCGATCGTCTTTTGACCGGAAATAAATCACCAATCGCTTCGACCTCATCGCGAACATGAATTAAATTGACGCCGTCATTAGTCTGATTGACAACATGATCTTCGCGACGCGGCGTTAAAGACTCGGGCACTAAGGCATCTGCTGCAGCAATTGCTAGTAGATCCTTTCGAAAGGAAACATTCCTGTTCGCCCTGCGCATTTGCACGAAGATGGAAATGGAAGGGGCATAGTCAATTACATACTTTTCAACCGCTAGATACCCCCCAACTTGAAGTGTTTGAAGGGGTAGACCATCCAAGTCGCCGTCGCCAATCACGATTAAACACTTGGCCGACACTAGATACTCCGAAAGGGGCGCGAAGATATCTTCGCTCAATCGTTTTTGAATTTCGCTCTCATTTAGCTGACTGGCTTCAGCATCATTTGGACGGACAAAGCCGACTTCAATTCGATTAGCGTTATTTCGCCAAGCGCGAACTGGGTTCCCATGTAACCAAAGCATCCACGCTCCAGCAATTTTCGAAAGATCAGGATCTTCAAATTTCACGAAATGTGCGGGCTCATCCTTTAAAAGCACCAATGCCCACCATTTATCGCGCGACCTGAGAATTGAAACGAGGACCTCGCCGACTTTCAGCGCCTCTCGGGCATCGTCAAGTTGCGCGACGTATTCCATTATCGACCCCGGACCCTCTTTGTTGACGTATTCACGTTCCATCCGACCACGAATCCCTGCGAGTAGATTTCTTTCCGACTCCAAGCGAATTCTCTCCGTCAATCGCGTGGTAAAGGAAATCTCCTCCTCAAGTTCTTGCATTTTCCCAGCCAACTCGAGATTTCGATTGCGAGCGCCAGGAGGCAACAAATGATTGAATCGCGCCTCAAAGAATCTATCGGCAAGGGTTCTATCCCGAATAAGCTCCGAAATTTGCAGCGCACTCTCCAATTCGCCTTTTTCAGCATCGAGAAATGCAAGATTTCGATACCCGTTAATCGGATTTGAGCTTCCTGGAGCATCAGAAATCCAACGCGAATATGCGTTCATTCTTGCAAGAGAACCTTTAAACGCATGAGTTCTCTCTGCTTCAGTTAAGTTGACAAGCAAACTTAGCTTGCGCTTCGCGGATGCTTCATCTCCAAATCTCAAAAACAGATCGGCTACCTTGGCTAAAGCATCAACGGAATTCCTATTCGACATTCCAACGTGCTGCGCGATGACACCCCACGACACTTCCAGTGACTCGAGCGTCGATTTCCTATCGGCTTGATTCTGAGACTGCTCGAGGACACATTCGGAATTCTCGATATGCGCGAATTCATCCAGCCATGAATCATCCAATTGGGAGTTGGTGAACGTCTTTTTGAGATTTCCCAGAAATTCACAAGCTTCCTGTGCTTGCCCAGTTCTTCTCATCGCAAATGCTAGATTCGCAGCCTCAAGGCGCGCGTCAGCCGAATTTGGACCGTACATACTTACGAGACCCGAATAGACGATTTGCCATTTTTTTCGTGCCTCAGCGTAATCGCCGCGGCCAGAGTCCAAATTGGCTTGCAAGCTCATGACTTGTAGATAAAGAATTCTTCGTCCGCCCACGGTGTCCTGCGAAAGCTCATCAGATAAAGTCTGCAATACCGAACCTGCCGTTTCCAGTCTGGATACTTCTATGTATAGACAGGCCAATTGCCATAGCGATCTCAAAATACCTAGGTCCTTTGGCGGAAGATTATCTTGACGCCAAAGATAGACACGTGAGGCGCTTTCGATGGCGTCCTCGTATTGATCGATTTTGGTGAATATTTCGCTTAGATTCTCTTCGATTCCAACGGCTCGGAAATCCGATGGACCAAACGCCTTCGTCAAGCGCTCTTTGAATTCATTTAGAAGTTGGATCGCGTCAAGTTCCTTTCCTGCGAGAGCCTCGGCCGAAGCAGTTGCGCGGACCAGAAGGTTACGTAGGCGCCATGATGTCGTCTCTTTAAATGAATAGGTACCGTTCAATGTTTGAAGTTGATTCAATGCGTCCTTAATATCGCCGAGTTGTAGTTTGATATTGCAAGTTCGAATTTGGTTGATTAAATTTTCCTCGGAATCTCGACCAAACGTTTCAACAAGTTTTGGCTCTAGCGTTTTGCGCAAAGCAAGCGCATCGAAATTTCTTTCGTTGTAGGCCATCATCCTTGCTTCGGCCAGCTGCCATCGAAGTGCCGATTTAGAATTAAATTCGTCTTTGACGCGCGCAAATTCGTCGCCAAATGCGGATGCGATTGAAGTTGCATTTTCCTGATTGTCCGTGTCAAGCGCCGCTTCGATCGCGAACGCCGCGACGTCTATCTGCGTTGATATTTCAGGGGTTTGAGACCGGACCAGACAGGTCGCGCGAATTGCTAGATTGAAGGCTTGCATCGGCATTCCATTTTCTGATGCCGATTGCGCCCCTTTAAACACTGACTCCCACGAGTCTACGTTTGATGCAAATTGCGAAATCAGCGTTTGGTTGCCAGGATCGCAAAAGAGCAAGCTGGATGTGTCAGTGGCTAACTTGGGATTTGATGGTGACTCGGCGAAGGAAATCTGGACGCCTGAGGTAATCGCCACGGCAATTAGTGCAAGTTGAAGTTTCACGTTGCCTCAGTTGAAGTGACGTGCAGATGTGAGCCAGACAAAAATCAATTAAGTTCGACAACAAAAGCTTACATGTCTGAAAGCGCGAGTATTTAGGATGGCATGTTCGTCGTGTTCGTCGCCCTAATGGATGGATACATAGACTAATAAGTTATGCCGGAGGTGACGTTCTCTGGCATCGGTCGCGCGGCCGCCGTTTTAGAGGTTTGCCCGTATTGAACATTGCCGAGAATGCCGAAACTAATGCTATGAATTCTCCATTGGGTCGATTTGATTCGAAATGGCAAGAATAGGCATAGCGAATCACCCTTGCCTAGGCAGTCCATTTCCGATGGTGTTGAAAGGTAAAGTTGATCGAGTTCGAGAAAATAGACTTTTCTTTGTCTAAGAGCGCGATCGCTGCTTTTCGTAATGCGCCGGCTGCATACCAATACATGCCGAATGTGTTTCGCCTCGACCAGGTTCATCTCGACCTGGATCGTTTCCCGGATACGGCGCATAAGAGCCGAGTCGACTGTGGGCGACGCCCCTCGCCCGAGGCTGTGTGCGACTCTATTTCTCATAATTTCAGTTTCGTTGAATTTGGGCGCTACGGAATTTTGACGAAGGATATCCTTCCATACTCGCATTGCTTGAGGTTATCCTCTCATTACAAGAATCTCTATCGCCCGCTTCAAGTTGTAGGCACGAAACGTGCAAGCACGTATCTGTTTGGACTGGGGGTAGCGTCCCTTTCAGGAAACCCGTGGCGCTTATCCGCGCTTTGGTCGTCCCGAACGCGCGCCCGATGTTCTGGCGGCGACAATTGGAAGCCTCTGGGGTAGCTTCCCGTGGCGTTTCCATTTCATCGAGTACGTCCTAGTGCACCGAGTGCATAATCCGTCGCTCGCTAGGTGGCGACCGATGCTTCTTGATCGGGCATCGCGCCTAGTCCGAGCTCTAGTATTGCTGCAACTTCTGTCGGCGCTCCCCGGTCATCATGCGCGAGGTCGCCCGCTAGCCGGTTGGACCCCATACTCTTCGCGCTTAGTGTTGTAGGTGAAGCCGGCTTTGTCGAGGAATCTATGCGCCCGCTTCTTGGACGTGTGCGGTTTGGGCCCCAGCAGGGCAAATCCAGCAAGTTGCCACTTCTCGATTTCTGGACCTACCGCTCGGCGTAACGCGCTGGGTACACACGCGGCAGATTTTCAAGCCGCTGCCGTGCCGGAAGTCCGCAATCGTCTTGAAGTCGGGGGTCAGTGGTCCTGGGTCGCTTTGCGCTGCCAGTCGTAAATCTTGTCCTGCGCCTGACGCGCATTGGGCGCATCCGGTGCGAGCGCCAAGTAGCGCTGCATCTCGACCAACGCTGAGCGGTAGTCGCCGAGTTCCGCCAACACGATCGCGTGATCGAAGCGAAACGGCGGCCACCAGGGCGCGTCGGATTCTCCCTTCTCGAGGGTGCTTGCGGCGCCGACGAAGTCCTTGTCGTTGACGGCGCCGGTCACTTGCACTTCGATTTGGCGTATTTGCTCTGTCCGGGTTGTTTTGGCCGCATTGGCGCGAAGATCGGAAGGCGACTGCGCGAAGCGCGCCAATTCCTCGGAGTCGGCCGCCGCGGCAGCTCGCTTCAATACAAGGAGGGCCTTCGAGATTTCGGTAAGGGGCGGATTGCCAGATGGCGACCATATCGCGACCCACAAACCCGGTTTCAATTTCGATTCGATGTCGGTCTGGAACACGACATTTTCACCCAGGGTATGGACCGTTATTGCACCGACGTTCTTCCATGAAATTACGTAGGTCTCCCCGGCGCCGCAAGGAAAGTCGCTGCCTTCCCTGGCATACAAACTGCGATTGGAAATTCCGGCGACAGCGAGAACGCATTCGGTTTTCTGACCGTCCGCCGAAGACCAAAT
>Ga0181537_10004819_pt1 | contig 11088 bp, 9 predicted proteins | sample PEATcosm2014_Bin_39_FD_119765 | JGI IMG/M metagenome (GOLD analysis project Ga0181537, IMG submission 119765) | Peatland microbial communities from MTU Mesocosm Facility, Houghton, MI, USA - PEATcosm2014_Bin23_10_metaG | ecosystem: Environmental > Terrestrial > Soil > Wetlands > Peat | place... | reverse complement strand
CTCGGGATTGAGCGTGACTCGCGGCCCCTCGAACGACCTTACTCGATTGTTTCTTCGCCGTACGAGAAAGAACTGGAATTCTTTTTCGAACTGGTGCCGCACGGCGAGACCACGCCTCCGTTGTATGACCTGCAGCTGGGCGATGAAGTTCTCCTGCGTAAGGTTGCCAAGGGACGATTCACTTTCGAAACCGAACAGGCGCAACGGACCAACCACTTGATGGTAAGCACCGTAACCGGAGTCGCGCCCTTCATCAGCTATGTACGAACTCTGGTCAAGGACTGGAGGGAGGGCAGGTTTGAAGGGAGACACAAATTGTTTCTGCTGAATGGCGCGAGCCGGTCATGGGAGTTCGGTTATCGCGAGGAGTTGGAAAACCTGTCAACAGAAGCGCCCTGGTTTCGCTGCGTGTTCACGGTGAGCCGTCCTTGGGAAGACGAGAATTGGCAAGGTGAGGTCGGACGCGTGGACGAACTCATTAGAAAGTACGCCGATCAATGGGGACTTACCGCGGCGAACAGTGTCGCGTATTTGTGCGGCCATCCGGAGATGGTCGAGCACGGCAAGGGTATCCTGAAGCGGGTAGGTTTCAAGAAAGATAACTTAAAGGAAGAAGTATATTGGGTGCCGTAAGAAAACGGTCGCCGAGTGAGGTCTCGTTGCGGCTGCGCCCCTCCCGGTGGTGATGCCGGCCAACTCTTTTCCCCGGAATGGCGAGAAGACTGACAAGACCTGTCATTCACCCGTCATTCCTTTTCTGCCGGCGCAAAGAAGACTACAACCTGCAATTCTTCCTCAATCTCATAAAACCGATGTTCCAGTTCAGCTTCGACGAAAATAACTGACCCAGGCCGCACCTCGGCATGGTCGGAACCGATTTGCATACGTGCACGTCCGCGAACCACGTAATAGAGCTCGTCTTCGTGGTGCGGTTTCTGGAGATCGATGCCGCCCTTTGGCAGAACGTACACGCCAGCGCTCAGAGCAGGAACGCGGAGAAATTCGAGATAGCGCCGGCCACTTTCACCACACTGGCGGGAAAGATCGTCGATGTGGAAAAAAGAACGCATATGCAATTGGTGGTAAGAATTGAGAAATCACAGCCGAGAGCTAAGCGATGGCGCCGTGAAAGAAAATATCCGTATATTGTTCGACCAGAGCTTCCCCCGTCAGCGGACCATCCGGTTTGTACCACTGATAAATCCAGTTGATCATCCCGACGAGCGCCAGGGCGGCGGCGCGCGGCGTGACCGCCGACAGAGAGTTGCGCTTGCGCTGGACGTCGGCGATGAGATGCTCGACAAAGTGCAGGTAATCTTTCTTGCGTCCGTTAATCTTGCGGCGGAGTGCGGGCGGCAGCGGATGATTCTCGTGCAGCATGACCGTGATCTCACGGTCTTCGGGACTGAGCACAACCTGAATGTGAAGCCGGATCAGCGTGCGCAGGCGCTCTTCCGTCACGTCAGTGCGGGTTACATCAATTTGCGATCCGTCGATCCGCCGCACCACGTTGATAACCTGTTCCTCGGTGATGTCCATGGCGTGCGACATGATGTGAAACAAAATCTCGTCTTTCGATTGAAAGTGATGATAGAGGCCGCCCTTGGAGAGCTTGAGCGCGGCGGCGACATCATTCATCGAAGTGGCGTCATAGCCCTGCTGCTGAAAGAGGCGGGCGGCGGTGCGGAGGATTTCCTGGCGCGGCTCCTGCCGCGGTTCGATGGCAGCTTCCCGAAGCATCACGGACAGATGGTATCGCGGAACCGGCTTCAGGCTCTACCCCCAAGCGACCCCCGACACCGGTTCTCTCGACAGATTTCCTTCCTTCTCTGCGGGCCTCTAGGCCGCCATGGCATACAAAAATTCCACGTAGGAGCGCACCGCCCCATCGATGCCTTGCACCTTCGGATTGGCCGAGTCAATCAGGTAATACTCATTGGGGGCGTGGGCGCCTTCGCCGTGTCCCAGTCCGAAATGGCCAGCGGGCAAGCGCAAGGGATCGCCGGTGAAGACGTAGCCGGGCCACGATCCTGGACTGCGCGGCAGAATGATCGGATCGATTCCGGCACTTCTATATACCTTCAGTTCGGTTTTGATGATTCCGGCGTCGGCAGAGGTGCTGTTGGGATCGTAGCCGCCTGTCATATTAACCTCTACGTCGCCGAACCCTTGCCGGGCGAGGTGCGCCTTCAGGGCCGCCAGAGCTTCGGCTGCGGTCATGTCGGGCACGAGGCGCAGATCCATTTTTGCGACCGCACGGTGTGGAAGAATTGTCTTTCCGCCCGGCCCGGTGTATCCCCCAACCAGGCCTTCGATATTGACGGTGGGACGCGACATTAACAATTCGAGCGATTCCCGCCAGTCCACATCGTGCACCCAGTGCTTGACTCCAAACGCTTGCTTGGCTAGATTTTCGTCCAGGCGCTTGGCGGCGACGGCGATCATCGCCTTGTGGTCGGCAGAGAGTGGCCTCGCCTTATCGGCGAATCCGGGAATGGCCGGCTCGTTTCCGTCAGCCGAAACGAGCGTGTTGAGCGCATGAACAAGACGCCACGCGGGACTATCGACCCGCGCCTTTTCGCTCGAATGAATGTCGTGCTCCGGACCTCGTCCCCAGCGCTCCCCACTTGAAACCAGTTCCAGTTCGACGACACCTTTGGCACCGAGGAGAACGGTGATACTGCCGTCCAGATCTTGCGATGCGCCCGGCATGAAAATCCCGTCCGCCTTCTTCAACGCCGCAATCACCTCAGGCCGGCGTACGACTTGCGGAAAATGCGGCGAGCCAATTTCCTCCTCGCCCTCAGCGACAAGTACGAGATTCAGAGGAACCTTCTGCCCCGCACCGCGAATGGCGTGAAGGGCGGCCAGAAACGTAGCCTCGGGTCCTTTCTGATTTACTGCGCCGCGCCCGACGACGACTTTACCAAGGCCGGGCTTGTCGACAAGAGCCGCATCCCATGGTGGCGAGGACCACTCGCTCGGCGTGACCTGCTTTACGTCGTACATGAAGTAAACGCCAAGCGTGCGCGGAGCTCCGGCATCGAGTGTTGCGAAAATGCCGGGCTGGCCCTCGGTGGGAACTTTCGTGGCCGATTGGAATCCTGCATCGCGCAGCATCTGCATGGTGAGCTCGCAGCCTTCATTCATGCCACGATTTTCGGCGGCGATCGAAGGCTGGCGAATCCAGGTTTGCAGACGCTGCACGGATTCGTCGTGGCGCTTCTCGATCTCCTTCCAAATAGGCTTGCGTTCCTGCTGTTCAGCGCCCGCTTGATCTGCGGTTGGAAGACCAGGCGATGTGAAAGCCGCCGCCGTAGCTGCGGCACCGGCAAGAAAGGTTCGGCGATTCATGGCGAGCAGGGTATCGCGAAGCCCGCAAGATTGTCCATGGTTCTCCAGGGTATAGCAGGGTATAGCGGGGCATAGTTCTCCGGCAATAGTGCTCCGGGCAATCCGACGCGACGTATCGCAGTCAATGAACCTTTCCTTGCGCCGGCTTCGACTGATTTGCTTTGTGTCCGCTATCAATCGCAGCGATGTTACCTGATGCCTCAGCTGAGAAACCGGTACCCAGACGGAGGACCGGCTGGCGGATCTCCGCGGATGCACCGATTTGGAAAACTTTCCGGAAGTAGCGGGGGAGACGACCCTGCCGAGGATGATCGAGCCGGGATTCACCAGCTTCGAACCGAACCTCCTGCAAGCCGTCCTTGTGGAGACGACTCGAGGTGTTGTGGGCCGCGAGTTTATGCAACCTGTGAATTCGCACCAGAGCCCGGTCGACGACAAGGGCAAGCTCGGCCCCGTATTCGCGGGTGCGATGTTCGCCGAGGCGACCCTTTGCTTCTTCGGCCGAGAACCAGGTGGGATTTCGGTCTCGTTCTTGCGGCAGTTCGAGCTGAGACACTTCGCAAAGGTAGGCGGTAATGGCAGGCCCCGCGTCGGAAGATCCCGCAGCATGGTCAGATTTCGGTCGCAAGTAGCGGGCAAAGGGAATTTCTTCGATGCGCCCATGAACCCCGGCTTCTTCAAAAGCTTCAAGGGCAGCGGACTGCGCATATGTCATGCCGGGTTCAGCGCCGCCTTTCGGAAAAATCCACCGCCCCCCGCGGGTTTGCACCAGCAGAAATTGTATGCCGCGCTTTCGCATGCGATAGCACACCGCAGCGACCTGTTGGCGTGCTTTCGGGAGCCGCGATGGTTGCGAAACCTTCTCGTGTCGTTCAACGCGCATGACAGCTAGAGTGCGCGATGCATCCGCTTCTGGCTAGAGCAAATCTTGGTTCGGGCGCAGTTGAAAGTTATGAAGGCGAGTGGTCTGTGGAATGTCCGTCGCCAGTGAAAGGTAGTCAGCCCAGAGATCCGCACCAGGCGAGTGTGCCAACACGCACCCACTTCCTCCAGAAAAAAGTTAAACCGTCCACTCCGAAAGCCGAAGAATAATCCGGACTGGTAAAAGTGACCCTGCCCCAAATGCGGAGCCGTATCTGATGAAAACGTTCGAACTGGGGATACAAGGGTGTTTCTCGATACCGACCCGCAACCTCGTCTCCCGAATCGCAAGTAAAACGCAAGTCAGAACACTGTTACTTGTAGTAGCATTTACGGAATAAGTAGGAGATCATGAAACAGCCGCATCTCTCGAAAGCCGAAACCCGGATCCTCGAGCAGTACTGGAAACTTGGGACCGCGTCGGTGCGCGAAGTTCTGGAAAGTCTCCCAGAGGACGAACGTGTTGCTTACACAACCGTGCAAACGCTCGTCTACAGGCTTGAGGAGAAGGGCGCCTTGAAGAAGGTAAAAAAGATTGGCAATGCCCAACTCTTCCAGTCGGCCCTGGATCAGAGCCAACACCGCAGCCGGCTGGTCCGCGACCTGCTGGAGCTGTTTGGCGGATCGCCACGTCTTCTCGTTTCGAATCTGATCGAGGACGGCTCCCTGACGTTGCGCGACCTTAAGGCGCTACAGGCTGCGGCTCGTGGTGATAAGAACGGCAACCGACGTGGAGGTAAAGGTGCATGAGCCTATCGCCCGCGCGATGTATTACTTGAGCGTGCACCTGCTGTACGCATCGGTTGTGGGCTCTGCGGCCTGGGTGCTGACTGCAATCCGGGGCGTAGGCGCTACCACGAAATATTGGATCTGGGTGGTCACGGTATTTAATTTTGTCGTGCCGGCAGGCGCGCTCGTCGATAAGGTTGGGGGACCACGTTTGGCTTGGGCCGCACCGCTCGGTGCGATTGGGGGACCTGTGTGGGATATGACACAAGGTCAGACAGCCGCCGCACTTGCCGCGATATGGATCATGGGCGCACTTACAATGCTGGTGCGATTGATCTCGCGGGTGCGCAGAGAGCATCGCCCGGTTCAGGTTTCTGACGAACGTCATGATGTGGCATCGAGCTTCGTGACCGGCGGCATATCTGTAACCTTCGACAGCATGTATCCGGCTCCTGCCGTCGGGGGCGTCCTTTATCCGCGCATCTTGCTTCCCCTCGGCATCGATCGATTGCTCAACCGACAAGAGTTGGATGCCGTCCTGCTTCACGAAATGGCCCACGCGAAAAGGCGCGACAATTTGATTCGCCTGCTCTACGAAGTTTCGTTGTGCGCCTTGTGGTTCCATCCGCTCATCTGGCTCGCGGGAATGCGGATGGCACTCTATCGTGAGCTCTCCTGCGATGAATCCGTCATCCGGCACGAGCACGGGCAGGCACTGGTTCGAGCGCTGGCTAAACTCGCGGTCCCCGGGGAAACGATGTTTCTGCAAGCGAGCGCTTCCTCGCATCTGAGCCGTCGCTTGGCCCGCCTTGCCGGAGCGCCACCTGCCACACACCGCGTAGCCGACCTTCTGCTAACTTCGCTATTCGCGGCGATTATTGCGGGCGGCGTCTTTGAAACGGTCGCACACACCGCCTGCTGTTTCATCAAACACTGACCCCCGGCCACCCCTGCTCACCGACCGGCTCCTGGCACGTCCAATGCCAATACAACGTGCAATGTAGTAGACTGGACTCAGTATGTAGTAGATAAGAAAGAGAGGAAAGGGTTGAAAGCAACGCGAATCGCCTCGAACCAGGAAAACCGCCGGCCTCATGGCGGTTTCCGGAGATTCCGGTTGCAGGCACTGCCGAAGATCCTATCCCGTGACATTGACGGGGGAGATTCATGAATTGGAGTGGCGGCACTTTACGATGAAAGACGGCCAAGTGGTTGGAAATGACCTTGCGTCTCTTATCCTGGGAGCCATTGAGACGCGAAGCCTGGGAGCTATCGTGATGAAAAAAATTGAACCACTTTTCTTTGCCGCGCTGCTGGCTGTCGGCGGCAGCGGGCTGGGGCAAAGCACGATGAATGTCGTGCCTGCAGCCGTGCCGCAAACCCCGCCGGCACCAACGATTGCGTCGGTTATTGATCGCGAGATCACCACCATCGAAAAGCAGATTCTGGATGTTGCCGACGCGGTACCGGAAGGTAAATACAATTTTTCTCCCGAAGCCTTGAATATTCCCGGCGATGACTTCAAAGGTGTGCGCACTTTTGCGGGGCAACTGAAACATGTCGCGGCTTCAAACTACTTTCTCTGGTCGCCCCTGACTGGCGATAAACTCCCCGAAACCCTGAAGGACGGGAATGGCCCGGAAAATGTAAAGACGAAAGGTGAGATCATCCAATTCCTGAAGGATTCGTTCGCGTTGGGTCACAAAGCCGCGGCAACGTTGACCCTTGAAAATGTGTTGCAGCCTCCCGAGGGCAGCAAATCGACGCGCCTGCATCTGGCCGAGTTCGGGGTCGCGCACGCCTTCGATCATTACGGGCAAATGGTGGAGTACCTGCGCATGCAGGGAATTGTTCCGCCGGCCAGCCGCGCGAAATCGGAGTGATTCCGAAATTGAAGAGGCTTATCTACATGCCATCCATACGAGCTTCTTTCTTGTGTGCAACGTTTGTATTGGGCGCGACCGCATTCGGGCAGAAGGCGAACACCGGTGCAGTTCAGGATCCACGCGCGGTCGTCCCCCACGTGGTTGACCTGAAGTCATCCGACGGCACGCCACTGAAGGCTACCTACTTTGCCGCGGCAAAGCCTGGACCCGGAGTGTTGTTGCTGCACCAAAGCAATCGCGACCGCAAGTCGTGGGACGGCGTGGCAGCGCAGCTTGCGCTAGCTGGCTTCAGCACCCTCACTTTGGACTTGCGCGGGTTTGGCGAAAGCGGTGGCGCGCGTGGTGATTTCGAGCACATGCCCGGAGATGTCGATAGCGCGCTCGAGTTCTTGAGGTCGCAGACCGGAGTTGACCACCAGGGAATTGGCCTCGGTGGGGCAGGCTGGCTTGGCGTGACGTACTCTGTGGAGGCGGCACGCCGGCATCCGAATGACATAAAGTCGCTGGTCCTGTTGTCGGGTGAGACTCTTCGTGATGGTCTTCAATTCTTGCATCAGGCACGGCAATTGCCCGAACTGTTCGTGTTTTCCGACGACGACGAATATCCGCCAACGCAAGACGCGATGAAACTGCTTTACGTCACGGCATCCTGCCCCGGCAAGAAACTGGTGCACTATTCGGCTGCCGGCGATGCACCGTGGCTCTGGTACGAGACGTCCGATGCGGCCCGGGTTCCCGCTCACGGTGGCCATGGGACAGATATGTTCCCGGTGCATCCTGAGCTGCCTGAGATCATCGTGCAATGGTTTTTCACCACCTTAATCAAGACGCCAGGTCACGCACCAGCCGACAGTCTGGCAGCGGAGTCGATCCTGAACCAGCTTCAGACCCCCGGCAGTGTTCCCCAGGTAAAGCGACAACTGGTCGAAGCTCGAAACGAAGATCCGCAGGCGCAGCTGTGGCCAGAGGCTGCCGTGGACATCATCGGGGAGGACTATCAGCGCGCCGGAGACCTCAAGAATGCGATTGAGATTTTCCAGCTCAATCTTCTGGCGTATCCGAACTCTGCTGACGCGCACTATAACCTTGCAGACGCCTATTTGGCAGATGGGCAAAAAGGTCTTGCCCGACAATACGCCGAGGAGGCGTTGGCCATGATGGACTCCCACAAGGCGCCTCTATCCTCATGGTCCGATACAGAACCGAGGCGCGAAGAGATTCGCCGCAGTGCTCAGCAAACGCTTGAGCAGGCGATCAAGCCGCCCGGTCATTGACATTTCATGGAAGCGGAGGAAATTCGGGCAGGCCGGAAGTCCGCTTCGAGGAGCTCTGCTCCGAGGCTCCTCACTCTCTGATGTCCAGCTGCATCATCTTCCTGAGCCCTTTTTCCGGACAGCTTCCGGCTGACCGGCCAGCCGGAACCGATTTATCGCCGTACTGAAGTTCCGATCGCATTCATCGAGCCATCCCTTCACTCCCGTGGCTGCGGCATGATGCTCCGCCGCAAAACTGAAAATCACGGGTCCCTCCTCAGCCTGCATGAATCGCCGATCGAATCCGGCTCAATTCACACGCCGTGAAGGATACGCAGTCTTCGAGAGCCCGCGAGCAAGTTCCTCGAGGCGTCGGGAAAAATTCAGAGTGGCTGGAGAACGGGTAAGATATCCCTTCTCGGTGCACACCATCTCAGGAGACTGATTCATGACGTTCGGCTCAGTGGGTTGTTTCTTGCTTGCAATCGTTCCGCTCGTGGCGGCCCAATCGAAACCGGGATCGAAGGCAACAACAGAAGCGGCAGCTCATCTTCTGGGATACAGCGTGGATACTTCATCGGTAGAGCGTTCGTGGGAAAAGAAATTCCAGGAGGGTGTTCGGCCCGGGAATATTCGCGAGAATATGCGACGGCTGAGTGCGCGTCCGCACCACGTCGGATCGCCCTATGATAAAGACAATGCCGAATGGATTCTGGCGAAATTCAAAGAATGGGGTTTCGACGCGAGGATCGAGACCTTCGATGTTCTGTTTCCGACTCCGAAAGAGCGGGCCGTGGAGCTATTGGAACCGACAAAGTTCCGAGCCAAGCTGCAGGAGCCCGGCTTGGCCCTCGATCCCACTTCAAACCAAACTGCTGAACAACTTCCGACCTACAATGCTTATTCCGCCGATGGCGACGTAACCGCCCCGCTCGTATATGTGAACTTTGGCAATCGAGAGGACTACGAGCAACTTGATCGCCGGGCAATTTCAGTCAAGGGCGCAATCGTCATCGCGCGATATGGCCAAGGCTGGCGTGGCATCAAGCCGAAGGTTGCCGCCGAGCATGGGGCGGTTGGCTGCATCATTTACTCGGACCCGAAAGGAGACGGGTTTTTTAACGGTGACGATTATCCTTCTGGCGGCTGGCGGTCGCGAGATGGAGTACAACGCGGCAGCGTCATGGACACGGATTATCCCGGCGATCCTCTCACCCCCGGTGTCGGCGCCACCGCCGACGCAAAGCGGCTTTCGATTCAGGAAGCGAAGACCATCACCAAAATTCCGGTCCTGCCGATTTCGTACGCGGATGCGCTGCCACTTCTTTCGGCACTGCAGGGCCCGGTCGCTCCAGAAAATTGGCGCGGAGCCCTCACCATCACTTATCACATCGGCCCCGGGCCGGCCAAGGTTCACCTGAAAGTCCTTTCTAACTGGGATATCAAACCGGTCTACGACGTGATTGGAACCCTGCGCGGCGCGGACGATGGGCAGTGGATACTGCGTGGCAACCATCACGACGCATGGGTCAACGGCGCTGACGATCCGATTTCCGGCCAGGCCGCGATGCTCGAAGAGGCGCGGACGTTGGGCGACTTGCATCGTCAAGGCTGGATTCCGAAACGCACCATCATCTATTGCGCTTGGGATGGAGAAGAACCCGGTTTACTGGGTTCAGTCGAATGGGTAGAAACCCATCTCAATGAGCTGCAGAAGCACGCCGTTGCTTACATCAACTCCGACAGCAACGAGCGGGGGTACTTCTTTCCAGGCGGGACGCAGGATCTGCAGAGTTTCGTCAGCGGCGTGGCTCGCGACGTCGACGATCCAGAGACCCACATGACGGTATTCGATCGCTCGCATCTTTTCAGCATTGCGAAAGCGAAGGATGCAGAAGAGCGCAAGGATCTACGGACGCGCAACGATCTCGTGGTCATCGCCCTGGGGGACGGGTCAGACTTTACCGCGTTCCAGGATTTCGCCGGAATATCGACCTTGGACATAGGGTTTGGTGGCGAGGATGATGGCGACCAGTACCATTCGATTTACGACGACTTCTATTGGTATACCCATTTCGTCGACACCGATTTCGTCTATGGGAGAGCATTGGCGCAGACCGGGGGCACGGCAATGATGCGCCTCGCGGACGCAGATTTGATTCCCTACGATTATTCTCCACAAGCGGAAGCAATCGCAAAATACGAAGAAGAACTGGAAAAGCTGCTCAAGGACAAACAGGACGAATTCGCCGAACGTAATCTGCAGTTGAAGGAAGGCGTGTTCACGGCTACGGCGGATCCGCGGAGACCCTCCCTACCGCCGCCGGTCGAGACCCTGCCGCCTTACATCAATTTCGCCCCGATGAAAAATGCGATCGATCTCGTGAAGAAAAGTTCCGAGCGTTATTCGAAAATACTCTCAGACTGGCGGGCCAAGGGTTCACCTCCCCTTTCCGCGCAGGCCTTGGCGGCGATCAACGCGGACCTGCTTGGAATCTCTCGTTTGTTCTCGAACCAGAAAGGACTTCCGGAACGTCCCTGGTTCAAGAACCAGATCTACGCGCCGGGAGCCTATACAGGTTACGGAGCAAAGCCGATCGCAGCAGTGCGCGAGTATATGGACGAGAAGAAATGGATAGAGGCGGAAGCACAGGTCCCCCAAGTTGCCGAAGTCATTGAAAATGTCGCAACCGGCATTGGCAAGGCGGCTGATGATCTCGAAAAGGCGGTGGCGCAGTCCGAATGAAGCGATTCTAGTTGTGCGTGCAATCATTCGATTGCTAAATCACAAGCCGCGTTGGAGCCTGTATAGTAGCGACCATGAAACGCGCCGCCCTTGCTCTCGCCTGTTTGCTCTTCCCCGTTGCACTCGCAGCCGCCCAATCGTTCACCGTCACTTTTTCCACGGAGAGAAGCGCGCAGCCCCTCGATGGACGGCTGTTGCT
>Ga0181537_10004818_pt1 | contig 11090 bp, 10 predicted proteins | sample PEATcosm2014_Bin_39_FD_119765 | JGI IMG/M metagenome (GOLD analysis project Ga0181537, IMG submission 119765) | Peatland microbial communities from MTU Mesocosm Facility, Houghton, MI, USA - PEATcosm2014_Bin23_10_metaG | ecosystem: Environmental > Terrestrial > Soil > Wetlands > Peat | place... | reverse complement strand
CCGCCGCACCCGGGACCGTATGGTCCTCGCGGAGGGACAACCATGCCCATTGTACGAGCCACCGATCGCCAGGGAATCGAGCACGAACTCTCAGCGCCCGCGGGCGCCACCCTGATGGAACAGTTGCGCGACCTGCCGGACGGCGTGGCGGCCATCTGCGGCGGCACCTGTGCCTGCGCGACCTGCCACGTCTATGTCGATGGCGCTTGGGTTTCCAGGCTTCCGGAGGCCATCGACGAGGAGCGCGAGATGCTGGCGGATGTGCCGACGCGTCGCGAGACCTCGCGCCTGTCCTGCCAGATCGTGCTGGAGGAACGCCTCTCGGGCCTCATCGTGACGATTGCGCCGGAAGAGTAAAAGAAGCCGGTGCCTTGCGGCACCGGCTTTCGTGGAAGCGCCTTGTAAAGAAGAGGCGGTTCGTTGTCGCTGAATCAGAACGCCAGGAAAACACCCACGTTGCCGGTCACGCCGGTATTGCTGTCGCCAACGTCGCCGTTGGCCGCGACCGTGTCGTAGTGGCCAATGTCCTGCACCCAGCTGATTTCACCGAGGATCATCAGGTTCTTGGTCAGGTCGTAGTACACGCCGCCGGTGACCTTCTCATTCGCCGCCACCAGCGGGACGCCGCCCGCCAGATCGGCAGCCCGGTCGGCCGCATTCGCGTAAGCCAGGCGGCTCACACCGTACTGGATTCCGAACTTGGTCGGACCCACCTTGTAGGTGCCCTGCACCAGGTAGCCGTACGAGTTACGAGCATCGCCCGCCGCGTCCGTGCCGAGGATGAAGATGCCGGTGGTGCCCAGGCCCTTGGCGTAGTAGCCGCCAGCCACGAACTCCAGGCCCTGGATGTCGACTTTGCCGAACACATCGCCGCCCGAACCCTGCCAGCTGCCGTTGACGCCGCCGAGGGTGTACTTCTGCTGCTGCGAAAGGCCCGAGGCCGACAGCGACACCTTCACGTCATCGAACGTGCCCTTCCAGGCCAGCTTGCCGTGGAAACCCGGTGCGGGCTTGTTCTCGGCCGTGCCGGGACCCGTCAGTGAATTCAGCGGGCTGAAGATACCGATCGTCGCGGTGCCGCCGCTGAAGTCCGGTGTCGTGTAATCGATCTGCGAGAGCCAGTCGGTGTAGATGTAGCCGAAGCCGATGCCGCCCAAAGTGGTGTTGGCCGGATTCGGCCCCGCCGCCCCGCCCGGACCGCCCACGCCCAGCAGCGTCATGTCATTGAGGATGATGTCCTGTTCGAACAGACCGATGTTGCGGCCGAGTTCGAAGGTACCCATGTCCTTGTTGCCGAAGGTCATATAGACCTGGCGGACATCCAGTCCGGTGGTGCCCAGGGCAACGTTACCGGCCGAATTGGACTGCAGGTTGGGACTGCCGCCGTCATTGGTGACCACGCCGGGATAAACGCCCAGGTGCGCAGACATATCGATGCCCGCCTGGGTGGTGGCTACACCGAAGGTGAAGGCCGCCGGCAGCAGGCCGTTGGACACGCTGGAGGTACTCTTGCTGGCGGAAGAACCGACGCAGGCACCGCCAACATCGCCAATGGCGTGGGCCGAATCGGCCGACTCGCAACTGGAGTAGATGTAATCGACATTCACATTGCCGTCGATGGAAAAGGTCCATGTTCCATCCGCGGTCTTCAGGTCCACTGCGGCCGCCGGCATGGCGGCGGTCATCGCACAGACACCCGCCGCAATCGAGGCAAGCGGGTACAACGTTCTCTTGAAATGATTCATCGGCTGCTCCTTACCTAGGTTTCTTTTCAGTTCATGTCGCTAGTTTTGCGGACTCGATATCCGCTGGCGCGACCCCTCGCACCCGCCAAGATCTAAAGGCAAGCCATGTGCCAACTCAGCGCGTGGGATTAAAGCACAGGAGCCCTAGTTTCCGCAGGTTTTTGATGTTGTTTTCGTACGACAGTGGACTATTTTTGACATAGGTGTGGCATTCCGCCCCAGTCATGGGACGAAAGCGCTACAGGCGGGACGGGACTGGCCCTGGAGCAGCTGGCGCTACAGCAGGTTGTGCCGCATGGCGAGCAGCATGAGCTCGACATCGCCGGACGTGCGCAGCTTCTGGTTGATGAGCGTGCGGTTGTTGGCCACCGTCTTGACGCTCAGGGAGAGGATGGCGGCGATCTCGGTGGGCCCATTCCCGGCCACCAGCAGCTGGAAGATTTCGAACTCGCGGGCCGTGAGCAGCTTCAGCGGGTGATCCTCGCCGGTGAGCTTGGATTGCGCGATCGCCTGGGCCACATCGGCACTGAGGTAAAGCTTGCCGGCCGCCACCTCGACGATGGCCTTGGCCAGCACCTCGGGCGCGCTGCTCTTGGTGACATAACCTCGCGCCCCAAGCTGTATGGCCCGCTCCGCACGCATGGCATCCTCGTGCATGCTGAACACCAGGATGCGCGCCGAAGGCTCGCGCGCGACGATGCGCCGAATGGTCTCGAAGCCACTCATTCCGGGTATGGACAGGTCGATGACCACCACGTCCGGCGTCTCCTTGACGAACAGCGCGTAGGCGCGCTCGCCGCTGTCCGCCTCCGCGACGATCTGCAGATGCGGCTCCTGCTCGAGCAGACGCCGGAATCCTGAGCGGACGATGGCGTGATCGTCCACCAGCATGAGCTTGATGGGAGCCAGGCTCATGCCAGCGGCACCGTCGCGGCGATCGTGGTGCCCTCACCCGGTGCGCTGCTGATGCGGCAGGCGCCGCCCAGCCCGCGCACGCGCTCACGGATGCCGAGCAGGCCGAAACCGCGGCCGGCCACCCGCGGATCGAAGCCACAGCCATCGTCCCGCACCGTCAGTTCCAGCTGCGGCGCTGAATGCCCCGGCGCAACGGAATGCGTCACGTCGATCTGCACGCAGGCCGCCTGCGCGTGCCGCGAGATGTTGGTCAGGCATTCCTGCACAACCCGGTACAGCGAAATCCCGAGCTCGCCCTTGAGCCCGCTCACCTCGTCGGCAACCTTGAGGCTCAGGGCGGTCTGGGGATGGCGCTGCCGGAAGGCGCCCGCGAGCTCACGCAGCGCTGCGCTGAGTCCCAGGCCTTCGAGCGCGCCCGGATGCAGTCGCTTGAGCATGCTGCGCACCATCTGCTTGATGCGCTCGATGGCCTCGACGATCGACTGCACGCTCTCGCGCACCGGCTCGCCGCCGCGATTGCCGATGGCGACCGCATCGGCATGGATGGCGGTCACGCACTGCCCGATCTCATCGTGCAGCTCGCGCGCCAGATATTCACGCTCCTCTTCCTGCATCTGCATCAGGCGCCGCGTCAGCGAATGGTTGTCGGCGAGGCTGCTCTGCAGTGTCTCGGCCATGTGATTGAAGCCGACGCTGATACGCGACATTTCGGCCAGGTCGAATACCGGTAGGCGCGCGCCCAGGTGCCCGCGCTCGATGTCCCCGAGCGCGCCGAGGATGTATTCCACGGGGCGCAGTGCGCGCGAGACGGCCCACCACACCAGGCTGTTGACCGCCACGAAGAACAGGAACAGCAGCGCCAGCAGCCCGCTCGAGGTGTCCCAGCTCTCATCGATCTCATAGGTAGGATCCGGCTGGATCACCAGTTCGCCGATGGCATAACCATTGAGCGAGACCGCGCGGCGGCTGGCCTCCATTGGCGGCGTCGAGGCGCGCACCAGCCACACGAACCAGAACGGCGCATCGGGCTTGCGATCGCCGGGCAGTTCGTTGGTATCGAGCAGATTGCCGTGGCTGTCGTAGAAATTGATGATCAGGTGGCGGACATCATGCAGTTCGCGCAGCTGGAACAGCCGCACCGCATGGCCCTGGGCCAGGTCCCGATCCTGCAATACCGCCAGCTGCGCATCGAGGAAGTGGCCCGTGAGGTTCATGGTCGAGCGAATTTCCGCGCGCACGTCCTGCCGTGCCTGCTCGACGATGTACGCGCCGCCGGCGAGCATCATCATGGCGATCAGCACCGTGATCAGCAGGCACAGGCGCAGCTTGAGGCTGATGCCCACGGGGCGCCGCGACTGGCGTGCGCGCTCGCGCGGCGCTGCCGCCTCGGCGACGAGGGGATGATCGGCGAGCGGCAGATTCATGCGGCAATCGTACAAGCAAAAAGAATGGCCGGCGCAAGTGCCGGCCATTGAGTGAGGAACAGCAGTACCAGACTGACGCACCCCAGGGGCGCAGGACAGTGAGGAATTCCCGGCTTGCGCCGGGAAATTCCGCTGTCTCGAAGAATTATGTCGTCTTCAGGCCTTGAGCTTGCCGGACAGCTTCGCCACTTGCGTCGCCAGCGCGTCCATGAGCGGCGGGCTCAGGCAGTCATAGCTCTCCAGGCCCACCTCTTTGAAGCGGCCGCGTACCTCGCCCATCTTCGCGGGGTCGAATCCCTGTTCGATGATGGAGGAGACGAACGCCGCGAACTGAGGCTCGGTCCAGCCCTGCTCGGACGACAGTTCGGTGTGCACGAAGTCCAATCCGTAGAACGCATGATCCTTGTTCTCGATGCGGCCGAACAAGTGCACGCCGCAGACCTTGCAGGCGTGGCGCTGGATGGTGGCCTTCGGATCCACGACGGCAAGCTTGTCGCCGTTCTGGAGCACGCTGACCTTGTCCTTGCCGACGACAGCGATAACCGAGAAAACCGCACCCTTGGGCTTCCAGCACTTGGAACAGCCGCAGGCGTGGTTATGCGCGGTTTGGGCCTTGACGGCCACCTTGACGGGATTCTGCGCGCACTTGCAGGTGAGCGTCCCGCCCTGAAAGCCCGGCGTCGCCTTCTGAAAGTTACCTTTGTCGATCACCGGATGAAGAGAAATTGCCATTTTTTTACCTCCGATCGCTGATAACGGCTGGCGAGCCGTCGTGAAACCGATTGCTGGATGCATCATCACCGTAAATAAGTCCCTCGTCACCCGCCGTGTGCTGCGGAGCCCGGCCCAGCTCCGGGCGTACCAATCCGTGGCGATGCATTTTCCGATACACCGTCTTGCGGCTCAGGTTCAGGCGCACCGCCACCGCACTGACATTCCAATTGCAGGTCTCGAGAGTCCGCCGCAGCGCATCGCATTCGGCACTGCTGAGCACATCACCGTCATCTTCCTCGGCGAGCGCCGCGGGTTCGACTTCCACCGGCGCACGACGGGCACTGCGCGCGCCGGCATCGAGCCAGGTCTCGTCGAAGTCCTCGAGCGTCAGGTAGTCCGATTCGCGCAGTGCCAGCATCGTGCACAGTACATTGCGCAGTTGCCGTAAGTTTCCAGGCCAGGGAAAGCGCGCCAGGCGCTGCACCAGGGCTTCGTCGATCTGCACCGGCGTGCGTTCGCCCGCCTCGATGCGCAGCAGGCAGCGCACCACGTCGGCGGCGTCCTTGCGCTCGCGCAGCGGCGGCAGCGTCAGCGAAATTCCATTGAGCCGGTAGTACAGGTCATCGCGAAACAGCCCCTTGGCGATCATCTCGGCGGGGTTGCGGTGCGTCGCGCTGATGACGCGAACATCCACCGCGACCGCCTTGCTGCCACCGAGCGGCACGACCTCGCGCTCCTCGATGACGGTGAGCAGCCGGGCCTGCAGCGGGAGCGGCATGTCGCCGATCTCGTCCAGAAACAGCGTGCCGCCGTTAGCCTGCAGCACGCGGCCGATATTGCCTTCGCGCGCTGCGCCCGTGAAGGCGCCGGCCTTGTAGCCGAACAGTTCGCTCTCGATCAGCAGCTCGGGAATGGCCGCGCAGTTGACCGACACGAAGGGCTTGTCCGCGCGGCGGCTGGCGTTGTGAATGGCCTTGGCCAGGTAGCCCTTGCCGGTGCCGGTTTCGCCCAGCAGCAGTACCGAAATATCGCGGTTGAGAATGCGCCGCAGAGTCTGGACGTTGCGCATCATGACCGGATCGGATGTCTCCATGACATCGAGCACATCCGAGCTGCTGCGCGTGCCGACGATGACCGATTTCGGCACGTGCCGGTACTCATCGGCCGGCGGCTGTACCACCGCAAACAGGCTGCGATGGCCCGTGCGAGCCGAGAGTGGCTCGGGCTTGAAGCCGTGGCGCATGCTCATCTGCAGCAGCAGCGCCAGCGGCGCATCGATGACGGTCGCCAGCGAATGGCCACAGAGCGATTTATGATCGGCGTAGCCGAGCATCTCGAGCGCGCTGCGATTGGCGCCCATGATGGTGCCGGCCTCATCGAAGGCGAGCACACCCTCGCCCGGCGTGCTCACAAACTCCGCGTAGCGATGGAAGCGCAGCGCGAAGTAAGGCTTGCAGGCCTGCAGCAGCGCGCGATTCTCGATGTTCTGCGCGGCGATCTCCACCAGCGCCAGTGTGTGGGTCTGCGCACCGGTCGAGGAGCCGGAGATGTCCAGCGCGGCGATGACGCGGCCCTGCATGTCGAAGATGGGTGCGGCTGAGCAGGTCAGGTCCGTGTTCTGGACCAGGAAATGATCGGTGCGATGAATGACGATCGGCTGGCGCGTCATGAGGCAGGTGCCCATGCCGTTGGTGCCGAGCTCCTGCTCGCTCCAGATCACGCCCTCGCGGAAGCCGCTGCGGCGCGCGGTGATCGAGAAAGCCGGATCACCCACGTAGCTGAGGATGACCCCATCCTGATCCGTGAGCATGATGCCGTACTGCGTGTGCGCCATCTGGCGCGACAGTCCGAGCATCTCGATACGCGCAATCGGCAGCACCGCGCCCATGCGCTCGCAGCGTGATTCGAGTTCGCTGCGTTCGACGATGACGGGTTTCTTGACCTGTTGCGGATCGAGCGAGTAGGTGGAGAGACATCGGCTCCACGAACGGCGCACCGCCTGGCCGATGGTGGTCGTGTCGGCAATCCCATTGACCGTCGACTCGATGAGTCGCGCGTGGCCTTGACTGTCCAGTCTCAATCGCATGTACCCCTCCGGCAGCCGTCTTCCACCGACGCATGCGGGCCGTCGGATTTTCTTTTTTTCTTCGTCCCCGGATGCGCCGTTCGTTTTGATAGAGCCCGGCAGGCAATATCTTACAGCAGCGCGGCAACGGCTGGTAGGCACGGCGTCAGAACCGGATCACGGAACGGATGACCCTGCCCTCGTGCATGAGATCAAAGGCCTTGTTGATCTCATCGAGCGGCAATACTTCGGTAATCATCTCGTCGATCCTGATTTCGCCGGCCTGGTAGCGCTCGACGAATGCAGGCAATTGCGAGCGGCCTTTGACGCCGCCGAATGCGCATCCGCGCCACACGCGGCCGGTGACCAGCTGGAAGGGTCGAGTGCGGATCTCCTCGCCCGCCCCGGCCACACCAATCACCACCGACTCACCCCAGCCCTTATGACAACACTCGAGCGCAGCGCGCATGACGTTGACATTACCGATACATTCGAAGGAATAGTCTGCACCACCATCGGTCATATCAATGATGACCTGCTGCACCGGTCCATCATGATCTTTTGGGTTGATGCAATCAGTCGCGCCCAGCGCGCGCGCCATGGAAAATTTCTCGGGGTTGGTATCGACGGCGATGATGCGACCTGCCTGTGCCATCACGGCGCCCTGCACCACGGAAAGGCCGATGCCGCCAAGCCCGAACACCGCCACGGTGGACCCGGGTGTCACCTTGGCAGTGTTGAGCACGGCGCCGATACCGGTTGTGATGCCGCACCCGAGCAGACACACCTTGTCGAGGGGGGCCTTCTGGTTGATCTTCGCCACCGAAATTTCCGGCAGCACGGTGTACTCGGAGAAGGTGCTGGTACCCATGTAATGCAGGATCGGCCTGCCATTCAGGGCAAAACGCGTGGTGCCATCCGGCATCAGGCCCTTGCCCTGGGTGGCGCGGATTTTCTGGCACAGATTGGTTTTGCCCGAGCGGCAGAATTTGCACTCGCCGCATTCGGGTGTGTAGAGCGGGATCACATGGTCGCCCGCCTTCACGCTGGTGACCCCGGCACCGATCTCCTGCACGATGCCGCCGCCCTCATGACCGAGGATGACCGGAAAGATCCCTTCCGGGTCCTTGCCCGACAACGTGAAGGCATCGGTGTGACACACGCCCGTGGCCACGATCTTGACCAGCACCTCGCCCGCCTTGGGCGCGGAGACCTGGATCTCTTCGATGGCCAGGGGCTTGCCCGCGGCCAGGGCGACTGCAGCTCGGGACTTCATCTGCCTGCCTCCTTGGCCTGGTTGTGATTGCGCGCGGCTCAGGCAGCAATTGCAGCCCCTGTGCCATTATTTGGGGCAACGCAATTGGCCGCTAATTCAAGCTTCTAGCGACCACTTCGCAGGCAACGCGGGAGGACCCTGGGAATGACAGAGTCGGAGCCGTCACAGCCTTGTGACACAACTGACACAAACTTGAAGTGGTGCAGCTGACCCCGGCCGCCAGTGGCCGGGGTCAACTCCACAAGAAGCCAGCCGGGCTCAGGCGTCCGGTGGCGGCGGCGGCGGCGGCGGGGAGCCGAACTTGTACTTGGGGTCGCCCTTATATGCCGAGCGGACCCACGCCAGGATCTTCCACAGCTCATCGGCGGTTGGAATCAGCCCGCCGAACGGCGGCATCGGCGCCACCACGTTCTCGCGCCCGCGGCGCGTGTAGCCCTTGGCCTGCAGCGCGATGCTGCCGAGAGTCACCAGGCGGAACAAGGTGTCGTCGTCGCCGTTATAAACCCACACGTCGTTGATCAGGGGCGGGCACATACCGCCGCCGCCGGTGCCGCCGTGACAGCCATTGCAACTGTAGTTCATGAACAGTTTGTGGCCTTCCTCCGTGATAGCAGTGTTGTCGTCGCTGTACGGGTTCTTGAGCGTGCCTTTGTCGGCGGCCGCCTCGACCTGTATCGGCGTCTGTCCCGCACCAGCGCCGGCGGCAGCGGCTGCTGCAGGCGCGGCCGGAGCCGCAGGCGCGGCTGGCGCGGCCGCGGCGGCCTGTACCAGCGACGTCGCGGCCAGTGCGAGCGTCGCCAGGCTTCCAATCAATCCTTCTCGTAGCACTTCGTTCTCCTTCAGCTTGAACTGGTCCCGGCAGCCGCGGTCGGCTGCTCGAGTAATTTGATGACGGCATCATTACCCTTGTCGCGTGCAATGCCGAGAGCGGTCTTCCCGTTCTCATCCTTCGCGGACGCATCCGCGCCGGCCTTGATCAACATGCTTGCCAGGTCTGCCTCGTTGGCAGCCGCGGCAATCATCAGTGCCGTGATGCCGCCCGCATTGCGGGCATTCACATCGGCACCATGATCAAGCAGCGCCTTGGCGGAACGATCCGAGCGACCGGCCACCGCGAGCATCAGCGGGGTATAACCGCTGCCGATGCGTTGATTGACGTCGGAGCCGGCCTTCACCAGGGCCACCACGGCAATGTCCTTGCCGTATTCGGATGCGACACCCAGCGGCGTAAGTCCGGCCGGGTTCTTGGCATTGATGTCGGCCTTGTGACTGACGAGATACTCGATCAGGCCGCCATCATCGATCCAGGCGGCCGTCATCAGTGGCGTCCAGCCATCGCCATCGGCACGACTCACGTCGGCATGGTGCTCGACCAGGTAAGCCACCATGTCCGCCGACTTGATGCGAACGGCATTCGTGAGCGGGGTATTGCCCTGCGAATCACGCGCATTGATGTCGGCATGCTTCTTCTCGACCAGGTAGCTGACGCGCACCGGGTCGCCTGCAATCACGGCGTTATTGAGTTCGGTGCTGGGCTTGGAACCATGGGCCAGCCAGTCATCGAGCATTGCGATCGTGACGTTCGATATGGCAGGACCGCGGTACTGCGGCTTCTCAGCAGCCTTGTAGGGACCATGCGAGGGCAGATCGCCATCGATGATGCAGTCCGCGCACTTGACCAGCGGTACGCCGTAGTCGACCAGGATGGCGTGAATCTTGTCTTTCTGCTGCCTGACAGCGGCCTCGATCTGGTCGCGGAATTCGCGCTTTTGAGTGCGCACCGCCAGCGTCATGTCGAACTCCATCGGCACGTCGTCTTCCATCAGATTCACGGGCTGCACCGTGATCGGCGCGTGCTTCATGGCCTTGTAGTAACCGGCAAAGGGTCCCCAGACGGCGGCCACATCCAGCGAGCCGTCGACCACCTGCTTCACCTGATACACCGGCTCGTCTTCGGGATTGGTGTCGGCATCGTGGCTCAGGTAATGGATCACGGTGTTGTTGCGCACATCGTGCTCATCCAGCGCCTCGCGTATCGCCGAGGTCTGGTAGACACCGATCTTCAGCGTCTTGAGGCGCGGATCGTCGAGATTCTTGAAATCCAGATTGCGATCGGTGCGTGTCGCCAGCACGAAGGTGGAGCGATACAGCGGTGCCGTGCTCAACACACCGTCCGCGTCACCCGGAAGGTCGAGCATCAGGTCGCAATTGTCGGAGTTCAGTGTCTGGCGCGTCATTCCGCGCTCGATGCCCGGACGATAGTAGTAGGCCACGTTGGTGCCGAGGGCTTCGGCGATGACCTGCGCGATCTTCTGCTCATAGCCCTCGCCACGACTATTTGAAAACGGCATGTTGCCCGGGTCGGCGCAGACGCGCAGCGAAGCGATGGGCGCCGCAGCCAGCGCGGTGCCCGACAGACCGAGCAGCAGCGCAGAAATACCCAGGGTGATGGTGCGGTTCATGGTGTCATCCTCAATCTTAGTTCTACCGTCGTAAGACTACAGCGCACGGCGAAGCGTTCAATTCGTAGAAATCGCCGACTGGCGCGGCAGAGCCGCGTGGCGGCCCTCATATAAAAGGCGCCCGATGTCCTCTCGGACATCGGGCGCCAGTATCAACCAAACAGTCTCAAATTGTTGTTATTCGACTCGGAACGTATAGAGCGTGCCGCCTTGCGGGATCTTGTCCAGATTGGCAGCCTTGGTCATCGCAGTCGCGCCGATTGCGCCGAACTTGTCGCTCAGATCCAGACCCGCCGTTACCGGCAGTCCGATCCAGCCACCGATGCCACTCCATACTGAAATGTACTCTTTGCCACCGACCTTGTAGGCGATCGGGTTGCCGATGATGCCGGAGCCCAGACGTCGCTCCCACAGCACCTTGCCGGTCTTGCGGTCCACAGCGCGGAAGTTGCCCTGCAGATCGCCGTAGAAGGCCAGGCCGCCGTCGGT
>Ga0181537_10004817_pt1 | contig 11091 bp, 7 predicted proteins | sample PEATcosm2014_Bin_39_FD_119765 | JGI IMG/M metagenome (GOLD analysis project Ga0181537, IMG submission 119765) | Peatland microbial communities from MTU Mesocosm Facility, Houghton, MI, USA - PEATcosm2014_Bin23_10_metaG | ecosystem: Environmental > Terrestrial > Soil > Wetlands > Peat | place... | reverse complement strand
CGTTGCTTGGGATCTGCGGGTGCTGACCGGTTCGATAGCGGGCCCGTCATGGCCCGCGAAGAGCACGGGACCGTGGCCGCGTATGGTCTCCAGCCCCAACATGGCTTGCCCAGCCCCAGCCCCAGCCCCAGCCCCGCCCCAGCCCCCACGGCGAAACGTCGATCCACAGTAAGCAACAACATGGGTCGCTTTTGAAGCCGGCGATTTGTACAACCGGTATTCAGAAATGTTCAACGAACGCATGTTGGCGATGACGGCGATGGTCGAGCAAGGCCGGTTTAGCCCTTTGCGACCTGATCGGCTTCGATCCGGGCCATTTCGAGAATGTAACTCAGCGTATCAAAGCCGTGATGCCTGGCGAGTTTCGCAAGCTCATCGGTCAGCGAGGCTATGTAGAGCGCCGCACTGTCGGGCGTCGAACCCCCGCCGTTCGGCTCGTCGATGTCGTCACCGCCTTGCATATCGGCTTCACTGTCCCGGGTGATCGGTGGCCCGCCACCGAGGCTCGCGTTCCTCACATAGGAATCGGGCCCTAAGCGACATATACTTAAGCGGTCGTCGACGCAACTACACAACCTATTGGTGTCCTTACGTGCAATGGCTTTCGGCCGCTCCCGGCAAAATTTTGCGTTCATCGCCGTGCCCATTTCGGGCGGTAACGATTTGACAGGCGGGGTTGCATTACCCATGTTCCCGGCGCCTGGGCGCCTCGAATAATGCGTCGAACAGGCTAAACGGTTGTAAAATCATCGGGTTATCATGAATTTGGTAGTGGTGGAATCGCCCGCCAAGGCAAAGACGATTAACAAATACCTGGGTCGCGACTATGAAGTCGTGGCCTCGTTCGGCCATGTGCGCGACCTGCCGCCCAAGAGCGGCTCGGTCGATCCCGATGCCGATTTCCGCATGCTTTGGGAAGTCGACCCTAAGGCGGCGAAGCGGCTCAACGACATCGCGCGCGCGGTCAAAGGGGCCGATAAGCTCATTCTGGCCACCGACCCCGACCGCGAGGGCGAGGCGATCTCCTGGCACGTGCTCCAAGTGCTCAAGGAAAAGAAGGCACTGACCGGACAAAAAATCGAACGCGTCGTCTTCAACGCCATCACGAAGCAGGCCGTGACCGAGGCCATGGCGCATCCGCGGGTCATCGACCAGGCCTTGGTCGATGCCTATCTGGCGCGCCGCGCGCTCGATTATCTGGTGGGTTTTACCCTGTCGCCGGTCTTGTGGCGCAAGCTGCCGGGCGCCCGTTCGGCGGGGCGCGTGCAATCGGTCGCATTGCGTCTGGTCTGCGAGCGCGAACTCGAAATCGAAAAATTCGTCCGCCAGGAATATTGGTCGCTTGTCGCCACGCTGGCGACCCCGCGCGAGGAAACCTTTGACGCGCGGCTGGTCGGCGCCGACGGCAAGAAGCTCCAGCGCCTCGATATCGGCTCGGGAGCCGAGGCCGAAGCGTTCAAGCAGGCCCTCGAAACCGCCGCCTTTACGGTTGCCTCGGTCGAGGCGAAGCCGGTCAAGCGCAATCCCTACGCGCCGTTCACCACCTCGACGCTGCAGCAGGAGGCGAGCCGCAAGCTCGGCTTCGCCCCCGCCCATACGATGCGGGTGGCGCAGCGACTCTACGAAGGCGTCGAGATCGGTGGCGAGGCCATAGGCTTGATTACCTATATGCGCACCGACGGCGTGCAGATTGCCGATGAAGCGATCACCGCGACCCGCGGCGTGATCGAGAAGGACTACGGCGCAAATTACGTTCCGACAGCGCCGCGGCGTTACGAAACCAAGGCGAAAAATGCCCAAGAGGCCCACGAGGCCATCCGCCCGACCGACCTGACGCGCCGGCCGCGCGACACCAAGAGCTTTCTTGATGCGGATCAGGCCAGGCTTTACGAACTGATCTGGTTGCGCACCGTGGCAAGCCAGATGGAATCGGCCGAGCTCGAGCGCACCACGGTTGAAATTGCTGCGAAAGTCGCGGCACGTCTCCTCGACCTGCGCGCTACCGGAACGGTGGTGAAGTTCGACGGCTTTCTGGCGCTCTATCAAGAAGGCCGCGACGAAGATCCGGACGATGAAGAAGCCCGCCGGCTGCCGCCGATGACTGAGGGCGAGCGGCTCGCCAAACACGCCGTCGCCGCCGACCAGCATTTTACCGAGCCGCCGCCGCGCTACTCCGAGGCGTCGCTGGTCAAGCGCATGGAAGAGCTCGGCATCGGCCGGCCGTCCACCTACGCCTCGATTTTGCAGGTGCTCAAGGACCGCAAATATGTGCGGCTCGACAAAAGGCGGCTCTATCCCGAAGACCGTGGCCGCATCGTCGTTGCCTTTCTCGAGACCTTCTTCGCCAAATACGTCGAATATGATTTCACCGCGGACCTCGAGGAAAAACTCGATCTCATTTCCAATAACGAGGTGGCGTGGCGCGACGTATTGCGCGATTTCTGGCGCGACTTTATCGGCGCGGTGGATGAGACCAAGGAACTGCGCATCTCCACCGTGCTCGATGCGCTCGACGCGCTGCTTGGACCACATTTGTTTCCGAAGCGCGAAGACGGCAGCGACCCACGGGTCTGTCCGACCTGCGGCACCGGCCGGCTGTCGCTCAAGCTCAGCAAATTCGGCGCCTTCATCGGCTGCACGAATTACCCCGAATGCCGCTACACCCGGCAATTATCGGCACCGGCGGACGGCTCGGTCGATATCGGCACCAAGAAGCTCGGCGAGGACCCCCAAACCGGCCTCGACGTGACCGTGCGCAGCGGCCGTTTCGGCCCCTATGTGCAGCTCGGTGAAACCGTGGACGGCCAAAAGCCCAAGCGCGCCGGCTTGCCCAAGGGTACCGCGCCCGACGAGATCGACCTCGCCCGCGCGCTGGCGCTGCTGTCGTTGCCGCGCGAGGTCGGGCGGCACCCCGAGGATGGCGAGCCGATCCGCGCCGGGATCGGCCGCTTCGGCCCCTACGTGCAGCACGGCAAAACCTACGCCAACCTCGATTCCCCGGAAGAGGTCTTTACCGTCGGCCTCAACCGCGCGGTCACCCTGATCGCCGAGAAGATCGCCAAGGGTCCAAGCAAGGGGCGCTTCGGCGGCGATCCGGGTCGGCCGCTTGGCGACCATCCGCAAAAGGGCGGCGGTGTGGTGGCGAAGAAGGGCCGCTACGGCCCCTATGTCAGTCACGACGGCGTCAATGCGACTCTGCCCTCCGATAAGACGCCTGAAACCATTACGCTCGATGAGGCTGTCGCGCTGATCGATGCCAGGGCGGAGCGCAATCCTTCGGCGCCGCACCGGCCGCGCAAGGGCAAACGCGCCGCTCCCGGCGCGGCACGATCCGGCAAGCGGACCGCCGCCAAACGACCACCGTCGGCAGGACCCGCCAAGCCACCGACCACTAAGACTTCACGCCGCAAGGCCACGCAAGCTGCCGAATAAATTCGCTATTGTCGCCACTGGCCGACCGCTCGGCCGATGAGTGGCCTATGAAACGCTCGAAGCTGCCGTCGCGCGAGGAACTTGTTGCCTTCATCCGCGAGCGCAACGGCCAAGTCGGCACGCGCGAAATCGCACGCGCCTTCGGCGCCAAGAATGCCGACCGCGCCGTGCTCAATCGAATGCTGCGCGAGCTTGCCGACGAAGGACAGATCGACCGGCAACGTAAACGGCTGCGTCACGCCGGCACTTTGCCGCCCGTGCTCATGGCCGACGTCACCGGTCGCGATAACGATGGTGAGCTGTTGGCGCGCCCCACCGAATGGGACGAGGCCGCGCACGGCGCCCCACCGGTCATTCGCATTGTCACGCCGCGTCGCGCCAAGCACGGCGAAGTCGCCGGCGTCGGCGACCGCGCCCTGGTGCGCATCGAACCCGGCAACGACGAGGAAAAGAGCGCGCGCGTCATAAAACTCATCGATCGCGCCAGGCACCGCATGCTCGGCGTGTTTCGCGGCATTCCGGGCGGCGGCGGCCGCTTGGTGCCGGTCGACAAAAAGCAGCGCGGCCGCGAACTTGCCATCGCGCCCGGCGCTACCGCGGGAGCCGTGGACGGCGATCTGGTGGTCGTCGAAGTGGCGCAGAAGGGCCGGCTCGGGCTTACCACCGGCACGGTCGTCGAGCGGCTCGGTTCGATCAAAAGCGAACACGCCGTCAGTCTGATCGCTATACATTCCCACGACATTCCGCACGTTTTCACCCAAGCGCTGCTCGATGAAGCCGATGCGGCGCGACCGGCGCCGCTCGCCGGCCGCGAGGACTGGCGCGCGGTGGCGTTTGTCACCATCGACCCGCCCGATGCCAAGGATCACGACGACGCCGTCCATGCCACGCCCGATCCCGACCCGCGCAATGCCGGCGGTTATCTGGTCAGCGTTGCCATCGCCGATGTCGCCCATTACGTGCGGCCCGGCTCGGCGCTCGATCGCGAAGCCGTGCGCCGCGGCAATTCGGTCTATTTTCCCGACCGCGTCGTGCCGATGTTGCCGGAGCGTATCTCCAACGATCTATGCTCGTTACGGCCGAACGAAGACCGGCCGGCACTTACCGTGCGCATGGTGATCGGCGCCGACGGCCGCAAGCGCTCCCACACGTTTCACCGCGTCATGATCCGATCCACAGCCCGGCTGCACTACGAGCAGGCCCAGCTCGCGGTATCGGGACGCGCCGACGAGGTCACCGCGCCGATCGTGAAAAGCGTGCTGGAGCCGCTTTATGCCGCCTACCGCAACGTCCTGCGCGCCCGCCAGGAACGCGGACCGCTCGATCTCGACATCCCCGAACGCAAGATCGTGCTGAAATCCGACGGCAGCGTCGACCGGGTGATCACGCCGCAGCGCCTGGATTCGCACCGGCTGATCGAGGAATTCATGATCCTGGCCAACGTCGCTGCGGCGGAATCTTGCGAGCGCGCCAATGTACCGCTGATCTATCGCGTGCACGACGAGCCGTCGCCGGAAAAGCTAAACGCCTTGCGCGAGTTTCTGGCGACACTCGATATTTCCTTGCCAAAGGGGGAAACGCTGCGGCCGGAGGGGTTTAATCGCATCCTGGCGCGGGTAAAGGGCCGCGACGTCGAAAGACTGGTCAACGAAGTCGTGTTGCGCACGCAAGCGCAGGCGGAATATTCCTCGGAAAATTTCGGCCATTTCGGGCTCAATTTGCGCCGCTACGCCCATTATACCTCGCCGATCCGGCGCTACGCCGACCTCGTCGTGCATCGCGCTTTGATCCGCGCCGTAAAGCTCGGCGGCGACGGCCTGCCCGAGGCCACCGATGCGCGGGCGCTGGCCGAAGTCGCCGCCGGCATTTCCGTGACCGAACGCCGCGCCATGAAGGCGGAGCGCGAAACCGCGGACCGGCTCATCGCCCATTTCCTCGCCGATCGCGTCGGCGCCAAGTTCGAAGGCCATATTTCTGGCGTCACCCGCGCCGGCCTTTTCGTCGAACTCGACGAGACCGGCGCCGATGGCTTCATTCCGGCGCGATTCATCGGCAATGAATATTTCCGCTTTGACGAACCGAGCCGCGCCTTTGTCGGCCATGCGGCGACCCACCGCCTGGGCGATCCGGTGACGGTCGAGCTTGTCGAAGCGGCGCCCGTTGCCGGCGCGCTGCGTTTCAAGCTCGCTGGCGAACAGCGTGCCGTCGCCGGCAGGACTGGACATCCGTCCCCAGGGCGTTCGAAATTCTCGCAGCGGCCGAAATCGCGCGGCCGGCGGCGGTAACGGCGAGACTGGCGCGCATGGAAGACGATGATGCCAACGTAACGGCGGGCGGAACGGCGCTCGGCCGCGCCGAGCGGCTGACCCGCACAATGCGCGATCAAAGCTTCCCCAATGTGCGGCCGCGGGATTCGGCGACGCTGATCCTGATCGATCGCGCGGAAAAAGTGCCAAAGGTGCTGCTCGGGCGCCGCCACCAGCGGCACCGCTTTCTGCCCGGTAAATTCGTGTTTCCGGGCGGCCGCATCGAATCGTCGGACCGGCTGATGGCGGTCGCCGCGGCGCTGCACGACAGCCATGCGGCGAAATTGATGCAACGGGTCAGGCGGCCAAGTCTCGCCAAGGCTACGGCCTTTGCGCTCGCCGCGGTGCGAGAAACCTATGAAGAAACCGGCCTCATGCTGGGCGTGCCTGGGACCGGCCCTGCCCGCGTGCCGCCGGGCGCCTGGGACGCCTTTGCCAAAGCGGGGATCGTGCCCGATCTCAGCGCGGTCCATTTCGTGGCCCGCGCCATCACGCCGCCGAAGCGCCCGCTGCGCTTCGATAGCCGTTTCTTCGCCGCCGAGGTCGCCGCCATTGCGCGGCGCGACGACGGTTTTGTCGGACCGGACAAGGAGTTGGTCGAGTTGGTCTGGCTGCCGATTACCGAGGCGCGGCGGCTGGATATGCCCGGTATCACGGCGGTTATATTGGAAGAGTTGCAGGACCGCATCGCCACCGGCATGAGCCACGACCATCCGGTACCGCTCTACCGCATGCGGCAGAAGCGCTTTGTGCGCGAAATCCTATGACGGCGTAACGGGATAGCCGGCTTTCTTGACATTCGGGACCTGACGACTAGGTTGCGGCCAGCACGCGAGCCCCCTATCGAGGTCCATTCATGGCTAAGTCCACAACGATCAAGGTCAAGCTGGTTTCCAGCGCCGATACCGGTTTTTATTACGTCACGCGCAAGAACTCGCGCACCATGACCGACAAATTGGTGAAGAAGAAATACGATCCGGTGGCGAAGAAGCACGTCGAGTTTCGCGAATCCAAGATCAAGTAAGTCCTACAGGACTCGCGGCGCTTACCGCGCCATCACGGCGAGACCTGTTCCAACAGGCGCTTCTTGGTTTCGACCGCGAACAACGCGGTTATGATCGCGGTGACGAGCGCCACCAATCCGAACGACAAGAATACCGATTGCAGCCCGGACGCGATGAGGAGACCGACCGTCGTCGGCCCGATCATCGAAGCGAGCCGCAGCCAAGCGGTCGCGGTCCCGACCGCGAGCGCCCGCACCCGGGTCGGATAAAGTTCCGGCGTGTAGAGATAGACGCCGAGATTGATCGCGTTGACGAAGAAATTTGCGATCGAAATATAGGTTAGAACCTGCTCGGGCGTTGGGTTGGAAATCGTCGAAAGCATCAATAGCGCCGCCGCTCCGCCGGCAAATGCGCCGGCGAAGAGGTGCCTTCGTCCGATTTTATCGATAATTACAGCCGCGATGGCCGCACCGACGAAACCGATCGCGGTGGTGATCAGACCATATTGCAGCGACACCGCCAGCGGCAGCTTGAATACCGTGCGATAAACCGTGGGCATCCAGATCGCCAGACCGTAATTCACCAGATAAGAGGTGAACCAGATCAGCCAAACAACCAGCGTGCGCCGCAAATACAGCGGACCGAATAGATCGGACAGAGACGCAGGCTTGGTATCGAGCTTGATTGCGGCCTGGGGCGGCGGCAAAGGATGGCCGAACGCTCTCTCGGTCTCCCGCTCGATCGTGGCGAGCGCGGTCGCGGCCTCGGCAAGCCGTCCGGTGCTGGCGAGCCAGCGCGGCGATTCCGGCAGCACGCGGCGCAAAAACAACACCATGACGGCGGGGATGGCGCCGAACACGAACATATATTGCCAGCCGAGCGTCGGTACGATCCACAGGCCAAGCAGGCTTGCCGCGACGATGCCGACCGGAAAGATCAATTCGTACAACATGACGAAGCGGCCACGCGAATTCGATTGCGCCAACTCGCTGATGTAGACCGCCGCGATCGGTACCTCGCCGCCCAGACCAAAACCTTGGATCAGCCGGAACACCAGAAAAGACTGGTAATCCCAGGCGAAGGCGCAGACCAAGCTCATGATCGCGAAAGTGGCGATCGACCAGACCATGCCGGTGATGCGGCCATAGCGCTCGGCGATCCAACCGAAGAACAGCGCGCCCAACAATTGGCCGAGAAAGCCTGCGGAAATCAGAAGCCCGATCTGCGGCGGCGCGATCTTCCACATCGGTACGATCGCCGGCAGAACCGAGGCGATGGCCAATGCGTCAAAGGCATCGAAGAACGTCGCCGTCCCGATGATGACGCGCGTCTTGACCTGCCACCACGACACCGGGAGCCGCTCGATGCGCGCGACGACCTGTTCCGCCGAGGCCGTCGGCGTGGCCGATTGAAGTGTGGACATCCTTCTCCCCCTTTGCTGCAACGAACGCCGGCTTATGCCGGTCGGCTTTCTTGCTTGGCACCAAACCTACCCTGCCCCGGTGTGCCAGCGCTCACTACTGGGCAAGCCGCCTAGTCAACCTGCACCGCTTCAAAACCACGCGGCGTATGCCACCGCCCGCAGCACGACGGCAGCAGACAGCGGATCGCCAGATGGCCGGCCGGCATGCCCTCCAGCGTTTTGCGTTCGATTTTACGCGGCGGCTCGCTTTGTTCCGCCATGCGGCGAGCATGGACTTCGACCAATTGCCGGCGCAGTTTTTCGGTCGCAACAAGATCGATTTCGAGCGTCACGGGATTAAGCACGACGCCGTAGTAGTCGTGGGCGGCCTGCAGCGTGACGTAACCCTGCCGCACATCGTGTTGCACATTTTCGATCGGCCGCTCCAGCGGCGAGCCGAAGCCGCCGCCGCCGCCCGAACGCAGAATATAGGCGTCGCCCGCCTTGACTCTGGCGCGGTAAACCTTGGCGTTAGGAACATCGTTATCGACGACACCGCCACGCCGCATCAGCATTTCGTTGCCGGTGCCCTCGAGGCCGCCGTCAAGACCCCACGGCAGACAGACCGCGCGTTCGATGCTGGTATTGACATTGAAGTCGGTCAGCGCCTGAACCACGGTCTCGACGCCGAGGCCGCCACGATGACGTCCGGGGCCGCCCGAGTCGGGGATCAGGGACAGGCTCTCGATCAGCACCGGGAATTTAGCCTCGAACTGCTCGTTCGGACTGTTGTGGGTATCGCCGTCGTTGATGCAGACGGTAGCGGAAACGCCGTCTTCGCCGCGCTTGGCGCCCCAGCCGCCGCCGAGCGGACCGAAGCTGGTAATAAACAGCTTCTGGGTGTCGGCGTAAAATCCATCGAGCAGCGCGACGCAAAGATCGGCATGATGCCCGGCAATGATTTGATCCGGAATAGCCTTTGCGAGCGCCTTAAAGATCGTATCCACCACCGTCATCGGAAACGTCATCCACCAGCGCATCGGCGCGGGTCGCACCGCGCTGACGATGCGGCCGGGCGGCAATATGACTTTGAGGTTTCGAAACGAGCCGTCGTTGACCGGATAGTCGGTCGGCGAGGTGACGCATTTGAAGGCGACCTGCGCGCAAGCGATACCGGTGGTCGGTCCGGAATTGTAAAAGCCGCGCACCTGCTTGGCGACCTCGGTCAGGTCGACGGTCATCTCGTCGCCGGACACGATGACCTTGACTCTGATCGGGATCCGCTTGGCGATGTCGACGGCGTCGTCGTCCATGAAGGATTCGGCTTCATAGACGCCGTCCGGAATGGCGCGGGTGCGCTCGCGCGCCGCCGCCTCGGCGTGGTCCATCAAAACCTTGACGCAATCCAGCACCGGTCTTTGGCCGTAGCGGTCGAGCAATTCAAGCAAGCGCCGTTCGCCGGTTTTGATGGCGGTGATTTGGGCCCGCAAATCGCCCATCGCGCGTTCCGGCAGCCGCACATTCATGCGGATGATATCGTGAATGTCCTGGCTGACCACGCCGGCGCGCGCATATTTCACGATCGGGATCTGCAATCCTTCCGAAAAAATGTCGGTCGTGACACCGCCCAGCGTGCCGCCGACGTCCGGCCAATGCGCCATGCAGCACGAAAAGCCGACAAGGACGCCGTCATGGAAGACCGGAATGGTGAAGGTCAGATGGTTGAGATGACTGCCGGTGGTGTAGGCGTCGTTGGTCAGCAGAATGTCGCCAGGCGCGAAGCCGTCCGGAGCGAAATGTCTGATCTTGGCCTTTACGGTTTCCGACATGCCACGGATGAACATCGGCAGGCCAAGCCCGATCGATACCGTGTCGCCGTCCTTATTGAATATGCCGACGGTGAAATCCAACGCCTCGTAAATGATCATGTTATAGGCGGTGCGCATGAGGTTGGTCTTCATTTCCTCAGTGACCGCCATCACGCCATTGCGAACGATCTCGACCAGAACGGGATCGGCCGCGGATTTTGCTTCGCTCATGACCTCATCCCGGAAATTGAAATGACAAGATTGCCGATGGCGTCGACTTCGGCGCTGTCGCCGGGATGAACGACCGTCGTCGATGCATGTTCCTCGATCAACGCCGGCCCCGTTATGCGGTTGCCCGCCAGCAATACAGTACGGGCGAAGGTCGGCGTAACGACGAAGCCGCCGGCCTCTTCGAAATAGGCCTTGCGGGTTCCGGTGAAAGCATCCTTTGCCGGGGCTTCTCCGCCGCGCTCGATCTGTTCGAGGCCGGGCTTTTCCACGATTCCGGTCACTGTCGTGCGCAGGCTTGCGATCTCCGCCGGCTCAGCCGGTGCCGAGGTCCCGTAGCGCTGAGCGTGCACAGCATCGAATAGCGTTTTGATGGCCTTGCGGTCGTACGCAAGAAAATGTTCCGGCGGAATATCGACCGTGACCGAATGTTCTTGACCGATATAGCGCATGTCCAGCGCGCGCCGCACTACGACGCTTTTGGGCACGATGGACGAAGCGGCGATGGCTTCGCGGCCGTCGCGCTCGAGTTCGCCATAAACGGCCTCGAACGCCTCGAAGTCGAGATTGTCGAGCGTGATGAACCACGTGCGCACGAAATCGTAACGCAAATCGGAGAACAGCATGCCGAAAGCAGAAAAATGGCCCGGTGCGCGCGGGATGATGACCTTGCGGATGCCGATTTCCCGCGCCACGGCGGTGGCGTGCAACGGTCCGGCGCCGCCGTAAGCGACCAAAGCGAAGCTGCCGGCGTCGAGACCGCGCTCGGTCGTGACGCCTTTTACGGCATAGGACATTTTGGTCGCGGCGATGCGCAAAATGCCGTTCGCGGCCTGCGTGACGCTGAGTCCGAGCGGTGTCGCCACATGCCGCTGCATCGCCCGCTCGGCGGCCGGTGCATCGAGTTGCAT
>Ga0181537_10004816_pt1 | contig 11091 bp, 11 predicted proteins | sample PEATcosm2014_Bin_39_FD_119765 | JGI IMG/M metagenome (GOLD analysis project Ga0181537, IMG submission 119765) | Peatland microbial communities from MTU Mesocosm Facility, Houghton, MI, USA - PEATcosm2014_Bin23_10_metaG | ecosystem: Environmental > Terrestrial > Soil > Wetlands > Peat | place... | reverse complement strand
GCTTGTCGCCGAGCCAGAACATGCCGGAGCCCTTCAGGATGTACTGAGCCTCGTTCGAGTTAGTGTGATAGTGCTTTTTAGTCGCGCCCATTTGGACTTGAACAACTCCGGTGTCGAGACGGCCGATGACTTTCACGCGTGCGGCACCGGGTACGGCCGGCGGCGGGAAATCGGCGTCCGTCAATTGCGAGGTGTGAATAACGACGGGACCCCAGCCCATCATCGGCGCTTGCGCACGGCCTGTGCTAAGACCCGCGAGGAATGCCACAGCTGCAATCCCGGTAATAGCGATGAGACGGAGCATTAAGCTTTTCATGATGTCCCCTCCAAGAAAGCTCGTAGTTCTACACCAATAGTCGCGCGAGCGATGGAAGCCCTTCGTTGAACGTCGGATGGATGTGCACGGAACGCTCCAGAACCCGCCACGTCGAACCGGCTTCCATGTGCGCGAGAATCGTGTGGACGATCTCGCCGGCTTCGTAGCCGACCAGCGTCGCGCCGAGAATCGCTTCGCTCTTTGCGTCGACGACTAACCGGTAGAATCCACGCTGCAGATTCCATTCGGTACCGCGCGCATCGTCTTCGAGCTGGTACGTGACGACGCGAACCTCACGGCCTTTGCGTACCGCCTCTTCCTCGTTCATCCCGACGCGCCCGAGCTGCGGCTCGGTAAAGGTCGAATACGCGAGCACGCGATCGTCTCGCGTGCGCGTGCCACCCTCGATGACGGCCTTGACGCGGCGATAATCTTCCCATGCGACATGCGTGAACGCCGGTTGTCCCGCGACTTCCCCGAGTGCATAGACGCCCTCGCACGTCGTGCGCATGTGCACATCGATCTTCACGAATTTGCGCTCGTCCAGCTCGACGCCGGATTTTGCGCAATCGAGTGCCTCGCTGTTCGGCGTGCGACCGGCCGCGACCAGAATCGCATCCGTTTCGAGTTCGTTGCCGTCTTCCAGACGCACGCATAGCTTATCGCCGCGCGCCACGCACGAGGCTTTCTTGCCGACGCGCAGATCGACGCCGTCGTCACGCAGCGCCTGCGCGATGACCTCCGTCGCGTCGGCATCCTCGCGCGGGATAAGACGGCTTCCCGTCTCCAGGATCGTCACGTCCGTTCCGAGCCGCTGCAAACCTTGCCCGAGCTCCAGGCCGACGTACCCGCCTCCGATGACGACGATGCTTTTTGGGAGATCCTCGAGATCGAAGAACGTCTCGTTCGTCAGATACGGTAGCTCGCTCAGTCCGTCGATCGGCGGACACGCGGGATTGGATCCCGTGTCGAGCAGCACGATCGGTGCGCGCACCGTGATGTCTTCGGCCTCCAGCGTGCGCTCGCCGACGAAACGCGCCTCGCCCACCACGACGCGCACGCCGGCGCCCGAAAGCTTGCGCTCGACGCCGTCATGCCAGTCGCGCCGAATCTGGTTGACACGCCGCATGATCGCGCGCGTGTCGATCGTGATCTCGCAGTGCACGCCGATTTTCGCCGCGTCGCGCGCGCGTCCGGCGTTGTGCGCCGAAGCCAGGAACGCTTTCGAGGGCGTGCAGCCGACGTTGACGCACGTCCCGCCCAAGTGTTTGCGTTCGAAGAGCACGACGCGCTTGCCGGCCTTTGCGAAATCGACGGCCAGCGGCACGCCGCCTTGTCCGGCGCCGACGACGATCAGGTCAACGTCTTGGATGGGCATGGATTCTCCTTACTAGCCGCCTTGGATCACGAGCCGGCGCTGCGCCGCGCGCCAAATGATCGTTCCGAGCACTGCAAACACGACGAGCCAACCTACTTGCGAGAGCAGAGCGCCCGCATATTCTGCGGGCGTGATGCGTCCAATGTAAATCAAGAGCGGCGTCGAGTAAATCGCCGCGAACGGCAACGCCAGAACGATCCGTTCGAGGATTCCCGGAAAGAACAGCAGCGGAATGATTTGTCCGCTGAGCAGATCGCTGCACCAGCGTACAATCAGCTGGATCGCGAACGTTTCCATCGTCCAGAACGCTACGCAATTCATGCAGAAGTTCAAGAAGAAGTTGACGACGTAGCCGATCGCAAAGCTCAAGAAGAAGACCGCGGCCGCTAGCGGCGAGGGCACGTCGATGTGCACCATCAGCAACGCGAAGCCGAGCGACGGCAAGATCAGCATCGCGTGCAGCGCGGTTTGCCCGGCGCCGTCGCTAAAGTAAAACAGGGCGGGGCTGGTCGGCTTCATGAAGTCGGTCGCAATCGAGCCGTCGCGCAGGCGATCGCGAATGAGCCGCGTGCCGTCGACCTCGAGGATCAACGACATCAGCAGCGCGACGACCGTGTACGTGAGCATCTGATGCAGCGCGATGCCTTGCGGCGCGACGTTCTGCGCGTAGAGCGCAAGCCAGACCATGCGCATCAGATAGATGCGCAGCACCAGCGAGCCGACGCTGGTGAACACCTCCATGCGGTACGTGGCTTCGCGCGCGAAGGCTTTCTTGGCGAACTCCAGGTACGGCTCGATGCGAAAACCCCTGCGCATCGTTAGACTCAGTGGCCGACGCCCTCGTAGTGATTGAGGCCGACCCGCCAGAACGCGTACGCAACGCAGAAGCACGCGACGCCGACGAGTGGCGAGAGCAGCCCGACCTGCGGCGCTAGGTGTAAGGCATTTTCCGTCTTATCAAGGAAAAACGTCGCGGGATAGTAGTTCATGAACGCATACGGCAGCAGGAACGTGAGCACGAGCCGCACGCCTTTGGTGTAAATCGAAATCGGGTACCGCGTGAACTCCTGTTCCAACTGGAACGCAACCCAGCGCAATCCGTCGACTTTCACGAACCAGAACGCGCACGTCGCGATCAGCAGATTGATCGCAAAGTCGATGAGCGCGCCGCCGATTACGACCAGCGGCATGAAGATGACGAACCAAACGTCGATGATCGGCTTGGCCCAGATCGTCGCCAAAATGAACAGCAAGATGGCGAGAATCAGCTCGTCGGGGAAGATCTGCTGGGGCGTCGTGAGGATCTGGAAGAGCGGGTTGAGCGGCCGAACGAAGACGCGATCGATTTCGCCATCGCGCACATGCTCGGGGACGTCGCCGACGGTCAGGAACAACGTGTTGTTCAGGGCGTGCGCCAGCATCCAGAGCGAGTAGAGAAAGGCCATCTCGGAAAACGACCAGCCGTTCATCACGGGAAACTCGCGCAACACGATGTACAGCGCCGCGAGTGCGGTCGCGTGGTAGATGAACGTGAATGCGAACCACACCAGAAAATTCGCGCGGTACTCGAGGGCCGTGAGAAAGTTGATGCGCCAGTACTGCTTGTAGACGTCGGCCCAGACGGCGAGCGTACTCATCCGCCCTGGACCACCACGCGGCGCGAGCCGAAGCGCCACATCAGCACGGCGCCGATCCCGAAGACGACGATCCAGACGGCTTGCAGCAGCAGCGCGCGCAGGTATTCGTCCGGCCCGATCACCCCCACGTAGATCAGGACCGGCGTCGAGTACATGGCCGCGAACGGCAGAAAGTAGATGAAGCCCTGCACGAGCGGCGGGAAGAACACCAGCGGAATCACTTCACCGCCGAGTAAATCGGTGATCCACGTGACGATCAGCTGCATGGCCTGAATCTCGAGCGTCCAGAAGGCGATGCAGTTGAGACAGAAGTTCATCAGCAGCCCGACCAGATAGCCGAGGAAGAAGCTCAGGAAAAATACGCACAAAACGATTGGATCCGGCACCTGGATATGCACGATAAAGAGCGCCAAGATCAGCGACGGGACGATCAGAAGGGCATGGAAGCTCACTTCGCCCGTGCCGTCGCTGAAGAAGTAGAGCGGAACGCTAATCGGCTTCATGAAGTCCATCGCGATGCTGCCGTCGTCGAGCTTCGAGACCAGCAGGCGCGTCTGATCGATGTCCATGACCAGCGACATCAAGAGGGCGACGGTCGAGTAGGTGATCGCCTCCGCGAGCGTGAGCTCGCGAATTCCGGCGTTGTGAAAATAGAGCGCCGTCCACACCATGCGAAAGAGATAGACGCGCACGAGCAGCGAGCCGATGCTGGTGAAGACTTCGAAGCGATACGTCGCTTCCCGCGAGAACGCGACCTTCGCAAATTCGAAGTAGGGACGTACAGCCGTCATGAAGCCGGCGTCGGTGCCTGCGTGCGGTATCCCTCGAGGTAGATCCGCCGGATGATGTCTTCCATTTCCGGCTCGACTATCGAGACGTCGCTGATCGTGCAACGCTCCGTTACGAGCCGCAGCAGATGCTCGGCCGTGATCTTGCGCCGGTCGAACTTCAGGTGCACGACGTTGGCCTCTTGTTCGACGAGTTCGGTGTGCGGGAAGCTCAGGTCCTCACACGTGTCCGCGAGCGTCACGACCAGCGTGCGGTGCGTGCCGTACTCCATGCGCAGCCGCTCGAGCGCGCCGTCGTAGACGATCCGTCCGTCGTCGATCAACACGATGCGGTTGCAGAGACGCTCGACGTCGGCAAGATCGTGCGTCGTGAGGATCACGGTCGTCCCGCGCTCTTCGTTGACCTTGGCGATGAACGTGCGGATGGCTTCCTTGGCGACGACGTCCAAACCGATCGTCGGCTCATCGAGGTAGACGATCGGCGGATCGTGCAGCATTGCGGCGGCAAAATCGCCGCGCATGCGTTGGCCGAGCGAAAGCTGGCGAACCGGCGTGGTCATGAATTCGTCAAGATCGAGGATCTCGGAGAAGAACGCCATGTTGGCTTCGTATTTCGGCCGCGGCACGGCATAAATCGCACGCAAGAGCTCGAAGGACTCGCGCAGCGGCAAATCCCAATAGAGTTGGCTGCGCTGCCCGAAGACGACGCCGATGTTGCGCGCGTTTTCTTTGCGCTTCTGATACGGCACGATGCCGGCGACGCGAATGTCGCCCGAGGTCGGCACTAAGATGCCGGTCAACATCTTGATCGTCGTCGATTTGCCGGCGCCGTTGGGCCCGATGTAGCCGACCAGCTCGCCGGTTTCCATCGTTAGGTTAACGTCTTCGACTGCGACCTTATCGACGTACTGGCGCGAGAAGAGGCTTCGAAGCGCACCCCCGACGCCCGGTTGGCGCTCGACGGAACGGAAAACCTTGCGCAGCCGGTGCGTCTCGATGATCGGCATCCGGCGCTTTCTTCAACTAGGGGCTGGCGGATACCGCCAATTTCCCGAGAAGCCAGACGTCGTCCAATGATCGTTACGATTTCACGTGACTATGGCGCTTCCGGGATGACGGTGGCGCACCGCGTCGGCGATTTGATGGGATACCCGGTCGTCGGCGACGACCTGCCCAAAATCGCGGCGCTGCGCTTGGGGACGACACATGACGACGTCGTTGCGGTCGAGCACCGCTCGCCGTCGCTCGCGGAGCGCATTCTCAACAATTTGGGAAGCGCCGAGGGCGTTACCACCATTGCGCCGAGTTTCGAGAGCGAAGTACGCAAGGAAATCGAGACGGCAGTGCTCGAGGCGGCGGAGCAGCCCGATGTCGTCATCATCGGCGGCATCGCCAACGTGATCTTGCGCGGCCGTCCGAATTTGCTCAGTGTTTTCTTGCACGCTCCGAAAGAGTATCGGATCAGGCGCGTCTCCGAGTCGCTGAACATCACTCCGGATGCCGCGCGCAAAGAAGTCGAGCGAGTCGACGCGGCGCGCAAACGCTGGGCGAAGGTCCACTACGATCTCGTGTGGGGCCGTGCCGACTATTACTCGATGACGCTGGACGTGGCGCGCGTCGGCATCGATGGCGCGGTTTATCTCATCGCCAACGCGGCCAGCCAATTGCACGAATGAAAACTTCGCTCGTACCGCAGATCGACGAGCAACGCATCCCCGAACGCAAGCTCCGCTTGTGGAGCGCGTTCGCCTACCGCGATTTCCGGCTGCTCTGGTTTGGTCTCGCGGTTGCCAACATCGGTTTCTGGATGCAGTTCACGTCGATGACATATTTGGTCGGCGTCGTCCTCGCGCACAGTCCCGCGCAGAGCGCGTTCAACCTCGGGCTCGTCGGAGCAGCCCGCTCGATTCCGGTTTTCGCGTTCTCGCCCATCGCCGGCTTTATCGCGGATCACTTTCCGCGCCGCCGCACGCTCTTGATCACTAACACGGGTCAAACCATCCTCGCGCTCTGTCTTGCGTTCGCCTCGCTGCACCACGAGCCGTGGGTGCTCTACGTCGTCTATCTCATTGCGGGGCTGCAAGCCGCGGCGCAGACGTTCGATTCACCGGCGCGCCAGAGCTGGGTCCCGATTCTCGTGCCGCGCCATCTGATCTCGAACGCCATCGGACTGAATTCGATCGCCTTCAACGCGCCGATGACGGTCGGGCCTGCGATTGCCGGAATCCTGATTGGCGCCGTGGGCGTGCACGTGTCGTTTTTCATCAACACCGCGTTGTCGTGCGCCGTCGTTGCCGCGCTCGTCTTCATGACGCCGGCGCCGCCCGCGAGCACCTCGCGCGAGCCGGTCATGCAGCAGATTGCCGAAGGGCTGCGCTTCATCGTTTCGCACCCGGTGTTGCGCTGGATCATCGGGATGCTGGTCGTGACGTCGTTCACCGTGCGTCCCTTCACGTCGCTGCTCGCCGCGTATGCGACCCACGTCGTCCACGTTGACGCGTCCGGCTACGGCTTGCTGCTGGCTGCCGGCGGCGTCGGAACGATCGTCGGTGCCGTCACGACCGCGCTCTATCATTCCGAACGCCGCGGCAACTGGTGGTTTATGGCGGGAATCGTTTCGTCGCTGGGCCTGATCGCTCTCGGCTACACGCACAACTTCGCCCTGTCGCTCGTCGAGCAGGCCGTACTCGGGTTCGGGATGATGTCGTTCATCGGCTCGTCCAACGTGCTCGTCCAGACGCTCTCGCCCGATGAAATGCGGGGTCGCGCCGTCTCGGTCTACTCGATGACGATTCTCGGCCTCGTGCCGCTCGGTACGCTCGCGCTCGGCTTTCTCGGCTCCGCGATCGGTTTGAGCCTGGCCTTCGTTTGCGGCGGCGTGTGTGCGCTCGTCGTCGGCATTTGGGTGTGGTTCTCGCATCCCGCCCTGAGGCGCGCGTAGTGGCCGACAACGGCTGGCCGATCTTCGGCTTCCTGATGGCAACGGCGGCGCTCGCGGTCTTTTCGAAACGGATCGGGGTCGCGTATCCGATCGTGTTCGTCGTGGCCGGTGCGCTGCTGGGCTTCGTGCCCAACCTGCCGGCGATCCAGCTGCAGCCCGATACGATCTTTCTGATCGTCTTGCCGATCATTCTGTTCAGCGGCGGCTGGACGACCGACTGGACCGAGTTCAAACGCAATCTGCGCCCGATCGGCCTGGCCGCGATCGGCCTCGTCACGTTCACGACGGTGATGGTCGCGGGAATCGCGCATGCGGTCATCACGGGCATCTCGTGGCCGGCTGCGTTCGTGCTCGGCGCGATTGTAGCTCCAACCGACGCCATTGCAGCGGAAGTGATCGCGGACGATCTGTCGCTGCCCCGCCGCATCATGACGATCATCAGCGGTGAAGCGCTCGTCAACGATGCCAGCTCGCTGATCATCTACCGCTTCGCAATCGTCGCTGCGCTCACTGGGACGTTCGTTGCGAGCCATGTTGTCACGCAGTTCTTCCTCGTCTCGATCGGCGGCATTGCGATCGGCCTGGCCGGCGCCATGGTGATCTCGTGGGCCCATCAATTCATTCGCTGGCGCGATCTGGACGATGAGGTGCTCGAGAACGTCATCAACCTGTTCGCGCCGTTCGCGTGTTATCTGCCGGCGGAAGCGCTCGGCGTGAGCGGCGTGTTGGCCGCAGTTACGGGCGGCATCTATCTGAGCCGCCGCTCGAGTAAGATGTCACCCGACGCGCGCATCGTCGGCTATAGCGTCTGGGAGATGATGACGTACCTCCTCAACGCGTTCGTGTTCTTGCTGCTGGGATTGCAACTGCACCGCATCGTCACGACGCTCGGACACGATTCGTTCGAACGCTTGATGGTGTACGGCATCGTGATCAGCATCGCCGTGATCTTGCTGCGTTTCATTTGGATCTATCCCGCGACGTACGTGCCGCGCTGGGTCAGCAAATACATCCGTGAGGTCGATCCGGCGCCGCCCTGGACATGGCCCGCGATTCTTTCATGGGCGGGAATGCGCGGCGTCGTCTCGCTCGCGGCCGCGCTCGCAATTCCGACGTCGATGGTCGATCGCGACGCGATCATCTTCGTCACGTTCTGCGTCATCTTTGCGACGCTTGTCATCATGGGCTCGACGTTGCCGTTCGTCATTCGCTTCTTGCATGTGATGGACGACGGGCGCATGGACAAGCGGGAAATCGAGATTCGGATCAACGCGCTCGAGGAAGGCATGTCGCGCTTACGCCAGCTCGAGCCGACCTTCGATTCGGAGGTGGAGTGGGAAGTCGAAGGACGCATCGTCGCGGAGTACCAGCATCGCATCCAACATCTGCGGGGGCATCTCGAGCTTGGTCCGGAAAGCGAACAGGAAACCGAAAACGCCGTCGATCACCGGCTGCAAAATGCGGCGCTGCAAGCCGAACGCCAGGCGATTCAGGGGATGCGGCGCAACGGCAAGATTCCCGACGATATCTATCGCGCGATCGAGTACGATCTCGATTTAAGCGAATCGCGCTTACGTCAGAGCTGAGTTTTTCGCTTTAGGCTTCGCCGTGAAGTAGTAGTCGGCGAGCCGGAAGCCTGCGCGCTCCAGCACCGAGCGCGATGCGGCATCCGCATACGGAACCGCCGCGCAAACCATCCGTCCGGTGTGTTCGGCTGCGTCCGCAGAGCGCGCCAAGATCTCGGCGCCGTAGCCATGCCGGCGTCCCGTCGGAAAGACGAACGCGCTGACCTCGCTCCACGTTGGACTCAGCTCTTGAAGAATTGCGTAACCGACGATCTCGCCGCCCGCGAGCGCGGCAGCGAAGCGTGGCGCGTCATAGTGCTCGACGTGGCGGGAGATGAGCTGTCGCGTCCGTGCGTCCATCTCGGAGGCGGCGCGCAGGTTCAGCTCTCCGGGACCGCCGACCGGCTCCGCGCGCCGGACGAACAACCCCGTGTGCGGCGTGGATTCCATCCCAAGATCGTTCACGGCGCGGCGCGTCGTGGCATCACCGCCGAAGTACCAGATCGTTCCGGCTCCGGTTGAGACGAACGCGTCGGCGAGCAGTTTGCGACCGTCCTGGCCTTCCGCGATATCGAAGCGCACGATCCACGATTCCGGCACGAGTTTGCCGTCGCCGGTGAACGCGACGCCCGCCGCCTTTCCATTGTCGGTGATGGCGCGTCCGCGCGCTGCGGCTTTGATTTGCAGCGCGACTGCAGCGTCTGGGAGGTCGTCGAGATACATGTTAATGGCGCTTCGCCCCCGGCTGCGCGCCCCCCATGCATTGCATGGGGCCCCCAAAATTCGAGCCCGTAATCATATCGATAGTTTCTACATACCCCGAGGGGGCTCGTAACAACATTTCATTCTCACAAAAAAAGAGCGAGTCGCAAATTTGCGACTCGCCTTTGCTGACTTTAGAGAAGGGTGTTTACTAAGCAGCCTTCTTCTTGCGGCGAGAAGCCTTGCGGCGCTTGCTCTTTTTGGCCGTGGCTTTGCGCGCCTTCTTGCGGGTTGCAGTCTTCTTAGCGGCCTTCTTGCGGCGCTTCGGAGCTGCAGCCTTTTTCTTTGCTGCTTTCTTTTTCCGTTTCTTAGCTGCCATGGGGGTCCTTTCTGCTCAACCCAAAGGGCGAGCGACCCGGCGTAACCGCCGGTGTGATTGCTTACGTTATAGCACAAATTCGGCTGCTGTTGCAAATGTCGCACGTCAAAACCGCAGGAAGGCACGGCGTTAGCGACGACGCGAAACGGCAAAAATGCAAACGATCCCGATCGACGGCGGCACACTTTCGTACGCGGATGACGGAACCGGACGCGCCGTCGTTCTCATCCATGGCTTCTTGCTCGACCATTCGATTTGGGATGGAATTGTGCCGTCGCTCACTCCGCGCGCACGCGTCATCCGTCCGGATCTGCGCGGACTCGGACGTTCGTCCGTCACGCCCGGACCGTACTTGATCGAAGCGCTCGCCGCCGACATTGCGGCGCTGCTCGACGCGAAGGGAATCGCCTCTGCGACGATCGCCGGACACTCGCTCGGCGGCTATGTCGCGCTCGCATTCTATCGGATGTTTCGCGAACGCGTTGACGCGCTCGCACTCGTCGGAAGCCGCTTCGTCAACGATTCGGAAGAGGGTGCACGCGAGCGCTACGTGCTTGCAGATCTTGCGGAAAGCGAAGGCATAACTCCGGTCGTCGATGCGTTCATCCCGCGCTTCTTCGCGCAGTCAGTTTATCGCGAAAACCCCGAATTAATTGAGGAAATACGTGCATTGTGTGCGCGAACCGATCCGCACGGCGCTGCCGCGCATCTGCGCGGCGCAGCGCAACGCGTCGACGCGCGCGACTTGGTCGACGATGTCGATGTGCCGTTCTTATTTGCGATCGGCGATCAAGACGCGATCATGGGAATGACCGAGGCCGTCAACATCGTTCCGCGCATTCCGAGCGCACGGCTTGCGACGTTTGCAGGCTGCGGTCACATGCCGATGTACGAGGCTGCGGATCAGCTCGCCGACGCCCTCGGCGCGTTGGTCGAGAGTGCCGGAATGTCGACCGCGCCGAGCTGACGCTGGCCGTTTGGGTCGGTCGTAAACTGCGTCGTCAGCTTCCGCAACGTGCGCGCCGTCTCGTCGAGCTCCGTTGCCTGTTCTTGGACCTGCTCGACCTGCGCGCGGACGTCGAACGAGATCCGCGCGACGCGCTCCGCTTCCATCCGGTGCTGGGCACTTGTCGCCGCGATCGAGCTGATCGACGCTGTGATCTCGGTCGTCTGCGATGCCATCTGTTTGGTGCCCGCCGAGTTCTCTTCGACGACGTCGCTGATCGAGCGGATCGAGTCCGTGAGGCTCTTGGCGCTGCGCGCCATGACGCCGGTCGCGTCGGCGATCTCGGAGACTTGCTGGACCGTCTGTTCGACGCTTTGTAAAATTTCGCGCAGTGCCGCTCCGCCGATCGCGGCCTTCTCGGTTCCGCTCGAAACCTTGT
>Ga0181537_10004815_pt1 | contig 11095 bp, 9 predicted proteins | sample PEATcosm2014_Bin_39_FD_119765 | JGI IMG/M metagenome (GOLD analysis project Ga0181537, IMG submission 119765) | Peatland microbial communities from MTU Mesocosm Facility, Houghton, MI, USA - PEATcosm2014_Bin23_10_metaG | ecosystem: Environmental > Terrestrial > Soil > Wetlands > Peat | place... | reverse complement strand
CTGCGCTGCCCTTGGTGTTGCCGCCGACGGTGCTTGGGTTTTTCCTCCTCGTTCTGTTGGGGCCGCGTACGGCTTTCGGACGCGAGATCACGGCGCTGCTCGGGCACCCCCTCGCATTTTCATTTGCTGGGTTGGTAGTGGGCTCAGTGATTTACAGCCTGCCATTTGCCGTGCAGCCGCTGGTGGCCGGGTTTGCAGCGGTTGAACCCGCCCTCGTTGATGCCGCGCAATTGCTGGGCGCGGGTCCGGCGCGCATCGTTTGGGGCGTGCTCGTTCCCTTGGCGCGACGTTCGCTGCTGGCTGCGGCTGTTCTCAGCTTTTTGCATACTGTTGGCGAATTCGGCGTGGTGCTTATGCTGGGCGGCGACATACCGGGAGCAACGCGGACGCTTTCAATTCTGCTTTACAACCAGGTGGAGAACTTCGATTACGCGGCGGCGAGCCGGACGGCGGCGATTCTGCTGGGTTTGAGCGTCGTGGCTCTCGCCGCGATCTATAGTGGCACCCGGTCTCGCGGAGGCCGTCGTGCTTGAGCTGAACCTGAACACGCGACGCGGCGGATTTCATTTGCAGTTGGAGTGCCGGTTTCAGTCCGAGTGGACGGTGGTATTTGGACCATCGGGTGCGGGCAAGAGCACGCTATTGCGCCTCGTGGCAGGGCTCGACAGGACCGACGTGGGACGAATCGTGCTGGACGGCGAGACATTGACCGATGTACCGGGCGGCACTGCTGTGAAGCCCGGACAGCGTAAGACCGCATTTGTGGGGCAACAGCCGGCGCTCTTTCCGCATATGAGCGTAATCGCGAACGTAGCTTATGGGCTGGCTGGGCTGGGCAAATCCGAACGAGATAGGCGGGTCGTGGAGATGCTGGAACTGGTGGATGCGGCGAGTCTTTCGGAGCGTCGGCCGCGCGAGCTTTCCGGTGGTGAGACACAGCGTGTAGCACTGGCGCGCGCACTGGCGCCAATGCCGCGCCTGCTGTTGCTCGACGAGCCATTCTCTGCGCTCGATGGCGTAGCGAGCGATGGGTTGCTCGAGAGGCTACAGGGCTGGATTCACGAGCATCGAATGCTGGCGGTCCTAGTGACACATGATGCAACGGATGCTTATGCCACCAACGCAGAGGTTGCATTGTTGCGCGATGGCCGGCTCGCGACATTGGGGCCCGCTTCGGAGGCGCTCGCAAATGAGCGACGGCGGATCATTGAGCGGCTGGATTCGCGATAGCAGCGACAGCTTTTCAGTTGAAACCGAGTAGCATCGGCTCCATTTCAAGTCGAATGCCAAAGCGCGCTTCGACAGCCGACCTAATTTCCTCTGCGAGGGCCAGTATGTCTGCGGCTATAGCGCTTCCACGATTGACGAGCGCGAGTGTGTGACGCGAAGAGATGCCAGCTGCTCCGTGCGCGAAGCCTTTGGGGAAGCCGGACTGCTCGATGAGCCAAGCCGCGGACAATTTGGCGCGGCCGGCGTTGGCGGAGCCTGAGCCCGCCGGAAATCGGGGAGGGTCTGCCCCACTCACTTCCGCTACGTGCATGAGCAACTGCTCATCAACAATAGGGTTCTTGAAGAAGCTGCCGGCGCTGCGGCAGTTGGGATCCGTCTCGATGAGCAACATGCCCTTCTCATGACGTATGCGCCGTACCGCAGCTGCCACTTCGGCGAGGCTTGCGGGCTCGTCATCTTGGAACTCGCGCTGCAGGTCTGCGTAACGCAGCGTGGGCGCACCACCAGGGTTAAGACGATAGTCAACTCGGGTCACGATGTAGCGGCCGCGATCTTCTGAGTTGAACCGGCTGCGACGATAGGCAAAGCCACATTCCCGTGCGCAGAGGTCAACGAAGGATTGCTGCCTCAAGTCGAAGGCGCGCACTCGTTCAATCGTCGAGGACACTTCCTGTCCGTAGGCTCCGACATTCTGCACCGGCGTCCCGCCCACGGTGCCCGGAATTCCGGCCAGACATTCGATGCCGGCACATTGATCCTGAACTGCGCGTTCGACGAGCGCGTCCCAGTTTTCGCCCGCGCTGACTCGATAGATCGCCTGTCCATTGTCTTGAGCGATCTCTATCCCGCCAAGGCCGATATGCAGCACCAGCCCATCAAATCCAGAGTCCGCCACTAGCAGGTTGCTGCCACCACCGAGGACAAAGAGGGGAACCTGTTTCGCCTGCGCCCAAAGGGCTGCCTCGACAACATATTCTTCGCTCAGAGCCTCGGCAAACCAGCGCGCCGGCCCGCCGATGCCAAACGTTGTGAAAGAAGCAAGCGGTTTGTTTTCTTCCAGAAGCATCCTTTTAAGGCTACACCGGACAACTTCAGCTAAAATGAAGTCAGGCAACTTTCCCTGCCCGGAGGCAATCATGTATCCAGAATTAATGGTAATCCCGATGCGCGAAGAGCTTATTCGCGCCGGAATTGAAGAGACACGCAGCGCCGAAGAAGTCGATGCAGCGTTGGCGAAGCCGGGCACGACGATGCTTGTCGTCAACTCCATCTGCGGTTGTGCGGCAGGCAAAATGCGACCGGGGGTGCGTCTGGCGCTTGCCAATGCAGCCAATCGACCTGACCACAAAATTACCGTATTCGCGGGGCAAGACCGCGATGCCACCGAGCGCGCCCGCAGCTACTTCGATGGCAACCCGCCAACGTCACCCGCTATCGCCATCCTGCGCGACGGCAAACTGGTTTACCTGATGCAGCGCTTCGTGATCGAGCAGGCCACAGCGCAGCAGATCGCCGGCGAGCTGGTCCGTGCCTTCGACGAGTTCTGCGCGAAGACACCTGCATAGTGCGAAAGAGCTTCAATGCAAACAGCAACGGCCTTCCCCGGGAGGCCGTTGCTGTTTGCGAGGTCTAGTGCGAATCAGTCCGCTTCGGCGTCGTTGACGAGCGCCTGCACTCGGCTGTGCTTGATGGAATAGCCGAAGTAGACGATCAGGCCAAATAAGAGCCACCCGATCATGACTTCCCAGGTAATCGCCGCAAGCTGCGACATCAGATAAACAGCGGTGATGATGCCCAACGCCGGCACGAATGGGACGAACGGCGTTTTGAAGGGTCGCTTGAGATCGGGATGGCGGACGCGCAGCACCCAAACCCCGGCGCAGACAATGGTGAAAGCCAGAAGTGTTCCGATGTTGACCAGGTCGGCAAGTCTGTCGATGGGTAGGAAGGCCGGCATGATGGCTGCGAATGCGCCAAAGACGATTGTCGTGATCCACGGAGTGCGGAACTTGGGATGGATGGCAGAGGCCCATTTGGGCAGCAGCCTATCCTTTGACATGGAATAGAACACTCGTGTCTGGCCGAGCAACATCACCAGCATGACGGTGGCAAGGCCGAATACTGCGCCGATCTTGACCAGCATCGAACCCCAGCTGACACCGGTGGCATCGATACCGAGGGCCACGGGCGCGCCCACGTCGAGCGTCTTATAGCTTACGAGGCCGGTGAGAACCATCGACACCAAAATGTACAGCACGGTGCAGACTCCAAGGGATCCCAGGATACCGATGGGCATGTCGCGCTGCGGCTTCTTTGCTTCCTGGGCCGCTGTCGACACCGCATCGAAGCCGATATACGCGAAGAAAATACGTGAGGCACCTTTAGGAATGCCGCCCCATCCGAAGTTTCCATTCGCATCTCTCGGCGGAATGAAGGGATGCCAGTTCGTCTTGGCTATATCAGGATGTTTGAACAGGAAGTAGCCGCCGATAGCAAGGAAGATGAATACAATTCCCAGTTTGATGATCACAATTGCCGAATTGAAATTTGCGGATTCCTTGATGCCGATGACCAGAATCGTGGTGATAACCATGACGATTCCGACGGCGATCAGATTACACACGCCGGTCGCATGCTGCAGTCCGGCATCCGTCACCCCAGGGGGCAACGACATGATGGGGAGCCATTGATGCTGATAGAAGACCAGGGGCGTACCGGTTGACGCAGTCAGTTGCGGGGGAACGTAAATCCCCCATTGCTGAAGAAGGCTATTGAAGTAGCCAGACCAACCTGACGCTACTGTTGATGCGCCGAATGCGTATTCGAGGCAAAGATCCCAGCCGATGATCCACGCTACCAATTCGCCCAACGTAGCGTAGCCGTAGGTATAGGCCGAGCCTGCAATGGGAATGATGGATGCGAACTCGGCGTAGCACAGGCCAGCGAACGCGCAGGTGAATCCCGCCAGCACGAAACTAAGCGCCACAGCCGGACCGGCATAGCGTGCGGCGGCTTGGCCTGTGAGTACAAAAATGCCTGCGCCGATGACAGCACCGATCCCCAGCGTGATCAGGTTTAGAGCGCCGAGAGAGCGTTTGAGGGTATGTTCGCCCTGTTCACCCGCCTCTTGCGTAAGCATCGACATGGGTTTAACGCGTAGCAGTCTGGACATGAATGAGGGGCTTCCTCCTCAGAAGTTGAGTTTGAGAAACCTTACACCAAATGGCTTGCGGAACGGCGTGACCAAAGGGAATAGACCGGAATACCCAACAAAACGAGTGCAAGGCCGGGCCAAGTGTACTGGGGCTTGTATCGCAATAATACGATACAGATCCATGTCGCCATGACGATATAGAGCGCGGGCAGCACGGGGTAGCCGAGAGCCTTATAGGGCCTTGGCACATCGGGCTGCTTCACGCGCAAGACAAACAGTCCGACAATCGTAAGAATATAGAAGACAAGCACGGCGAAGATGATGTAGTCGAGCAACTGGCTATAAGAGCCAGACACGCAAAGCAGAACAGTCCACACCGCTTGCACCAACAGGCCCGCTACCGGCGTGCGATAACGCGGATGGAGCTTGCCCACCGATTTGAAGAAAAGGCCGTCCTGGCTCATGGCATAGTAAACGCGCGCGCCTGCAAGCGACATGCCATTGGCACAACCGAAGGTGGATACAAGAATGGCAGCGGCCATCAAATAGGCGCCGCCAGAGTGGAAGATGACTTCGAGCGCCGCAGTCCCGACACGATCCTCTGACGCATACTGCAGTCCGCGCGTGAGAGCCGTCGCGCCATGCGGATCGCCGTGCATGGGAAGCACGAGCAAATAAGAAAGAGTGGCGAGGAAGTAGACCGTCAACACAAAGCCTGCGCCAAGAATGAGCGACAACGGTATGTTGCGGCGGGGGTTCTTCACTTCCCCTGCGGTGAAGGTGATGTTGTTCCACGCGTCTGCAGAGAAAAGCGAACCAACTTGTACAACCGCGAGAATCACAAGCAGATTCACAAGAACGATTGGTCCGCCGATGCCCACCTGCACCGGGTGCAGCGAACTCCAGCCGGAGTTCTTCCAGAACTCGCTAAGGTTGGGACCGAAGTTTGCGCTCCAGGCAGTGGCGTTCCGTCCGACTGTAAATGCGAGCAGCACGAGTGCTGCGAGCGAGAGCGCTTTTGCTGAAGTAAACACGTTTTGAATGAGCGCCCCGAGTCGCACGCCGAAGACGTTCACAATAGCGAGGAAGATGACAACGACAATGCCGGTGAGGTTGGCGGTGTTAACGCCAATGTCCATGTTGCCAAGGACCATCGGGCCGACGGGAATCGGCGGTACATGCGCAATGTGCCAGAGCCAATGGGTGGTTGAGATGGTGGGAAAAAAGACCCCGAGGAATTTACCGAAAGCCACGCAGACTGCGGCGATCGTGCCGGTCTGGATGACTAGAAAAAGCGTCCAGCCGTAAAGAAACCCCCAGAGCGGCCCCAACGATTCGCGCAGGTAAACATATTGCCCTCCCGCCTTGGGCATCATAGCGGCCAGCTCGCCGTAACTAAGCGCAGCGATCAGCGTCATGGCGCCGGTGACGACCCACGCGGCCAAAAGCAATGCGGGAGAGTTGGTTACTCGGGCGATATCGGCGTCGACGAGAAAAATGCCGGACCCAATCATGGATCCGGCAACGATTGCTGTCGAACTGAAAAGGCCAAGGGTCTGGACGAGGCCGGGCTCGCTAGCCGACACATTCGGTTCTTTTTGAGGAGTCAGGTTCGAGGTCGTCACTGTGCTCGGTTTTACTTCAATTCGACAGGATTGTCTCCAGATTTCTGAGAAGACGCGAACGGGCTGACTTTCGGGGACTTATCCGAGCACCTCGATCCATCGGCGGAACTCGGCTGAGGGATCAGGGCCGCGGAAGATGGCGCCTGCCGCAGCGATAATGTTTGCCCCGGCGACGATCACATCGGGTGCAGTAGCCAAGGTGATGCCCCCGACGGCTACGAGAACTGCATCCGAGCCGGCTTCGGCGCGCAATCGGCGCACGCCTTCAAGGCCTATGGGAGGCTTGGATGTCTGCTTAGTGCGGGTTCGAAACACCGGACCGATCGAGAGGTAGTCGACCGGCTGATCGAATACGCCAGGGACAAGCGCCTCGCTCCCTCCGAATGTTCCGATGATCCGATCATGGCCAAGGGTGGCCCGAGCGACTGAAGGAGTGACGTCTCCTGTGTCAACATGTACTCCGTCAAATTCAATTTGAACAACGAGATCAACGCGATCATCGAGAATTAACTTCACATCAGTCGGAGGCATGGCTGCGCGCAAGATAGCCGCGTCCGCGACAATCTCGGCATCGGAACCAGTCTTGTTGCGGTATTCGAGGAGTGTGACGCCGGCTTCGGCGAGCGAACTCCCCAGATCGCGCATAAACTCAGCGCGGTCCTGTGCCGGAATTACAGACGAATCGAGGATGGGATAAATGCGAGGGAGCTGAAATGCCATGGGTTCAGCGTAGGGCACGGACCTCCACGCTGTCAGTGACCGGCCTTACTCCTGGACGTACCTGTGCCCCTCCCGGAGCACAGATCGCCTTAGAAAGCGGGGAGGACAAAATCACATCTCGTCGGCTGAAGGCCCGTAGCAGCCGGGTAGCTTCGCATCGAGCAGCCGAATGTAGACGCCAAGCTGCGCGCGGTGATGAACGAGGTGGTTGAGCACCCAGGTGCGCCAGACGTTGTATTTGGAATCGTCGATCCAGGTTTGATCGCCTGCAACGAACTTCCAATTTGTGTCCCACTTCGCAATCGGAAACTTTGCAAGTTCGGCCTTCACTCCTGCCGTCTGCTTATCAAACTTGGCGAGTATTTCAACTTTGGTATGGGGGTCCATCGACGCCATGCTCGGATTCCACTCGAGTTTGTCGACCGTGAGGGTGTGTAGCGCCCAATCGCCGTTGGTATCCGATACGTGTCCGGCCAGCTTGCCCAATGCCATCGATTTGGGATGAGGTTTCCAGGTAAAGTCGGCGTCGTCGGGAATGGCCTCGAGGATTTTTCGCGTCGTTGCCGTCTCGCGTTCGTATTCAGTGATGAGTTCTTTTTGAATGTCCATTGAAGCAACCTCCAAGTTGCGAAGTCAGCATAAACGAAATTAAGGCGAAAGGGCGAAGAAAAAGCGATAATATTTCGTGAAGTTTTCCACAGCCCCTAGGGCAGTGCGAAAGCAATATACGCCCCACCGACCGGCGACTTCGGGTCGCGCCCTCCCGTTGAAACGATCACGACATATTGGCGCCCATCGATCATGTAGGTTGAGGGCGTGGCCATGCCGGCGAAAGGCAGCGTCGTCTGCCAGAGTAGCTTCCCGGTGCGGGCATCGAATGCGTGGAACTTGCGGTCGTGGATGGTCGCTCCGACAAAGAGCAGGCCTCCGGCAGTGACAATCGGCCCGCCGTAGTTCTCCGAGCCCGTGTTCTTCAATCCCTGCTGTGCCAGCTCCGGGTATTCGCCCAGGGGAATCTTCCAGAGATATTTGCCGGTCTTGAGGTCAATTGCATTGAGAGTTCCCCAGGGTGGCTTAAACGCCGGGTATCCGTCAGGGTCGAGAAACTTGCGATAGCCGGTAAATATGTAGGCGTCGGGACTGGGCGGCTCTTCAATTCCCTGCACTTCCTTTTGGCCCGAAAGATAGCGCAGCAGCGACTGGATACCTTTGTCGTCGACGTTCGGGAAAGCGGGCATGCGTCCGCGGCCGTTGCGGATGACGGCGGTGATCTCGTCTGATCCGAGTTGCTGGGTGACATCGACGATAGATGGAAATGATGGCGGCGACCCCGCACGATCGACGCCGTGGCATACGGCGCATTGCGAGCGGTAGACAAATTCGCCAGGACTATGAACCGCACCTGCCGGGACAAGTCCCCCCGTCCAGGCCATCTCGTTCGAATTCACATACAACACATCGGTGGTTGGATCGAGAGCGGGACCACCCCACTCTCCTCCGCCGTCGTAACCAGGAAAAACAATCGTCTGATTGTCTTGCGAGAAAGGCTGAAACTGGCCGTTGCTGCGGAAACTGCGAAATGTCTTCACCGCCCAGGCGTGGGCCTCTGGTGTTCGGGTGGTCAGCATGTCTTCTGTGAGACGCTGGCGCGCGAAGGGCTCGGGCAGATCCGGTTTGGGCTGGGTGGGCGAAGTGATCTCGCCCGGGACCGTGCTGGCTGGGTACGGCTGCTCGTGAATGGGAAACAGCGGCTCGCCGGTGACGCGATTGAAGACATAAATGTATCCCTGCTTGGTCGTCTGCGCCAATGCATCAACCCGCCTGCAATTGCGCATGATGGTAAAAAGCGCGGGAGGCGAAGAGAAGTCACGATCCCATAAGTCGTGATGAACTCCCTGAAAATGCCAAATACGTTTGCCGGTGGCTGCGTCGAGAGCGAGCAATGTGTCAGCGTATAGGTCGTCGCCCACGCGATCGCCGCCATAGAAATCCATCACCGCCGAGCCAGTGGGGGCATAGAGAATGCCGCGCTTGGCATCGATCGACATGCCGGCCCAATTGTTCGCCGCGCCGGCGAACTGCCATGCGTCTTTTGGCCAGGTCTCGTAGCCGGTTTCGCCGGGCAGTGGGATAGTATGGAACGTCCAGCGAAGTTGACCGGTACGTATGTCATAAGCCCGGATATAGCCCGGTGGCGCCGGGTGCGTTTCGGGGTTACGGCCGCCGACGATAATGAGCTCGCGATAGATGATGCCGGGAGTGGTGAGGGCGATGGATTGGGTCTCGAAGGGGCGGCCCAGATCCTTGCGAAGATCGACACGACCTTGTTCTCCAAAGCTGGTAACCACATGTCCGGTGGCAGCGTCGAGGCAATAGAGGTAGTTCATGACGCCGGCAAAGATGCGGGGCCGGTCGGATTTGCGATCTCCCGTCCAATAGGCGAGGCCGCGCGCGGGTTGCAGACCGATGATGCCGGAGTCAAAGGTCCACTTGAGCATGCCGGTGGCGGCGTCGAGGGCGATGACTTTTTGCGTGGGAGTATAGCCGTAAAGCGTTCGGCCTATGACCAGAGGATTGGTTTGCATCTGGCCGATCTCGCCTGTGTCATAGCGCCAGGCCTGACGAAGCTGACGAACATTGGCACGGTTGACCTGAGTAAGGCGCGAGTAGTGGTCGCCGTCGAGTCCGCCATTGTAGACAGCCCACCCGGCCGACTGCGCGGCTGAGAAAGCGGAAGCAAGGAGAAATAGGGCGGATGGGAAGGAGCGCGTGAGAGACATGATTGGGCCGCGGGTTGGACGGATCAAGAATACATGTCGAAGCGATGCGTGCGCATTGAACCTTCTCGAATTCCGTCTTGAGGCCCCTAGTTACTCGCCGGGCCGTGAAGAGTCTCTGGTACAAGCTGGTAGATTCCGTAATCGATGGTCAGGAATGCGGTGCCGCCGATGCGCACTTTGGTCTCGCTATGGTTTCGCTGCGGCAGCCAGAAGTCGCCCGTCTTCGCGCTGTTGAAGAGTATCAGTGTTCGTGTGATCCAGAATGATGGATTCTTCGATGGCTCCGCTTCGATTTTCACAACGGCGAAGTCAGCCGCATCCACCCAAATCTTTCCTTGATATAGGAACTTGCTCTCGCGCAGCGGCACGACCTCGATAATGTAAGCGAGACGGCCATTAAGATTCTCTTTGCTTAAGAGTCGAAACTTGTAATTGGCCGTCGTCAATGCGTTCGCACTTGTGTCCTGGGCAGCTTCTTTTTCACTATCAACCGCCCTCTTCAGGACTTTGTCGCAGAGAATCGTCGACCCGCTCTGCGAGAGAATACGAAAGCTCTTGCCCGACGAGGCATTATAGGTAACTTCCACATCCATCTTGGCTGAGATGACTTTGGCGTAGCCCCGGTACTCGGCTAGATAATGGCGGACCGCAATGTAGTGTTTTAGTTCCTTTTTCTGGCGCTGGTCGTGCCGCTGCATTTGATCCAAAACCTGCGCAATGGTAAGGTTCGGCGCGACAAGCTGTTGCGCGTCAGTCGGCACGATCGCAATTGCGAGGGCCAGCGTGGCCGGTCGAAGCGTTCCGAAGATTCGCGTTAAGGTCATCGAACCATCATAGTGTTGCGTCATGAAAGGAAATGAAACACGGTCTTTAGCGAGGAAGCCCGGGCAAGCTGGTTTTAGGATCAGGCCAGGAATCCCGGCATCACGAATTCGAAGCCACCGCCATCCTGATCCCAACTCACAACTCTGGTATGCACTGTAAGGGTTTCTCCGGGGCTCACTCCGTCGGTGCCTGCCATCTGCAAAGTGATGCGGACGACCGTGCCGGGTAAAAAGCGCTCTGAGGTCTGCATGTAGAAGCCGGTGACACTGAGATTCCTGATTGGGTGAGGCTTCGATGTGCCGCCTGTGTAGAAATAGCCGACCAGGCCGGGTGCAGACACTCTAGGTGCGCGACGCGCTTCGCGCTGTCTCTGTTCCACGGTCTGAAGATTGAGATCGGGGAAGAGCCAGGAAAGTATTCGGAGCTTCAACGTTTGTTTCTTTTTGGCCTTGGCTTTCTTGTCTTTCAAATAATCGATGCGCGGAGCATGAAAATCGGGGCGGTAATCGGGACTCAGCTTTGGGAAAAGCGAATAGAGCAGCCGCACATCCCATCGCCGTGAAAGACGATAGGCATCGCTCTTGTCGGGATCATCGGCGGACCGTCCCTCCTGCCGAGGCTGAATCGACTTTTCTACGTTAGGCGCCGCCACAGGCATGATCGGAGCTTCGATTGATTCTGCGAGCGAGCCTTCGTAGGTCGCAAGAGTTGGAGTGAACTTGCGCGCGGCCGGTTCGTCGTCAACCGGCTCAGGAGTCGGT
>Ga0181537_10004814_pt1 | contig 11098 bp, 12 predicted proteins | sample PEATcosm2014_Bin_39_FD_119765 | JGI IMG/M metagenome (GOLD analysis project Ga0181537, IMG submission 119765) | Peatland microbial communities from MTU Mesocosm Facility, Houghton, MI, USA - PEATcosm2014_Bin23_10_metaG | ecosystem: Environmental > Terrestrial > Soil > Wetlands > Peat | place... | reverse complement strand
GTCACAGAAATCACTCCTCGCGCGCCGTTCAGCATCGCCTGGGCGGCACTGGCATCATCGCCGGACAGCACCGCAAAGCGCGGGCCGGTCATTTCCACCAGTGCGCGCACGCGCTCGATCGAAGCCACCGCCTCTTTGACAGCCACCACGCGCGACAGTTGCGACAGCCGCGCCACAGTCTCCGGCAGCAGGTCGACCGCGGTACGCGACGGCACGTTGTACAGCACCACCGGGACGCCGGCGGCGGCGGCCACCGCCTCGAAATGACGGTACAGACCTTCCTGAGTCGGCTTGTTGTAGGCCGGAGTGACGACCACCAGACCGTCGACACCCGCGGCCGTCAGTCGGCGCGCCCGCTCGACCGTCACCGCCGTGCTGCTGCTGCCAGCCCCGGCCAGCAGCGCCGCGCGGCCATGCAGGCGCGCACGCGCACGCTCGACCAGTGCCAGCAGTTCCGCGTCGCTAATGGTCGCCGATTCACCGGTGGTGCCGCCGACCAGTACGCCGCTGGTGCCCGCTTCCAGATGCATCGCGAGCAGTCGTTCCCACGCCGGCCAGTCGATACTGCCATCCACATGCATTGGCGTCACAATCGCGACCATGCTGCCGGCGAACATATCGTCCTGCTCAATTACTGAAGGGGCCGGCGATGTTACGGGCCGGGGCTGACAAGAAGCAAGCCGGCGTTCGCAAGCCGCGCCACACCCGGTACACTGCCGGCCCAGTACCGTGACTTCCGACCCAATGAAGCAGCATCTCGCCGTCTCTGCCATCGGCAACGACCGGACCGGCATGGTCCATGAGCTGACCCGCGTCATCAGCGACTGTGGCGGCAACATCGCTGAAAGCAGGATGGCGGCACTGGGTTCCGAGTTCGCGATGCTGCTGCTGGTAAGCGGCAACTGGCATACGCTCGCCCGTATCGAATCCGAGCTCGCGCGCCTGGCGGAAACCGCCGCTCTGAGCGTGCATGTGAAGCGCACCGAGCCCCGGGCGGCGCGCGCCGACATGCTGCCGTACTCGGTGGATATCGTGAGCCTGGACCAGCCCGGCATCGTTGCCGGCCTGTCGGGGTTCTTCTCCGGCCGCGGCATCGACATCTGCGAGGTTTCGACCCGCAGCTACGCGGCAGCGCATACCGGTGCGCCGATGTTCGCGGTGCAGCTGGTCATCAACGTTCCCGGCAAACTGCATGTCGCGCAGCTGCGCGAGGAATTTATGGACTTCTGCGATTCGCTCAACCTGGATGCGATACTCGAGCCGGTTAAATCATGAACGCCGCGAAGCGCAAGCGCGCCGGGGCGCGCCCGACCGTCACGCTCGGCAATGAAGTGCCCGAGTTTTCGTTGCCGGCGACCGGCGGTGGCAACTGGCGGCTCAGCGACGCGCGTGGACGCAAGCTGGTGCTGTATTTTTACCCGCGTGACAATACCCCGGGCTGTACGCTCGAGGGCCAGCAGTTCGCGGCCCTGGCGCCACGCTTTGAGCGCGCCGGCACCAGCATCGTCGGCATCTCGCGCGACAGCATGGCAGCGCACGAGAAATTCCGTACGCAGATGGGCTTCCCGTTCGCGCTGCTGTCGGATGCCGACAGCCTGGCGTGCACTCTGTTCGATGTCATCCGCGAGAAGAACATGTACGGCCGCAAGGTCATGGGCATCGAGCGCAGCACCTTCCTGCTGGATGCCCGGGGCATTCTGAGAAACCAATGGCGCAAGCTGAAGGTCGACGGCCACGCGCTCGCGGTCCTGGAAGCGGCACAAGCATTGTGAAAGCCGCCACGCGCCGACTGTTCGTGCTCGACACGAACGTATTGATGCACGATCCGACCGCGATCTTTCGCTTCGAGGAGCACGACATCTACCTGCCGATGGTGGTGCTCGAAGAGCTGGATGCAAATAAAAAAGGCCTGTCGGAAGCATCGCGCAACGCGCGCCAGGTGAGCCGCTTTCTGGATGACATGATGCGCGGGGTCACCAAGGAGCAGATCGACGCCGGCCTTACGATTCCCGGCACCTACAGCGGCAACCACGGCAAGAAGCCGCCGGCCGGGCGGCTGTTCTTCCAGACCCGCGAACTCTCGGGCGGATTGCCGGACGGCCTGCCCGGAGTCGGGGTCGACAATCTGATCCTCGGCCAGACGCTGTCGCTGCAGCGCCAGGAGCCGCGTGCCCGGGTCGCGTTGGTGTCGAAGGACATCAACCTGCGCATCAAGGCGGCGATCGTCGGTGTGCACGCAGAGGACTACTACAGCGACAAGACCATCGAAGACGCGGACGTGCTCTATACCGGTGTCGAGACGCTGCCCGGGGATTTCTGGGAGCGCCACAGCAAGGACATGCGCTCATGGAAGGAAGGCGATCGCACCTGGTACCAGGTGAACGGGCCCGCGGCGACGTCCTGGCGACCGAACCTGTTCGTCTATGAGGCCAATGCCCAGGGCATCGAGGCCATGGTGCGCGCGGTCGAGGGCGACTCGGCGAAGCTCGAACTGGCGCGCGATTTTCGCAGCGAACGCCACAGCGTCTGGGGCATCACCGCGCGCAACCGGGAACAGAATTTCGCGCTCAACCTGCTGATGGATCCGGAGATCGACTTCGTGACGCTGCTGGGGCCGGCCGGCAGCGGCAAGACGCTGCTGGCGCTGGCCGCCGGCCTGGCGCAGACCCTGGAGCGCAACCGGTTCGTCGAGATCATCATGACGCGCGTCACCATTCCATTGGGCGAGGACATCGGTTTCCTGCCCGGCACCGAAGAGGAGAAAATGGAGCCGTGGATGGGGGCGCTGATGGATAACCTCGAGGTGCTCACCCGCAGCGACGAGGGCGGCAATTGGGGACGCGCGGCCACCAACGACCTGCTGCGCAATCGCATCAAGATCCGCTCGCTCAATTTCATGCGCGGGCGCACTTTCCTCAATCGCTACATCATCCTCGATGAGGCGCAGAACCTGACGCCCAAACAGATGAAGGCACTGGTGACCCGTGCCGGGCCGGGCAGCAAGCTGATCTGCCTGGGCAACATCGCCCAGATCGACACGCCCTACCTGACCGAAACCACCTGCGGGCTGACCTACGTTGTCAACCGATTCCAGGGCTGGCCGTACTCCGGACACATCACGCTGGTGCGCGGCGAGCGCTCACGGCTGGCCGATTTCGCCTCCGAGGCCCTGTAGCCGCCAGGCGGGCCGGGCAGCGGGAACCTTGGCACCGCCGCGGAGGTCACAGTACATTACAAGATATTGATGTCTCTAGAACTTATGCCCCGCACCTACGCCGCCCTGCTTGGCTGTCTGTTGACCGTTACCGCCTCCTGGGCCGCGGCGGCAGACTCTGCGGCCACCGCCAGCTTCGTCCCCAGCACGGCCTCGATCGGCAGCGACCTGCCGGACCTCGGCGGACCTGCCAACGCGATGATCAGCAAGGCTGACGAGTACCAGGTCGGGCGCATGGCGATGCGCGAAATGCGCGATGAGAACATGATCCTGGAGGACGCCGAGGCCACCGATTACATCCAGCAACTGGGCATGCGACTCGCATCCCAGGCGCACGACGAAGGCCAGAATTTTACATATTCTGTGCTGCGCGAACCGGTCATCAACGCCTTTGCAACCTTCGGCGGATTCGTGTGCATCAACAGCGGGCTGATCCTGCTGACCGACAACGAGTCGCAGCTGGCGGCCGTGATCGCCCACGAAACCGGTCACGTGGTGCAGCGGCACATTGCGCGCGGCTACCTGGCACAGAGCCGCATGTCGCTGGCCTCCACCGCAGCGCTGCTGGCTGCGATCCTGATCGGGGCTGCCAGCGGTGCCGGTGGCCAGGCGATGGAAGGCGCGATCGCGATGAGCCAGGCCGTGGCCCTGCAGCAGAGCATCAACTACACGCGCGGCCAGGAGATCGAGGCCGATGCGGTCGGCATCCAACTGCTGTCCGGTGCCGGTTTCGATCCGAACGAGATGGCGAGCTTCTTTGAGTCGATGTCGCGCGTGGAGGGACTGGCGATGGCCGGCATACCGGCACTGCTGGTGGATCACCCGGTCACCAGCGATCGCATCGCGGCCGCCCGTAACCGCGCGGCGAATTTTCCGCCGGTCAAGCTACTGCCGGAATCGCTAAGCTTCGAGTTCTTCAAGGAGCGGGTACGCGTGCTGACCACGCCTCCCGAGGTGCACCTGGACCAGTACTACGCCTCGATACGCGATCGGCGGCAGCTGACACCGGCCGAGCGCTACGGCGAGGCGCTGGTGCAGATTCAGCATGGCAACGCGGCCACGGCGGTGAAGACGCTGCGCGAGCTGCAGGCCGCCAATCCGCAGATGACGCTGCTGTATGCGGCGCTCGGCCAGGCGCTCGCCGCTGCCGGCCAGATGGATGCTTCGCTGGCGCTGTTTGATCGCTCGGTGCATTTGTTCCCGCGCAACGTACCGCTGACGATTCGTTACTCGGAGGCCTTGATGCAGGATGGCCGTGCCCAGCAGGCGCACGAGTTGCTGCTCGACCTGTTCAACAACGTCGATCCGTCGCCGGCACAGATCCGACTGACCGCGCTTGCAGCCAGCGCCGCTGGCGATGCCGGCGATGCCTATGCCTACATGGCCGAATATGACCTGGCCGGCGGTCAGCTGGCGCTTGCCAATCAGCAGCTCGAGCTGGCACTGGCAGCCCCTGGACTCACCAGCGTGCAGCGGGCCCGCTTCCGCGCGCGCTTGGAAGAAGTACGCGGCTGGCTGCGCGAACAGCAGCAATCCCGCCGCGGCAGCTGACGCGCTCATGTGGCGGCGGCCTATCGGCGCCGCTCAAGCTGCTACACTGGCAGCCCATGTCGCCCCGCCGCAGCGCCCCTCTAAGACGCGCAGTCTTCCACCCGCACCACCGCCCCGCAGCTGTATTGGCGCTGCTGGCGCTGGCGTGCGCGCTGGCGGGCTGTGCGACGCTGCCCAGCGGCAAGCCGGATCCCAGCGATCGCTTTGAGCGCTTCAACCGCACGGTGTACAAATTCAACACCGCGCTCGATCACGCCATCCTGCGTCCGATCACCCGGGCATATGTCAAGGTCACTCCGCGGCTGGTGCGCAGCGGCGTCAACCATTTCGTCAGCAACCTCGCCTACCCGGTTACGGTGGTCAACAGCTTCCTGCAGGGCAAGTTCGACGACGGCATGACTGCCGTCGGCCGCCTGCTGGTCAACTCGACCATTGGCATTGGCGGCCTGTTTGACCCGGCCACCGGCATGGGCCTGGAGCAACACACCCAGGACTTCGGCCTGACCATGGGCCGCTGGGGCATACACAGCGGCCCGTACGTGATGCTGCCGTTCCTCGGTCCATCAACGGTGCGCGATGCGTTCGGGCTGGTGCCCGACTACCTGCTGCTGCACGAGATCGAAACCGTCAAGCTGTTCGACAACAACGCCTACGTCGAATGGTCGCTGTTCTCGATCGGCACCATCAATCGGCGCTCGCAACTGCTCGATGAGGATCCGATCCTGGAGCGCACCTACGATCCGTACGCGTTTCTTCGCGGCGCCTACCTGCAGCGGCGTGATTACCTGATCCACGAGGGCCAGGCGCCGTCGCCCGAGCAGGATTTCCCGGACGCCGACATGACCGGTGCCGAGCCGCCGCCACCGCCGACCACGCCGCCTCCCGCGACGCCGAAGTGACCCTGCCGGGCCGCCCCGTGCCGCTCAACCGGCCTGCGGGACTCCCGCCCCGGCCGCCGGCGGGCCAGCCGCCAGTGGCTCACCCTGGGACGAGTGCAGCCCTGCCTCGATCAGCAGCGGCTCGACCTCGCTCAGTCGCGCCAGCGCCAGCAATGTCTTGCCCGGTTTGACGTAGCGCAGCTGGCAGCAACGCGCGGTTGCGCTCGCCAGCCAGTCGATCAGCAGCGCCAGGCCGGCGCTGTCGACCTCCGGAACCGCTCCAATATCGAACGTCAGCGTGCTGCCGGCCGCGCCGATCAGCGTCAGGCCCCGACTACGAAGGGCCGCCACGGTCAACAGTGTCAGTGGCGCCTCGAGCCGGAAGACATCGGGCGCCACGACGATGAACACACTTTCGGCGGCCGCCGCAGTCATCAACACGGTGCCACGGACGCGCAGCCTGCGCAGTGTCAAGGTCAATGCCATGCGCTAGCCCTTACCGCCCGCCCCGCCCTTGATCGCGCCCGGCTTCTCGCCGGATTCCAGGCGCTTGATGACCTCGTCCAGTCCTTTCTGGTCGATCTCGGCGCCAAAGTCGTCGCGGAAACTCTTCACGTAGCTGATGCCCTCGATCACCACGTCCCAGGCCTTCCAGCCCTGATCGGTGCGACGCAGGCTGTAGTTGACCGCCACCTGGGAGCCATCGCTCTTGCGAACCTGCGTACGCACCGTGGCATTGGCCGCATTGGCATCCCCGGTGTACGGAAATACCTTGAGCTTGTCTGCGGTAAAGTCCACCAGCGCATCGCCGTAGTTGTCCAGCAGCGACTTATAGAACGCCTTGATGAAGCGCTGGCGTTGATCTTCGCTCGCCGTGCTCCAGTGACGCCCCAGCACCAGGCGGGCCGAATAATCGGTATCGAAATGCGGCAGCAGCACCTGGTCCACCAGCGTATGGACCTTGTCCGGGTTGGCGCGATAGTCGGCGCGGTGCGTGTCCAGGTCCTTGAGCATGGCGCTGGCAGCGGTCTGGATCAGCTTGTCGGGAGCGCTGGCGTCGACCGAGGCTGCCAGCTCGGCACTGGCTGCACCCGGCGCGGCCGCGGGTGTAGCCGCGCCGGCAGCCGTGCATCCGAGCACAAGACTCAGTGCTATTCCAATCGCCGGGATAAGTCGTCGCATAAGCGCCTCACTTGGAAGTCTTGTCGGAACCTTTCTTGCCTTCGCCGGAATCCTTGCTGGCGGATGAATCCTTGTTGCTGGAGAAGTTGGCAAACAGCTTGTTCACCAGCGATTCAAGCACGATGGCTGACTGCGTGAACTGCAGCTCGCCGCCGGCCCGCAGAAACGTATCCGAACCGCCGGGCGAGATGGCGACGAAATTGGCGCCCAGCAGTCCCGAGGTCTGTATCGCCGCGTCGCTGTCGTCCGGAATGTGGTCGTAGCGCCGATCAATGGTCAACGTCACGGCGGCCTTGTAGACCGAGGTGTCGTAAACGATCTTCGTGACCTGCCCGATGCGCACGCCGGCCATCGCCACCGGCGCGCCCACCTTCAGGCCGCCGATGTCATCGAATTTGGCCACCACAGCGTAGGTCTTCGCTGCCCGCTCCAGCTGTAGGCCGCTACCGGGTAGTTGTGTAGTCAGAAAGGCGAGCGCGGCGAAGCCGAGCAGTACGAACAGCCCGGTACCGACTTCAATCGAGCGATTCGCCTGCGCCATATGTCATCCTCTGCGTCAGCAATGTTACGGTGCGCCGACCCTACAGAAAGGCCGCGGTCAGCATGTAGTCGAGCAGCAGCACCACGACCGCCGAAGTCACGACGGTGCGCGTGGTGGCGAGCCCGACGCCCTCGGCGGTCGGCTCGGCGTGGTAGCCCTCATAGACTGCAATCAGGCTGCAGGCGGCGCCGAACACCACGCTCTTGATCAGGCCCTCATTGACGTCGCGCAGTCCCACCGCGCTTTGCATCTGCGACCAGAAGGTGCCGGGCTCGATGCGCATCATGGTCACGCCAATCAGCTGCGCGCCGTAGATGCCGATGCAGCTGAAGATTGCCGCCAGCAGCGGCACGGCAATCAGCCCGCCCAGGAAGCGCGGCGCGACCACATGGCGCACCGGGTCGACCGCCATCATCTCCATCGCCGCGAGCTGATCGGTTGCCCCCATCAGGCCGATCTCCGAGCATAGCGAGGTGCCAGCGCGCCCCGCAAACAGCAGCGCGGTGAGTACCGGCCCGAGTTCCTTGATCATTCCAAGGGCAGCCGCCATGCCGAGCGCGGACTCGGAGCCAAAGCGCGCCAGCAGCTGATAGCCCTGCAGCCCCAGTACCATGCCGACGAACAGCCCGCTCAGCATGATGATGACCAGCGAGCGCGCGCCAGCGTTGTAGATCTGCCGGATCACCAGCCCGGGACGCGCCAGCGCCGGCAGGCATTGCCCCAGCACGCGCACCAGGAACAGCGATATGCTGCCCACCTTGCCGAGCGCGCTGAGCGCCATCGAGCGCCGGTGTGACAGGATGTTCAGCGCCCGAACCTCATGAGTCCGATGGCGCGCACGCTTTGGTGCGCGCGAGCAGCTGCTCGAAGTAGTCCGGCGCCGGATAGTGGAACGGCACCGGGCCATCGGGGGTACCGCTCATGAACTGCTGCACGGCGTCGGATTTTTCCTTGCACAGCTCCGCCGGGCTGCCTTCGGCGATCACCTTGCCTCCCGACAGCAGGTAGCTGTAGTCGGCCATGGCGCTGATGATCCGCACGTCGTGTGACACCACGATGCTGGTGATGCCCAGCAGCCGGTTGAGCGACTGGATCAGGCGCACGATCACGCCCATCGAGATCGGGTCCAGGCCGACGAACGGCTCGTCGTAGATCAGCAGCTCGGGATCCATGACGATCGCGCGTGCCAGGGCGACGCGGCGCGCCATGCCGCCGGACAGTTCGGCGGGCATCAGGTCTGCAGCGCCGCGCAGGCCCACCGCCTGCAGTTTCATCAGCACCAGCTCGCGCAGCACCGCTTCAGGCAGGTCGGCATGCTCGCGCAACGGGAACGCCACGTTCTCGAACACCGACAGATCGGTCAGCAATGCGCCGTTCTGGAACAGCATCCCGACCCGCTGGCGCAGCCGGTAGAGTGCCCGACGGTCGAGGCTCGCGACCTGCTGTCCGAACACGCGCACCTCTCCACGGCGCGCCAGGATCTGGCCCATGATCAATCGCAGCAGCGTGGTCTTGCCGGTGCCGCTCGGCCCCATCACCGCCGTGATCGAGCCACGGCGCACGCGCAGGTTCAGGCCGTTGAATATTTCCCGTGTTCCGATCGCGTACTGCACGTCGCGCAGGACCACGACGGCGTCGTCATCGGTCACGCTGCCTGTTGCTCCATGCCGGCGCTAAAGCCGCCGCTGCGCGCCAATCCATTGAGGCGCGACCACTTCTGGAACTCCTTCTGGCCGGCGGTGAAATTCGCCGGCTTGCCGCCCCAGGCCGTCAGCGCGGCATCCTGCAACGCGCGGCCATAACTGAACGACAACTGCCAGGGCAGCGCACCGAGCCGGTTCATCAGCGACAGATGCAGCGCGGCCTGCGCCGGGGTCTGCCCGCCCGACAGGAACATGATGCCGGGCACGGCCGACGGCACATGGCGTTTGAGGCAGCGCACCGTAGCGGCGGCGACCACCTCAGCGGCCGCCTGAGTCGGGGCCTTCTTGCCGGAGATCACCATGTTGGGCTTGAGGATCATGCCCTCCAGATGGATTCGCTGGCGATCCAGCTGTGCAAACACCTCGGCCAGAACCCCGCTGGTCACCGCATCGCAGCGCTCCAGGGTGTGGCCGCCATCCATCAGTACCTCGGGCTCGACGATCGGTACGATGTTCTGCTCCTGGCACAGCGCCGCATAGCGCGCCAGCGCGTGCGCATTGGCCTCGATCGCGGCGTGCGAGGGAATGCCATCGCCGATATCGATCACCGCGCGCCACTTGGCAAAGCGCGCGCCGAGCTTGTAGTACTCGACCAGCCGTTCGCGCAACCCGTCCAGGCCCTCGGTGATGGTCTCGCCGGGGAAGCCGGCCAGCGGCTTGGCACCGGTGTCGACCTTGATGCCCGGGATGATGCCGAGCTTGGCGAGGTAATCCGGAAACGGTACGCCGTCGGCGGTCTTCTGCCGGATGGTTTCATCGTAGAGAATCACGCCGCTGATCCACTGCGTGATCCCGGGCGTCGTGAACAGCAGTTCGCGGTAAGTGCGGCGGTGCTCCTCGGTGGACTGGCATCCGATCTTGTCCAGCCGCTTGGCAATGGTGGTATTGCTCTCGTCTGCCGCCAGCAGTCCCTTGTCCTTCGCCACCATGGCATTGGCCACCCGTTCCAGGTCACTACGACTCATGATTTCCAACCCTCCGCGATGAGACCGTCAGGATACCAAAGCGGCGCCCCGCTTCTCATTCCAGCGGCGCGCTTCTCATTCCAGCCATATAGTACTAAACTAGTCCTAGATTAGAGGCAACTATGTTGCGAATCAGCAAACTGACCGATTACGCCACGGTAATCCTGGGCCGCCTGGCCGCCGAGCCCACGCGCCGCTTTACCGCCGGGCAGCTGGCGAGCCAGACGCGTCTCGCCGCCCCGACCGTCTCCAAGCTGCTGAAACAGCTGCACCGGCGCGGGCTGGTCAATTCTACCCGCGGGCTGCACGGCGGCTACCTGCTGGCGCGGCCGGCAATCGAAATCAACGCGGCCCAGATCCTGGATGCACTTGAAGGTCCCATGGCGCTCACTGAGTGTGCCAGCAGCGAAAACCACTGCTGCATTGAGGCGAGCTGCCTGGTGGGGCGCGCCTGGCAGCGGGTAAATCTTGCCATCCGGCGCTCGCTGCAGGAGATCACGCTGCTGGAGTTGGCGGGCCTGTCGACCGGCCCCAGCCAGCCATCGGCGCTCGACCGCGGCATACCGCTGGCGTTGGGCAATATCGCAGCGCGCAGTCTGAAGCGCGAGTCGCTATGAGCACGCCCGAAATCGACGCACTGGTCAACCGAAGCTACCGGCACGGGTTCGTCACCGATATCGAATCCGACACCGTACCCCCGGGGCTGGACGAGAGCGTGGTGCGGCTGATCTCGCGCAAAAAGAACGAACCGCAGTTCCTGCTCGACTGGCGGCTGCGCGCGCTCGCCCACTGGCGGCGCATGCGCGAGCCGCACTGGGCGCAGCTGCACTATCCGCCGATCGATTACGACGCGATCTCCTACTACTCGGCGCCGAAGCAGAACAAGGACGGACCGAAAAGCCTGGCGGACGTCGACCCGAAGCTGCTGGCAACCTACGAGAAGCTCGGCGTACCGCTGCATGAGCGTGCGCGGCTGGCCGGGGTCGCGGTGGACGCAGTGTTCGACAGCGTGTCGGTCGCCACGACGTTCAAGGAACGCCTGTCGGCAGCCGGCGTGATCTTCT
>Ga0181537_10004813_pt1 | contig 11099 bp, 8 predicted proteins | sample PEATcosm2014_Bin_39_FD_119765 | JGI IMG/M metagenome (GOLD analysis project Ga0181537, IMG submission 119765) | Peatland microbial communities from MTU Mesocosm Facility, Houghton, MI, USA - PEATcosm2014_Bin23_10_metaG | ecosystem: Environmental > Terrestrial > Soil > Wetlands > Peat | place... | reverse complement strand
TCGCCGCTTGCGGACCTCCTTGCCGGAGTATCCGCGCAATTCGTGGTCCCGCACCAATCCCACTGTCACGAATGATCTGGGGAAGCACTCGTCCCAGCCACGCCCGCGCTTCATCGTCCGGCGGTTTCGTGTTCGAGCCCACCGTGTAGGTTCTTGTGAGGTTTCCGGCCGAATCAGCTTTCACTTCGTAGACGCGCGAAGAAAACCAGCGACCCTCGTCCAGCCGGAAGTCTCCGTTCGGCGAAAGCGTCTTGACGTCGCGATCGTCATCTGTGAATTCAATTGTGCCGTTAATCTTCAACGTGAGCGAGTTCCACCCGTTCCGGTTGACGACTTCCGTGTGCGTCTCGCCGTTTTGTTCCTGCGGCGTCAGCGCATTCGCCCGCGGCGGTTGGGCGGCAACTGGAGCGACCGGGGCACTCGGCATGATCGGTTGCATTAAAGGCGGAGTCAGCACTTGTGCCGTGGCGGTCCACCGGCCGTTTTCGTCTGCCGGTGTCTGCGCCAGCGCGATCATTTGCGGCGTCCGAGCGCTCACATAGAGCAACGCCAAAATTGTGGCCACGGCCGCGCCCAAAGGGCCGATAGCAAGCTTCGGCGTCGAGTTGCGGGTTCGGTCGAGTGCGTGATGCACGCGCCGCAGAAGTTGCGATCGGTTCCCGCCCGCGCCGGCTGCGAGGATGCCCGCATCCTCCCAGCGCGAGAGCTCCGCCACTTTTACGAGTGAACTGGCATAGCGCCTCGCTGTACCCGTTGCTGCAATCACCCAGTCGTCACATGCCATTTCGCGCTCCAGCACCATTCGGCGTCCGATCCAGTAAATCGCCGGCTGAATCGGCAACACCGCTTCAATAACTTTCTGGGCAAGGTTGGTCCAATCATCCCGCCGCTTCAAGTGGGAAAGTTCGTGCAGAACAATGTGTTCAAGCTCTGAATCAGAAAGAGCGTCAAGCAAGTCTTGAGGAATCAGGACAGCTGGAGTGAGGAATCCGAGCGATATCGGCGCGGGAATGTCGGTCGAAACGAGTAGTCGCACTTGCCGGTGCACACCGTTGCTGGCACACAGGCCTCTCAACCACAGCTGCATTTCTTCCGGGGCCGGTTTGGCGCCAGATTTCACCCGTCGCAACTCTTGATATCCAAATCCGAGGCGCGCCAGCATCGCCAACGACAGGAGCGCCCATACCATCTCGAACGCGCGCAAAACCCTTCCAGATCGAATACGCATCGGAGAGAGCCTGACAGCCGCCGCAGCAGTCGAGGAGATCGCCGAAGCTGCATTCCACGTTTGCCGCGCCCATCCAAACGCGCGTCCAGACTTCGCCATCGATTGAGGAACTGACTCCAGAGGCGTCGCGGGGCTCGCAGCCTTCAAATTCGCTCTTCGCGTTTCACTCGGAAAAGCTCTTGTCGCTGGCGTGCTCTTCGCTGAAACCACAACCGGCTCCGTGGGCAGTCCAGGAACCGAGAGTCCACGACTCACGGGTCGGACGGGCACGGCCACGACGGCAAGCAAGGTTAGCCATAGAACCGTGAACCGTGTCGTCGGGTTCAATCGCGGCAGCAGCTTCAATAGCAACCTCATCGCTACCGCGAGAATTCCACCCTGCCAGATTCCGTTCAGAAGAGTTGTCATTGCAAAGTCCAGGTGCGTCATCTTCACTCCTCTTACTCTTTGCTTTATTCGCTGTCCGCGATCATCTTCTTGATGCGCCGCAATTCAGCTCGGCCAATAGCTTCTTCTTTCAAAAGATTGAGAACCAGCAACTCCCTCGAACCGCCAAAAAATCGGCTCACCAGGTGACGGAGCGCTTTTGTGCTGGCCTCCTGCTGCGCGACCAGAGGCTCGTAGACGAAAGCGCGCCCTTTCTTCGTGTGCCGCAGGTAGCCCTTGGTTTCGAGAATACGCATTGTGGTCAGCACCGTGCTGTAGGCAAGAGGCGGATTGTCCGGCAGCGACGCCACGACCTCGCCCACGGTGGCCTGCCGCCTCCTCCACAACACATCCATGAGCCGCAGTTCACCTTCCGTCAGATTCGGTGACTTTTTCCTGGCCAATGCTTTCTCCTCGCTTAAACAATTAAGTAATTAATAGTTCAAACTTTATAAGACATCGCAATCCTGGTGTCAACTAATAAATTAATACTTGGTCTGATCGCGCCACTCGAGCCCGTTCACCAGCTCTCGAGGAACTGATTGGGCAATCACCGACGCAGCAAACGAAAGAAAAAAAGAAAGAAGAAGAAACGTGACAACACTGCGGCGGAAACACGACGTGAACGCATGACACGTCTGGATACGTCTCTACATCTTAGATCCGGCGCTTGACACACACACCAAGACAGCGCCCCTCCCCCGCGTCCTGCGTCGCGGGAGGAGTCCCAGAGAAGCGACGTAGCACGCGGTTTCGTAGTTACTTCGGTAACCTAGACTTGCTCAATTTAATTCGTTTTCTCCGCCAACAGTAGATATTTAAATGAAGTCGAAATATGGCCCAGAAACGATGTCCAACACGAAACCGATATTCGCGGGGACTGCGTTTTTGGGTGCCCCGCGTGCAACCAGAAGGAACCGAACTACCAATTCAGTTCGGTCGCGAAGCCGCGGCGGTAATTAAAGGAGCGGAGGACGGCTACCTCGTAAAGCGCGTGGACGTGGACCCCTCGGACCCCCGGAATGCGCCCTTCAGCGAATGGATGGATTAGATGAACTTCTTCGACTGCATCTCCAAGTATCGGCGGATGGAGGAACAGGCCAAGTTGCCGAAGCCTGAAAACGCCCCCAAGCCCCCTGAAAGCGCCGCATCCGTGTGGGAGACATCGACATCTAGCTGCGCGCTTTGCTAGTCCCCATCTTGTTTGCACCCGCGGCCCACCGTCTTCAGGATGTTATTGGCAGTCGTGATGTGGCAGCTATAGGACGCGCCTGCCAAGTCAGAAAATGTGTAAGTCTGCGAACTCGACGCCGGACTCACATCCGTCGCATTCACCGCGTTCGTGACCGTCCTGAAGCCGACCACATTCCCATCCACCGAAACCTGCTTGCTATTTTTGTATTTCTGCGCCGTCGTCACGGTATAGCCAAACGGCGAACTGCTGACCGGATACGAAAGATCAAGGTTAATCGGGAAGCTGAACACGTCGCGGGTCACAACCGTTCCGTTATCGCTCGAAACCGTGGTCGCAGAGGTGACATTCGTATCTACCGCGGTGTTCTGATCGAGCACCGTGAAGTTGACGGTGTCGAAATCGATAGTCTGCGTACCGGAAAAATTCTGGTGCTGCGTCACGGATGTGCTCACTTTTCCATGCGACGTGTTGACGTAGCCGGCAATCGTGAAATCGCGTTCGGAGGTCACGTTGATCGTTCCCGTCACCGTCGCAGTTCCCTGAAGATTTTCCGTCACCACTGGATTCGGGCTGGTTAGAGTGTTCCTGGTGACCTTCCCCGTGATCTGCGTAGATCCCGTGTCGAGGTAGAGGAGCAGCGAAGCCGCCACTGAGAAGTAGCTGTCGTCGTTGAACACGCTCAATGCGATGGTATGAGGTTGCCCGTCACTCAACAGACTCGCGAAAGGCGTAAGGTTCACCCGGTAGGGCACGAACTCAAGCGTTTGCGCACCAGGAATCGGCACCCACTCATCGGGCAGAAATCCCGTGAACACCCATGGAGAAATGGGCGCGATCCCTGCAGGCTCTCCGTCAATCGTGATCTCACTCTCGCGGAAGTCCGTGTTTCCGCATCCGTAAACTTCATTAATGTTGGCCAGGTCGTTCGGAAAACACGCATACCATTGCTCATCGTCAGACTGGCTCTGCGAAATTACATCCAGGTACGCCCGCTCGGTATTGGTCGGGAGTGTAAAGGTGGTCGAGAGCTGGTCGGTCGGAGAGGACAACGTAGCCGGCAAGTTCACGCCGCCGCTGCCATTCGGTTGCGTTAAGGGTAGCACCTGATCGGGCATCCGCTCGAGTTGATTGCTCCGCTCGCCACTGTTCTCAGCCCCGCCGCTCGCCGCGGGATAAAACTCCAGGTCGGCGCTGACTGTAAACACTCCATTCAAAAACGTGTTGTAGGGAGGTGGGCAATCCGTGGTGCAGTTCGCCAGCACGATCGTGCCCTGCTGCGGACCCGCGAGCAGCGCGCTGTAATCGGTGATGTCCCGCTCCACGTGCCAATAGTTGGTCAGAACCGCCAAGGGCTCAGGAGTGGTTCCGAAATAAAGGTTCGCATTCGCCAGATAAAGGCTCGCCGTGCGGTCGAACTGGACTCCTCCGTTTTCGCTGAAGTCCGCCTCGAACACCACTTTCTCCCATGGGCCGGAGCAGTTGCCCGGCGGCGCGAATTCGAAAGTCTGCGTCGACTCCGAAAAAAACGCGAACTGGTAATTGGCAAAGAGCGGCACCACGCAGGGCTGCTCCTGCGGACGCGGCACCAGTGGCTCCGCCGTCACCTCGAATTGTGTGCCAATCTGCCGGTTCGTGCTCTGGGCGAAGACCGCCTTCGGGCAGATCGCCCATACCGCAAGAGCTGTAATCAGAGTTGCAATCAATGAGAGCCGTAACCGGCAACTACCACGTGGATTCATAGCAAAACTCCTCGGCGATGGCTGGATTTTCTCAGGCGGATCGTAGACCTTCCCTCAACATCCGGGCTTCTCTTATCACATCTACCTCCGAAACTTGTCAACCACAAACCGCCTGAAATGGGTTTCGCACTCATTATGTTTGCGCCTTGTATGCAGAATCATGCACACTCACGTCCGGGTGACCGAGCACGGCGTTTGGAGGCCGCGGACAACTTCGATCGAAGCGCGCTGGGGAAGAGCACGAGTTTACTTCGTGCCGCTAAGGGAGTCGAAATGATCAGCTCTTCAGCGCCTGAGGTTTTCGCCGGCCTTTTCAGGATCCGGCATAAAGCTGAAACGGCGCCCAGTAAAACGGCTTGCGGAAAGCCGCACCGGAGCGCAACAGCGTGAGCTTGGCATGGCGCAGAGCCGCGTCGGGAGTCTCTCCCTTTTTCAGCTCGCCGTAGAGTTCGTCCATGAGTCGGGGAGTGGAGGCGTCGCTCACATCCCACAAAGCTCCGATCACATTGTGAGCCCCAGCCCGCACGAACGCCCATGAAAGCCCCACCAGTCCTTCGCCCGAATACGCGCGCTCTCCGGCGCTGCGGCAGGTGGAGACGGTGACGAGTTCAGCCCGCAGCGGGTGATGAATAATGTCGCGGGCGTAAAGCTTGAAAGAATCTTCCTCGACGCCAGCTTTCGAACTATCGGCTTTCGGAGCATCAGCCCTCGACAACACGATGGCGGAGTCGAGAGGACGCAGGCTGCTAGCCGTTCCATGTGCCACAAAATGAATGTAAGAGAATCGTTCCGGATTGCTCGCCAGATACGCTGCAGGATTGGCTTGCTCGCGGGCGAACACTTGTTCCTGGCCCGAGGAAAAATGTTTCCCGATATTTTCCATTTCGATCGCAGCCTCCGGCAACCGAGGAAAGTCTTCGCTTGGCGCAATGGCATCGCCAAAAAGAAGCAGGTCGCCGCGGCCCTTGCTGTGCGCGGCATGAAAGGCCTGCAGCATACGTAGCGAACTGGCGCTGGACAGCGTGACGTCCTCAATCCAGTAGTGCGCCTGCGGCTCGGGCTGGGTTTCAGAGTGCCGTTCAGGCTCCGGCGCGGAAACAATCAGGGTCTCGAAATTCAGACTGTTCAAACTGCCATCCGGGACGATAAAAACTTTCCCGGTCTTTGCCAGACTTTTCTGCGCTTCGTCCTTCGGGGCAAGACTTCGCGGCAAAAGATCTTTCGCCGGTTCCACCAAGATGCGATAAAGCGCGGCCCCGTCATCACCGGCAATGTGCAGTGACTCGCGTTGCTCGATGATCGCTTTGCGGTAGCGCTCCACTCGCTCCTTGATCTCCGCCGCCGAAGGAAGTGGGAACAACTTAATTTTCTGCGGCGTGATCGCCCACAGGTAAGACTGCTCCTCGCCCAGCCAATAGAAAAGAACCGTGCCCCCGGTGCGGCCGGCGATTTCCTTCGCGTTCAGCGGATCGAGCTTGAACGAAGTTCCCTTCTGCAATAAACCCAAACCTTCCCTGAGAGTGCGCCCGCGGCTAAAATCGGCAACTTGCAACGCTTCATCGATTTTGCCCCGGCCAATCAGAAAGTGAATGTAGTCGTCGTAGATGCGCGAAGCATTGGTCAAAAATGGCAGCCGGGAATCTTCATGCTGTAATTCGGAACGCGCTGTCTCGAAAGTATTAAGCGCCGCGCGATACTCACGGTTCGCGGAATCAAACTGTCTTTCATCTTCATAGAGCCGAGCCAAAGAACGCTCCGCCTCCCACTTCAGAAAAACCGGAGTGTCCTTCGCCTGCGCGACTTCACGAAACGCGTTCTCCGCCGTCGCTGTGTCATGCAGCCGCGCCGCAACCCGCCCCTGCACGAGTTGCGGATAAACGGCATCCCGCCCGTTGTTATCCTCCCGCGCCTTGGCCAGCGCCTCGTCGGCGTAACGCTTGGCATCGTCCAGTTTGTTGGTCTGTTCAGAGACAAAGGCCAGCGCGATCAAGGTATTGACGAGGTGTTCCCTGTTGCTGATTTCTCGTGCTAGCTTCAGCGAGCTTTGGTACGAGTTGGCTGCATCGTCAAACCTACGAGCATCGAGATAAATGTAACCGACCGCCTGGAACCATCGAGCTTGACCGCCGAGGTCGCCGAGCGCTTCGGCCTGCCTCCGGGCCTCTTGAAACATTCCCTCAGCCTTTTCCGGGTCGCCTAGTTTGTAGTACGCCCAGCCCATGTTTCCCAGCGCGGTTTGGGCAATACCGTCGAAGCCGCTGGGAACGGCGATCCGACGGGCGGCATTGGCCCAATCGAGCGCTTCATCAAAGTGGGTCTGCTCGTCCGCCGACCAACTGAGATTAAGCAAAGCGATGGCCTCCAGGAATTGGTTGCGATTTGCCCGAGCCGACGTCAGCGCTTGTTCGAAATCGCGCTGCGCTGGCAGGAAATCGCCGAGCCGCATTTCCATCCATCCTCGAAGGGAAACCACACCGGAGCAGGCAGGACTGTCGGAAACAGCGCAGAGATGCTCTGCCTCGGCGAGCCGCTTCCGTGCCTCCGGGATGTTGCCTGAGGACGCATATGCAACCCCTTCCAGCCTTTGCCTCTGCACGATGAGTTCACTCGAGGGAGGCGTCTTCGGATCAGACGCAAGGAGGGCTAGCACCTCCGCGCTCTTGCCTTGATAGATCAGTGCGTTCGATTCGAGGATTCTAAACTTCCAGGCCCAATCGCCACTGACTGCATGAAAGTCCTCATAGCCTTTTTTGGCTTCCTGCTGTGCGCGCTTCAAATCGCCGTGCTTAAAGGTTTTCTGTGCTCGGTCGTACGCAGCTTGCGGGTCACGCCGGCCAGCACATGCCCAAAGGCAGGCAAGGGAAAGAAATAACGGAATGGCTCTCTGGATTCTGTACCCCTGCGGTCTTCGATATTTTCGCGCACGGCGCATGAGTTGCGGCTCGCGATCGATTCTAGTTCAAGAACCGAGAGCGGGCACTTCTGAGTGCCTCGCGCCCGCCCAACGAGTGTCTAAGAATGTTCGAGGTCTTAGCCGAGATTGTTCACGAAAAGTGCGGAGTGAACAACATTGTGCGGCCGCAATGGCGAGACACAGCGAGAGCGAGCTAGCCGACGCCGTTCGCCCTGGCGCGCGAAACTACAGAATCAGCGAGGATCAGGAGTTGGATGCAAACGGCGTCAAGCTCGCGAGGGCCCGAAACGAACATGGACTTAACGAATCGGCGTATCGCCCGGCGTATCGCAGTTGGACACTGCGGCCTCTTGCTGGGCGTAGACGCTCACCTTGGCCCGTGTATGGGTGCCGGCGGTGGCTGGCCGCCACCGTTCGTGTCCAACGCCGCGACGGCTGCGCTTCCCTGTGCGATGCATCCCATCTCCAGGCGAATCATGGTCAGGTGAAATTCATACGTATCGTAGACTCGCTTGCCAGGGTCACCGGGTTTCCGCTCCACCCTCAGCTCGGCCAGAAATATCTTCCCGAAATGTGGGACATCGATGACGTGTCCGAACGACGTTCCACCGTACGAGACTCCAGGCTCTGCCGCCACGCTATCAACCAGGGAGCATTGCAACTGGCCGCTTCCGACCACGCCCGCACGGCCCTTCGGATATGCCGCAGCCGCCAACTCAGGATGGCCCTCCGCCGTCGCGACCTTGTCATATTGCAGCGAGACGCGCGACTGCACGCCGGGGTCTTCAAAATATGATTTATCGCCAGCAGGTTTGGCCCCGAGGATGTCGAGATTCCGCTTCACTTCAATTTTGTGTCCACCGATCCGCAGATTCTCGAACCGCGTCCCCAAAAACGTGACCGACGGCACCTGCCCATTACCAAAAACAGGATGCACCGTCGAAATCTGCGCCACCACACGATCGGCGGTTACCACGTCGAGCACGTTCAGCCCTTCAACAACCGCAGTTGCCAGCGTGGCGAAGCCATCACTCTTCGAACTCGGATGCCCCGCTACCTGCGAGTACGCAGACCGGTAAGAAATAATCCCTTCGAAGCGGAAAGAATTCGCTTTCTTGAACTGGTAGCGCCCGCTTGGCGGCAGCTTCACCTGCACCCGAGGCGGGATCTTTTCTTTCAGCGGGAGCTTCAGGTCGGCACTCAGGACATTGGCTTCCGCGTAATAAATGTGCACCGGCCCGCCCTTGGCTGGCGGTTTCGATGATGTCGCCATATTCTTCACTCCCGGTGTGATTTCAGTTCCGATTCGCAGGGGCTTGGTTCTGCAATTACTGACTTCGCGGGTCTGATTCTATAGATCTAATTCTGTAGCTCTAATTCCGCAACTCTAATTTTGCAGCCCTAATTATGAAGTTCGATTCGATAACGTCCCAGGTCCACGCTCTCACCGCCGGCAGTAACGCCGTGCACAGCCAGAGCGCCCGGCACATGATCGCTTCCCGGATCATATCCCGGAACCAGCAGCGAGAGCGGGTCGCCGCCCGAAGCTGGAACGGTGCGCGACCATTCTAGCTCTCCCTGCGAGCTATACAAGTCCAATTTGTAAGAAGAATAGTGGTCGGGCGGAACATTGATCGAAAGTTGAAACGCTTCCCCGGGACGAGCCGAGACCTGAGTCACCGTCGCACTTCGCGTCCCCACATTCACCACCGCGGACGCCAGCAACTGCGGACTGCCAGCCGCATGCCGCAACCGCGCGTTGGTCAAACCTTGATATCCGATCACGATCAGCAATAAGGCGAGCGCGGGAGCGGCGAACGCAGGCCGCATCCAGCCGAACCATCCGGAAGGCGCTGCCACGGCGACAGGCACTCGCGCCGGAGCCGCTTCCGGCTTCTCGGACAAAACTATCTTGCTCTGCTCCACAAACATCGCCGCCGCGCGCAGGTCGAGCGCACAATCCTGGCAATCGAAAAGATGCTCTTCGAACTGGTCCCGCAGGCCGGGATCGAGTTCGTTCAGAAGATATCTTTCCGTCGCTTTCTCCCGAACTGCCTGATTGTGGTCCATTGCTCGACCTCCCTCGGTGCTGGTTTCCCGGTGCCGTCTCTTCGGTGCCCGCTCTTCGCTGCTATAGAGTAGTGACTTTCACCGTCTGATCGTTTCAAAGTTTTCCAGCCGCGGCCACACCCGGGGGACGAGCCTCCATGCTCTTCAAATACAAGGACTTAAACGATTGCTTGGCGCGATGCAGCAGCACCCGCAGATAGTCGCGATCGACTCCGAAATCGCGGCAGACTTCATCCTTGTCCCTTTCTTCCAGAAAAACCTCCCGCAATAGCCTCCGATCTTTCTCCGACAACTCTTCGAGTATCTCGCGGACTTTTCCCTCCATTTGCTTGGCCACGACGGCGCCCAGAATATCCACGTTCGTCGCCGGAAAATCTTTGTCTTCTTCATCTTCGAGCGAACTGTGGCGCGACGATGCCCGGTAATGTTCGAGCAAAACGTTGTTGCAAATAGAGTTCACGAAAGCCCCCAGCCGTTCCGGCTGGCGAATGCCGCCCTCGCCACGCAATGCAACGAAAACACGGGTAAAAGTTTCCTGACGCACATCCTCGATCGCCTGAGGAGAATTCAGGCGGGAACGCAGCTTCAGCTGGATCAGTTCGCTGAAGTAAGCCACGAAATGTTCCTGGACGCGGAAATCTCCAGCACGGAGGCGCTCGACGTAGGATTCATCGAAGGACTGGAATTGCAAGGACTTGCCCCGTGTGTCGCTGAAGTGCCAGCTAGTTTAGCACCTTGTCCGAAGAAAATTGGAAGCGAGAAACTCTATAGGGAGAAAGAGATGTGGAGTGATCTGGCAGTGTCTCAGTTTCGAGTGAGCAACTTTGCCCTGTAACTAGTAACGAACCATGTGGGGACAGCCACCCCCGGCGGTCCCGTCGAGCAAAGCTCGACTCGCTCTCCCGTGCCGCGTCTCGAGCGAGATCTGCCGGCTTGTAACGGATTCGCCCATCCCTGCACTATCCCTTCGTGGGAGTCAACGAGAACATGCGGCGGCGCTCACTTGTGCGATTCGTAGCCGTACGATTCACAGTTATACGATTCGCGGCTACAAAGATCGCGGCCATAATCGGAATTTGCGCTGGCACGGCAACAGTGCGACTGAAACGCGCTTGCCCTGAAGTCCGGCGCACTGGGAATTCCGTCGCCTAGAGCGTGAGTCATGACCGCTCTTGGCGAATTCGCTTCGGCGAGTCTGGTCCGCGAAGAGCCGGAGCCCCCGTCTAACCGGGCGGGGGCAGTCCGGTTCGGTCAAAGCCACTGGTGCACAAGAATCGTCCGATTCATAAGAAAACGCTCCCTGGCTTCTGGGTCTGGGACAAATTTCTACCAGCTTGCAGAAATCACACGGGCGATGGCCCCGGCATTCATCGTGATCGCAGTTCGGATCCTGCGCTAGCACCCCTTCTCGAGCTCGCGTTCCGGTTCTCAACTCGCTCTACGGTTTTCAGCCCGCGCTCTGGTAACCACTCCTCGTCCGCCCGGCCTGGGCGAAGCCCGGCCGCGTCAGCAGTCGAATGGAGTGGT
>Ga0181537_10004812_pt1 | contig 11099 bp, 12 predicted proteins | sample PEATcosm2014_Bin_39_FD_119765 | JGI IMG/M metagenome (GOLD analysis project Ga0181537, IMG submission 119765) | Peatland microbial communities from MTU Mesocosm Facility, Houghton, MI, USA - PEATcosm2014_Bin23_10_metaG | ecosystem: Environmental > Terrestrial > Soil > Wetlands > Peat | place... | reverse complement strand
CACGAGGTATTGCTGGTGCTGGATGCGAACCAGGGGCAAAACGCACTCGCCCAGGCACAGCAGTTTCACGCCGCGCTCGGCGTGACCGGCCTCGTGCTGACCAAGCTCGACGGCACCGCGCGCGGCGGCATCGTGATCGCCATTGCACGCGCGCTGCGCCTGCCGATCCGCTTCATCGGCGTGGGTGAGAAGGCTGAGGACTTCGGCGCATTCAACGCCCGCGCCTTTGCAAGCGCCTTGATCGATGGCGGCGCGCCGTGATCCGCTTCGAGCGCGTCACCAAGCGCTACCCGAACGGGCGTCTGGCGCTGTCGGAGTTGAGTTTCCAGATCGGCGAGGGCGAGATGGTGTTCCTGACCGGGCGCTCGGGGGCGGGCAAGAGCACCGTGCTCAAGCTCATTGCGTTACTCGAGCGCCCGACGCGCGGACTGGTCGAGGTCGCGGGTCAGAATACGGGGACATTGCCGGCGCGGCGCGTACCCTTATTCCGCCGGCGCCTGGGCATCGTGCTGCAGGATCACCGGCTGCTCATGGACCGGCCGGTATTCGATAACGTCGCGCTGCCGTTGATGGTGGCAGACACCTCGCTCAAGGAGATCGACAAGCGCGTGCGCGCCGCGCTCGATCAGGTCGGATTGCTCGGCCGCGAGCGCGTCGCACCGCTCGAGCTGTCGGCCGGTGAGCAGCAGCGCGTGGGCATCGCGCGCGCCATCGTGAGCAAACCGCCGCTGCTCGTGGCCGATGAGCCCACTGGCAATCTGGATGCGACGCTGGCCGCCGAGGTCATGGGCCTGTTCCAGCGCTTCAACGAGGTCGGTGTCACGGTCGTCGTCGCCACTCACGATCAGTCCCTGGTGCGCGCATCGGGACGCCGGCAGATCGTGCTCGAAGCCCAGCCCTAAGGGGTGCGCTCATGGCCAGCGTATCGAACTGGACTGCCCGGCACGCACATGCCCTGGTGTCTTCCTGCGGTCATCTCGCGCGACATCGCCTCGCCACCGCCTTCACGGTCATCGTCATGGGTCTGGCGCTCGCGCTGCCGCTGGGCCTGGCGGTGCTGCTGCGTAATCTGCACGCCGCCACCGGGGATTTCTCCAGCGCGATTGGCCTGTCGGTGTATTTGAAGCCGCAGGTGAGCGAGCAGAGCGCGCGCCAATTGCTCGCTCATCTGGCCGCGCGACCCGATGTTGCAAGCGTCGAGCTGATCACGGCGACGCAGGCGCTGGAGGAATTGCGCACGCAGTCCGGCTTGGGCGCCGCGCTCGATACGCTCACGCAGAACCCGCTCCCCAACGTGCTCGCGATCCGGCCCACACCCGCAGCCCTGGATGCCCCGCGGCTCGAGGCGCTGCGCAGCGCCGTGGCCGGCGCGCCCGAAGTCGACTCGGTGCAGCTTGATGAGGACTGGGTCACGCGCTTCAGCGCGATCCTCGTGTTGTTGCAGCGTGTGGGGTGGATCACTGCGGGCCTGTTGGCACTCGGTGTGATTGCCATCGTCGGCAATACGATCCGGCTCGAGGTGCGCAGCCGCGCGGCGCAGATCGAAGTCACGCAATTGGTCGGCGGCAGCGCTGCGTTCGTGCGCCGGCCATTTCTTTATACGGGCGCGCTGTATGGTTTGATCGCCGGATTGATCGCCTGGGGCATCGTCGAGGGGGCGCATCGCGCCCTGGCAGCGGACGTCGCACGGCTGGCGGCCGCATACGGGCAGAGCTTCGCGCTGCGCGGGCCCAGCTTCAGGGAACTGGCAGCCCTGGCCGTGGTCGGAATAGGGCTCGGATGGCTCGGCGCGGCCCTCGCCAGCGCCCGCGAGATCGCGCGTGGCGCGCCGGGTCGAGGATGAGGCTGAAGGCCCTCCAAGTGACTGACGTGAAAGGCCCATTTTCTGGTCCCGCGGGCTTAGCAGTCGGCCTTGAAGAGTGCTAAAATAGGCCCCATGAAAGCCAACCCCCTGATGATTGCCGCCTTACCCGGCAGGAGCGTGGCTCGATGAATGCCAGCACCGCAATGATCGCCAACAATGCAGGCTTTGGCCTGGCCGGCCCGATTGGAAGTTTTGACGCTTACCTGGATCGGGTCAGCCGCATCCCCGTACTGGATCGTGAGCAGGAACAGGCGCTCGCGCAGCGATTTCAACGCGACGGGGATCTGGAAGCGGCACGCGAACTGGTGCTCTCGCACCTGCGCTTCGTCGTGCACATCGCCCGCGGCTACGCTGGCTACGGGCTGCCGATGAGCGATCTAGTCCAGGAAGGCAACATTGGGCTGATGAAAGCCGTCAAGCGTTTCGATCCGGACGTCGGCGTGCGGCTCGTGTCGTTCGCGGTGCATTGGATCCGCGCGGAGATTCACGAATACGTGCTGCGCAACTGGCGCCTGGTGAAGGTCGCCACGACGAAGGCTCAGCGCAAACTGTTTTTCAATCTGCGCCGGCTGAAGAAGAACCTGAGCTGGCTGAGCGCCGATGAGACGCGCGCGGTCGCCACCGACCTGGGCGTGAGCACGGCCGAGGTCACCGAGATGGAGCGGCGTCTCTCCGCGCGAGATCTGTCCTTCGATGTGGGGGCCGACAGCGATGAGGAGGAGGGCTACGGGCCAGCGGCCTATCTGCCGGCAGCGGATGCGGATCCCGCCGAACAGGTTGAAGCCGAGGAATGGAGCAGCTCGACTTCGCAGAATTTGTCAGTTGCCATGGAGCGGCTGGATGATCGCAGCCGCGCGATCCTCAAGCGCCGCTGGATGAGCAACGACAAGGCCACATTGCACGAACTGGCTGCCGAATACGGCGTGTCGGCCGAGCGCATCCGCCAGATCGAGGCCGTGGCGATCAATCGGCTGCGCGGGCTATTGCCGAACCTGGCCTGAGAGAGCGAAGGAAACCTCCACCCGCCGATTCTGCGTACGGCCTTCGGCTGAGTCGTTGGCGGCCAGATTCCCCGCCTCTCCCTCGCCCACGCCACTGAGCCGATCGGCACTGATCCTCATCCCCCGCAGCGCCGTGACCAGCGCGGCGGCGCGCTGCGCCGAGAAGCTCAGGTTCGCCTCCGCACCGCCGATGTCATCGGTATAAACCGCAATCTGCGCCACGAGCCGGCGTCGCTTCTGCAGCAACTGCGCGACAACCCCGAGGCCCAGGTCCATGGCGTTCGCGCGCAGTGACGCGCTATCGGGCTTGAACAGCAATTCGCACGGCAGGCGCAGAATCAAGCTTCCCGGCTCGCGCACCACCAGCAGCGCGTCATCCTGAGCTCGTGCCTGCAGGAGCGAGCGCAGCTGCATCTGCGCGCGATCCAGCTCACGGCGCACTGAGCGCGGTACCGCTTGCGAGCTCGCGGCTGCACTTTCGGCCGGCAGCGGCTGCTGCGCCAGCGTCGGGTGCGCCGCACAGCCGAGCTGAAGCGCCAGAGCGCTCGCCAGCCAGGCCTCACGCGCGCGTCGGCGCTCAGGTGTAAACATAATCCGGGCAGTCTAGGCCAACGCCTGACGTGTTGCTGCCCGAACCGCCCACTACCCGTTTGATCCTTGCCACACTGGCCCGGGCGCAAACTGCGACGAGCGTCGCAAATTGGCGACGCTAGCAGCAACAATGCTTTGATCTGCTATATTTTTTTTCATCAGTTGGAGATATATTCGATCTCACTTGTCGCACAGCGAAAGAGTGCGGCGGAAATCGGACATCCAGGGCTTCTGCACCGATTCGATGGAAGAAACCCGGGCTGCCGCGATGGGCACGGACCGCGCCAGAGCACTTACTTTAGTGGATGACGCGAGTGTCCTGAGACGCGAACTGACGCGTTGGTCCCGCAATTTCGGGATTGGCCTCTTAAGGCCGGGCACTCAGGTCTGCAAATTTGCCTGTCAGCGGCAGACCTGTGTCGATTGATAAAGTTAAAACCCCGCCTAGCGGGGTTTTTTTTATCCGTTAGAACACATCACCGTGCCGCCAGAGTCTCTACGGATGGTCTGTGGTGGGGTGTTCGCCTGGCTGCATCGCGGCTTCGGTCGACTCCGGCGTCGCCGTCTCGATCTGCACTTTGACGTTAGGCGGTGCATACGTCACTACGAAGGCGACGCGGCGATTCTTCGCGCGGTTCTCCGGAGTGTCGTTGGTGGCCACCGGGTCAGCCTTGCCATAACCGCGCGCGCTCAGCGTCGTGCCGTTTGCCCCCTTGCTGATCAGATATGACTTCACCGCATCGGCGCGCCGCTGCGAGAGTTGCAGGTTGTATGCATCCTTGCCTATTGAATCGGTGTAGCCCTGGATTTCGACTCTAAGCTCAGGCTGCCGCGCCAGCGCGCTTGCGACCTGATCGAGAGTCTCGCGCGCGGGGTCGGTGAGTCTCACCGAGTTGAACTCGAAATCCACTGCCCGCACGATCACGGTCTGCTGAATGATGCGGCAGTTGGCATCGACCTGAAATCCAGCCGGCGCGGTGCACGGCGGCGTTACATCGACGGCGCGCGGTGCCGGCGCGGGAACGGCCGCTACAGGTGGAGGGGGAGGCGCAGGTGGCGGCGGTGGCGATGCCATCGCAGGCGCCTCGGGGGCCGGCGAGCCGAAGGCATAGCGAGCGCTTATCAACATCGTATTGGCGAGATAGCGCTGTTCCAGCGGCGGTGCGCCCGCGAGTGCTGGCGTAAAGGCACCCCGGTCGGTCCAGACATGGCGGTAATCGAGCCCTAAAGTCAGATGGCTCGTGACGTCAAAGCCAATGCCTGCGCCCGCCTGATAGCCGAACTCTGTGGCGTAGTCAGCCGCAATCGGAAAGCCGAGATCGGCATTGTGGTAGTACGAGCGCACCGCGCCGACGCCGCCGCCGAGGTAAGGATGCAGGATGCTGAAGAAGCCGCTGGGCGCCTTGAAGTCATACCAGAGATTGGCGAAGCCGCTTTCAGCCCGATCCAATCCATGGTCCAGCCCTAAGAGATCGTGGTCCAAATGGTTGGAGCGATGATCAAACTCGAGTTCTGGGCGCAGACCATTTGCGAATGAGTAGCCTCCGATCAGACCGGCGGCCCAACCCGTATCAAAGTTGATCCGATCTATGACGCTGTGATCTTCTCGAAGGTCCTGGGGGCTCTCCCAGTTCGCGCCACCCTCAACACCCACATAAGCGCCGTCATCGGCCTGGGCGATCAGCGCTGCACTCGCCCACAGCAGGGTGGGCACCGCCGCAACCAGCCGCAATCCTGCAATCCTGTTCATCGTCTGCTTTTCCGCATCGTGAAGGGGCGGCCATTGGGCCCGTAAAATCAGCCCCTGCCATTCAGACGGTCGCGCGCTTCGACGTAGGCGCCCCCTGACTTAGGTGCAGAAAAACAACCCAATCCGACTGGGCTTTGGCAGTGTAGCTCAATGGATATACGTATTTTTTTGTCGACATCGGCCCGTTCCAAGGTGCGGTGTCGCGATTGCGCTGCTTTCGACCGCCAGCAAACTCATGACCGCGCTGCCGGCGGCTGTGCGCTCTCGAGGCGCAATTTCAGATCCTGGTAGAGCGCGACCTGCGAGGCCGGCACCATCGGCAGCACGACGATGTTGGCCAGCGCCGTGGCAAACTGCATGACCATCTGCGCATCGGCGGCATCAGCGCGCCAGAGCGCTGCCACCAGACCCGCGGCCACGCCCGCGATGATCGACAGTACCAGCACGACGAGCAGTGCGACCGACAGGATGCTCGAGGATCGCCACCAATGGCCGCGAATGAGCTTGCGGCTCTCATTGACCGAGCGCACCGCGCCCGCATCATCGGCGTAGATCGCCACCGGCCACAGGCACAATGCGCCCAGATAATAAAAGCCTGGCACCAGCAGCAGGATCAATCCAATCACGATCAGGCATGTGCTCAGGATCGCGGCAATCACCGCGCGTCCGAGCCGTGTAAAGCCGATACGCAGCGCCTGCGCGAAGTCCATGCGCCGGTTGCCGGTCGCGATCGCATATTGAGTCACGATCAGCGCGCCGTAGAACGCCAACGACAATACGCTTTGCAACAGGCTTGCCGCCATGATCGGCGGCTGACTGTAGGTGTCCAGCAGCTCCATCGGGCCCAGGCCCAGACCCGCCCGGCGCGAATAGCTCAGCACGAAGAAACCAAAGGCCGCAGAAACGAGTGATGCGAGCAACGCAATCGGCACGCAGCGCCGAAAGGACTCGCGATACAGTCTGATCGACTCCTCGATCACGCCGTTGTGAGGCAAGGGGGCTGTGGGTCGGATATACATCAGGAACGAAACAGCCGCGAGTACTGTGTCTCATGGCATGCGCTGGCGATGGCCTGCGACACGACGCCGACACCGATGGCCTCATCGGGCAGCGTCTGCGCCTGCGCCACAAGCGCGGGCATCGTCTCGGTCAGCCGATAAAGCAGACGCTGCCCGGCTGACTGGCCCAGCGGCACGAGCTTGACCGCGGCCAGCACCTGATTCTCGCTCCAGGCCCACAGATAGCCGCTGAGCGCGTCAGCCTCCGGAATTTCCCAGCGCACCGCGGCCAGGCTGAAGAGGGTCGCAAATGCGGCCGAGCGTTCCAGCCAGTCGAGCGTGAGGTGGATCTTCAGCTGCAGCAATACCTGCGCGAGTGAGTGTCCCAGGTGCCGCTCCTGCGCGCGCGACTCGGCCGTCTCACGCGCTGCGAGCAACTGCGCGTTCCAATGCTCGAGCATCGCCGTATCGTTCACACACCAGGCGCGATGCAGTCGCGACAGGATCGGCAGATCCAGCGTGCCCACGCCGTGGCTGGACAGACCCTGCAGCCAATCCAGTGCGCTGGCCTCATCGTGCACCCAGCCAGCCTCGACCGCGAATTCCAGGCCCTGCGAATACGCGTAAGCCCCGATCGGCAGCGCGGCGCTGACCAGATGGCACAGGCGCAGCAGCGCGCGCGGACTAATGGCTGTGCCCGCTGGCGTCGTGATAGGCGCCCGCCTCGGGCTCGAATGGCGCCTGCTCGATCGTGAGCTGCGCGCCGAGGCCGCGACTGAGCTCATCGAGTACGTGATCGTGGCTGTAGCGCAGCCAGCCCGCACCGATCTGCAACGCCACGTGGCGATTGCCCAGATGATAGGCAACACGCGCCAGCAGCCGCGGATCATCGGCGCGCACGGTGCTGACCCACTCGCTGGCCGCACCGACCTCCACGACCCGGCCGTCGCTGGTGAGCAATAGATCTCCGCCGCGCAGAATCTGGCCGCGAGCGAGCACCACGGCGACCTCCTCGCCATCGGCGAGCGTGGCCCGAAAGCGGCTGCGGGATCGCAATTCGAACGGCAATACGAGTTGCAGCTGCGCGGCACGGGGCTCACTGAGCCGCTCTGAGATCAGTACCATCGCCACGCGCGTCTCAAAACAGGAAATAGCGCTGCGCCAGCGGCAGAACGTGCGCCGGCTCGCAGGTGAGCAGTTGACCGTCGGCCCGAACCTCATAGGTCTGCGCATCGACCTCGATCTGCGGCAGATAGTCGTTGAGCACCAGGTCGCGCTTGCCGATAGCGCGCGTATCGCGCACGGCGACCAGCCCTTTGTGCAGCCCGAGCCGCTCAGCCACGGCGCCCTCGAGCGCCGCACGGCTGACAAAATTCACCGCGCACGCCGAGCGCGCGCCCCCCAGCGCACCAAACATCGCTCGATAATGCACCGGCTGCGGCGTGGGTATCGACGCATTGGGATCGCCCATCGGCGCCCCCACAATCATGCCGCCTTTGATGATCAGCGCCGGTTTGGCACCGAAGAAGGCCGGCCGCCAGAGCACGAGGTCGGCGAGCTTGCCAACCTCGATCGAGCCCACCTCATGCGCGATGCCGTGGGTGATTGCCGGATTGATCGTGTACTTCGCCACATAGCGGCGCGCGCGAAAATTGTCATTGCGCGCATTGTCCTCAGGCAGCGCCCCGCGCTGCACTTTCATCTTGTGCGCGCTCTGCCAGCAGCGCGTGATGACCTCGCCCACGCGGCCCATGGCCTGCGAGTCCGAGGAAATCATCGAGAAGGCGCCCAGATCGTGCAGGATATCCTCTGCCGCAATGGTCTCGCGCCGGATGCGCGATTCGGCAAAGGCCACGTCCTCGGCAATGCTCGGATCCAGGTGATGGCAGACCATGAGCATGTCCAGATGCTCATCGACCGTGTTGATCGTGTAGGGCCGCGTTGGATTGGTCGAAGAGGGCAGCACGTGCGCCACGCCACAGGCCTTGATGATGTCCGGCGCGTGCCCGCCGCCCGCGCCTTCGGTGTGATAGGTGTGGATCGCACGGCCCTTGAAGGCCGCAATCGTGTCCTCGACGAAGCCGCTTTCATTGAGCGTGTCGGTATGAATCGCCACCTGCACATCAAAGCGCTCCGCGACGCTCAGGCAATTGTCGATCGCGGCCGGTGTCGTGCCCCAGTCCTCGTGCAGCTTCAATCCCATGACGCCCGCACGGATCTGCTCCTCCAGCGGCAACGGCAGGCTCGCATTGCCTTTGCCGAGGAGACCAAAATTGATCGGCAATGCCTCGAGGGCCTGCAGCATGCGCGCAATGTGCCAGGGCCCTGGCGTGCAAGTCGTCGCCGCCGTGCCGGTCGCAGGCCCGGTGCCCCCGCCGATCATGGTCGTGACCCCGCTCATCAGGGCGTGCTCGACCTGCTGCGGACAGATGAAATGAATATGCGCATCGATCGCCCCGGCCGTCATGATCAGGCCTTCGCCCGCGATCGCCTCGGTGCCCGCGCCGATCACGATATTCACGCCCGGCTGGATGTCCGGATTGCCGGCCTTGCCGATCGCCGCGATGCGGCCATTCTTCAGACCCACATCGGCCTTGACGATGCCCCAGTGATCCAGAATCACGACGTTCGTGATGACCGTGTCGACCACCTGCGCCGCTGCGCCCTGTCCCTGCCCCATGCCGTCGCGGATGACCTTGCCGCCTCCGAACTTGACCTCCTCGCCGTAGATCGCACTGTCCTGCTCGATCTCGATCCAAAGATCGGTATCCCCCAGGCGCACCCGATCCCCGACGGTCGGTCCGAACATCTCGGCATAGGCTCCTCGCTCGATGCTGCTCATGCCAGGGGTCCGGAGATTCGTCCCTGAAAGCCGTGCACGATGCGCTCGCCGTCGAGCGCCACGAGCTCGACCTCGCGCTGCTGTCCCGGCTCGAAGCGCACCGCGGTGCCGGCAGCGATATTGAGCCTGAAGCCACGCGCGCGTGCGCGCTCGAACTGCAGGGCGTTGTTGGTCTCGTAGAAGTGATAGTGCGAGCCGACCTGGATCGGCCGATCACCGGTATTGGCAACCGTGATCCGCCGCGTTTCGCGACCGACATTCAACGTCAGCGCGCCCGGCAGCGTGATGATTTCCCCTGGAATCATGGGATCGGATGATGCACGGTCACGAGCTTGGTGCCGTCCGGAAAGGTGGCCTCGACCTGCACCTCACTGATCATCTCGGGTACGCCCTCCATGACCTCATCGCGCTTGAGCAGCGTCGCGCCAAAGCCCATGAGCTCAGCCACCGTGCGCCCATCGCGCGCGCCCTCCAGTATGGCCGCCGAGATATACGCCACCGCCTCAGGATAGTTCAGGCGCAGACCCCGAGCCTTACGGCGCTCGGCCACGAGCGCCGCCGTAAACAGCAGCAGTTTGTCCCGCTCGCGCGGCGATAACTCCATCGATGCGTCTGCGCCTCTCTTTAGGTCGCCCAGATCCGCGGCAGCACCGCCTCGCGCCCGAGCAATGTCGGGCGCAGCAGCCGCCACCAGCGCACGAAGGCTTGCTTCAGTTGATCGGTGCGCTGCGCTATGGCGCGGCACACCAGTACGTCATCCACGAGCGTACAGGCAATCGTCATGCCGGCACAAATCTCGCTGCTGTCCAGATCCGCGCGTGCGCGCTCGAGGTGCACCGCCCCTGCTGGCCAGGCCAGAGCGGTGCCCAGCGCGATGTGTCCGGCCAGGCCCCAGCGTGCCGGGATGACCGGTGGCGCCAGCGCCAGGCGCTCGAGCAACAGCGGTGAACCCTCATGCCAGAGCTCCAGGCCCAGGCGCAACGAGGCATTGCCGATGCCCTGCGCGCTCGCGGTCAGCCCCAGGCAGCCGATTTCCCAGCCCATGAAGCGCGCAGCGCCGGACAGGCGCACGATGGTGCGCAGTTCCACGGCAGCCTCGGGGTAATAAATATTCTCCTGCGGCAGCCACTCGAGTGTGCCGCCCGCAGCGCTGAGGCGTTGGGTGACGCGCGCGAGGCCCGCTGGACCGCGCCGGTAGAACTTCGCGGCCGCCGGTGTGGTGAGCAGCGCATGCGCGCCGGCGCCGACTTGCGCCTCGAGCTGCAGCTCATCGCCGCTGGCGACGCCGCCCGGTGGATGAATGATGTACAGATGGCAGGGCTGAGCCCCGGCCATTGGCGCTTCGGGGTAGAACGCGCGCTGCACGAGCAGCGGGCCTTCATGTTCGCGCTGCGCGAGCCGCGTGCGGCCCCCGGTTGCATCGAAGCGCAGTGCGAGCCGCGCTTGCCAGCCGCCCGCGAGCGCAGCGGCACCTATGGGCTCACCCGTTGAACCACCCGTTGTGCATACGCATTTGCACTTCGCGGCGGTGGTAATCAATGATTACCGTCTCGAGAGTGCCGATCGCATCCATGCCGATGAGCACCACGGGCTCGTGCGTGAGATTCCAATGCTCAAAGATGTGCATGTCGCCGTAAGTGATGCGAACGCCACGCATCTCGAGGGATGGTCCGAGCATAATCGGCGGCGAGGCATAGGACTCTCCAACCTGCACATCGGTGGTCACACCTTCGACATGCTCGAGTCGCCCCTGGCTGCGCTCGCGCTTCGCCAGCGCCTCGCGCATTGCGACATTGCCGATCGAGGACTGTCCGCCGGTGTCGAGGACGGCCTTGACCGGAATGCCGCCGACGCGCGCATCGACCATGATGAGTCCCTGTTTCGAGCGCAGAATCGGTATCGTGAGGAATCCCGGAGGTGCTCGCTCATTGTGAGAGCGCCGGATCGTGATCAGATCATGATCGAAATCAATGTAGACGCGCTTATCCGTCAGTCCCTCAATGCCGAGCACGCCCTCAGCCCCGCCGAGCGGATCGTTCACGATCGGCAATGT
>Ga0181537_10004811_pt1 | contig 11101 bp, 7 predicted proteins | sample PEATcosm2014_Bin_39_FD_119765 | JGI IMG/M metagenome (GOLD analysis project Ga0181537, IMG submission 119765) | Peatland microbial communities from MTU Mesocosm Facility, Houghton, MI, USA - PEATcosm2014_Bin23_10_metaG | ecosystem: Environmental > Terrestrial > Soil > Wetlands > Peat | place... | reverse complement strand
GTCGATGCCGCCGCGCACGTTGAAATGCGCGGTGAGGCGCATGAAGCGCGGCGCGATCGTGCGCGCCAGGTGATCGACGATTTCGTTGGTCACTGCCTCATGAAACGTGCCGCGATCGCGAAACGACCAGATGTAGAGCTTGAGGGACTTGAGCTCCAGGCAGGTGCGATCGGGTACGTACTCGAGCTCGAGCGTGGCGAAGTCGGGCTGCCCGGTCTTCGGGCACAGGCAGGTGAACTCCGGAATGCTCATGCGCACCGTGTAGTCGTGCTCAGGCGTCGGGTTCGGAAAGGTATCGATCGCGCGCGAAGGCTCGCTCGGCATGCCACACTCACATCGAAAGCGCAGGCTGGATAATTTACACTAGCGCGTGCCGAGCACCCAGGACAGGAGTTAATGCGCCTCAGCAAGATTCGGCTCTCAGGCTTTAAGTCGTTCGTCGATCCAACCGCGGTACCGCTGCCCGGGAATCTGATCGGGGTGGTCGGACCCAACGGCTGCGGAAAATCCAACATCATCGATGCCGTCCGCTGGGTGATGGGCGAGCTCTCGGCGCGCCATTTGCGCGGCGATTCGATGGCCGACGTCATCTTCAACGGCTCGAGCGCTCGCAAGCCGGTCGGCACCGCGGCGGTCGAGCTGCTGTTCGATAACAGCGACGGCAAGATCGGCGGTCCGTATGCGAGCTACAGCGAGGTGTCGCTCAAGCGCGTGGTATCGCGCGACGGTACCTCGGCGTATTTCATCAATGGTGGCCGCTGTCGCCGCAAGGACATCACGCAGCTGTTCCTGGGCACGGGCCTGGGCTCGCGCAGCTACGCCATCATCGAGCAGGGCATGATCTCGCGCGTCATCGAGGCGCGCGCCGACGACATGCGCGCCTTCATCGAGGAGGCGGCGGGCATCTCCCTCTATAAGGAGCGCCGGCACGAGACCGAGGCGCGGATGGCCGATGCGCGCGAGAATCTCGCCCGGGTCGCCGATCTGCGCGCCGAGGTCGACAAGCAGATCCGTCACCTGCAGCGCCAGGCCAGTAGCGCGCGACGCTATCAGGAGCTCAAGGCCCAGGAACGACAGCTCAGCGCGGAGCTGCTCGCGCTGCGGCTGCGGGAGCTCGACCACGGCGCGCAGCGCCATCAGAGCGCGGTGCGCGAGTGCGAGCTCGCGATGCAACAGGCGCTCGCCGAGCAGCGTGCGAACGAGGCGGCGATCGAGAAGCAGCGCGAGCTCCACAGCGAGCGCGGCGAGACCGTGACGCGGGTGCAGGGCCGCTATTACGAGCTCGGCGCCGAGGTGACCCGTACCGAGGAGGCCATCCGTTACGCCCGCGAGCGGCGCGAGCGAGCTCGCAGCGATCACGCTCAGATGGGCGCGGCGCTGCTGGCCGCCGAGCCCGAGATCGCACGCGATGAGCGCGAGCTCGCGGCGCTGCGCGAGGAACTGCTGTCCCTCACGCCGCTGGTCGAGACCCACCGCGCGCAGGAGCAGCGCGCCAGCGATGAGCTCACCGCAGTCGAAGCCCAGCTCGCCGACTGGCAGCAGCGCTGGGAGCAATTCAACCGCGAGCTCGGGGGAGCCCACCAGAGTGCGCAGGTCGAGGCCGCGCGCATCGAGCAGCTCGAGAGCCAGCTGCGTCGACTGCGTGCGCAGGCCGACCGGCTCGAGCTCGAGCACGAGAGCATCGGCGCCGAGCAGGCGGCCGGAGCGCTCGATGCCCTCAGCGCGCGCGAGGGGCTCGCGCGCGAGTCTGCCGAGAGCCTGGCGCGCGAGCTGGCACAGCTGCTGGAACTGCTGCAGCAACTGCGCGCCGCCCAGCATGCCACCGAGGCGCGGCTCGAGCGCATGCGCCGCGAGCGTGAGCAGGTGCGTTCCGAACTGGTGTCGCTCGAGGCGCTGCAGAAGGCGGCGCTGCGCGAGAAGAATCCGCGCGCCGACCGCTGGCTCGCCACGCTGCCCGAGGCGAGCGGTAAGCCGCGCTTGGCCGAGACGCTCGAGGTCGACGAGGGCTGGGAGCGGGCGGTCGAGACGGTGCTCGGGGACTATCTGGAGGCGATCGGCGTCGAAGCGTTCGAGCGCCTCGAGCCCGCCCTGGGCGGCCTCGATGGAGGCAGCGTGACCTTCTTCGAGCAGCTGTCGATGCCCGACGCGGGCCCCGAGGGCACGCTCGCCGCGCACGTGCGCGGCCCAAGCATGGTGCGCTCGCGGCTCGAGCGGGTGCGCACCGCGGAGTCGCTGGCGCTCGCGCTGCGGGAGCGCGTACGGCTCGCGGAGGGCGACTCCGTGATCACGCGTGCGGGCGAGTGGGTCGGGCAGGCGTGGCTGCGCGTCAATCGCGGCGGCGAGGTGCACGCCGGGGTGCTCGAGCGCGAACAGCGGCTCAAGGGTTTGCGCGAACGCAGTGGCGTCGCCGAGCGGCGGGTGCTCGAGCTCGAGCAGGAGCTCGCGGCACTGCGCACGCGCGTCGCGGCCAGTGAGCAGGCGCGCGAGGCGGCGCAGAATCGCATCCAACAGGCGCAGCGCGAGCATGCTGAAGCGCGGGCGCAGCTCGAGGCACTCAAGGCGCGCCACGAGCAGGCGACGCTGCGGCGCGAGCGCATTGTCGCCGAGCAGCGCGAGGTGGCGCACGAGACCGCCATGGCCCATGAGAGCGCGCAGCGTGCCCATACGGCGCATCAGCACGCGATCGACGAGTGCGCTCGGCTCGATCAGCAGCGCTCCGAGCTCGAAGCCGAGCGCTGGCGCTGGCAGGAGGAGGTGGCGCGCGCGCGCGCGGCGGCCCAGGCCTCGCAGCTCGAGCTGCGCGATGCCCTGATCCGCATCGAGAACCGACGCACCGCGCAGGGCTCGATGGAGCTGGCGCTGGCGCGGCTGCTCGAGCAGCGAGCAGCCCTGCACGAGCAGCGACAGGGGCTCGAGCAGACCCTGGCCGCGGCCGATGCGCCGATCGGCGCCCTGGAAACCCGGCTCGAGGATGCGCTGGTCGCGCGAGCGAACGTCGAGGCGGAGTTCGCCAGCGTGCGCGGCGAGCTCGAGGGCTGCGAGCAGGAGCTGCGCTCGCTCGAGCAGCGCCGGCTTGGCGCCGAGCAGCGCGCCGATGCCGCACGCGAGGCGATGGAACAGGCTCGGCTGAGCTCCCAGGAATCGCGGGTGCGACGCGAGTCGCTGCTGGAGCAATTCGCCGCCACGCAGTGCGAGCTCTCGGCGGTGCTCGCCGGACTGAGCGCCGAGGCGCAGATGGACACCTGGGAGCGGCGCATCGGCGAGCTGCGCGAGGACATCGAGCGGCTCGGGCAGGTCAATCTCGCCGCCATCCAGGAGCTCGCCGAGCAGAGCGAACGCAAGAGCTACCTCGATCGGCAGTTTGCCGATGTCAGTGAGGCACTCGAGACCCTCGATCAGGCGATGCGCAAGATCGATCGCGAGACGCGCACGCGCTTCGAGGACACCTTCAACCGCATCAATGCCGGACTGCAGGAGAAGTTTCCGCGCCTATTCGGGGGTGGCCACGCCTATCTGGAGCTGGTCGGGGAGGACGTGCTGGCCGCGGGCGTCGCGGTCATGGCGCGTCCGCCGGGCAAGCGCAACAGCACCATCTCGCAGCTCTCGGGCGGTGAGAAAGCTCTGACGGCGGTAGCGCTGGTGTTTGCGATCTTCGACCTCAATCCGGCGCCGTTCTGTCTGCTCGATGAGGTCGACGCGCCACTCGATGAGCACAACGTCAGCCGCTTTTGCGATATCGTGCGCGACATGTCTTCGCGCGTGCAGTTCATCTTCATCACCCACAACAAGCTGACGATGGAGCTCGCCTCGCAGCTCATCGGCGTGACCATGAATGAGCCGGGAGTCTCGCGTCTGGTGGCGGTCGACATCGACGAGGCCGTCAAGCTCGCCGCGGTGTGAGCGTGCAGCCCATGCAGGCACTGCGCTGGATTCTGCTGCTCGCGGGGGTGGTGTTTCTGACCGTGCTCGCGGCCTGGGAGCTGCGCCGACCTCGTCCAGGCCGCCGCGATGAGCACCAGCCCCGCAACGAGCCGCCGCTCGGCGGTATGGAGGGCGGGGCCGCCGAGCGCCCCGCCGGCCCGTCTCGTGCCCTGAGCGCGGGCGAGTCGACGCGGCGCGCGCGGCTCGAGCCGCCGCTGGTGCAGATCGTTGCCGAGGACAGCGCCGATGAGTCCGCGGACCCGGGCACGAGCGAGGCGCTGGACGTCGCGGCGATCGATCTGCCCCCGATCGAGGCCGCGGCCATCGATGAGGCCATCGCGCCGCAAGCCGCCGCGCTCAAGGCTGGCGACGAGCCGACCGATGAGGTCAAGGTGGCGCAGCCGGAGCCCGCCCCCACGCTCGATCCCGCCTCGCTATCACAAGCCCCCGCCGCGGCGTTGATCGTCGAGTGGCCGCCGGAGGCCGAGCGTCAGATCCTGACCCTGCGCGTGACGGCATCGACTGAGGAGCGGCTGGCCGGGCGTTCGTTGCGCCAGGCGCTCTCGGCGTTGGGGTTTGTGTACGGTCGCTTCGGCATTTTTCATCAGCCCGGCGCGCACGGCCATGCGCTGATCAGCGCCGCGAGCCTGAGCGCGCCCGGCGTGTTCGATCTCTCGAGCATGGACTTTCAGCGCTTTGCGGGCTTGTCGATGTTCGTGGTGCTGCCCGGGCCGCTGCCGCCGGCGCAGGCCTTCGACCATCTGCTGGACACCGCGCGCGAACTCGCGGCGCGGCTGCACGCACAGCTGCACGATGAGCGTGGCGAGCCGCTGGATGCGGGCCGCCTCGAGGCCCTGCGCGCACGTGTGCGGGGATTACCGGCTGTGACCTCGCGGGCGGAGCCGGCAGCGTGAATGCGCGCGCGGCGCGCCAGCGCGTCGCCGAGCTGCGTGAGCTGATCGAGCGCTACGACTATCAATACTACGTACTCGACCAGCCGCAAGTGCCGGACGCCGAGTACGACCGCTGCATGCGGGAGCTGCGCGAGCTCGAAGAGCGCCACCCGCAACTGCGTACCGCAGGCTCCCCGACCCAGCGCGTGAGTGGTGCCGCGGCGCCGGCCTTCGCGCCGGTGCGGCACCGGGTGCCGATGCTGTCGCTCGACAACGCGTTTAGCGATGCCGACATCGAAGCCTGGGCTCGTCGCAGCGCGAGTCGCCTGGAGCGCGATGGGGCGCTGCTCGAATATTGTGCCGAACCCAAGCTCGATGGGCTGGCGATCTCACTGACCTATCGGGCCGGTTCGCTCGCGCTCGCCGCGACCCGCGGCGACGGCACTACCGGCGAGGACGTGACCGCGAACGTGCGCACCGTGCGCTCGGTACCGCTGACGCTGCGCGGGGCAGCGCCGAGCGAGGTCGAGGTCCGCGGTGAGGTGTTCATGCCGCTGGCAGGTTTCGAGCGCATGAATCGGGCGGCCGAGGCGGCGGGCGAGAAAGTATTTGCGAATCCGCGCAACGCCGCCGCCGGCAGCCTGCGTCAGCTCGATGCGCGCATCAGCGCGAGCCGCCCGCTCGATGCCTTCTTCTACGCCATCGGCGCGTGGGAGGGCGGGGAGGCACCCCCGCCGACTCAGGCCGAGCTGCTCGCGCGGCTGCGCCAGTGGGGGCTGCGGACCAATCCCGAGATCCGCACCGTGCGCGGCGTGCGGGGCTGCCTGGAGTATTTTCAGGCCCTCGGGGCGCGACGCTCCACGCTGCCCTACCAGATCGACGGTGTGGTCTACAAAGTCAACTCGCGCGCCGATCAGGAACGTCTCGGATACGTCGCGCGCGCACCGCGCTGGGCGATCGCGCACAAGTTCCCGGCCGATGAGGAGCTCACGGTCGTGCGCGAGATCGAATTTCAGGTCGGGCGCACCGGTGTACTCACTCCGGTGGCGCGTCTGGAGCCGGTGCAGGTGGCCGGTGTGACCGTGAGCAATGCGACGCTGCACAACATGGATGAGATCGAGCGCAAGGACGTGCGAGCGGGCGACACCGTGGTGGTGCGGCGCGCCGGCGACGTGATCCCCGAGATCGTGCGCGTGCTCCTCGAGCGCCGACCGGCCGGCGCGCGGCGTGCTCATTTACCCGCGCACTGTCCGGTCTGTGGAGCGCCGGTGGTGCGTCTACCGGGCGAGGCCGCGGCGCGCTGCACCGGTGCCTTCACCTGTCCCGCGCAGCGCAAGGAGGCGCTGCGGCACTTCGCCGCGCGCCGCGCGCTCGACATCGAGGGCCTGGGTGACAAACTGATCGAGCAGCTGGTCGAGCAGCGGCTGCTGCGCAACCCGAGCGACATTTACGCTCTCACGCGCGAGGTGCTGGTCGATCTCGAGCGCATGGGCGAGAAGTCGGCCTCGAACCTCATGGCCTCGATCGAGCGCAGCCGCGACACCACGCTCGCGCGGGTGTTGCACGGGCTCGGCATCGCGGGGGTCGGGGAGAGCACCGCCAAGGCGCTCGCCGACCACTTCGGATCGCTGCAGGCCCTGCAGGACGCCTCGCTCGAGCAATTTCTCGAAGTGCAGGATATCGGTCCGGTGATCGCGGCGAGCCTCACGAGTTTCTTCGGCGAGCCCCGCCATCGCGAGGAGCTCGCGCGCCTGCGCGCGGCGCTGCGCTTCACGGAGACGACACCGGTCGACCTTGCGAGCCGCACTCAGCTGCCGCTCGCGGGGGTTACCGTGGTTCTGACCGGGACCCTCACGCACCTCACGCGCGAGCAGGCGAGCGAGCGGCTGGTGAAGTTGGGCGCCAAAGTCGCGGGCTCGGTGTCGAAGAAAACCAACTATGTGATCGCCGGCGAGCAGGCCGGCTCCAAGCTCGAGCGGGCACGCGAGCTCGGCGTGACGGTGCTCGATGAAGCGGGCTTGCAGAAGCTGCTGCGCGAGGCCGGCGAGGCTTGAGCGACGCGGCTCAGGCTCGGTTGCTAACGCGGCAGCGCGTAGCCGATCAGGTAGTCGCCTCGCGTGCTATCGCCCTTGTAGCCGCCGGCGGCGATCACGAGATACTGTCGACCGGCGATGGAATAGGTCATCGGCGTCGCTTGACCGCCGGCCGGGAGCTTCACCTCCCACAGCAGCTTGCCGCTATCGGTGTCGAAGGCCCGCAGACGATCGTCGAGACTCGCGGCGACAAACACCAGACCGCCGGCCGTGACGATGGGACCGCCGAGTACGGGCATGCCGACAGTGACATGAATGAACGGCGTCTCGCCGAGCGGGATCTGCCATTTGATGGTGCCGTGCTGCATGTCGACCGCGGTGAGCGTGCCCCAGGGAGGCTTGACGCACGGAATGCCGAGCGAGGAGCGAAACGCCTTGCGGCGCATCCCATAGGGCGTGCCCTCCTGACGCGCGAACTCGAAGCCGGGGTATTTGCCGGAGATGATCTGCGGCTGGTACTCGGCGCGTGGAATGAGCGCGACCACGAACGGCAGATTCATCGCATTGACCAGCGCGAGTTGACGCTGCGGGTCGAAGGCGACGCCTCCCCAGTTCACCCCGCCGGCATTGCCGGGCTGCATCAGCGCGTCCTTGACTGAAGGAGGCTGAAACATGCCTTCTGAGCGGTCCTGTTCAATCTGCCGGCGGCAGGCCCGAGTGTCGAACCAGGCGACGCCCCAGGCATCATCGGCAGCGATAGGCCCTTGACGCACCAGCGCCGGTGGCGCCACCGGAAACGGCTGCGTCGGAGACGGATATTCACCGGCTACGGCATCCTGAGGCACCGGGCGCTCCTCGAGGGCAAATATCGGGGCACCGCTGTCGCGATCGAAGGTGTAGAGGAAGCCGGTCTTGGCGGCCTGGATGACGACCTCGCGACGCCGGCCCTCATGTAGCAGCTCGACCAGCGTCGGTTGCGAGCCGAGATCGTAATCCCACAGATCATGGTGCACGAGCTGCTGACCCCAGCGCAGCGCACCGGTGTTGCCATCCAGAGCCACCAGCGAATTGGCCCAGCGGTTGTCGCCGGGACGCTCGCCGCCGAAGAAGTCCGGGCTCGCTGAACCGGTGGGGACGAACACGAGATGGCGCGCGGCATCCACCGAGAGCGGCGCCCAGGCGTTGGCGGCGCTGGCGGCGCTGACACTGTCGGCGCGCCATTCCCGGTACACCGGATTCGAAGCATCGCGCGGGATGGGATCCCAGCTCCACACTAGCTGGCCGCTCCGGGCGTCGAAGGCGCGCACGCTGCCGAGCTCCTCCAGTACCGCGCGGTTGTCGCCGATCGAGGAGCCGACGATGATCTTCCCGTCGAGCACGGCAGGGGGCGAGGTCACGAGATAGTCTCGCCAGCCATCGCCTTGCTTGAACTGCGAGCGCACGCCCTGCAGCAGATCGACCGCGCCGCGGTTCCCAAAATCCGCACAAGCTGTGCCGCTGGCCGCATCCAAGGCCAGCAATCGCCCATCGAGCGTCGGCGCGTAGATGCGCGCGTGGCACGCCGTCCCTGGAGGGCTGCTCTCATCCACCCACAAGGACACCCCGCGAGAGACCCCATCGGAGTAGTGCAGGTCGTGGCGGATCGCACTGTCGTGACGCCAGCGCAATGCGCCCGTGGCCGCGTTCACCGCCACCACGTTGGTGCTGCTCGTGGTGAGGTACAGCGTGCCCTGGTAAAGAATGGGAGTGGCCTCGAAGGCGGAGCGCTTCCAGTCCTTCACATCCCGGCCCAGCTCGCCAGTGCGGAACACCCACGCCTTGCGCAAGCTACCGACTGAGGTCCGATTGATCTCGGTCAGGGGGGAATAGCGCGTGCCGCCGGCATCGCCGCCATAAGCGGACCAGCCGCTATCCGCAGCGGAGGCACCCGTCACCCCCATGAGGAGGGTGCACGAGAGCATCAAGGCGATCAGCTCTGAAGGGCAGGTCGAGCGCGCGCGGTAAGTGATGAGAGTCCTCCCGTCAGCAGCGGTCGCGGCCGGCGCCGGTGGCGCTCATCAATGGGTTGCAGCGGGAGCCGGCGCTGGCTTCGGGACCGGGGTCGAGATCGAGCTCAGCGCATCCGTGTTGCGCTCGATTTTCGCGGTCTTGAGCAGCTGATCCTCATAGGCGTGGAATTTCTTGCGCTGCACGTATTGCGCGACCTGGTCCTTGACCTGCTCGAGCGGCGGCACCGGGCTCTCGCGCGTGTCGAGGACTTGGATGACGTGCCAACCGTACTGGGTCTGAATCGGCATCGCCGTCAGCTCACCCTTCTTGAGGTTGGCCAGTGCGTCGGCAAAAGGCTTGACCACGCTGCTGGGGGTGACCCAGCCGAGATCACCGCCCTGGGTTTTGGACGAGTCGATGGAGTCCTGCTTCGCGAGCTCTTCGAACTTCGCACCCTTATGCAGCTGATCGATGATCTGCGCGGCTTGGGCTTGAGTCGTGACCAGAATGTGGCGCGCGTGGTACTGGGTGTGCGGGAACGCGGCGACCTGGGCGTCGTACTCCGCCTTGATCTCGGCATCGGTCGGCGGTTTGTCCTTCAGATAGCGCTCGGAGTCAGCCTGCTGCAGGATCTGCAGCCGGTTGATCTCGAGCACGTAGGGTGTGTCGCCGACTTTGTCCAGACCCTGCTTCAGCGACTCCTGCGACACCGCTACCGCGGCGATCAGGCTGTCGAGCAGTTGGTTGCGCTGGGCAGGGGTCAGCTCGCTGGTGGACTTGCTGGCCGCATATTTCACGAAATAATCGAACATCGGGCGCTCGATCGGCATGCCATTCACCACCGCCAACGGTTTCGCGGCCGACGTGGCGGCGGCGGGAGTCGCGCTCTTGTGGCAGCCGACGAGCACCAGCAGTGCAGTCAGCGGGATAAGCTTCCAAAGTTTCATTAGGTTTCTCAATGTGTAAATGGAACTAGCTAAGACAACTCATCAGGGGTGAGGGTTTCCATCGATACCGCGTGCAACTCGCTCTCGTAGAGCGGTGCCAGCACCTCGTTGACCAGGCGGTGGCGCTGCAGCGGCTTGAGGCCGGTAAAGCATCTCGACACGATGCGCAGCCGAAAGTGCCCCCGGCCGGCGCCACCGGGATGGCCGGCATGCGCGGCGCTCTCATCGATCAGCAGCAGCTGCTCGGGCTCGAGGCGCGCCCGCAGCAGCTGTTCGATCCGCGCGGCAGTCGCTGACATCAGCGCGGGTGTCTCAAGGGGCCGCGGTGCCACGGGCCTGAGCGCGCGCATTCAGCCACAGCGCCTGCAGCATGATGAACACGAAAAACGCCGCGGAAATACCGAACACCTTGAAATCGACCCACACACGCTCGCCGGCACCGTAGGCGACGGCGAGATTGGCGCCGCCGAGCAGCGCATAGAACAGCGCCCACATCCAGTTGAGCTTGCGCCACAGCGACAGCGGTAAGGTGGCGCTTCCGGCCACGATCGGTTGCAGCAGGCGCTGCGCCAGCGGGGCGCGGCCGATCCACGTGCTGGCCACCGAGACCAGGGCGATCAGCCACAAAAACACCGTGGGCTTCCACTTCAGGAAGCGCGCATCGTGCAGCAACAGCGTCGCACCACCCAGCAGCAGCACCAGGGCCGTGCTCGCCAACCGCATCGGCGGCACACGGCGTGTGCGCAGCAGATCGATGGCGACCTGCAGCAGCATGCTCACAATCAGCACCGCGGTGGCGAAATAGATGCCCCGCAGATAGTAGGCTATGAAGAACGCCGCCAGCGGCGCGAGGTCAAACAGGGCTTGCATGGGTGCTTGGGCGACCGCGCCCGGGGGGCTCAGACAGGCATCACAGAGACGCCTATCATAGCGAAACTGACTTTCCGACGCTGCGCATGAGCCAATATTTCCAACTCCATCCCCAGAATCCAGAGCTGCGTCTCATCCGCCGCGCGGCGCAGATCGTGCGCGCCGGCGGATTGATCGCCTATCCGACCGATTCCTGCTATGCGCTCGGCTGCCACATCGGTGACGCCGATGCGCTCGAGCGTGTACGGCGCATCCGCGGCGCCGATCGCAACCACCACTTCACGCTGGTGTGTCGCGATCTGAGCGAGATCAGCCGCTACGCCCGCATCGAGACCTGGCAGTTTCGACTCCTCAAGTCGGCGACTCCCGGACCGTTTACCTTTCTGCTGCCGGCCACGCGCGAGACGCCCCGACGGCTGCAGCATCCCAAGCGCCGCACCATCGGCAT
>Ga0181537_10004810_pt1 | contig 11106 bp, 9 predicted proteins | sample PEATcosm2014_Bin_39_FD_119765 | JGI IMG/M metagenome (GOLD analysis project Ga0181537, IMG submission 119765) | Peatland microbial communities from MTU Mesocosm Facility, Houghton, MI, USA - PEATcosm2014_Bin23_10_metaG | ecosystem: Environmental > Terrestrial > Soil > Wetlands > Peat | place... | reverse complement strand
CTTTCATAAAGCCGTTCTTTTGAGAGTTGATCGTTTGCGCTTCATTGAAAGAATCCGATGTCGCGGTTACGCCCGTACTTCCAAGACTGGTTGCCAAATTACCTTCTGCAGAGCCAACCTGACCCGATTCACTTGCCGCATTCCAGAAATTTGAACGGCCAATATCATATCCTTGTTGAGTAATACCAAGTTGACCCATTGCAAGCGACGTTGCTGTTTTGTTCGCAAGAGCGCCTTCAATTTCAGCCAAAGCGCCGGGACTGATACCCGCTCCGGGAGTAATATTACGCGAGGCAAGCGCGTCATTAACTGACTGAGACTCTTCTTGTCCGGCCTGCGAAAGTTGAGTTGTAAGTATCGTTCGTTCCGCTGCTTCTTGCGCGGTAGACATCCCGAATTGACTGGGGCCATTTGCTAAAATCGGCGCGAGTTGTCCGGTAATGCTTTTGAACATCGCTTGCGCATCTCCGAACGATACGCCGGAATCATAGATCATGTCCTTACCGGCTTGCGCCATTGAAGCTTGCGCAGCTTCTTCTTGAGGACTCGGCCCGCCAAAAAGCGATGATAAAAATCCCATTGTTATTTCCTATCGATCAACGATGCGTGTAACAGTTTCAACAGATGTCGGTTTGCGATCTACGAGGATTCCAATACCTCGGTCAATGCTGTTCAAAGCTTCCAACTGCTTACTCTGAACATTATTTACAGCTTTGATGTCTTCTGCAATATGAGTAAGATGGTTCGATTGCATAGTGTTGACAGCGCCGTGAGTCTCCATACTAAGACGACGTGCTTCTTTTGTATCTTCGTTGATGTTTCTTAACTGAGCCACACCTCTATCGTAGGTGCGAATTAACCAAACTATTCCGCCAAATACCGCAGGCCATCCTAAAAGACGGATAATTTTATCTGCAAGATCGAGAGTTGGAGTATCTACATACATGGTGTTGCCTAAAGTTGCGAAGGATTGAAAGCCGAGTGACGGGTTCGAAGTTTCAAACACGCTTGCATCGTATTGTCAGTTTCAGTAATGCCAAGATGCGCTAAAGATGCAACTACAACCGGAGGAAGTACCTCTCCGGAAAGAATAAAAGGCAGGGCGGTTGTTCCAGGTTCTAGTTCAAAAGCATCGAGATAAGCTTGTTCTGCGTCCCCAACGACAAGAACGTATCCATCGGGCAAATCGATGAAATGAGACGTGCGGTAGTTGAGTTTGTGCGCGTGGTATATTTCCGCTTTTGCGTGATGAATAGCTTTCATATTCTACCTAAGAAAGAGGAACCTGATTCGAAACTAAAATCGAAGGACTGGTTTCACCCGCGAAAAAAGTATGCTCCGGTTCGCAAGAAATTGTTACCTTTTCACCGTCTTCTTCGATTAATTCGATCTTTTTGATTTGTGCGTAACCCTTTCGGGCAATCAGGAAGTCCATCAAAGTGATTTTTGCTGCAGGAATACTTCTTTCATCCGCCCCGGTAATGTGATGCGTCGGCGTAATCTGCACCGAGCCTTCTGTTGTAGTCAATCGAATAAAATGTTTTTGGGGAATGACTTTATGCATTACGACTTCAACCCAATCGTGTCGTCCGAGGATATGTTCGCCTATTTTAACGCTACCAACAGGAACCGCTCCGCGTTCTTTCGACAAAACTAACATAGTTGATCGCACACAAATTCCCGAGCCACCTCCTGAGCCTCCACCACTGCCGCTTGAAGGGGTGATGGTCGCCACACCCGCCGTACTCAAGGCAGTTACACTTTGGCCGTTCATGGCCTGAGCAGCGGTAGGACTTTGCGGGGTGTACAATATTGCAGGTGATCCTACGCCACCGGAAACCGAAATGAAAGAAACTGTTGACGCTCCCGATGCGAGATATGCGTAAAAATAATATGTTGTGGACGCCGATAACCCAGTGATGGTTTGCGATCCCGATGAAATCGTTCGCGTAGTTCCGTCTGCAAAGAAAATAGTAAATGAACTCCATGAAATAGTAACAGACGAGGTAGTTGAAGTGTAAGAAAAGATAGACGCGGTTGTTCCAACAATGAAACTAGGAAAGCATCCGTCTTTAGCGAGCACCCCAACTTTGGTTGTATCAATTTTGTTTGACGTAAGCGCGGTCGCTACTACTCGGGCATAAGTTGAGCCATCGTTCAAAAAGTCTAGCGTTGGCTGTGCTGGAGGCGAAACGTGTCCAATCGTACTAATTGGAGCATTTTTAAAGATACCGGTTATCGGGTCTTGCCATACAACCGGTGTTAAGCTAACAGATGTAGCAACCGCCGAAGCGGTCGCGGCTGCTGCCGAGGCGGACGCGGCTGTTTTTGCTATTGGAGCTGTCTGTAAACTGGACTGCGAAGACGCCGAAGCTCCTATCGCTCGATCAAGAGACGCGGGCAGCGGGGCGATACGGACGCCCGGTAAGGTATTTTTTTGAAACGCTTGAAAACTGTCCTGTCCTAACTGAAAAGTAGAAGGAACAGGCGCTCGCAAAAAAGGAACGATTCGCTCAGTTTGAGAGCTGGCAGGGGAGGGGAGACCCGGAGGTAGTTCTTGCGAAGGAGATTCTACCGGGGTTACTACTCCATCTTCTTTTGCTTTTTCTAGCTTTGCTCTGTTTTGTGCAATTGTAGGCATTTACGACTCTTGGAAGTGCCGACCGAAAAGCGTCATGGTCAGCAGTTCGTTTTGTGAAGTATCTGTTGAACCAAAATCTATCTTCACAGAAAGAAATCTCGCACTTGTCGGTTGCGGAGTCGCCCCAGCAATTGACTGAGCGAAATAATAGCGATTCGCAAAGATTGTATTAGGTGTTAACGTCAACCCGTAGTTAAGCGGAGGGTCTTGCGGAGGAATGCCAGTTGTAGCAGACACATACCCCGATAAGTCCTCAAACGTTCCAGTTAATTCGTCCAAAAGAACCAAAAGTTTCGGAGACGTTCCTACTTGCATAAACTCCGCAGTGATAAAGTCCAGTTCAGCCATTTGACCAGGATTTGCTACTACGATTGATCCAATCGTAGCATAAGATTCATATGGGCTGCCGTTATCTGTAAACGTCGAGAAGGTAGAGTCGCGGTACAGCACGACCCCGCTGCCTGCCTGCCCGATTAGAAGTTGACGAACGCCCGGCTGAGTTTCAACAGAGTTGATTGCTTTAAACGATCCACTATTTATGGGTGCCCGGGGACTCCAGCAAATTCCTCCGGTGATGCTTTGATCCGGTGAAAGACTGATATTGGCGCGGAACCACTCGCTCGATCCGTCTGCGATGAATAAAGCTTGGTCGTTCGAACCGTGAACGTGCCATGTCATATACGCTTTTGTAGGATCAAACGTTGCCGCCAACTGATCGCCGATAGGATATCCTAATTCAGATATCGATCCGGCAGGGTCGAAAGAAAGTAAGCGCTTATCTGCCGAATAGAAGAATATTTGCCCACCATTTTGTGCTAACGCGTTCCATGAAAGCAGTCCATATCCGGGTACAAGGAGTGCTGAAGTGTAAGATTCAATCGAAGGACCGCCGCCAATGATGTGAAGATCGCTGGTTGTAAATACGAGAATTCCTTGATTGATCGGTACCAATCGGACAACGTTGCTCGAAAATGGAAAGTTGTTGGCAGGAGGCCATGATTCAAAACCGTTACCAGCGGGTTCATCAGGATTACCTACGTCCGGACCCGCAGATGCGAAGACAGATGCACCTACGCTTCCCCACAAACGACCCGCAAAATAAATCAAATTCACCAAACCGAGCGGGGGAGGAGTGTTTACGCCAACGTTAGCAGGATCGCCAAGGATTAGTGGGTTTAACCCAAGATCGGGAGTTGCGTCAAAAAGAGTCCACGTTCCTGCCGACCCATTTTGACTAAGCGAAGGATTCGGAATATCTGTTAAGTAAAAGTAAGTGTCTCCACCGTCGTCTGTACGATAAATTTCCACAGTATCTACCTGTGGATCAATACTTCCCAAACCACTGATCTTGATCACCGCACCTGCTTGGTTCGTTCCCAAAAATGTAGTTGGCGGAGACAAGGTAGATACCGCACCGCTGCCCGAACCAGTTGCGACAGGCAAAAGAGTGCGAGGCGACGTTCCGTCTAAGCTAGTTACTCCTGGAGGAGATGTTATAGTTGAAGGAGCGCTTCCAATAGTGTACAAATCCGTTGCAGTTCGAGCTTTAAATGCATACGCATATCCATAGCCAGTTTCATAAATGAAAGAAATCGTGCTTGGAAGACCGTTATTGATCCACACAACGCCAACATCTGTTCCGCCGCCGGTGTTATCAGTTGTTTTTGTACCTTTCGCCGTAGCCCAACTAGGATGCGAAGACCCTGAAAATCCAGAACTCACGACGAATTCTATATTTCCATTAGAATCTTTGATAGCAGCAGAGCCGTAGTTTGCAGCAGCAAGTGGAGGAAAGAACCCTGAAGACGGCAAGTAATAATTTTTTGCTGCAATCCAACGTGAATTAGCGCTTGGACCTACGTTAACCCACTGGATGATACCGTCTAGAGTTTGGTCGCCGTAGTTCTGCCCCCATGCAGGCGTTGTTGAAACACCTTGATCGGTCCAAGTTATAGCGCCGTCCGTTGTTGTTCCACCTGAGGTACTGAACGCGGGCAGCGAAGACCCAGAGTTTCCACCACCACCCGCTGTTACTTTTTGCAAGTGCCCGTTAGGATCAACTATTTCAAAATTCGCAGCGTAGGTATGCGATGCTTGCCAATATGGAAACGGTTCAGTTCCACCTGATAATCCAGTTGTCAAAGCGACTTGAAAGTTGCCTACGGAATCAACTACAACTCCAAAAGTGTTCTGAGTCACTGACCATCCACTGTAAAAAGTCAGAGAACTCCAGGTCGCAGAGCCTAGAAATGTCCAAGCAAGTTGTCCATCCGCGATAGTGTTTCCTACTTGTCCGGGAATTGCAGTCGGCCAAGTTGGGTTTGTATACGTTCCTGATGTACCGGCGGTTGCCAAAAACTGTATGTAGATGTTCTGCCCGGCAGCTATTGCTGCACTTGTCGGTTGAATAGGTTCAACCACATACTGATTGTTGGTTTTCGATCCGTCTGAAGTTGTAAAAAACGGATTTGGCCCGTAAGCGTGCGAAGACTGCCAGAGATTGGGTAGCCCGAGCCAGCGCCAAAGAATCGCCCCGTCCGTAGTGTGGACAGCTCCGGGACCAACTTGAAAATTAGGATAGGTCGAACCCGATAGCCCGCTTGCACTATTTCCAGAATAGTAAACTGCGTTTGTTTTCGGATCATAGATTACATCGTACTGAACGAAATTTGTTTTCGCCGCCCAAAGGGTAATCGGAGAAGCAGAGCACGTCCAAACTACTGCCGAAGCGGTTTCGGGAGTCGATCCGCCCGGGACATTATTCCAAGTTGGCTGGCCATTACCTGAAGTTCCGATGTTTGTAGTGTTTGGATTGGTTGGATCGGCATTGATCGAAGTAAGCTGTTCAATATTTCCGTTACTATCTATGATCAGCCCCATTGTAGAGAAGAAAACATCAGAAGACCATGTGGTATTTCCAGCACCGCTTGAAAGAGGGGTAACTGTCGGCGCGACAGTAGGCGCGACTATTCCCATTAACCAAGTAGGATTGGTAGTATTTCCGTTATTATTACCAAGGACGCCAAGACCATTGTCTTGCCATTTGCGTTGCTCAACACCATCTACAATGTAAAGCGTTTGACCAACGCCCTGAAAATATGACTGACCCGCGCCAGTACTCTTCGTCATGATGCTTTGCAGCGTTCCCGCTTGTGCTCCGGTTTCAGTTTCCGGCCCAAAGTTCGCGTTAGTAAGTGCAATCGAAAATGTGTTCGTCGTAACGGCGGTTATAGCGATACTGGTAACGTTGAAAAATGAACTCGTACACCCAACTACCGTAACTAGCTGTCCAACCGTGTACCCGTGTGCCGCGCTTGTTGTATAAGTTGCGACGTTACTCGTAATTTGAGCAGTTGTAATCGAAGACTGCAGTCCCATAATATAAACGTTCGCCGCAGTGTCCGCCAAAACCTTGATCGTACCATTCAATTCGTGAAACGAACTAAAAACATCCGGAGATGCGGGCAGCACTACGGGAGAAAACTGCGGGCATCCGGGCCGACGGATGATCGTCAAGCGGTTAGACAGTTCGGTGTTCTCGCCGTCGATTAAGGTGTCGTTTGAACCGAGGTGATAGTACGTTTCGTAAATAACCCCGGTTGGCGCTCTCATTTGGTTGCGGTTCGTCCACAACCCATTGAAGAAACGATTGGTAAAGATTACACCGCCGCGGGTTTGCTTGTCGCCGGTTGCGCCGTTAGCTTGAAACTGGTTCACTAAACCCCCTTTGCCTGATTACCCATTTGGGCTTTTTGGGCGGTGGAGGAAATTTCAGTAAGTGAAGCGAGCCACGTTGCCTGGAATATGTTCTTTTGCTCTTGACTCAATCCCTCCGCAACTCCAAGCAAAGACGTAACAAACTTTGAATTGAACTGCTGCCACATAGGATTGCCCGAGTAGGCGAGCATCATGGCGGTAAATCCCCACTGATAGATATGCGAATAGTGATCAGGAATCGGTGCCCACGTATTTGCAAGACCAGAAATTAACGCCGGGATGCGATTTTGGAAGATGATCACGATTTGGTAGATTTGATCAGGTAGCGGTAAAGTTCGGAACGTAATTGTCCCTTCGTTGTTGTCGATTTGTGGAGAAATGTTTGCCGGTGTGCCTTGTTCGTTTCCATCTCCGAGTACGTTCATCATTTGAGAAATTTCTGTTCGCGATCCGTTTATCGCTACTGCAGTCGGAGATTGAATTTGAGACCCCGCCGAAAGAGTTGTCGCAACAGAGAACGAATTGGGAGATACGCTAGTGATTTGTGCTAAGTTGACATTGTAAATGCTGGATACACAACCGGTCACAGTAACAAATGCACCCGCGACAAAAGCCGGGCCAAGGGGCTGCTCGGTTTCATACGTGGCAACGTTGTTAAGAACCGTAACATTGATAATATTTGCGGCGGGTACCCAGCTCGCTTTTTCGATGAACCCAAAGGTCGGTGCAGGAATAGCGTAGTCTTGAACGCCGATAGTCGTAAGAAATGAAACAGAGTTTCGATTCCAATTCCAGGCAAACGGGGGGCTGAGAATCGTCATTAAGAGCAAGTTCGCAGCGGTGATTACAGGCTGATCATTCGCGCCAATGTTCATCGGACGAAACTGATTGAAGCACTGCGCGTAATCGATTGTGTTCTGTACGGTGATTGTTGTCGCCATTTAACTCGCTACTTTGTTTCGAAAGTTGTCGCAGCAGTCGCGATCTCCGACTGCGATATTGCCGTTGTCCACTTTACGGACTTGGAGTTCAGGGTCTATCTTTACCAACGAATGGTTGCATTCTCCGCCGGTCGGTTGGTTAACAAAGTTTCTGCAATTCCAGCACTCACGCGGAGGGCGGTTGTCTTTTTCATCTACGAACCCGGCTAAAAGGGTGCCGTCTTTGAACGGCATTTCAACTACCGATCCTTCTCTTTTATTCGTTAAAGGGAAGATACCAACGTTGGTGAATTGAAGGATACCGCCTGGATTTACCAAACCTTCGTACCCAACTTCCGGAAGATTTTTATTAAGGCGAACCGCGTTCGCGAGGTACGAAGTATTCGACCCATGTCCGAAGAACAAAAGCTTCTTACCTGTTTTTTCAATCGTTTCTAAAATATTGTCAAACAATCCGCCTTGACGTTTGTTGAATTGATTGATCGACTCGCCACCAGGGATGACTTTGTTTTTGTCTTTGATGAAACTTTCAAGAGGGAACTTCTCTTTAGATTTTCCAGTGAAATCTCCGACATTTAAAGGACGAGCACGCTTGTCTGTAATGATATGCTGCGTTCCAATGATGCCGCAAACTATCTTGGCTGTTTCTTGAGTGCGGTCTAAGTCGTCAACGATAGCGACTTCAAACTGAAGTTTTTTGTCGAGAAGCCACAAACCTGCCTGCCGAGCGTCTTCGCGGCCAGAAGGGGAGAGCTGGGCATCTGCTTTGTTTGACCACCCTCGGTAATTCCCTTTCGAGTTGTTATCGGTGCGCCCATGACGGCACACATAGAAAAGCGGAAGAATAGGTTCTGCCATGTTATCCTTTCTACCCGAACGGTAGAGCAAACGGGTACGATGGTCCCGGGTAAATCGTAAAAGGCTGTTGCAACAAACTTCCTGCAGGGTAAAACCCACTGTTGTCACGCTCGCGATCCGCTTTGAACCGGGCATCGTGAAGCGACTTTTGCCAGTTCATATACATGTCGCCGTATTTTGCTCGCGCTTGTGCGGACGGAGAATGTGCGTACATCAAAGCAACGAATCCATCCCGGAAATACTTGGCGAAATCGTCGGGGATCGGTTCGATAGTTTGTGCAAAAGATGTAAAGTTTCCGCCTTGGAATGACAAAGGACGATACTGGCCCCAAATATTGAGCTGGTACACGACGCCGGTTTGCGGCGGAATAGGGTTGCAGCGAATGCCCATACCCTTTGGGTTGAGCGCGGTCCAGACAACACTGCCGTCTGTAACTGTGGTCGCAGTTGTCGTAGGATTTTGTGGGGTTGGATAAACGGGATTGAGGTTTGTAGCGAAAGGATTGGTCGAGCCGGTAATTCCGAAAGTAGTAACGACCCAGAAATTATTAAAAGCGTCTTTAACCTGCAGGTAGGGGTTTTGCGGAGAAGTTGTAACGCCGAGAAGAGGACCGATAGTTTGATTAGCTTGCGGATTACGTCCACCCGCACCCGTGTTCGGTGCGCCCCAAACGCCGTACTGCATTTGGTCGTTATAGAGCCAGCACATCTGTCCGGGCATGCCGTATTGAGCGGAAGTCGGAGGAAGCCACTTTACAACTTCGAGCGGCCAAATAGGTTGCGGATACGCAGTATTGTTGATGTCTTGGATGTACCCGTATTCTAGCCAACCAAGATTAATAAGGCCGGGGATGCCGTAATCTTGCTGCCAACTGTTTGTAAGTGGGATGCCAAAACCACTACCCGTGCCGAGCCCACCTCCAATCTGAAATGAGTTCCATTTCCAATTGAAGTTCTGAGCGCACATTTCAATCAAAACATCATTTGCAACGGTTAGAGCCGGTTCGAGGGAGCCACCGCCGGTAGCATTTTGAACAAGAGACGCGATATCGGGAAACGTTTTCGCATATTGTACAGTTCGGGCTACGGTATAGGTACTGTTAGGCATGTGACTCGGCGCAATATGCGGCGAGCCTCCTTCAAAGATTTGTTTTTAGTTCTGAAGCGGTAATGGCCGCGATCAGATTGTTCAAAGCGTTTTCAAAACCAAAATCGTTATTACGAAAAATACGAACGGTGGGGTACCACTCTGTAGTAGTCCCTTTTATTCCCCACCTCCAATCACTCGCGCCGGATAAAAGCATCCATACTGGTTTACCCATGCTAGCGGCGAGGTGTACAGCAAAGGTATCTATCGTCACTACGGCGTCAACGGAGTTGATTATCGTAGCAGTATCATTCCACGACTTCTGTGAAAGGTTGAGTGTCCCCGGTGTGTCTAAACCCCACTGGAGATTCACCCACTCTACATGATCCCGAGTTTCCGAAATCAGACGACTTACCTGCTCCTCGGTCAAGGAGCGGTAAACACCTTTTGCCATTAAAGGCGACTCGGTGGATTGCGCTGACCAACACAGCGCCACTCTAGGCTTGCCCGTAGGCAGGTCGGCTTTCTGTTGGAAAGTCCAAGGCGCGGGCGACGGCAACGTGCCGGGCATCGCGTCGAAGACTGCGAACAAGTCGAAGACTCCAGTTGCGGGAACCTTCAACGGGGTTTCCACCAAGCGCTTGATTGGGCAGAACCACGACTGCGATTCGCACAGTGCCTTGAAGGAATTGTCGTACATATACGGTGACAGATAAAGCGTCGGCTTGATTCCCATTTCGTAAATCTTTGGAATCCAGCGTGCGTAGTTGATGATGTCGCCGAAGCCACCTTCACCTACGATGGAAATTTCTGGCACCTTTTCACCTCGCCAATCGGGCAGGTGTCCGGCGTAGACCATGCGCTTCTTCATGTTCAAAAGAATTTTGCGAGCCTCGGGCCACTTACCCCGATACAGAAGTGATAGCGCGTAGTCAATATCGATCTCAAACCCCGGTTCGTGCGGGTACCGGTAAGCTTGTTCGTGCATCTTGATTGACTCCTCGACGCGCCCGAAGTAGTGAAGGGCGACAGCGAGGATTTGAGCCGTTTGGGCCGTTTTTGAGAAGGCGTAAGCCTCTTGGGCCGTTTCCAACATCTTGCGGTCGCCTAGAGCCTCGTAAAGCAGCGCACGGGCACACAGCTTGACCGCTCGGTCATGGCGAGGCAGTTTGCCCGCCAGAGCCTTTTCCAGCCCTGCCAGCGTAGTGTTCGCTTCGTCCGTATTGTGGATAAGCGTTTCCCCGCGCTGGGGTTGTAACTTTGTAGCACGGTACGGATGTTGCAATGTTCACCATAACCCCCTTCTAGAGGGGGTTTTGTTACAGAGTATGGCAGGAAGGGTGGGACTCGAACCCACGTTTCATCGTTTTGGAGGCGAGACGAATAGCCGCTATCTTACCGACCTGCAGAAAATTGAGCCGTGGTCTATTTCCCACGGCACGCCCGGAATTCCACCGGGATTAGTCTGGACGAGTGGGAGGAGGTGCGCCTTGAACGACGAGGCCGTTACGATATTGCACACTCTTAGCCGTGAGATCGGGGGCGTCGAGTTGCTTTTCGAGTTCCGCGAATCCCGCCGGGTCTTTTACCCGTAGGTCTTCCATCTGTTGGGCGCTCATGCCCGCGAAAGGATTAGCCATTATTCCTCCTCTGGCGAATCAATTACTTCGTCGGCGGGACGGAAGTTAAATAACGAAGCTCCGCTTTCCGAATTGTTCGTCGGAAACTGTAAAGCTTCGAAATATCCCTTGGTTGCTTTTGTTGGTACTCCGGCGTTTTCAAGAGCCGTCAAAGCCGGGTGCCACTCTTTACCGCAACGCTGGCAAAGCACGAAGTACTTTCCAACCGGGAGCTTGTGCTTG
>Ga0181537_10004809_pt1 | contig 11111 bp, 8 predicted proteins | sample PEATcosm2014_Bin_39_FD_119765 | JGI IMG/M metagenome (GOLD analysis project Ga0181537, IMG submission 119765) | Peatland microbial communities from MTU Mesocosm Facility, Houghton, MI, USA - PEATcosm2014_Bin23_10_metaG | ecosystem: Environmental > Terrestrial > Soil > Wetlands > Peat | place... | reverse complement strand
GCCCGCGCGCTCCGGCGACGCGCTAGCGGGAATCGCGGCCGAGAACGAAGAGGAGCGGGCCCTCGCGAAGATGGCTCTCGCCGAAGTGCCCCTGCCTCGATTCCTCGAAGAACTGCTCATCCCGTATGAACAGGACGAAATCTCTCGCCTCATCGTCGACACCCACGACGTGCAGGCCTTTTCGCCGATAAGCGGACTGACCGTTGGTGAATTTCGCGAGTGGCTTCTCGATCCCGCAACCGACACTGAAACCCTCGCCCGAACCGCGCCAGGAATCACCCCGGAAATGGCCGCAGCCGTCTCGAAGCTGATGCGCAATCAGGATCTGATTCTCGCCGCGCAAAAATGCCGCGTAGTCACGAAATTCAGAAACACCCTTGGCCTGCCAGCTCGGCTCTCCGTGCGCCTCCAGCCGAATCATCCCACCGACGATGTGCGCGGCATCGCGGCCTCCATGTTCGAGGGTCTGCTCTACGGATGCGGCGATGCAGTGATCGGTGTCAACCCGGCATCCGACAGCCTCCATGCTCTCACCCGGCTCCTGGAAATGATGAATGCCTTCCGCGAGCGCTACAACGTGCCCACCCAAACATGTGTGCTCGCGCATGTTACAAATACGCTCCGTGCTGTGGAGCGCGGCGCTCCCGTGGACCTGGTTTTTCAGTCCATCGGTGGAACCGAAAAGACGAACCGCAGCTTCGGAATTTCCCTCGCCCTGCTCGACGAGGCTCGATCCGCGGCACTAGCACTGCACCGCGGAACCGTCGGCGACAACGTGATGTATTTCGAAACCGGTCAGGGTAGCGCCCTTTCTGCCGGCGCGAACGAAGGTATCGATCAACAGACCTGCGAGGCCCGCGCCTACGCAGTCGCACGTCGCTTCCAACCTCTGCTCGTGAATACCGTCGTCGGCTTCATCGGCCCCGAGTATCTGCTCGACGGCAAACAAATCATCCGCGCCGGACTCGAAGACCATTTCTGCGGCAAGCTACTCGGCCTCCCCATGGGCTGCGACGTCTGCTATACGAATCACGCCGAAGCCGACCAGGACGATATGGACACTCTCCTGACCCTCCTTGCCGTGGCGGGCGTGAACTTCGTCATGGGCGTCCCCGGAGCAGACGACGTCATGCTCAATTACCAGAGCACCTCCTTCCACGACGCCCTCTACGCCCGCAGCGTCCTCGGACTGAAGCGCGCGCCGGAATTCGAAGCATGGCTCGAACAAATAGGTATTTGTGACAGCCGCGGTGACTTATTAGGATCGGGAGCAGAACGCAAACTGCTCCCCGGAGCAAGCGAGTGGCTGAAATAGAGAAATCGCCCGACAATCACGTCCGGGGAACAGAGCCGGCGTCCGATCTGTGGGCCCAACTCCGCCGATTCACTCCCGCGCGTATCGGCCTCGGCCGCGTCGGCGCCAGCCTTCCCACCCACGCGCTCCTCGACTTCGAATTAGCCCATGCACGAGCCCGCGACGCAGTCCACACACCGTTCGACACCATCGACCTCACCCATAAATTAGAAGCAAACGGCTTCCGCGGCCCGCAAATCGCCTCCAGCCAGGCGCGCAATCGAATGGAGTATCTCCTTCGCCCCGATCTCGGACGAGCGCTCGATGCCGCAAGCCGAGCCAGCCTGCAGACCCTCGGCTCAAAGCCTGCCACCCTGGCCGTCGTCATCGCCGACGGCCTCTCCGCTCTGGCCCCAACCCAACACGCAATCCCCTGCCTGCACGAGATGCGTGCCGGCCTCCGCAACGACTGGGAAAATGTCACCGTCATCGTTGCAAATCAAGCCCGCGTGGCGCTCGGCGACGAAATCGGCGAGATTCTTCACGCCGAAGCAGTCGTAGTTCTCATCGGCGAGCGCCCCGGACTCAGCTCGCCCGACAGCCTGGGGGTTTACCTCACCTGGGCCCCGCGCACAGGACGAACCGACGCCGACCGCAACTGCATTTCGAATGTCCGCCCCGAAGGCCTGTCCTACGGAGAAGCCGCCAGAAAACTCCTGTATCTGCTCTCCGAAGCACGCCGGCTCCAGCGCAGCGGGATCGCCCTCAAGGACGACAGCGAAAGCAACGAGCAACTAACAGATAGCTCAGCTCCAAAGCCGTACCAACGGCCCCTCTGATCCTGTAATAGGATCCGACTTCGGAAACCTCAGCGTCTCCATCCGCCGTTGCGCGGTCGCGTCAGGCGCGGCCCGGCAAATATCCCACTCCTGATCCGGCGGATAAGCCCCCACCACCAGAAAATCCGACGAAGCAGAAAGACGGCAGTGTCCCGTCCCCGTCGGCAGCACAGCAACATCGCCAGCGTTCACCGTGACCTCATGGCCATTCCCCCCGCCCAGCATCAGACGCGCCGAGCCGGCAACAAATCCCAATGCCTCATGCGCTGTCGAGTGGTAATGATGAAAATCGTAAACGCCATTGCGCCACTGCGGCGGCCATCCGTTGCGCGTAAAGACTGCCTCGAACGTCGCCGCCGGATCGTCACCCCGCCCCTGCAGCGCATCACGATACAGCAGCACCGGCAAATGCTCGTTGTTCGGCATCCACCCATTACGCGAGAGCCGAAGCACCTGCGGATCCCTCCCGCCACTGCCTCCACCGGAAATCGCACCTTCGGCAGCAAGCGCAGAAAACGCCGGTGAAAATCCAAGCCCGGCCAGCAATTGATTGAAGCGTCGGCGACTAAGATCCATAAAATGTTTCGATGAGATCGAGTCCCGCCGCGCTGCAGGCGTTTCTGTAGTAACCCGAACGTTTTCCCCCGTAAACAACCTTTTAACGCAGTCGGCGTCCACAAAACGTATGTGGATGTTTTCCAGCCGTTTTCTCAGCCGTTTGAAGCCTAAAATAGTAACTGATATGGCAACTCGATGGTTCCGTCCCCTTCTCGCACTGACAGTGTCTCTCGCCGCCGCGACGTACGTCTGGGCCGACGCAGATCCTTTCGACCTCGCGGGTCCTAAGCTCGAAGTCAAAGTTACGCGCGCGGGCAAGACCCTGCCCATCTCGGAAGTGCCGAACCTCGCCGTCGGCGATCGTGTGTGGATTAAAGCCGATCTGCCCGAAGGCCAGGCCGCTCACTATCTCATGGTCGCCGCATTCCTCCGCGGCTCCACCAATCCGCCACCGGAGAATTGGTTTTTCAAGCACGAAACCTGGGACAAGAAGACCGGCAATGAAGGCCTCAACATAACCGTCCCAGAAGGCGCGCAGCAGGTCGTGATTTTTCTAGCCCCCGAAACGGGCGGTGATTACCACACACTCCTCGGCGCTGTCCGCGGCAAGCCCGGATCCTTTGTCCGCGCATCGCAGGATCTGAACCAGGCCATGCTCGACCGCTCCCGCCTCGATACCTATCTCGCCGCCGTTCGCCAGATCAACGCCAGCGATCCTGCAAAGTTGAAAGACGCCGCTCCCCTGCTCGCCCGCAGCCTCGGCATGAAGATTGACGACAAGTGTCTCGACCGCATGCCCGACCTCCAGCTCGCTTGCCTCACCCAGGGCCAGGAAGCGATGATCCTCAACGACGGTCACAGCATGTCCATCGTTGAAGCGCTCACTGCCGGTCCCGCTGGCGATCTCGCCATGCAACTCAGCTACACTCCGCAAGCCAACTACGGCTTCTATAGTCCGTACATTGGATCGGTCATGGACATCGCCCGCATCCTCGACACCTTCCACACCGCGCAATACCAGTACATCCCCGCGCTCGCTACGCAGCAGGGCGACCACATCGCGCTCATGCTCAATATGCCGCCGTCATTCCATAATCCAAAATCGGTTCTCGTAACCGCACTGCCCGCCATTGAAGCCGCGCAGCCTCCGCCGCTGCATCCGGTCGACTCCAAGCAAAACTACTGCGCTGAGAAAAATTCCCTCGTCCTCGCCGTCGACGGCGCACCTCTCGTCTTCTCCACCGGCTACACCCACGAGATGACCCTGCGCCTGAAGAAAAAAGATGGCAGCACCATCGAAGAAATCGTGAAGCCCGACGCCGAGAAGGGAGGCCTTGAACTGGAGGCAAAAGATCTCAGCGCCACCGACTTCGGCAACACCATCGACGCCTCGCTCCATGGCTATTGGGGATTCGAAAAATATGACGGCCCAACCTTCCGTCTCGAGAACACCCACTCTCAGCACTGGGAACTCGCAGCCGCCGACCGTGACGCGCTGATCGTTGGCCGCGAGGACACCATCCATCTCTCCACCGATGACGCCAGTTGCGTCGACACCATCCTCCTCAAAGATTCCGCAGGCAAAGAACTCAAAGCCGATTGGAAGGCAACCAGCCCCGATCAACTCGAAGTCAAGCTTCCCCTGGCAGAAGCCAATCCGGGAGCTCTTCAACTCGAAGTTAAGCAATATGGAACCGTCACCGCGCAAACCATTCCGCTGCGCGCTTATGCTGCGGCTGGACATTTCGACAGCTTTACCCTCCACGCCGGTGACTCCCAGGGCCTGCTCAAGGGCAGCACACTCGAGGAGGTCGCAAATCTAACGCTGAACGGCGTCACCTTCACGCCAGGAAAAATCAACTCGACCATGGGCAGCGGCGAGCTGCCGATGACGGCAAAAGATGCGAAGGACGCCGCGAAGCTCAAACAAGGCGAATCCGGCAAAGCCCAGGTCACCCTCACCGATGGCCGCACCATGGCAGTCGACGTAGCGGTAGGAGCACCACGACCGGGTGTAGAGCTCATCGGAAAGAGTGTGCAAGCTTCACCGCTCAGCGCCGGGAGCAATATCCAGCTGGCGAACCAGGACGAGCTCCCCCAGGATGCCAAGCTCACCTTCAGCGTGCGCGCGCAGTCCCCGGCATCCTTCCGCCGCGGCGAGCAGATTGAAGTCGCCACCGAGGACGAAGCCTTCTCCACCACGCTCAGCCTCGACAACGGCGGCATGACGCTCGAGAACACAAAAGTCGCCCTCGCGACGCTCGATCCCGCCAAAGCCTTCGGCGGCTCTGCCTTTGGGCCTCTTAAATTTCGCATCGTCGACAACGGCGCAGCGGGAGACTGGCAGGCTCTGGCCACGCTCGTGCGCCTCCCGGAGTTGCACGACCTCAAGTGCCCGTCCGGCGCTGATCAGCAATGCCGCCTCACCGGGTCGAATCTCTTCCTCGTCGATTCGGTCGCCAGCGATGCGGCCTTCGCCCATCCGGTAGAAGTTCCCGATGGATTCCCCGGTTACGTGCTCCCCGTCCCGCACCCGGAGGGTGGCCAGTTGTATCTGAAGCTGCGCGACGATCCATCAGTCGTTAACCAGGTGACTCTGGCGGCCGAGAAGCTGCCTCCGCCGCCAGGCGAAGCGCCCCATCACACCACTCGTGCCGCATATCACGAGGGCGACGCCGCCCCCGCGCCAGGCGCTACAGATTCAGAGGGAGCCTCGCAAAAGCCTCCAGCCGGATCGGCGAGTGAGACTAAACCAGCACCCCAGCCGTCACAAACCCAGCAACCGCCCGCGACTCAGCCTCAAAGCGGGACGGGACAGGCGCCGCAGCCGCAGGCAGCATCCGGACCCGCGACACAGAATCAGCAGCAAACGCAAAGTGGCGCCGCTCCCAGCCCACAGCAGCCGTAGATTTTCCCGCCGCGCGCGCCGAAGATCGCGTCTGACATAATGGACGGCGGTTGCGCGCAAGGAGGAATCAATGCTGAATCAATGGCATCGTTGCTGTCTCGTTCTTGTATTCTGCGGGGCGAGCGCCCTCGCGCAGAAGCCTCTCGACGTCCCTCCAGTGGCAGCCCCCCCGCCCTCGTCAACCTCGGGCCCCATCACGTTCGATGTGGTCGTCACGGACAAAGCAGGCAATCCCATCCGCGGTCTCACTCAGGCAGACTTCTCCCTGTTCGACAACAAGCAGCCGGCGACGATCCGTTCCTTTCGCGCGCATGAAATCGAATCCCCGCAGAACGATCCGCAGGCTTTGTTCCTCCTCATCGATGACGTGAACGGAAACTTCAACATCGTAAGCGTGGTCCGCACACAAATCGAAAACTTCCTGCACAGCAATGGTGGCCACCTCCCCATTCCTGTCGGAATCATGATGCTGACCGATAAAGGCCTCGATGAAGTCACCCCCGTATCCAACGACGGAAACGCCCTCGCCTCCGCGCTGCACCAGCAGGAAGGACAGCTGCGCGAAATACCCCGCTCGGCCGGATTTTACGGTGCCGAGGAGCGTGTACAGCTTTCACTCCGCGCCATCGGCTCGCTGAGCGGCTACCTCGGTAAAGCGCCGGGCAGGAAGCTCGTCGTGTGGATCGGACCCGGCTGGCCCATCTTTGACAATCCCAACGTCACCGTCAGCCCGCAGCAGCAGCGCAATATCTTCAGCGGCATCGTGAGCCTCTCCTCCCTGCTGCGCGAGACGGGCATCACTATTTATTCTGTCGATCCCGTGGGGCCGGCAGACGCAGCCAGTTCGCGCAACTTCCTTTGGGAGAGCTTCACCAAACCTGTTACTCGGCCGAACAAAACGCAACCCGGCAATCTGGCGTTGCAGGTCTTCGCGAGTCACAGCGGAGGCACCGTCGAATCCGGCAGCAACGACATCGCTGGTGAGATTGCGAAGTGCGTCCGCGATGCGACAGCGTGGTATTCGATCTCCTTCGACGCCCAGAAACCCGACACCCCCGACACATGGCACGATATCGACGTCAAGGTCGACAAGCCAGGCCTCAAGGTGCGCACCAATAACGGCTATTATGCCCAGCCCTGAGCATCGTCCCAGCCCCTGTTTACCATAGCTCCATGATTGAAAGACGCCGCAGCGCGACGGCCGAGCGCGTAGCCATGCGCCGTGCCGCGCATCAGCTCTACGACCAGCCCCTGATCTTCGAGGATCCCCTGGCGCTCAATATCCTGAGCGACGAAGCCGCCGCGCGCGTCCGCAATCCAACGGAAGAAGACCAAACGCCGTTCGCCCTGGGGTTTCGCGCTTACATGGCAACGCGCAGCCGTTATGCCGAAGAAGAGCTGGACCTCTCCGTCACGCAGGGCGTTCGGCAGTACGTCGTGCTCGGCGCGGGACTTGACACCTTCGCCTATCGCAATCCCTTTCAAGAGCTGCGAGTATTCGAAGTCGACCATCCCGCCACCCAGGCCTGGAAACGCGAACGCCTGCATCACGCCGCCATCGCGATTCCCGACTCGATGCGCTTTGCTCCGGTGGATTTCGAGCGAGACACGCTCCAGCATGGCCTCGAAGCCGCCGGATTCCAGCCAGAGCAGCCGGCGTTCTTCTCCTGGCTCGGTGTTGTGCCCTACCTCACCCGCACGGCCGCCTTCGCCACGCTCACCTTCATCGCCAGCCTGCCCCAAGGCAGCGGTGTAGTCTTCGACTACTCCATTCACCGCGAGTTGATGAACGAAAATGAGCGCCGCGCGTTCGACGCTCTCGCCGAACGCGTCGCCCGAGCCGGCGAGCCCTTCCGTCTCTTCTTCGATCCGGAGCAGTTGGTCACTGACCTGCGCACCCTCGGCTTCACCGAAGTCGAGGATCAAACCACACCTGCCATTCGTGCACGCTGGCTCGGCCAGGAACCGCCCAATCACGGACGCTCCGGACGCATCCTGTGCGCCCGCGTCTGAAAAGCGCTGTGAGAAGCCCCACAGCCAACTACATATTCGTGTGCCCGGCCCGCATTTCCTCGTTGAACGTCGGCCGTGTCACCTCGAGCGCAGCCTGCATCTTCGCGTGGTACTCTTCGGCGCGTCCCAGCAACGCGGGCGTAGCCGAAGCATATTCTCCGTCGAGCTTGAGCAATCCCGTGCCCGACAGCTCCGCCGCCATGCGAGAAAGCTCCGCCGCCGTCGTATTCAGATACTGTGCATCGCGCGGATCGGCAATCCATACCGGCTTGTTCCCGCCCAACACGCCTGACAGCCAGTAAATCTTCAGCGCCAGAAAATCCATGCGGCTCTGATCATCCGTGTCGGTGAAGAAAAATTTCTTCTGCCACCGGCTGTAATAGCGCGTCGTTACCGGCACCGGCTGGCGGTTGCCGCTCTTGACCAATTCCATCTGGCCGCGATCGAGCGTCTTGCGCACCGCGTTGTAGATAAACGTCTCCGCATAGGGCTGCTCCGGTGCAGGAACAATCTCGGCGAACGTGACCGTCATGCTCGCCGACACCAGCGCATGCAGCGGCGATTGCGCGCCATCCTCCAGATGTACCGTCCCGTGGACGATGAAACTGTCCGCGCCCGATGTGGACTGATGAAACGGCCAGCCGAAATGGCTGAAACTCACCGGCAAACCAGCGAGCGTCACATCCGCGTCGGGCCGCGGATTCCGAAGACGCTTCGTCGACTCCCGCAGATAGCTCGTCATTTCCGGCAGCAGCTCCGGCTTGTTGAAGTCGAAGGCCTCACTCAGCTCGAGTTGCAGCGCACGCTCCGCCGGCGCCTCGGCAGTGTCGGCAAGGCGAAAGCGCGTCGTGGGATGGCCCTTGAAGTCGGTGCCCGCATCTACTGAAAGGACGACGAGGCCCGCCTGCTGTGCGGCTTTCTGCAAATTTGCAACGAGACTGGATTCCAGATGTGTAGTCATATCGTTTTATGAAGTACCAGGCTGATTGTAGCGGCTCGATGGCGGCTCGCGAAATCGCCGGCCCTGATTCCCGCCGCCGGTTGCCTCGCCGCAACGCTTCCGGCGCCTCCACCATATGACACGACGGTGGGAGGGTGACATGTTTACCAGTTTGGTATCATCTTGCTATCGCTGGGTGCTTGCGCGGATCCTGGGCCGAGCCCGCAACTTTTTGGGCCACACGCCGTCTAGTGAAAGATACGGCAGCTTTGTGACAAGGGAGGCAGAGGTTTCTGTGCATATTGTTCGACGCACCGCCCTCGTGGCATTCGCATCGCTCGAATTGCTGATACTGCTCGTGGCATTAACCAAACCCGCATACGGTTATGTGGACCCGGGCTCGGGTCTCCTCGCCGTACAGGTGGGTGGATCGATGCTGGCCGGAGGGTTATTCATCCTGCGCACGAAAATCCGCCGCCTCTTCCGCTTGAACTCGACCGACGAGAAAATTGAAACAGAAACGAGCGCTCACCCCGAAAGCGAGTGAGTCATGGCGATAGCCAAGCTCACGCTCGAGACCTTTCGCGATCCCGCGGGCTCCGTCCGCATGGTCGGCGACCGCGTTCTGCGCGAGGTCTATCCCGAGCACGCTGAAGCTGCGCTGCGATTCCTGAGGTCACCAACGGCTCAACAGTGGGTCGCCCAGGGACGCCTCGTCGACACCCGCTTCATTGCCGAACACGACGGCGTACTCACCCTCGAGCATCCGCGCGTCTTCTTCCCCTCTTATCCGTGGGAGTGGTCCCCGAGCGCCTGGATTGCCGCCGCCGATCTCACCCTCGACCTCTGCGAAGTTCTCCTTGGCCAGGGTCTGATCCTCAAAGACGCCACCCCCCTCAATATCCTGCTCCGCGGAACGAGCCCCGTTTTCGTCGACGTCCTCTCTATCGAGGACCGCGATCCCTCGAGTCCGCTCTGGCTCGCCTACGCGCAGTTTGTGCGAACCTTCCTGCTCCCCCTCGCCGCGTATCTATATCTGGGTTGGCCGCTCGCAGCCTCGATGCAACGCCGCGATGGCTACGAGCCCGCCGATCTCGCCCCTTACCTCAGCGCCTGGCAACGCTGGCGCGAGCCCTTCCGTTCCCTCGTCACGCTCCCGTTGATGCTTGAGACCAGCGGCGCCAAAAGCGCGCAGAAAACCACCGTCAAGCAGAGCCCCGAAGTCGCGATCGCCGTCGTCCGCCGCAATCTCGGCGCACTTCGCCGGCATCTGCGTCTCCTGGAGCGCGCAATGATTTCCGGCCGTCGTACCTCGCGCTGGAGCGGCTACGCGAACTCTGCCGATCACTACAGCACAAAAGATCAACACCTCAAGCGACAGTTCGTCCACGATGCACTGATGGCCGCACGGCCCCGGCATGTGCTCGACCTGGGCGCAAACAGCGGCGTCTATTCACGCATCGCAGCCGAGCGTGGCGCCACCGTCGTCGCCTGGGATACCGACCTCCAGGCCACCGAGCAAAACTGGCGCGAAGCACAACAGCATCATCTCGACATCGAACCCCTGCTCGCGAATCCGGCGCGCCCCACGCCTGCAACGGGCTGGCGCAACGCCGAAAATCCCTCACTGCTCGATCGCGCACGCGGCCGTTTCGACTGCGTGATGATGCTCGGCCTCATCCATCACCTGCTCCTCTCCGAGCAGATTCCCCTCGACGAAATCACCGCCCTGCTCCGCGAGCTCACCATCAGCTGGGCGATCGTGGAATGGATCCCGGCAAGCGATCCGCGTTTCCGAGACCTGCTGCGCGGCCGCGACCACCTGTATGGGCATCTCGACGAAGCCGCCTTCACCCGCGCCGCGGAAACGCATTTCACCGTCGTCCTGCGCGAAGCGCTGCCCAATGGCCGTATCCTGTTCCTGCTGCAGGCAAAGTAACGGCGAGGCGAGTGCAGGCACACTCCACAACAACCAATGGCTCTCAGGGTCAGCGCACGTGGGCGCACTGCTCCATAGAAGGCGCGGGCGCAGCGCTGTTGCTCGCCCCAGGCCTCATCTGGAACCAGCTCTCCCAAACGCACCTGGATTTGTATCACCGTCTGTTACCCATTACCACGGTGGTGCGCGCCCTCGCCATCGACGTGGCCATTCTCTGGCTCGTCTCGACCCTCGCCCTGCGCCTGCTCGAAGCGATCATGGCGCGTCGCGTCGACCGCCGCAGCCTCTGGCTCCTCTTGTGGGCCCTCTGGTTCGGCTTGCTTGCCGCTCGCCTGATAGCCGGCCTGATTGTCGCGCAGCTCCTGTCATGGCAGCAGCTCTCAGCAGCACGCGCCTTCGCCCTGATGGCCGCAATCCTGGCGCTGATTTGGCTCATCGCCCCGCGAGCCTATCCCACAGCAATTCGCGGACTCCGCTTCGTCGTCCTGCTCCTCGGCTTCTCCATGTTCTGGGCGCTTCCCATGCTGGCCATCGCTGGATTCGCGCGTCAGCCTCACGACCAGGCAGAATTCCATAAGCCAATCCCCGCACCATCCAGCCCGCACCGCCGCATCGTCTGG
>Ga0181537_10004808_pt1 | contig 11113 bp, 8 predicted proteins | sample PEATcosm2014_Bin_39_FD_119765 | JGI IMG/M metagenome (GOLD analysis project Ga0181537, IMG submission 119765) | Peatland microbial communities from MTU Mesocosm Facility, Houghton, MI, USA - PEATcosm2014_Bin23_10_metaG | ecosystem: Environmental > Terrestrial > Soil > Wetlands > Peat | place... | reverse complement strand
CGACCACGTGGGCGGTGACATCGGCCGACGGCGGATCGATGACCGCGCCGAAGTCGCAGAACGGCAGCTTGGTCACCAGCGTGGAGGTGTTGTCGGCGTCGAAGGCGCCCCATCCGCCGTCGGCGGACTGCATGCCGGTGATCCAGCGCAGCCCGCGCCCGATCGCGGGGTGCCGGGGCGCCCCGGCCGGTGCGGGCTGCCCCTGGGCGGTGCGCCGGAGGGCCAGCACGGCCTCCGCGGTGTCGTCGATGTCGGGGTAGCCGTCGTTGTCGAACTCGAACGCCCAGCCGCCCGGGCTGAGCCCGGGCCTGCGGGCCTGCCAGTCGCCCGGGCCGCGGATTTCCTCGTCCAGCACCCAGCGGGCGGCGGCGGCCTGCGCGGGATGGCCGGCCGGCAGGCCGGCGTCCGCGAGGGCGATCATCGCGAGCACCGTGTCCCACACCGGCGACTGGCAGGCCTCAAGCCGCCGGGTCCGGCCGCCGGGCGAGTCCTCCCAGATGGTGAACCTGTCCAGGCCCGCCAGGCCGCGCCTGATCACCGGATGCTCCAGGCCGTAGCCGAGCAGGTGCAGCGCGATCAGCGAGTACACCCAGGGCGGCTGGATCCCGCCCCAGCAGCCGTCGGCCTCCTGCCGGGCGATGATCCAGTCCGCGCAGCGCCGCAGCGCCGCGGTCCTGGCCGCGCGCATCGGGCCCGTGCGCACGGCGCGGCGCTGGTAGACGTGCAGCACGCGGTCGAGCCCGCCGAAGAAGGCCGGCCAGCCCGTGCTGGCCGCGCCGGTTCTGGCCGCGCCGGTGCTGGCCGCGCCCGTGCTGGCCGCGCCGGAGGCGGGCCGCAGCTCGGGCAGGCCGAAGGGCAGCGGGCGGACCGGCCGCAGCGAGCAGACGATGGTCAGCGGGACGATCGTCTGCCTGGCCCAGCACGCCCAGTCCTGCACGTTGAGCGGGAACCAGCCCGGCAGGTAGATCATCTCCGGGGGCATTACCGGCAGGTCGTCCCAGGACCACTCGCCGAACAGGGCCAGCCAGATCCTGGTGAACACCCGGGTCGCCGGAATCCCGCCGGCCGCGCGGATCCAGCCCGCCGCGCGCGCCATGTGGGCGGCGTCCGGCGAGTCTCCGGCCAGCCGCAGCGCGACGTACGCCTCGACGGTCGTGGACAGGTCCGCGTCGCCCTCGTAGAAGTTGGCCCAGGTGCCGTCGGCCCGCTGCCGGGACCTGATCCACCGGGCCGCGGCGGCCGTCTCGTCCTCGGTCCTGATGCCGAGGAACTCGCGGAGCAGCAGGTCCTCCGCGTCCATCGTGACGTTGGTCTCCAGCTCGCCCTGCCACCAGCCGCCGGGTTGCTGGAGGCGGAGCAGGTGACGGGCCGCCCGGTCCAGCGTCGCGCGCGCCACCTCACCCGCCTCGCCCACGGCAGGCGCCACCTCGGCAGGCGCGACATCGGCAGGCGCGACATCGGCAGGCGCGGCCGGAGCGGCCTCCGCCGCATCCGCCGCGGGCGGCGTCACCTCCGCCGCAGGCGACGCGGCCTTCCGCGCACCCGACGCGGCCTTCCGCGCACGCGTCGCGGCCGGAGCGGTCTCGGCCTGCCCCGCCGCCGCGGTGTCCGTTCTGGTGTCCGTCATGGTCAGCTCTGCCGCGCCGTGATGAATTCGGCAATTCCGGTGAACTCCGCCCGGACGTCGTCGGGCATGTCCGTCTCGGCCAGGCACTTGCCGGCCGAGGCAAGCTGAACGTCGGCCTCGGCCTCCGTCCATGCCTTGCCGCCGGCCGCCTCGACCAGGTCCGCCGCGCGCAGCAGGTCGTCCTCGCCGAGCGGCCCGGCCGACGCCAGCAGCGCGCGGAGCTCGTCGCCCGGCTCGCTGCCGCTGGTCAGCGCCGCCACCACCGGCAGCGACTTCTTCCTGGCCCGCAGATCGGATCGGACTGGCTTGCCGGTCACCTCGGGCGCCCCCCAGATGCCGAGCAGGTCATCGGTGAGCTGGAACGCGAGCCCGGCGTGCGCGCCGAACCCGGCCAGGCCCATCGCCAGCTCGGCCGGAGCGCCCACGTAGATCGCGCCGATGCTGCACGCGCAGGCCATCAGCGCGGCCGTCTTGTCACCCGCCATCTCCAGGCACTCCTGCAGCGTGACGTCGTCACGCCGCTCGAACGCCAGATCCGCGCCCTGGCCGGCGATGAGCCGCTGCACGGAGGCGGACAGGCACCGCGATGCCCACATGCCCTGCGGCGCCGGGCCCTCCAGCAGCAGATCCTGGGCGAGCACCAGCAGGGCGTCGCCGGCCAGGATGGCCGCCCCGACGCCGAACACCGTCCACGCGGTCGGCCGGTGCCTCCGCTCGGTGTCGCCGTCCATGATGTCGTCGTGCACGAGGGAGAAGTTGTGCACGAGCTCGACCGCTGCCGCGGCCGCCACCCCGCGCTCCGCCGCGGCTCCGGCGGCCCGGGCGGACAGCAGGGCGAGGGCCGGCCGCAGCGCCTTCCCCATCCCGCCAGGCCGGCCGCCGGCGCCCGCCGGATGGCCGCCGGCGTCCGCCAGGCCGAGGTGGTACGCGGCAACAGCCTGAACGTCCGGGCTGAGGCGGCCGACCGCCGCGGCGATCGCGGGACCGACCAGGTCGCGTGCCGTTTCCACGCCGGCCGGGATGGTCGCGGTCATGACGCGGCTCCCGCCCCGGCCCGCGCTGGCGCGCCCGCCGGGCGTGCCAGGCCCCGGCCAGGCGGCCCGGCGAGGTCGCGTTTCAGTTCGCTTGCCGCGGTCAGCCCGCTTCGCACGGCGCCCTCCATGGTGTCCGGCCAGCCCGTATCGGTCCATGCGCCCGCCAGCACGAGGCCCGGCAGGCCGGTCGCCGCGGCCGGCCGAAGCCGGCCGCAGCCCGGTGCCTGGCGGAATGTCGCCTGGCGTTCCCTGGTAACGAAGAAATCGGTAATCCGTGCCTCCCTTGCCGGCGGCAGCAGCTCGGCAAGCGCGGGCACGAACTGTTCCCGCAGCCGCGCAGCCGGAACGTCAATGTAGCCGTCAGCGGCCGACAGCGAGACCGCCAGGTACTGCCCGGCCGCCAGGCCGGCCGCCTCGGTCTTGTCGAAGATCCACTGCACCGGGGAGCCGACCGCCGCGGCGAACGGCAGCCTGGTGACCGCCCGGTCGTAGATGACGTGCACGTTCACGATCGGCGACGAGCCGAGCCCGGTCCAGCTGGCACCGCCTGCGGCGGCCGGGAGCAGGCGGGCCGCGGGCCCGGGCGGCACGGCGATCACCACGCCGTCGGCGGGCAGCGACGACTCCGCGCGGTCGGCGCCCGCGGCAGCGCGGACGCTCAGCCCGCCGGCCGGGTCGGGCGTCACGGCCACGGCGGCGGTGGCCAGCCGCACCGTCGCGCCGAGCCGGCCGAGCAGCGCGGCGGCGGCAGCGCCGTGCAGCTCGCCGAGCGGGATGGCCGGCACGCCGATGTCAGCGGCATCCCTGGCGCCCAGCAGCGCCATCCGGACGACGGTCGCGGCCAGCGCCAGGCTGGCGTCGTCGCCCGCGATGTTCAGCGCCGAGACGATGAACAGGTCCCAGAGCCGCCGCCGGGCGCGCTCGCCCTGGCCGCGGGCGGCAAGCCAGTCGCCCAGCCGCTCGCCGTCGCGCCCCGGCCCGGCCGGATCGAGGAAGCGCATGGCCAGCGCGGCCCGCGCGACGCCGGCCCGCTCGGCCGGCGAGAGCAGCGAGTACCCGGCCAGCGCGCGGCCCATGTGCAGCGGGCCGGGCAGCGAGGTCCTGCGCAGCCTGGCGGTTCCGCCGGGGGACAGCACGGTGATGTCGAAGCGATCCTGGATCGTCGCCGACCCCGTCATGCCGAGCCGCGCGAGCAGTCCGCGGTACGCGCTGCAGCAGCGCAGGAAGACATGCTGGCCGTTGTCGATCGTCAGCCCGTCCCGGCTGAAGGAGCAGGTAGCCCCGCCGAGCCGGGGCCTGGCCTCCAGCAGCGTGACATCGATGCCGGATTCCCGTAGCGCGATGGCCGCGGTGATCCCCGCCAGCCCGCCGCCGATCACCACCACCCGGGCTGGCCCGGGCTGGCCTGGCCCCGGCGTGGCCGAGGCGCCGTTGGCCCTGGTCATGGCCACACCGCCGACCGGGCGGGCGGCGGCGCGGGGGGCAGGCCCGCCAGCGACCTGGCCGCCACCAGAGCCTTCTCCCCCGCGGACAGCGACAGCCTGCGCCGCAGCGCCGCCGACGGCTCGGCGGAAATGTGCCCGAGCAGCCGGAAGTAGATGCCGGCCATCGCGCCGGCCGACGCCGCGCTGCGCCGGTCGAGCAGCGGCATCAGCCGCAGGCCGGTCGCGTACCAGTCGCGGGCGCGGTCCGCCTCGAACCTGACGACATCCTCGAGCCCGCGGCCGGCCGGCAGGTCGGCGCCGCCGTCCGGGGTCAGCGCGACACCGAAGCGGGCCAGATCCTCGGCCGGCAGGTACACCCGGCCGGCGGCGAAGTCCTCCCTGATGTCGCGCAGGATGTTGGTCAGCTGCAGCGCCACCCCCAGCGCGTCGGCCAGCGGCGCCGCCACGGCGGGGTCCTGGCAGCCGAACACCCCGAGCGACAGGCGCCCGATCGACCCGGCCACGCACCGGCAGTAGTGCTCCAGCTGGCCGAAGGTGGCGTAGGTCGTGCCGCGCACGTCCGCCTCGCAGCCGTCGATCAGCTCGCCGAAGGCGGCGAGCGGGATCTCGAACCTGCGGGCCGCATCCGCCAGCGCGACGAGCACCGGGTCGGCCGGGCCGGCCCCGCCCTGGCCGGCCAGCGACGTCACGTGCGCTCGTGCCGCCGTGAGCGCCTCGAGCTTGTCCGCGGCGGGCAGCGAGCCGTCGCCGATGTCATCGATCCGGCGCGCGAACGCGTAGACGGCGGACAGCGCCCGGCGCTTGGCCGCGGGAAGCAGCCGTATCCCGTAGGAGAAGTTCCTTGCCTGCGTCCTGGTGACCTGCTCGCAGTGCTGGTACGCGGCCCGGATCTCGATGGCCGCGGGAACCCTGGTGTCCATCGTCGCCGTCACCGGCCCGTCACATAACAGCGCACCAGCTCCGCCGCCGTCCGGGAAGCGCTCGGGCGGGGCACGGCGCCGAGGACGTCATGATCGGCGGCCCCGATCGCGGCCAGCGCGGCGCGGCCACCGGCCACGTACCCGGCCACGGCGGCCCTGGCGAAGCCGTGCAGCGTGCCGACCAGCGGGGCGCCGGCGTCGAGCAGCGCCCCCGCCCGCCCGGTCTCGAAGGCGATCAGCGCGCGCAGCGCGGCGGAGCACCGGGCCGCGGCGAGCTCGGACTCCGCGCAGCCGAACCTGGCCATGTCCTCGCCCGGCAGGTAGACGCGGCCAGCCCGGAAGTCCTCGCCGACGTCCTGCCAGTGCTCGGCAAGCTGCAGCGCGGTGCAGACCTGATCGGAGAGCTCCGCGCGGGCCGGGGTGAACACGCCGAAGACATGCAGCACGATCCGGCCCACCGGATTGGCGGACAGGCGGCAGTAGCCTCGCAGCTCGTCGAAGGTGCGATAGCGGCTGACAAGCTGATCCTGCCGGTTGGCCTGGATCAGGTCGAGAAAGGGCTGCGCCGGGATCGCGCAGTCAGCGACCGCTGGGCGGAGCGCGCGGATGACAGCGAGCCCGGGTGCCGGGCCCTGGCCCGCGTAGAGCCTGCCGAGGTCGGCCTCCAGATCATCGAGCAGCCGCGCCCGGTCACCGGGCGGCGCCAGGTCCCCGATGTCGTCGACCGTCCTGGCGAAGCCGTACACGGCCATCAGGTACCGCCGGTGGCGCGCGGGCAGCAGCCGCAGGGCCACGGGGAAGTTCTCCCCCGCCGACCGCGCGGCCATGGCCGCAGCATTATCGGGCCCTGCGCCGGCGAACGCGCTGGCAGGCGATCCGACGGAGGCCACCGCGGCGGGGCCGGGAGTCACCGGCAGGGGAGCCGCCGCCGCGGAAGCGGCGGCGGCCGAAGCGGCGGCGGGCATGACGACGGGGCTGGCGGCCTCCCGGAGGAATCCGTCGCCCATTTGCGTCCCGTCGCGAGTCACGATCCCTATTTCTGCACAGTTCCCATAGAATTGCAAAAATGACACTGGCGTCATATGACGCCGGCGTCGCCTTTCCCGAGAACCACGGCCAGGTCACCGCGGTAAGACGATCCTATTATGCCGGGCAGCCGAGCGCGATCGCATTGTTCCCGCCGGTCACGGCAAATTCCCGCAGCCAGCAAGTAATGCCTGACGTAAATGTCATATTGCGCTCGGTAATCGGGGCGGGGCCGCCGCGGCCGGCACGCGGCCGCCGCGGCGCGTGACCGCCGAGCCGGATAACTGGTCGCGAAGGTCCGGCCGGGTGGGGTACGAATGCCAGCATGGACCCCTATCCGATCCGGCCCGTGGCCGAGGACGAGTTTGCTGCCTTCTATGCGGTCGGTGAGCATGCGTTCAACTCAAGCTGGCCTGCCGAGGCGGCTGAGCACGAGCGGGTGACGTTCGAGTTCGACCGCAGCCTGGCCGCGTTTGACGGCACCCGCCCGGTCGGCACCGCCTGCGCCTACAGCTTCCAGATGACCGTGCCGGGCGCGACGGTTCCGGTGGCCGGCGTCTCCGCCGTGAGCGTGCTGCCCACGTACCGGCGCCAGGGGATCCTGTCCAGCCTGATGCGCAGGCAGCTCGCCGACATCGGGGCGGGCCAGGAGGCGATCGCCGCGCTGTTCGCCTCCGAGCCCGGGATCTACGGCAGGTTCGGGTACGGCGTCGCGTCGATGCACGCCAGGTTCACCATCCGGCGCGGCGAGGGCCGGATGCCGTCGCCCGGCCAGGGCGGCGCCGTCCGGCTGCGCACGGCCGGCCCGGACCAGGCCGAGCTCGCGAAGGTCTACGAGCAGGCCGTGGCCGGCCGGCCGGGAATGCTGGTCAGGGATGATCGCTGGTGGTACGCGGCCCTGCTCGACCCCGCCTACTGGCGCGAGGGCTCCACCCCGCTGCGGTGCGTGATCGCCGAGGACGACGCGGGACCGCGCGGCTACGCGCTGTTCTCGGTCAGCCCGGCCTGGGGCGATGACGCCGTCCCGGCCGGCACGCTGCACCTCCGGGAGCTGATCGCACTCGATCCCGCGGCCACCGCGGCCCTCTGGGGCGACATCCTGAACAGGGACCTCGTCGGCGAGGTCAGGGCGCGGCTCCGCCCGACCGACGACCCGCTGCTCTACCTGCTTCCTGACATCAGGCGGGCCCGCGTCCAGCTCGTCGACGGGCTCTGGATCCGGCTGATCGATGTGCCGGCGGCGCTCGCCCTGCGGCGCTACGCCCGCGCAGCCGACATCGTCATCGAGGTGGCCGACGACCTCGTGCCCAGTAACGCCGGCCGGTGGCGGCTGCGGGCGGACGCCGACGGCGCGGCCAGCTGCGAGCGGACCGGCGCGGCAGCCGACATTGCGGCGCCGGTACAGGCTCTCGGCGCTGCCTACCTGGGCGGCACCCGGCTGGGCGCGCTGGCCGGCGCCGGGCTGGTCACCGAGATCCGGCCGGGAGCCCTGGCTGAGCTGTCCGCGGCCATGTCCTGGGACCCGGCGCCCTGGAGCCCGATGATCTTCTGAGCCGCCGGCCGCATCATTCGCCGCTGCCCGGATCAGCCAGCGGTCCTGACCCGGGTCAGCCCCCGCCCGTCCCCCGCCCGGGTCAGCCACCGCCCCGCCGGTACGCCATCGCCCGGCGTGCGAGACTTGACCAGGAGGCTGTCATGCCGGCGATGAGGATCACGGTGGATGCGGCGATGCGGGCCAGGGACGTGTCCCGGCCGCGGCCGGAGGACACGGCCAGGGCCGAATCGGCCGACGCGGCGCGCGGGCCTGCCAGCCCGGCGCCCGGCCCCGGGCTCGCAGGCCCGGCGGGCTCGCCGCGCCCGGCAGCCGCGCCGGCCTCCGGCCGGGACGAGCGCTCCGGCGCTGCCGCGATCAGCCCGCCGGCTGCCAGCCAGCCAGCGGCGGCACCGCGGCACCGGGCACGACGGCGACGGCGCCGGTAACCGTCACGTGCCGTCACCGGGCACGACGGCGACGGCGCCGGTAACCGTCGCGTGCCGCTCTCAGAACTGCAGCGACTTGTATTCGAGATACTCCGCCAGGCCGTACGCGCCGAGTTCCCGGCCGTACCCCGACTGGCCGAAGCCGCCGAACGGGGCGGCCACGTTCCACGCGCCGCCGTTGACCTCGACCTGGCCGGCCCGCAGCCGCCTGGCGACAGCTACCGCATGCTCCTGGTCGGCCGACCAGACGGCGGCCGCGAGGCCGTACGGCGTGCCGTTCGCGATCTCGACCGCCTCATCCTCCGACCGGTATCCGATGACAGAGAGCACCGGCCCGAAGATCTCCTCCTGCGCTATCGCCATGTCCGGCGTGACGTCGGCGAAGACCGTCGGCTGCACGAAATAGCCGGTGTCAAGCCCGGGCGGGGGCTGGGCGCCGCCTGCCGCCACCCGCGCGCCCTCGGACACGCCGAGCTCGATGTACCCGCGCACCCTGTCCCGCTGGGCAGCGGAGACCAGCGGGCCGAGCCGGATGCCCTCGGCCAGCGGGTCGCCGGTGGTGTAGCGCCCGGCGTTCTTGGCCGCCAGGCCGATCGCCTCGTCGTAGCTGTCGTGGTGGACCAGCATCCGGGTAAGCGCGTTACAGCTCTGGCCCGAGTTGATGAAGGCCTTGGCGACACCCACCTTGACGGCGGTGGCCAGGTCGGCGTCGGGCAGGATTACATTCGCCGATTTGCCGCCCAATTCGAGCGTGACCCGCTTGACGGTCGCTGCGGCGAGCTCCGCGACTCTGCGGCCAGCCCGCGCTGAGCCGGTAAAGGACACGATGTCGATACCCGGATGACTCGCGATGGCCTCGCCTATCACCGGGCCCGTCCCGCTGACCAGGTTAAAGACACCAGCGGGCAGGCCGGCCTCAGCGAAGATGGCCGCGAGTTCATAGGCGGCAAGCGGCGCAACCTCACTGGGCTTCAGCACGATCGTGCAGCCAGCGGCGAATGCGGCGGCAGCCTTGTTCACTATCTGGTAGAGCGGGTAATTCCACGGCGTGATCGCGCCAGCGACGCCTACCGGCTCGCGGACGACGAGTGAATTGCCGACCCGCTCGCCGCTGAAGTCATAGGAGGCGAGTAGCTCGGTGTAGCTGGCGAGGACCGCCAGCGGCGAGCCGACCTGAACGTCACGGGCGAACCGCAGCGGTGCGCCCATGTCGGCCGCGATGACCGCCGCCACCGCGTCCATCCGGTCGGCCAGCAGCTCGCGCGCGGCCTCCAGATAGCCAGCGCGCTCGGCCACGGGCGTGGCCGCCCAGCGCGGGAACGCGGCGCGGGCGGCGCCGACCGCGGCGTCGACGTCGGCAGGGTGACCGGCAGGGACACGGTCGATGACTTCCTCGGTGGCAGGGTTGACCACGTCGATGCCGGAGTCGCCGGCGGACGGGATCCAGGCACCACCGATGTAGTTGCTGCGCATGCCTCCATCCTGGCTCACCACGGTCGTCCTGCCAAAGCCGCGGGGATTCCCCGGCGGTTACGGAATGTGAGAGAAACCGATGATCCGGACACCTGTCCTCCCGCGGAGCCGGTCCGGCCGGTGACCATCCCACCGCGCGTACCGTGCAATCCCACGAGCTGCCAGGGCTGACCATGCCATTTAGCAGGCAAAACCCTAGTAACCCCGGGACGTAGTTTCATTTCGTGATACAACGCTCTCGTTGAGTGACGACAATAGTCAGTCACTTTCCGTTACGGAATCCAGCACGCACCCGAAGGTACCCGGATGACTCGCCGATCCCCGTACGCGTGGCCCCCCCAGCCGTGCCGCGACCCCCAGCACGCCGCCGCGCTCGGCGGCAGCGCGATGCTGGGCGGCCGGGCACGCCGCGCCATGAAGCTCTCGCTGATCGCCAGTGCCTGGGTGGCCGGCATCTTCGTCGTCATCGCCGCCGTGACCATGGTGGCGATGACAACTTCGCCGATTGCGAAAACCAGCGGCGCGGCGGCGGCGCGCGGCGGCCCTGACGGCGGCAGAACCGCGGGCGGGGTGACGGCGGCCGGCCGGGACGCCAGCATCGCCAGTTCCCGCCCGGCCGACGACCGCCAGGCAGGTCACGGCGCGGCAGGGGGTACCAGCGTGCCCCATGCCGCGAGTAGCGCGACGGCGACCTCGGCCCCGGCCAGGATCGCCACGGTGTACATCGGCACTGGCAGGGCCAGGACCAGCCCGTTCTCGATCGGCGGCGACGGTTCCTGGAAGCTCGCCTGGTCCTATAGCTGCGCCGGGCTCGATCCTGACAGCGCTTTCAGCATCGGCCAGGACGGCCAGGGCAGCCTGGACGGCACGAGCGTCGCCAGATCCGGTAATGCCGGGCGGGGGGCGCGCCGGATCCGCCACGACGCGGGCACCCACTACCTGTTGATCACTTCATTGTGCCGCTGGCGGATCACGGTCACCAGCAACCTCTAAGCAGCCGCGACCAGCAGCTTGCCGCGGCCTGCAGCATTGACACACGTGCGTGCGACGCCCGAGTTACGGACATGATTTCCGGCTGCCCGCTCAGACCGTCCACACCAGGCAGAATGGCTTGCCGGCCGGATCGGCGTAGACGCGCCAGTTCGGGCCGGCGCCGTCCAGTCGGGTGGCGCCGATGTCGAGGGCGGCCCGCTCCGCCGCGTCCACGTCCTGGACGGTCACGTCGAGGTGGATCTGCTGCGGGTACGCCGGATCCGGCCAGCGCGGCGCGGTGTACTGCTCCACCTGCTGGAACATCACCGGCTGCGCGCCGTACTCGCCGATCATGGCGGCCCCGTCCGCCTCGTACGTCACCGGCTTGCCGAGCAGCTCAGCGTAGAAGTGGCTCAGCGCCTTCGCGTCGGGGCAGTCGAGCATGACGCCCGTCAGGGTGGTCCGCGGATCGCCGGTGCTGACGGACAGGTCGAACGGGTGGCCTGCGGGGTCGGCCAGTGTGTGCCACCGATCGCCCCGGCGCAGCAGGCTGGCGCCGAGCACCTGGGCGCGTTCCGCCGCGGCATCGATGTCCGGTACCCGGAAGTCGAGATGGGCCTGCTGCGGACGGTCCTG
>Ga0181537_10004807_pt1 | contig 11113 bp, 10 predicted proteins | sample PEATcosm2014_Bin_39_FD_119765 | JGI IMG/M metagenome (GOLD analysis project Ga0181537, IMG submission 119765) | Peatland microbial communities from MTU Mesocosm Facility, Houghton, MI, USA - PEATcosm2014_Bin23_10_metaG | ecosystem: Environmental > Terrestrial > Soil > Wetlands > Peat | place... | reverse complement strand
TCTTTCAGGTCGTGCGCGAACACTACCACCGTGAACGGGCAGGCCATTTGGTCTTCACAGAAGTCGAGGTAGTGCACGCCGCCATGGCCCACCTTCACGCGCAGGACTTTTCCCGTCACGCATTTGGTTTCGCCCACATGATGGTTGGCCTCGTAGATCGGGATGCAATCGGAGGCCTGGAGGAACGGAGACGCGAACAGGAATATCAGCACCGCGACGAGAGCCCATTTCCTGGTCACGATTGTGGAGCGCGCTGCCGGGCGTTGCCCGGCCGGACAGCCGGGGGCGGCTGTCCCCACATGAGTCAGGGGCTGCATGTTTTGATTCTAGGAAAGACGCAGGACCAAAGTGTGGGAGGGGCCGGGAATAGTTGGTGGGCCGTTCCGGAACGGGACTGAAGGCGAAGTCCCCACTTCTCGCGAAGAGCGCGAGAAATGGGGCACCCGGATTTAGAAGAGGTTCTTACTTGAACGACTTGATGGCGGAAGCTTCGTCGTCTTTCACGTCGAAGACGGTGTAGAGCTTGGTGATCTGGAGCAGGTCGTTGACCTTCTTGGTGAGGTTCAGCAGTTTGAGTTCTCCGCCCTGATTCTTGGTGGTGGTGAAGGCGCTGACCAGCTCGCCGATGCCTGAGCTGTCAATGTAGTTGACGTCCTGAAGATTGAGAACAATCTTTTTGTTGCCCTTGCCCAGCAGATCGCGCACCGTGTCGCGAAGAATAACGCTGCCTTCGCCGAGGGTGATGCGGCCGCTGGCATCCACGATTGTGACTCCGTCCACTTGCCGACTGCTAACCTTCATGCTCACTGGGAAGCCTCCTTGGCGCCCGCGGTTGGCCCGTGGACGTGCTTGATTAATTTGAGTTCGGTGCCCGTTTCGGTGGGGCGAATTTCGACCACATCCATAAACGAGCGCATTAAGAAAATTCCGCGCCCCGACGTCTTGAGCAGGTTTTCCGGCGCCAGCGGGTTGGGAATCTTGCTCAGATCCATCCCCCGGCCCTGGTCTTGAATCGTGATGATCAGGTCGCCGCCGGTGCGCTCAAACGCGAGGATTACTTTTTTGTCCGGTGCGTAGGCGTTGCCATGCAACACCGCATTGACCGCGGCCTCGCGTACGGCCATGGAAATCTGCATGATCTCTTCGTCGGCAAAGCCAAGTTCGGTGGCAATGCGAGTGGCCTTCTCCTCCGCATTGTCGATCGTCTCCAAGGAGGAGTCGAGCGTGTACGAGACTCGTTGCTCGGTCATGGCCATGGACGAAGTGAATTATAAGGCCTGCGCGGCGACAATGCCGCAAAACCACCGCAGGCGCCCGCCAGAGGCGTTTCCCGGCGAATCGGTAGTTTGCCTGTAGCATGGCCGAATTGTCAATGTCCGGGCCGCTGCAACGGGCCAAGCGGGCGACCGGCCGGACGGCGAGCCTCGGGCTCAATTCTTGAATGCTTCAGTACTTCACTATCGCCGCGAACGACTTGGGATCGAGCGAAGCTCCGCCCACCAGCGCGCCGTCAATTTCTTCCTGTGCCATGAGGGTGGAGGCATTTTCCGGCTTGACCGACCCACCGTAGAGAATGCGCAACTGCGCGGCGAAATCCTCGCCAAACACTTCGGTCGCTTCGCGGCGGATCACCGCATGGGCCTCGGCCGCCAATTCCGGCGTGGCGGTCTTGCCGGTGCCGATCGCCCAGACTGGCTCGTAAGCGACAATCATCTTCGCGGCTTTCTTGGCCGAGATGGCATGGAACGCACGCACGCACTGGCGGCGCAGGACGTCATCGGTGAGCCCGGCCTCGCGTTCTTCCAGCACTTCGCCCACGCAGCAGATCGGGGTGAGCCCGGATTCCAGGGCAGTTTTGAGGCGCAGGTTGACCGTGTCGTCAGTCTCGCCGAAATACTGGCGGCGCTCGGAGTGGCCGACGATGACGTGGGTGACTCCCAGACACAGCAGCATGGGCGCGGAAATCTCGCCGGTGTAAGCTCCGTCGGCCTTCCAGTGAACATTCTGCACGCCGATGGCGACGTTGCTGCCGCGCGCGGCTTCGATGGCGGCGGCCACATCCGTGTAGGGCGGGCACACTACGATCTCATCGCGAGTGTGTCCGGAAACGAGGGGCAGGAAGTCGCGAAGATAATCTCGCGTCTCGGCGGGAGTCTTGTACATCTTCCAGTTTCCGGCGATTACTTTTTTTCGCATGAGGCAGCCTTTTCAATTCGGAATGGGGAGGCGTTCACTGCTGGTGTTGGTTCTGACGCGAGAGCCGATGCGCGGGAGATCCCTCTCTCCGCCGCGCGTCGCACGCCCCCGGCTGAAAGCCGGGGGTCTACCAAGAACGGCTCCGCTCGGGATGACGCAAACTGCATCACTGTCACTTCTAGTCGTCCAGTCACTTCTTGTCCGTGAGCGCTTCGACTCCCGGCAGTTTCTTGCCTTCCAGGAATTCCAGAGAGGCGCCGCCTCCGGTGGAGATGTGGGTAATCTTGTCGGCAACCTCGGCGGCATGCACGGCCGCGACCGAATCGCCGCCGCCCACAATCGAAATGGCTCCGCCGTTGTCGGCAATGGCATGTGCGATCTTGAAGGTTCCGCGGGAGAATCCCGGAACCTCAAACACGCCCATGGGCCCGTTCCACAAGATCGTCCGCGCCGTCGAGATCTCCTCGGAGAAGAGTTCAATCGTTTTGGGCCCGATGTCGAGCGCCATTTTGTCGGCAGGGATGGGCTGGCCCTCGCCAATCTGCTGGATCACGGCGTTGGCCTCCGGCTTCATCGCGACCACGTGATCAATGGGTAGCAGAAATTTCAGATTCCGTTTTTTGGCTTCCGCCAGCAACTGTTTGGCGAGATCGACCTTGTCGGCTTCGAGCAGCGACTTGCCGATTTCGTGTCCCTGAGCTTTGAGGAACGTGTAAGCCATACCGCCGCCGATGATCAGCGCCTGGACCTTATCCATCAGATTCCGAATCACGCCGATCTTATCGCTGACTTTGGCGCCGCCCAGTATGGCGACGAACGGTTCCTCGGGATGCTGCAGCGTTTTGCCCAGGTATTTCAGTTCTTTTTCCATGAGCAACCCGGCGGCGGATTGCTTTACGAATTTCGTCATGCCCACGGTCGAGGCGTGCGCCCGATGCGCGGCGCCGAACGCGTCGTTGACGTAGTACTCCGCCAAGGTCGCCAGTTGTTTGGAAAACTTTTCGTCGTTGGCTTCCTCTTCCGCGTGAAAGCGCAGGTTCTCGAGCAAGAGGGTCTGGCCCATTTCCAACTGGGTCGCGACTTCCTCGGCTTCGGGCCCAACGCATTCAGGACAGAAGCCGACGTTTTCACCGCGCGCCAGTTCCTTGTCGAGCAGCATACGCAGCCGCTCGGCCACCGGCTTCAGGCTCAGCTTGAGATTGGGTTTGCCCTTGGGGCGGCCCAGGTGCGAGGCCAGAATCAGACGCGCGCCATGGCGTAGCGCGTATTCAATGGTGGGCAGGGTTTCACGGATGCGGGTATCGTCCATGACGCGCCCGTCTTCGAGCGGCACGTTGAAATCAACCCGCATAAAAATCCGGTTCCCGTTGAGCGGAAGATCACGAATAGAAAGCTTGGACATGGCTGGTTGTCCTTTGTCGGGCAGTCTAATAAAGAAGCGAGCCAAACGCGCGATTATTGCGTCGCGAAGAGCGCGACGTGTCGCACGGCTCGCCCAGATCCCTCGGCGGGCAAACTGCGCCCGCCTCGGGATGACAAATCTTGCTACAAGCCTTTGCTGGCCATATAGTTGATCAAGTCGCGCACGCGGCAGGAGTATCCCCACTCGTTGTCGTACCAGGAGATTACCTTGACGCAATTGCCGCCGACCACTAGGGTCATGGGCGCATCTACGATGGAAGAGAAGCTGTTGCCTTTGAAATCCGACGACACCAGTTCCTGCTCCTCGTAGGAAAGATAGCCCTTCAATGGCCCCGATTCGGTCGCCTTTTTCAACGTCGCATTCACTTCTTCCTTGGTCGTCTTTTTCTCCACCCAGACCACCAGGTCAACCACGGAAACGTTCGGAGTGGGCACGCGCATGGAGAATCCGTCGAGCTTGCCGCCGAGTTCCGGAATCACCAGCTTCAGCGCCTTGGCCGCCCCGGTCGTGGTCGGAATCATATTAATCGCAGCCGCGCGCGCGCGCCGCAAATCCTTGTGGGGGAAATCCAGAATGACTTGATCGTTCGTATAGGAGTGAATGGTGGTCATGGTGCCGCTGACGATCTTGAATTCGTCGTTAATGACCTTCGCCACCGGCGCCAGGCAATTCGTGGTGCACGATGCATTCGAAATAATGTGGTGCTTGGCGGCGTCATACTTCTCGTGGTTCACGCCCAGGACGACAGTGATGTCTTCATTCTTCGCCGGAGCCGAGATGATGACTTTCTTCACCGTCCCACGCATATGCTTCTTGGCGTCGTTGGCATCAGTAAAGTGACCGGTCGATTCGACCACTACTTGAACGCCCACGGACTCCCAGGGCAGGGCCCCAGGATCCCGCTCTTTGAAGACTTTGATGGTCTTGCCGTCGACCGTAATGCCGTCGGGTCCAGCGGAGACCTGGTTGGGAAGGTTGCCCAGAACCGAGTCATACTTGAGCAGATGAGCCAGAGTTTTCGGATCCGTCAGATCGTTGACCGCGACGATGTCCACATTGGGGTCTTTGAGCGAAGCGCGAAACACGTTGCGGCCGATGCGTCCGAAGCCGTTGATGCCGACTTTAATTGCCATAATTCCTCCTTAGAGTTTATGAAGGCGAGATCAGATTTGGTTGACAGTGGATGCGTAAACACATGATGTTAGCAGGGAAGGGGAAGCGGCGTAAATGACGGTGGTTACTCTCGGACTCCCCTCGGAGGGCCTGCTCGCCCCCAATTGCATCTTACTGGTAGAGTGGGGGAGAGAAGTTTCGTTGCTTGCGACGCGGTCGGGCCGCCAATACCGCCTCGGCGGCATCTCAATCAGCTGGACCGTAATCAACAGAACCGTAATCAACTGGATCGGGAGCCATCATCAATTTGAAAGTAAAACTGAGCCCTTCCGTCTGTGTAGCCCTATTGATCGTCATGATCGTATCCTCTGCGGTTTTTTCCGCAGGTCAAAGTGCTGCGCAGACGCAAACATCGGAGCCTGCCCAATCCTCTCAACCGCCCGCGGTGAGCTCTCCCGCGCAGGACAAACCCGCAGACCAACCGCCTGCTCAGACTTCTCAGCGTCAAAACAGCCCGGCCCAGGGAGATGCAAAGAAGAACGAAGACACGAAGAAGGAAGATGCGAAGAAGAATGACCGGATGTTTTACGTGATGCCGAACTACTTGACCGTGGATGGTGAATCAGAAGTGAAGCCAGTCTCCTGGAAAGAGAAGTTCGCTATGGCGGCCAAGGGCTCCTTCGACCCCTATGAATTCACGATCGTAGGTATCGTGGCAGGCATTCGGCAAGCGGATGATTCCTCTCCGGCGTTCGGACAGGGAATGAAGGGATACGCGAAGCGGTATGGAGCCGCTTTCGCTGATCAGGTGGATGGCAATATCATGGTGGGCGGCGTTTACCCCACGATCCTGAAAATCGATCCTCGCTATTTTCGAATGGGACGGGGTTCGTTCGCGCACCGCTTTGTTTATGCCATCGACCGTGTTTTCATTGCTCGCAGAGATTCCGGGACGCACATGTTCAACATTCCCGAGTTTGCCGGCAATGCCACCGCGATTGCCATTTCCACCGCCTACTACCCCGCAGCCGACCGCAGTTTTTCGTCGAGCTTCTCCGACTGGGGAACGCAAATGGGCCTCGACGCCCTCGGGAATGAGCTAAAAGAGTTTTGGCCCGATGTTCACCACTATTTGCAGAGGAGACAAGAACTCCACCTGCAGAAGCAGCAGCAGAAACAGCAGTTGCAAGCACCCCGCTAACCGTCCCAATCCGGACTCTACTGAGCCGTTTTCTGTCATCTGCGTGCATCCAAACGCCGATTCAAACAATCCAATCGTGATTGCTGGCAGAATTGTTTGAAAAACACCGCAGATAGGCCGGGGCGGGAAAATACGCATGTGGGGGTAGATTTGAAAGCAATTCGATCGTTTTGCATGGCGGCCGCGCTGGCCGGGATGTTGGCTGCGGCGTCTGTTCAAGCTCAGGAACCAGCAAGCACGCGAAAACAAGTGCCAGAGGGAACGGCATCGCCGGGTTTAGAAGGTGTTTCGGTGGCCAGCGGGGTTTCGCTAGCCGATGTTTCTCAGGACCAGAGCCCACGGCCCACCACGGACGGAAAATCCTCCCCACCCGACGGACCGAAACCCCAGGCCAGCCCCTCGACTCCAACCGGCCCCGATGAAGGCTATGGCAAGCAAAATAAGAGAATTCTGGGCATCGTCCCCAACTACCGCGCGGTCAGCGCCAACGTCCATTTGCCCCCGATGAGTTTCCCGAGCGAACTCTGGCTGGCGACCCAGGATACGTTCGACTACTCCGACTTCATTTTCGTAGGAGCGCTCGCGGGACTTGACATGGCCAGCAAGTCGCAGCCGACCTTTGGGCAAGGCGCTGAGGGTTACGGCAAGTACTACTGGCACGTCTTTGCCGACACCGGCATAGAGAACTTTATGGCGGAGGCAATCGTCCCGGCCGCGACGCGAGAAGACCCGAGATACTACACCATGGGCAAAGGCGGATTCCCGAAACGGGCCGGTTATGCGCTGGGTCGGCTGTTCATCACGCGGACGAACTCGGGCAAGAGCACTTTCAATCTGTCGGAGATCGTAGGGGCCGGCGGGGCCGCCGGCATCGGCAATTTGTACTACCCGGCACAAGCCAATCCGTGGGTGAAAACCTATCAACGTTGGGGAACGCAGGTGGGCCTCGACGGCGTGTTCAACCTGGTAAAAGAGTTCTGGCCCGACATCAATCGGAAGGTATTTCGCGGGAAATACTAATTTCGCCTCAGAGCCCGCGGCAAAATCAAGCAGGAAAACGGGCGGCCCGCTGCCGGGCCGCCCGTCCTCAGTTGCAATCCAGCGCTAGAAGTGAAATCCCAGTTGCGCCGTAATCGCCCGCGGGGTCACATAGTGTGTCCCGCTGAAGGTGGAAAGGAAGTTGTAGAGCGCATACTTGTTCGTCAGATTGATGACGGTCAGTTGGGCGCTCCATTTGCGCTTGTCGCCGTGAAAGAGGTTGTCGTCTCCCAGGGAGACATCGAACAGATTTCGCGGCGCGATGCGCGGCGGGTCGTGGTCGTCATTTTCGGCGTTGACGGCTGGCACCTTGATGAGATTCGTTCCGAACCCTGACGCCAGGCACGCGGAAGGCAGCGCGACGGTCGGCGTCGCGCGTGCGCCATTGCAGGTGAATCCGGCCTGAAACTCCTGATCGGCGCTCAGAGGGTTTCCGAAAACATCCTGCATCAGGACTGCCGGTTGCCCGCCGATAGTGGTGGATTGCGGGCAATCGTTGCTTGCACCGATCCCGTAACATGGCGCATTGCCCGCGACCAGGCCGCTGTCGTATCGCCAGTTGAAGCCGGCCCACGGGCCGCGCTTCCAGGGTTGGTACTGGAAGTGGGTGGTCTGGTTGAACTTCTCGTCGTGGTCGATGCGGAAGGGAAGCCCGGCAGCGGTCGCAACGGTCGCACCGGCTCCGCCAATCTGCGGCTGGAAGAATCGCGCCGCCACGCTTGAGAACACCATCAACGCCGAGAAGCCATGAATTTCGGGCACGTTCACCCGCCCCGCATATCCAGGAATCTTCGAATTGTGCCATTCAATGGGGAACGTGATCGGCGTGTTGCCGAGTACGCTGAAGTCGTAGCCATTGTGCGTGTACTTGGTAATGTACTCGCCGGAAAAGACCAGATATCGTCCGAAGGCTTGCTCGATGCCAGCGTGGAATTCGTTGCGAAAGCCGGGATTTAGCGCTCCGCTGGCTCCGGGCGAACAGAGCAACAGCGGAGACAAGACGGCGTTCTCGCAGCCGATGCTGGAAAGAATCAGGTTTTCGTTGAAGGGAGATTCCAGGGTGCGCGCGTACGAAACGCGAAGCACCGTGCTGGTCTTCTTGATGTCGTAAGCCACACCAACCCGGGGCTCGGCCTGGCGCGCGACCGAAAGGCCATTATATAAATCGCCACGCAAGCCAAGATTCAACGACCACTTTCCTTTGGTGATGTTGTCGCGCACGTACAGGGCGAGTTCCTTTACGTCAGTGTGGCCGTTGAAATCGTAGAGGATTCCGGCGCGGGTCAAGTCGTAGGGCAGCAGAGTCGGATTGAAATTCGGATAAAGAGGTGAGTTGGGCGCGTTTGGATTGGCGGCAGTATTTGCCTGCAATGGGCCGCCGCATTGCGAGGGGTTGGTGATTCCGGGCGCAGGCGCGGCGACATATTGTTGCTGGTCGTTCGAAAAAGTTATGCAGGGCGCGTTGTAAGTAGGATCAACAATACCCAGCGTGTCGTTTTCATTGAGAAAAGTTTGTTCGTAAGTGGCTCCGGCCTTAATGTTGTTGACTCCCTTGACATAGGAGATATCAGATCGAATCCCAGCGTTGGTGAGCGTCCGGTTCTGGCCCACCGACTGTCGCTGCAACCCCGGTGGCCCAAGGTCGGCGAAAGGATCGCGGCTGGGGTAGTAGTTGTAGTCGTCGCGCCGCACAAATGCGCCTAAGGTGAATACTGCGTTCGCGCTCAGCAGGCGCGTCCACGAAGGGGCGATGTTGAAAGTGCCAATCTTGGAGCGCTGGTCGGTCGCTCCGACGACAAGACCATTGGGGGCGACGCCTCCATAGTTGTTTACGTCTTGCGCATCCACACCGCCCAACCCGCTCCATGCTGTCGCGTTTTGGGCATCGAAGGAATTCGGCGTCTGGAACCAGCTCCGGCTGTAGCCGAAGTTCAGGTGGATGGAGTCGGCGGTTGAGAGTTGATAGTCCACGCGGTCGAACAGGTTCTGTTCATTTCCCTTGTCGTGCAGCACGGTGAATTCCGGCGGATCGAGGAAGCGCCCGGTATTCAAGCCGCTTGCGGAGATGAAGTTTCCCCAATTCTTGCCGCCGTACGCCAGTTCAGCCGCCAGGGTGGACGAGCCAAACGTCCCGTAGGACGTGGTCACGCTGCCATGAGGTGTGGTTACGCCCTGGCCCGAGCGCGTAGTCGCTACGATGACGACGCTGGTCTTTCCGCCATATTCGGCGCCCGGCGCGCCCGAGATTACCTCCAGCGACTGGATCGAATCGAGTGGAACCTGGTTCGAAAAAACCTTGCTCTGCTGGTCAGTGATGGGCTGGCCATCCACGGAAAACGAATTTTCTGCATGATCGCCGAGCCCGTGAAAGAGTCCGTTGGAATCGGCGGCAATGCCCGGCGTTGAAAGCGTCACCAGCGAACTCAGCGACGACGACGCGCTTTCCAAAGGAACTTTGTCGAACAGGTTCCTGTCTACGTCAGTGTGAAAAGTGGAGTCATTTTCAACCAGGTCACCGCCTTCGGCTTCGACCGTAACCTGCGTAGTAGAAGTCGCCACTTGCAGCGTGATGGCAACCGTGAGTGGCACAGCCGAACGCGGCTCTACGTCCTGTACGATCGCCGCAAAACCGTCCGCCGTGACCACCAGGTGGTAAGGATTAAAGGGAACATTGGTGAAGGCAAACTTCCCGGAAGCGTCGGTCGTGGTCGAGCGCTCAAAGCCGCTGACGGGGTTGCGGATTTCTACCGTAGCTTTGGGCACAACTGCGCCCGTAGGATCAACCACACTGCCATTGATGGAGCCGGAATTACCGACGGATTGCGCGCCGGCGATCGTAACAGCAAGAGAGAGCGCTGCCAATACGGCGAAGCGCCTGGTATAAAAAGTAGACATTAGCCCTCCTGTATGAAGACGAAAAGAAAATAAATATGAAATTGGCCTGACCGGACGCTAAACGTCCGGCCGGATCACTGGGTCTTGTGGGAGTCCTTAGGCCGTCGGAGGGCCGCGAATGCCGGCATCAGAGAAATCGACGCGGGCTTTCGCGATAACGTCTTCTTCCTGGGTGCGGCCGACGGCGGCAAAAACCGGAGTCGCGTGGCCGGAACTTACGGTGGGGCTGGCGCTGTGCGCCACAATGCAAATCGAGCACGAAGCCGATTCCGTCTGGTTGGGGTGATTGTGGGTAGACTCCGCCGTCGCCGCCCAGAACATCAGGGACACGCAGAGCCATGCCGACCATCTCACCCACAAACGCATGCACTACCCCAGGAAACGCTTTCCTGCTTTGGAATCGACTCTTCTGAGCTTATAACGGTTATCCCCCGCAAGGCAATGACCGGCAAGTTACTATAGAGGCGGGCTCCCGATTTGGCCCCGGGCCAGTCGTCCGCCGAAACGTACTCATTTTCACAACGCGAGGGAAGCATGTCTGAACCGACTTACGAAGAACTCAAAGCCAAACTGTCTCAGCTCGAAAAAGAAGTCGAAACCAAAAAACGCAGCGGCGACCTGATTTTTAAAGTCGGAGAAAAGGGCGGCGTCAGCGTCTATGGCCTGGGCCGCTTCCCGGTTACGCTCTATTATGAACAATGGAACCGCCTGCTCGGCGCCGCAGAAGAAATCAAGACCTTCATGGAAGACAACAAGTCGAGGCTGAAGCTCAAAGAGCAGGCGTAGTGCGGCCGGCGGATTTCATCGGATGAAGCGCGCGACACCAAGAGCGAATCATGACTGACAGCGACCTAGAAGGAGACGACCAGCCGGACTGGAAGAACCACGGCCTGCGCATCATTCGCAGCGGCGAACTGGACGCCAACACCCCGCAAACACCGGGCATGACTCGCGCCGAAGCCATCTCTCGCGCCCGGGTCGGCGCGCAGAAGTTGTGGGCAGGAACCGTGGTGGTGCAGCCCAACGCGAAGACCGGTCCGCATCATCACGGCGAACTGGAAACCGTCATTTACGTCGTGCGCGGCCGCGCGCGCTTTCGCTGGGGGAATCACCTGGAGTTCGTCGATGAAGCGGGTCCCGGAGACTTTGTCTACGTTCCGCCCTATGTTCCTCATCAGGAATTGAACGCGCACAAGGACGAGCCAGTGGAGGCCGTAATCGTGCGCAGTGGTCAGGAGCCGGTCGTG
>Ga0181537_10004806_pt1 | contig 11116 bp, 12 predicted proteins | sample PEATcosm2014_Bin_39_FD_119765 | JGI IMG/M metagenome (GOLD analysis project Ga0181537, IMG submission 119765) | Peatland microbial communities from MTU Mesocosm Facility, Houghton, MI, USA - PEATcosm2014_Bin23_10_metaG | ecosystem: Environmental > Terrestrial > Soil > Wetlands > Peat | place... | reverse complement strand
TTTCGTAACATTTCCACCTCCAAGTCACGGCGCTCGCACCGCCGTTTCCGAGGTCCAAACCAAATATTTCCGTCTCGACACCCATTGCCCACCCTACCTCTTGTACTCTCCCAACCCCGAGACCCTATAGCTTGCGTATAGGTATTTCTCTTGACAACAGATCCAAGTCTTTGGTAACCTTCGCTTGTAGATAACCACGCCCCGATCTCAGTCGGGGCGTTTTTTTTGTCCCTAGCGACGAAGCCGTACCCATCCGCCCGCGCCACACATCCATACACACCATGGAATTCCGACAACTAGGCTACTCAGGCTTGAAAGTTCCCGTCCTCAGCTTCGGCGCGGGCACCTTCGGCGGCAGCACCGAACTCTTCAAAGCGTGGGGCAGCAGCGACGTGCAGGAAGCCACGCGCCTCGTTAGCATCTGCCTCGAAGCCGGCGTAAACCTCTTCGACACCGCCGACGTCTACTCCGACGGCATGTCGGAGGAAATCCTCGGCCAAGCCATCAAAGGCCGCCGCAACGAGCTGCTCATCTCCAGCAAAGCCACCTTCCGCATGAGCAAGAATCAGGGCCCCAACGACCTCGGCTCCTCGCGCCACCACCTGCTGGCCTCCTGCGAAGCCAGCCTGCGCCGCCTCAAGGTCGACACCATCGACATCTACCACATGCACGGCTTCGACGCCCTCACGCCCGTCGAGGAAACCCTCAAGACCCTCGACACCCTGGTGCAAAGCGGCAAAGTCCGCTACATCGCCTGCTCTAATTTCTCCGGCTGGCACCTGATGAAGTCTCTCAGCGTCTCCGAGCGTTACGGCTGGTCGCGCTACGTCGGCCATCAGGTCTACTACTCGCTCATCGGTCGCGAGTACGAATGGGAGCTGATGCCGCTGGCCCTCGAGCACAAAGTCGGCGCCCTCGTCTGGAGCCCCTTAGGCTGGGGACGCCTCACCGGCAAGATCCGCCGCAACCAACCCATCCCCGCGGAAAGCCGCCTCCACAAAACCGCCCAGTACGGCCCCCAAGTAAGCGACGATTATCTCTATAAGGTTGTCGACGCCCTCGACGAAGTGGCGAAAGAAACCGGCAAGTCCGTCCCGCAGATCGCCCTGAACTGGCTGCTCCAGCGCCCCACCGTAGCCAACGTGATCATGGGCGCCCGGAACGAAGAGCAACTCCGCCAAAACCTAGGCTCCGTAGGCTGGAACCTCACGCCCGCGCAAGTCGCCAAACTCGACGCCGCCAGCGACGTAACACCCATCTACCCCTACTGGCACCAGCGCCAATTCACCGAACGCAATCCAGCCCCAGTCCCAATCGCCCCTGTCGACAGCGGCCGATAAACCCGCTCGAAGGAGTGCAAGCCCTAAACGCCGCAGCGGCTCGGCGGATTCGTTGACGTGACTGACACGGGCCACTAAGATTGGCGCAATGCTCGAAGCTTCCCTTCCTGGACGCACCATTTCGCACTACCTAATCCTTGATAAAATTGGCGGCGGCGGAATGGGCGTGGTCTACAAGGCCCAGGACACGCGCCTCGAGCGCTTTGTAGCGCTGAAGTTTCTACCCGCCGACGTTGCGCAAGACGAGCAGGCGCTGAGCCGTTTCCGACGCGAAGCGAAAGCCGCGTCAGCGCTGAATCACCCGAATATCTGCACGATTTACGATGTGGGCGAAGAGCAAGGCCAAGCCTTCATCGTCATGGAGTACCTCGAAGGCGCCACGCTGAAACACCACATCGCCTGCGGAGCGCTGGACCTCGAGAAGTTGCTGCCGCTGGCGCTCGAGATCGCCGACGCGCTGCAGGCTTCGCACGCCAAAGGCATCGTCCACCGGGACATCAAGCCGGCAAATATTTTTGTCACCCAGCAAGGGCACGCCAAGATCCTGGATTTCGGCCTGGCCAAAGTCGACTATTTTGCCGATGCCGCCTCCGGAATGGCGACGGCCACCGACGAGGCGTTGCTGACCAGTCCGGGTTCGGCCATCGGCACGGTTGCGTACATGTCTCCCGAACAGGTGCGCGGCGAAAAACTGGATGAGCGCACCGACCTGTTTTCGTTTGGTGTCGTGCTGTACGAGATGGCGACGGGCGCGCTGCCCTTTCGCGGGGACACGACCGGGTTGGTGTTCGAGGCGATTTTGAACCGCGAGCCGCCGCCGGCAATCGCGGTGAATCCGCGTGTGCCGGGAAAGCTGAACGAGATTATTGATCGCTCCCTCGAGAAGGAGCGGGGGCTGCGCTATCAGCACGCGTCGGACTTGCAGGTGGAGTTGCGGCGGCTCAAGCGAGATTCGGACTCGGGACGCGGGCGCGCGGCGGCGAGCGGACCGCATATTGCGAACGGTGAAGCGCAAAACGCCGCAAGACGCGAATCGCGAGCGGTCACCGCGAGGCGTTGGTTCTTGGCAGTAGTCGGTGTGCTGCTGCTGGCCGCCGTAATCATCGGGATCTGGCTCTTGCGCCGAGAGGCCGCTGGTCCGGCAGTCGGCGCGAGCAACGCCTGGCAGCAGATAACCTTCTTCACGGACTCCGCGGTGTACCCGGCGCTTTCGACGGATGGCCGCATGATGACGTTCATTCGCGGCCCGGATTCGTTCTTCGGATCGGGACAGGTCTATGTGAAATTCCTGCCGGATGGCCAGCCGGTGCAGCTGACCAACGATGCGTCGCTCAAGCTCGCGCCCACATTTTCGCCGGACAGCTCGCGGATCGCCTATGGCACGGTTGGGCCGTGGGACACGATGGAAGTGCCGGTGCTCGGCGGGGAGCCGCGGATTCTGTTGCCCAACGCCTCCTCCTTGACATGGATCGAGCAAGGCAAGCGGCTGCTTTTTTCGGAAATCACGCAAGGGCTGCACATGCAAGTGGTGACCACGGACGAGGGCCGCGGCAACGCGCGCATGGTCTATTCGCCGCCCGGAGAACGCAGTATGGCCCATCATTCCTATCTTTCGCCGGACGGGAAATGGGTCTTGGTCGTGGAGATGGACAACTTCGGCAACATCGGGCCGTGCCGTGTGGCGCCCTTTGCCGGAACCGGGGAGTCGCGGATGGTGGGACCGCCCGGAAAAACTTGCCTGACGGGGGCGTGGACGCCGGACGGCAAATGGGTCTATCTGACGGTCGCGACCGACGGTTTCCACCTCTGGCGGCAACGCTTCCCGAATGGAAAGCCGCAGCAGGTGACCTTCGGACCCACGACGCAGGAAGGCATAGCCATGGCTGCGGACGGCAAGTCGCTGATCACTTCGGTAGGCACGAGCGACAGCACGGTGTGGATCCACGACGCTGGAAGCGACCGGCAAATTTCCTCGGAAGGATATGCCACCACGCCGCAATTTAGCAGCGATGGAAGCAAACTTTATTTTCTGCTCGGGCGCGCAAGCAGAGAGGGCAATGAGCTCTGGGTGAAGGATTTGCGGGACGGAACCACGGAGAGCGTGCTGCCGGGTTATTTTGTCGGTCAGTATGCGGTATCGCGAGACGGCAAGAAAGTGGCCTTTTCGATGAAGGACGAGCAGGGAAGATCCGGCCTGTGGGTGGCGGCTACGAACCGTCACACGGCGCCAGTGAAGATTTCGCCGCAGGGCAGCATCGACGACTGGCCGTTCTTCACGCCGCAAGGGGATGTAGTGTTCCTGAGTACGGAGGGCCGTGAAAACTTTGTGTATTGGATGAAGGCGGACGGCAGCGGGCGGCGGAAAATCGCGCCGGAGGCCGTGCTGGATATACAAGGGATGTCCTCTGACGGGCGCTGGGTCGCCGCAGGGGAAAAGGGGCAGGAGGAGGAGCCTTCGACAGCGACGAAAGCGATCGCGGTGGATGGGCAATCGGAGATAACGATTTGCACCGGCTTTTGCACGCTAACCTGGGACGCGGCGGGAAAGAGCTTGTATGTGTTTGCGGCGCAGTTTGGCCACAAGAACTACGTACTACCGGTGGAGCGCGAAACTGGATTGCCGAAGGTGCCGGCGGGCGGCATTCAGCGCACGGAGGATTTCGCGGCGATTAAACGCTTGGCGACCACGCCAGACAAGGTGGATTCGGCGTTGAGGCCGGGGACGTACGCATTTACGCGGCAAAATACCCGAAGGAATTTGTACCGCGTGCCCCTGGGTTAGGCGCCGAGACCCAAAAAGGTGGAGAAGAAGTGGAATAGACGAAGGAGTCGACGAGAGAAGTCGTGCCCTAAAAGAAAACGCCCGCTGCCGAAAACCCGCAGCGAGCGTTTGAAGATACTGGGAAATCGGAAGCCGCAAGTGAGAAAACGCGCGCGTCTCAGACGCGCTGTACTAAGGCAAACTAAGAAGCGGCTTCGACCGGTTCTTCCTTCTTGGGCTTTTCTTTCTTTTCTTTGGCTTTGAATTCGTAGCCAACCAGCTCGAGGATAGCCACCTTGGCGTTGTCCCCCACGCGGTTGCCGGCGTGAATGATGCGCGTATAGCCCCCGGCGCGATCGGCATACTTCGGCGCGATTTCGCTGAAAAGTTTGGCGGTCATCTGCGGAGTCATCAGGTACGACGCGGCCTGGCGGCGCGATTGCAGCGTGTCGCGCTTGCCCCAGGTGATGATCTTCTCCGCCACCGGGCGGGCGGCCTTCGCGCGCGTCAGCGTGGTGGTGATGCGCCCGTGCTCGAAAAGATTGGTGACCAGGCCACGCAGCACGGCCCGGCGATGCCACGGGTTTTTGCCTAGTTTCGATCCTGATTTCAAATGTCGCATGTTCTTCTTTTCCGTTTCTTGAATTTCTACTCAAAACAGCACAAACGGCTCCGAAGAAAATTCCCGGAGCCGATTGGCGTACTCTTACAGGCCGGCGTTCTCTTCCGCCGGCGGAGGTGCGGTCTGGCTCGGCAGCGGCGGCCAGATGATGCGGCCGTGTTCGTCGAACTTCATGCCCAGCGCGAGGCCCATCTTCACCAGTATATCCTTGATCTCGTTGAGCGATTTCCTGCCGAAGTTCTTGGTCTTCAGCATTTCGTTCTCGCTCTTCTGCACGAGTTCGCGAATGGTCTGGATGTTGGCGTTCTTCAAGCAGTTGTAGGAGCGCACGGAAAGCTCCAGCTCTTCGACGGACCGGTCGAGATATTCGAGGCGTGGATCGTGTACCGTATCCTGCAGAACTTCCACGTTGTCCACCGGCTCTTCAAAGTTGATGAAGATGCTCATGTGGTCCTTGACCAGCTTGGCGGCCAGCCCGATGGAGTCTTGCGGGGTGATGGCGCCATTGGTCCACACTTCGATCATCAGCTTTTCGTAGTCCGTCATCTGCCCGAGGCGCGCGGCTTCGACGGAGTAATTCACCTTGCGGACTGGAGAATGGACGCTGTCCACCGGAATGTAGCCGATGGGCAGATCTTCGTCATAGTTGCGGTCCGCGGCCACGTAACCGCGGCCATTCTTGACGCGCATTTCGATCTGCAGCTTGCCGCCTTCGCTGACCGTGGCGATGTAGACGCTCTTGTCCAGGATGGCGAAGTCCTGATCTTCGTCGATTTGCGCGGAGGTGACCGGACCCGGCTGCTCGACGTTGATGTAGATGGTCTTCGGCAGGTCCGTGTTCAGCTTGATGGGCACCTGCTTCAGGTTGAGGATGATGTCCGTGGCGTCTTCGACCACGCCAGGAATCGACGAGAATTCGTGCAGCACGCCCTCGATTTTGACGGCGGTGATGGCCGCGCCCTCGATGGAGCTGAGCAGCGCGCGACGCAGCGCGTTGCCGACGGTGGTGCCCCAGCCGCGCTCAAAAGGCTGCGCGGAGAAGCGGCCGTATTTTTCCGTCAGCGATTCGAGTTCCGAGGCTAGACGCTTTGGTTTTTGGAAACCCTTCCACATATTGTGTTCCTTCCTTCTGGCGCGCCTTGCGAAGGCGGCGCCGGTGTTGCCATTTCCTTGAGAAAGGCGACCGCCTCGGAAGGCGGCCGCTAAAAAATCAAACCCTTACTTCGAGTAGAGTTCGACGATCAACTGCTCGTTGATCGGCGGCGTCTGGACGTCTTCGCGCTTCGGCAGGGCTACTACCTTGGCCTTGAACTGTTCGCGGTCCTGTTCGAGCCAGGGCACGGAGCTCTGGCTTTGCGCGACGTTGCGGGCTTCCAGGACCATGGCGTTCTGGTGCATCTTGTCCTTGATGGCCACTTCCTCGCCGACGTTGATCAGGTACGACGGAATGTTGACCTTCTTCCCGTTGATGCGCACATGGCCGTGCAGCACGAGCTGACGGGCTTGCGCGCGAGACGACGCCAAGCCGGCGCGCCAAACCACGTTATCGAGGCGGCGCTCCAACATGATGATCAGGTTTTCGCCCGACGGACCCTTGATGCGGACGGCCTTTTCAAAGTAGTTGCGGAACTGGCGCTCGAGCAAGCCGTAGGTACGCTTGACCTTTTGCTTTTCGCGCAACTGTAGCCCGTAGCCGGCCACCTTGGGGCGGCGCGACTGGCCGTGTTGGCCTGGAACGAAGTTGCGCTTTTCAATGGCGCACTTCTCGGTGAAGCACCGCAAACCTTTTAGGAACAGCTTCTGCCCTTCCCGGCGGCACAGGCGGCAAACTGCATCACGATGTCTTGCCAACTTCGATTCTCCCTTCACAACCCTTAAAGCTCGTTCACTGCGAAATCGTTCGACTCGTTTACTGCAAACTCGTTTACTGCGAACTTACATTCCAATCCCGTTGAGACAAAAGCTCGCAGGCTGAAGCCTGTGCTACTTAGACGCGGCGGCGCTTGGGCGGACGGCAGCCGTTGTGCGGCATCGGCGTAACGTCGCGAATGACCACGATGTGCAGGCCGGCAGCGGCCAGAGCGCGGACCGCGGATTCGCGGCCGCTGCCTGGCCCCTTGACCTTGACCTCGACGCTCTTCATGCCGTAGCCATCGCGCGCGGCGCCGGCGGCAGCGAGCGAAGCCTGTTGCGCGGCGTAAGGCGTGCCTTTGCGCGAGCCCTTGAAGCCGATCGCGCCCGCCGAAGACCAGGCCACCACGCGGCCATCGGTATCCGCGATGGTGATCTGCGTGTTGTTGAAGGTGGCGGCGATATGCACGATGCCGTGCGGCACGATGCGGCGCTCGCGCTTCTTCTTGAATTCCTTTTTGCGTTTCGCCGGTGCCGCGGCGCCCGCGGCCCCGGCCTTGGCTTGCTTGTCCGGTCGCGTTGCTTGATCTGGCGCTGCGTTTTGCTCTTTTGCCACGTTGCTGCTCCGTTTCTTGAAACTTGCTCAACTTGTGCCGAGCCTTGTGCTAAATCCTTGCTGAACTGGGGCGCAGCATGCTGCGCCCCTACAAAGGCTACTTAGCCCTTCTTGCCGGTGACCTTCTTCTTGGCCGCGACTGCGCCGCGGCGCGGACCTTTGCGGGTGCGCGCGTTGGTGTGCGTCCGCTGGCCGCGTACCGGAAGGTTGCGGCGGTGACGAATGCCGCGATACGCCTGGACTTCAATCAGCCGGCGAATGTTCATCTGGATCTCTTTGCGGAGATCGCCTTCGACGCGGCCTTCCTTTTCAATCTCCTGGCGCAGACGGTTGGTCTCGTCTTCCGTCAGGTCGCGGATTTTCTTTTCCACGTCCACGTTGGCTTTTTCCGCCAGCTTCCTCGCGCGCGCGCGGCCGATGCCGTAGATGGCGGTCAGGCCCACCCAGAGGCGCTTTTGCGGCGGAAGATCGATACCTGCGATGCGTGCCATATGCTTTCTCCTCTAACCCTTTATCCCTGGCGCTGCTTGTGTTTCGGGTTGCTGCAGATCACCCGCACTACGCCCCGGCGGTGGATCACCTTGCATTTGTCGCAAATTTTCTTGACGCTTGCCCGTACTTTCATGCTGCTCCTTCCGAATCTTTGCCGAAACTCTATTGGATGCCCTGAGCCTCTTCGCGATTCAGGCCCCTCACCACCGTTTACCAAAGGTGCCCGCCTCCCCGGTTTCACCGTCGGAAGGCAGACGGCGGCCGCTACAACTACTTGTAGCGGTACACGATGCGGCCGCGTGTCAGGTCATACGGCGAAAGCTCGACGGCTACCTTGTCGCCGGAGAGGATGCGGATGAAATTCTTGCGCATCTTGCCGGAGACGTGAGCCAGGACCTGGTGCTTGTTTTCCAGCTCTACGCGAAACATGGCGTTCGGCAAAGGTTCGAGCACCGTGGCCATGACTTCGATGGCATCTTCCTTGGTGTTACCGGAGTCGCCTTCCTTCTTTTCCTTTTTTTCGTACCGCTTCGCCATAAGCTCCTAGTTTACCATCTTGCCTGTACTGGCCGGGACTAAAGCCGACCGCTACAAAACTTCTACCAGGACGGGCCGGTCATCTCTTTGGGCCGCGTCAGGATCCAGGGGCCGTTGGCGGTAACCGCCACGGTGTGCTCGAAATGCGCGGATGGCTGCCCATCGGCGGTTTCGGCTACCCATTCATCCCGCATGCGCACTTGCGGCGAGCCGGCGTTGACCATGGGCTCGACCGCTATGACCATGCCTTCCTGCAAACGGGCGCCGCGTCCTGCGTCGCCATAGTTCGGGAGGTTCGGCTCGTCGTGCATTTTGGTGCCGATGCCGTGCCCCACGAATTCGCGTACTACCGAGTAACCGTTCTGCTCGGCCCAACTTTGCACCGCGTGGCCCACATCGCCCAGTCGATTCCCAGGACGCATCTTGTCGATGGCCCGGTCGAGCGATTCGCGGGTTACATCCAGCAGCTTTTGCAGCTCCGGGGTGATTTGCCCCACCGGGACCGTGACCGCGGAATCCGCAAAGTAGCCGTCCACTTCCATCCCAAAATCGATGGAAACGATTTCGCCTTCACGCAACTTGCGCTTCGGCGATGGAATACCGTGAACGATCTCGCTGTTCACGCTGGTGCACAACACGCAAGGGTAACCGCGATACCCCTTGAATGCCGCGCGACCCGGTTGCCCGGCCAGCTTGGACTCGGCAAACTTCTCGAGGTCCATGGTGCTGAGGCCCGGACGAACCATGGCGCGCAAGTCCGTCAAAACCTGGTGCACGATGAGACCGGCGCGATGCATTTTCTCCAGTTCTTCGGCACTGCGCAGGTGAATCGCCATCGGTCCTTTTCGTCCTACCCGGCCTTCCGTTCCGCTAACCGGGGTGTTGCCTGGCCGCGACTGCCGGCCAATATCGTTACCTTCAATTTCCGCCAGACTGCGCGTCGCGCCCTTGCACTACTTCCAGCACGCGGCGGGAAACCTCTTCCACGCTTTGCGACGCGTCCACATCGTGCAGGCGGCCGAGCCGCCGGTAATAGGCGACCAGTGGAGCCGTTTGCCTCGCGTAGGCCTCGAGCCGCGGCTTAACAATTTCTTCGCGGTCATCGGGGCGCTGTTCGAGCTCGCCGCCATCCTTGTCGCAGCGCCCCGGAACTTTGGTGGGCCGCTCAAAGATGTTGTAAATCTCGCCGCCCACCTTGCACAAGCGGCGCCCGGTAATGCGTTTCAGTACCAGCGCCGGATCGATGGCAAAGTGCACCACCAGCGGCTGCTCGTACCCGCAGCGTTTCAGCAGTTCGCCGAAATACTGCGCTTGCGCTACGGTGCGCGGAAACCCGTCAAACACGAAGCCCGCGGAGCAGTCGGCGTTCTGAATCCGCTGCTTCACCATCTTCAGCACCAAAGAGTCCGGCACCAGTTCGCCGCGCTCCATGATCGGCTTGGCCTGCAAACCCAGCGGTGTTCCGTGCGCAATGCACTCACGGAGCATGTCGCCGGTGGACAGGTGCGGCACACCGAACATCCTGGCCAACTCCTTGGCCTGCGTGCCCTTGCCCGCGCCCGGGGGGCCGAGAAAAACCACGGCGCGATGCAAACTCCCGAGGTGCTCCGTTGCCTTCTCCATGGTTTTATCCATGGTGCGGGACCCCTAGTGCGATGCTGCCGCGCCGGGATCGCGAAGCCACAAAGCTGCCGCGCATTACCGCCGGCCGCGCAACCGGCCCTTACGGGCAAAACCTTCGTAGTTACGCATGACCAACTGGGCCTCGAGCTGTTGCACGGTGTCCATGGCCACGCCAACGACGATCAGCAGCGACGTGCCGCCGAAATAAAACTGTACGCCAAGACCCTTGAGGAACCAGGTCGGGAAATGCGCGTCAAACCACGTGCCGATGCCGCCGCCGATATGGTCCAGGTGAATACCGGCAATCATCCACTCCGGCAGCAAGCAAACGATGGCCAGATAAATGGCGCCGATAAACGTTAGGCGCTTCAAAATTTTGCTCACGTACTCGGAGGTGGTGCGGCCCGGCCGAATACCCGGGATGAAGCCGCCATTCTTGCGCATGTTGTCCGCAAGCTCCGTGGGATTGAACACGATGCCCACGTAGAAAAAGGCAAAGAGCAAAATCATCGCGACGTACAGCAGCGTATAGAGCGGCTCGCCCCAGCTCAGATTGGTCTTGATGGTGTCCACGAACGCGTATTTATGGTTGAGGATCAGCGCGATGGTAGCGGGAAACGCGAGCAAAGAGCTGGCAAAAATCGGCGGAATGACGCCGCCGGAATTGACGCGCAGCGGCAAGTAAGAAGATTGGCCGCCCATGACACGGCGCCCAACCACGCGCTTGGCGTACTGCACGGGGATGCGGCGCTGGCCGCCTTCGACGAATACGATAAAGGCCACCACGGCGATCATCAGCGCGAGCAGGAAGATCAGGGCGATGGGGGTAAAGGGGCCCCATGCGCGGCTGGCCGCCTTATCCCACAAGTCGGCGACGGCGCGGGGCAGGCCAACAACGATGCCCACGAAAATGATCAGCGACATGCCGTTGCCAATGCCGCGTTCGCTGATCTGTTCGCCCAGCCACATGATGAACGCCGAACCCGTGGTGAGCGTGAGGATGGTCATCAGGATGAAGCCCAGGCCCGGGTGATAGACGAGCGCGTTGCCGTTGCTCGATTGCGTCTGCAGCGTGCCGGCGATGGAAGCTCCCTGAATGATGCTGAGGATGATAGTGAGATAGCGGGTGTACTGCGTGATTTTGCGGCGGCCGAGTTCGCCCTCTTTTTGCAGGCGCTCGAGGTACGGGAACACCACGGTCATCTACTGCAGGATGATCGAGGAGGTGAGGTACGTCATGATGCCGTGCGCGAAAATGGTGAGCCGGCGGAAAT
>Ga0181537_10004804_pt1 | contig 11123 bp, 12 predicted proteins | sample PEATcosm2014_Bin_39_FD_119765 | JGI IMG/M metagenome (GOLD analysis project Ga0181537, IMG submission 119765) | Peatland microbial communities from MTU Mesocosm Facility, Houghton, MI, USA - PEATcosm2014_Bin23_10_metaG | ecosystem: Environmental > Terrestrial > Soil > Wetlands > Peat | place... | reverse complement strand
GCTGCAGATTTCGAGCGGGGTCAGCAAATTCGCGATGCTGACGATCCCGTTTTTCGTTCTCGCCGGCGCGATCATGGCCGAAGGCGGGATGGCGCGCCGCCTTGTCGCGCTCGCCAATGTGATCATCGGGCTGGCCCGGCTGCGCGGCGGGCTGTCACTCGTCAACATCGTCGCGACGACCTTTATGAGCGGGATTTCCGGCTCGTCCGTCGCCGACGCCTCGGCGATCGGCTCGGTGATGATCCCGCAGATGGAGAAATCGGGCTATCCGCGGGTCTTCGCGACCAATGTGACGATCTCGGCCTCGGTGCAGGGCCTGCTCGTACCGCCGAGCCATAACGCCGTGATCTATTCGCTGGCGACCGGCGGCACGATCTCGATCGCAAGCCTGTTCATGGCCGGAGTGATGCCGGGCCTGTTGCTCGGCGCGACGCTGATGCTGCTCTGCGTCGTGCTCGCCTATCGCAACGGCCATCCGACCGGCGAGGCGGTACCGCTGCGCGACGCGCTGAAGATCGCGTTCGAGGCGGTGTGGGGCCTTGTCACGCTGGTTATCATTCTCGGCGGGATTCTCGGCGGCGTGTTTACCGCGATCGAGGCCGGGGCGGTGGCGTGCGTCTATGCGTTTTGCGTGACGATGTTTGTCTACCGCGATTATCGCTGGCGGGATTTGCCGCTGCTCGTCTACCGCACGCTGCGCACGGTCTCGATGGTGATGATGCTGATCGCCTGCGCGGCGAGCGTCGGCTACATGATGGCGCTGATGCAGATGCCGGCGCACATCACGGCGTTCTTCCTGACGCTGTCGAGCAACAAATACGTCATCCTGATCCTGATCAACGTGATGCTGCTAGTGCTCGGCTGCCTCGTCGACATGGCGCCGTCGATCCTGATCACCACCCCGATTCTCCTGCCGGTCGTCATGAAGTTCGGGGTCGACCCGGTGCATTTCGGGATGATCATGCTGCTCAACCTCGGCATCGGCCTCTGCCACCCGCCGGTCGGGGCGACCTTGTTTGTCGGCTGCGCCGTCGGCCGGGTCCGCATGGAAGATGTGATGAAACAGATTTGGCCGTTTTACGGCGTGATGTTCCTGGTATTGATGCTGGTCACTTATATTCCGTCGATCTCGTTATGGTTGCCGCGACTGCTCAAACTCTAGCGTGCGAGTTTACGACTACCTGAAAATCCCTGCCTTGCCTGAGCCGCAATAGTCCCGACCATTGCCCGCGCCCGCCGGTTATGAGAGAAAGGGTGCGGGGGTAGTGGGGATTAGCGAGACGTCACGATGATGTCGTTTCGGCTTAGTCGGCGCGCGGTGTGTGCTTTGCCGCTGGCGGCTGCGTTGGTCCGTCCGGCGACGGCATTTGCGGCCGAGGAAGATTTCGCCGGGTTTATCGCCGCGGTCCGCCGCGATGCGCTGGCCCAGGGCATTCGCGCCAATACCGTCGATAATGCACTCCGCCGCGCCGAATACCTGCCGCATGTCATCGAGCTAGACCACAAGCAACCCGAGCACACAATGACCCTGAGCGGGTTTCTCGAAAAGGTCGTGACCCCGCAAAAGACCGCGGATGGCCGGGCCGAAATGTCCGAGAACTGGGCACTGCTGACCCGCGTCTCGCAGCGTTTTAATGTGCAGCCGCGCTTTATCGTCGCGCTGTGGGCGGTCGAGAGCAATTTCGGCAAGGTCATGGGCAATTACTCGGTCGTCTCGTCATTGGCGACGCTCGCCTATGAGGGACGGCGCGCGGCCTATTTCCGGCCCGAACTGATCGCGGCGCTGCGGATCATCGATCAGGGCCATATCCAAGACGACGCGATGGTCGGCTCATGGGCCGGCGCGATGGGCCAGTGCCAGTTCATGCCGTCGACCTTTCTCAATTACGCGGTCGATTTCGACGGCGACGGCAAACGCGATATCTGGAACGACCGCGCCGACGTACTCGGCTCGATCGCTAATTATATCGCGCAGCTCGGCTGGCGCGGCAATGAGAGCTGGGGTCGCTCGGTCGTGGTGCCGGCCGATTTCGACACGCGCCTCTCCGGGCTCGACATAAGGCGGCCGACCGCGGATTGGAGCCGCATGGGGGTGCGGCCCGCCGATGCCTCGCCATTGCCGGGGGTGGAGGCATCGCTCGTCATCCCCGATGGCGGCGGTGGCCCCGCGCTGCTGGTCTACGACAATTTTCGTACGATCATGAAGTGGAACAAATCGACGTATTTCGCCGCGGCTGTCGGCATGCTCGCTGACAGCTTCGGTGCTGGATAGCCGACCTAGATTGTGCTGGGGGGCACATGGGGGCAGGGGTACGGCGGCACGCGCTGCTCGCCGCGGTGGGGCTTGTCCTCAGCGCGTGCGGTGGGCCGAGTTTCATCACGGGGCATGGCCAGACGCCGCATCCGACCTACAAGGTCGGCGCGCCCTATACCGTCAAAGGCGTCACCTACTACCCGCATATCGACTACGACTACGATCAGACCGGCATGGCCTCGTGGTATGGCGAGGCCTTCCAGGGCCAATACACCGCGAACGGGGAGGTCTACGACCTCAATGAGCTCACCGCGGCGCATACCACGCTGCCGCTGCCGAGCATCGTCGAGGTCGTCAATCTCGAGAACAACCGTGCGCTGCGCATCCGCGTGAACGATCGCGGGCCGTTCGCCAAAGGTCGGATTATCGATCTGTCGCGCCGCGCCGCGCAGCTTCTCGGCTTTGAGCGCGCCGGCTCTGCGCGGGTCAGGGTCAGAATCCTCAAGGATGAAAGCATACGTGCCGCGGCTTTGGCCCGGCGCGGCCTTATCGGTGACGGCGAGGAACCGGTCGCCGCGGTAGCGGCCGCACCCGAAATCGCTCCGGAACAGGTGGCGGCAACGCTGCCGCATCGTTTTTTTGTCGAGGCGCCGGAGTATCATGTCGCGGCCGGTCCGGTGGCAACCCAGGACGAGGCTGATCGCCTCAGGGATCAGATGATCGGCAGCGGCTACCGCGACGCGCGGATCGTAATCGATTAAACTGGTCGCGCCTGCCGTTTGACAGGTGCAGAGGCATCGATGAAACCTTATTGGCGTCACTCGATCACGGTCGCTGTCGCGGCGACCGTGTTGTTGCCGTTGCCCGGGATCGTCGCGGGGTTTGCCGCACAGACCAAGCCAGCCGTGGTCAAGCCCGCCGTAGCGACGGCCAAGCCAAAACCTGCCCCAGCCACGCCGCCCGCCGGCGCCGCCATCGATACCCCGGCGCGCTACGCCTTGATCCTCGAGGCCGATACCGGAACGGTGCTGTTGGACAAGAACGCCGAACAGCGCATGCCGCCGGCGTCGATGAGCAAGATCATGACCGCCTACGTCGTCTTCAGCATGTTGAAGCAGGGGCGGATCACCTTGGGCGACGAGTTGCCGGTCAGCGAACGGGCCTGGAAGCTCGGCGGCTCGAAAATGTTTGTCGGCATCGGCAACCGCATCAAGATCGATGATCTGCTCAAGGGGATGCTGGTCCAGTCGGGCAACGACGCCTGCCTGGTGCTCTCCGAGGGGCTCGCCGGTAGCGAGGCCGCCTTTGTCGATCTGATGAACCAAAAAGCCAAGGAAATCGGCCTGACCAACAGCCATTTCGCCAATACGACCGGGCTGCCCGACCCCAATGAATGGATGACGGCACAAGACCTCGTCACCCTGGCTCAGCGGATCATCAAGGATTTTCCCGAATACTATCACTACTTCTCCGAAAAAGATTTTAATTTCAACAATGTAGACCAGGGCAACCGAAACCCGCTGCTGTACAAGGATATGGGCGCCGATGGGCTCAAGACCGGCCACACCGACGAGTCCGGTTACAGCTTGACGGCCTCGGTCGTGCGCGGCGAGCGCCGGATCATTCTCGTCGTTTCCGGTCTCGCCTCGATGAAGGATCGCGCCTCGGAAAGCGAGCGGCTCATCGAGTGGGCATTCCGTGAATTCAACGACTACAAGCTGTTCAGCGCAGGTGACAAGGTCGATGATGCCGAGGTTTGGCTCGGGCAGGAGCCCAAAGTCGGGATGACGATCCCCAGCGATCTGATCGTGACCCTGCCGCGCCGTTCGCGACGCGATATGAAGGTCACGGTCAGCTACGACAAACCGGTGCCGGCGCCGATCAAGCAGGGCGACCAGATCGGCAAGCTCATCGTCACGGCACCTGATGCGCCGCCGACCGAGCGACCGCTTTTCGCCGCGGCTGATGTCGCGCCGATCGGTACGATCGGCCGCATGGCCACGCTCGCCGGCTACTTAATCTGGGGTAACCGGCACTGAGTGGGCGCGGAAAATTCGTCACCGTCGAGGGCGGGGAGGGGGCCGGGAAGTCGACCCAGATCGGCCTTCTCGTCACGGCGCTGGAGCGCGCCGGCATCGCGGTGCAGGCGACGCGCGAGCCCGGCGGCTCACCGGGCGCCGAGGCGATCCGCCGCCTGCTGCTCGAAGGCGACAGCGAGCGCTGGGACGCGGCCGGCGAGGCGCTATTGCTCAACGCGGCGCGGCGCGATCATGTGGCGCGGTTGATCCGGCCGGCATTGGAAGCGGGAAAATGGGTCGTCTGCGACCGCTTCACCGATTCGACGATCGCTTATCAGGGTTACGGCCGCGGCTTGCCGCTCGCCGAACTGGCGGCCTTGCAGCTCTTCGCGCTTGGAAATTTCCAGCCCGATCTGACGCTGATCCTCGACCTGCCGGTTACCGAGGGGCTCGCCCGCGCCGCCAGCCGCCCCGGTGCCGCGGACCGGTTCGAGCGGCTCGATCACGCATTTCACCAGCGCTTGCGTGACGGCTTCCTCGCGATCGCCGCCGCCGAGCCGGAGCGCTGCGCGGTCATCGGCGCCTCGGGCGATATCGCCGTTGTACATCGCGCGATGGCGGCCACGGTCGCCGCGCGGCTCGGCGTCGCTCTCGCATGAGCGACGAGCCGCTCGCGCCCGCGCCGCGCGCCAACCCCGGCCTGATTGGCCACGAGGCTGCCGAAGCCGCGCTCCGGCAATCATTCAAGACCGGCCGGCTGCCGCATGCGCTGCTGCTGACGGGTCCGCGCGGCATCGGCAAGGCGACGCTGGCCTACCGGCTCGCGCGGTTTGTCCTGTCGGGAGGCGGCGAGGGCGGTGCGCCCGACATGTTCGGCGCCTCCGCTGCTGCTCCTGGCCTCGCCATCGCGCTGGAAAGCGGCGTGTTCCGGCGCGTCGCCGCAGGAGGCCACGCCGATTTGTTGACCGTCGAGCGCGCCTTCGACCCGCGCCGCAAGCGGTTGCGCAGCGAGATCGTCGTCGACGATATACGTGAGATCGCCACCTTCCTGCACCTCACCGCGGCCGAAGGCGGCTGGCGTGTCGTCATCGTCGACGGTGCCGACGCGATGAACCGCAACGCCGGAAACGCCCTTCTCAAGATCCTCGAAGAGCCGCCGCGCCGCACGCTGCTTCTGCTCGTCGCGCACAGCCCGGGCCGATTGCTGCCGACAATCCGCTCGCGCTGCCGCCAGATGAAATTGGCGCCGCTCCCGCCGACCACTGTTCGCGCGTTGCTTGACCGCTATTCCACGGGTCTCGACGACGATGCGGCCGCCTCGATCGTCGACCTCGCCGAAGGCAGCATTGGCCGCGCCCTCGAACTCGCCGGTTCGGGCGGAATCGCACTGTACCAGACGATCATCGGCATGCTGGCGCGCCGGCCGGGCATCGACCCGCTGACCTTGCACGGCTTTGCCGACAAACTCGCCCGCGCCGACGCCGAGGATGCGTATCGCACCGCCGAGGAATTGCTGCGCCAGCATCTGGCGCAGCGGGCGGTCGCCGCGGCGCGCGCCGGGCAGCGTGCCACGGCCGCGCGCTGGGCAAATCTGCGCGATGATATCGCCGACAGCTTTGCCCGCTGCGACGGCCTCAACCTCGATCGCAAGCAGACCCTGATGAGCGCGTTCTTCGCGATCGATCAGGCCGCGGGCGCGCCGCGCTAAAATCGCCGCATTCGCGTTCTATTGTTCAGACTTGGTCGCCGGAGCGGGCGGTGCGGTTTTTGCTGTGAGTTCGCGGTAGAAACAGCGGAAGGCCGCACCGTTCGCGACAGCAACCCCAGACAGAACGCGCCGATGCTCGTCGATAGCCATTGCCACCTCGATTTCCCGGATTTCGCGCCCGAGCGCGAGGCGGTGATCGCGCGCGCCTTCGCCGCCGGGATCGGCACGATGCTGACGATCTGCACTCGGCTCGATCAATTCGATGGCGTGCGCGCGATCGCCGAGACCGGTCCGCGCATCTGGTGCTCGGTCGGGGCGCACCCGCATGAGGCGGCGAACCATGCCGATCTGCTCGCGGAGCGCCTGGTCGCGCTCGCCGCGCATCCGCGCGTGGTCGGCATCGGCGAGACCGGGCTCGACTACCACTACGATCTGGGCCCGCGCAACATGCAGGACCGTGTCTTTCGCGCCCATGTCGCCGCCTCGAAAGCATCCGGCCTGCCGCTGATCATCCACGCCCGCGAGGCCGACGACGACATCGCCGCGATCCTCGCCGCCGAGCGGCCGCCGCCCGGTGTGCTGCATTGCTTTACCGCCGGTCGGGCCTTGGCCGAAGCGGCGCTCGCTCTCGGCTTTTATATATCGATTTCCGGCATCGTGACGTTTCGCAACGCCGAGGATCTGCGCGCGATCGTCCGCGATCTGCCGCTCGACCGGCTACTCGTCGAGACCGACGCGCCGTATCTGGCGCCGGTGCCGTATCGCGGCAAGCGCAACGAGCCCGCTTTTGTCGCCGCGACCGCCTCGTTCGTCGCCGAACTGAAAGGCATCGAAGCCGAGGCGCTCGCCGCCGCGACGACCGCGAATTTCTTTCGCCTGTTCGCCAAGGCGAGCCGGCCCGCATCATGAAAGTCACAATGCTCGGCTGCGGGCCATCGACGGGTGTCCCGGCGATCGGCCCCGATTGGGGCGCGTGCGACCCCAACGACCCGCGCAACCGGCGGCGCCGCGCCTCGCTGCTGATCGAAAGCCGTGGCCAGACAGTCCTGATCGATACGTCGCCCGATATGCGCGAGCAATTGCTCGGCGCGGGGGTTTCGCGGCTCGACGCGGTGCTGATGACCCACGCCCATGCCGACCATCTGCACGGCATCGACGATTTGCGCGCGGTTAACCGCGCGATGCGGCGCGTGATCCCGCTTTATGCTGACGCGCCGACGCTTGCCGATATCGAACAACGGTTTGGCTACGCGCTCGGCCCGCCGCCGGCGGATGGCTTCTTCTATAAACCGACCGTATCCCCGCACAGGATCGACGGCCCGTTTACCGTGGCCGGGCTGCCGGTGGTGCCATTCACTCAGCATCACGGGTACAGCAAGACGCTGGGATTTCGCATCGGCGCGCTGGGCTATTCGACCGATGTCGTGGCGCTCGACGATGCGGCCTTCGCCGCGCTCGCTGACGTCGAATTGTGGATCGTCGACTGCCTGCGTTATGAGACGCATCCAACGCACAGCCATTTGGACAAGACACTGGCGTGGATCGCGCGGGTCAAGCCGGGGCGGGCGGTGCTGACCCACATGGATCGCCAGCTCGACTACCGCGAACTCGCCGCGCGTCTGCCGCCCGGGATCGAGCCCGGCATCGACGGGCTGGTCTTTGAACTGCCCGATCCGTGATCCGGCTGGCCGAGCCGCAAGATCGGGCCAAGATCGAAGCCATCGTCCACGACGCCTACGCGGTCTATATCGAGCGCATCGGCAGACCGCCCGGGCCGATGCTCGACGATTACGCCGCCTTGATCGATTCCGGCGCGGTCAGCGTCCTCACGGCACCGGATGGCGCGATCACCGCGCTGATCGTGCTGCTGCCAAAACCCGACCATCTGCTGCTCGACAATATCGCGGTCCACCGCGACCGGCAGGGACAAGGTCTGGGGCGCCGGCTGATCGCCTTTGCCGAAGCCGAAGCGCGGCGTCTCGGCTATCGCGAAATCCGGCTCTATACGCATGAGCTGATGACCGAGAACATCGCGCTTTATGCGCGGCTCGGCTTTGTCGAAACCGGCCGCGGCCACGAGGCCGGTTACGACCGCGTGTTCATGGCCAGACGCCTGGGCTGCCTCGATCAGAATTTTCCATAATATATATTATGCGACTTATGGCAGTCGGATTTCGCGGCTTTGCTCAGCGATACGCTAGACACCATCCCTCGCCGCGCAGCCAGCAATCTTCTTCCGGCACACCGTCACGGCGGTAAAGCCGCGTTACATAATCCCAGCCGCCACGTTCGAGTGCGACAGCCAATGCGCGTTCTGCCACGGGATCGCGCATCCCGTGACACGGATAAATGCCGACCCCGGAAATCCGGCGCGCGTGGAATTCATCGCCGCGGCGCTCAATGCGAAACACCGCGCCGGTGCGCTCGGACGCTCCCCTCCCGGTTCCGCTAAAGCCTGCGGTGGTCGTCAGCGGCAGGATCAACCGACCGCCATCGGCAAGCCCGTCGAGCCAGCGCTCGGCCGGCCGCGTTGCCCCGGCATTGACAAAAATGACGTCAGCCGGCGGAAAATCGACGGCAGCCCCGTCACCCTGGATCGCCTTCACGTTATAGGAATCGGAAAAATTCTGCGCCAGCCGCGCGGCCAGGATTGGCTCGTATTCGATCGCCGTCACCCGGCCGCGACGGCCGACCAAATGGGCCAGGATCGCCGTGTAGTAGCCGACACCGGCACCGATATGAACAATGTGCTCACCTGGTTTTGGTGCGGCGGCGGCGATCAATGCCGCGAGAAACGATGGTTGGCCGTTATTCAGATTCCGTTCCGGGAGAATGCCGACCAGAACATCGGCATAGAGATAGACCGGGTTCCGGCTTGGTGTCGGGACATAGCCGCGCCACCAGCGCAGCACTTGCCAGGGCCCCGGCCCGAGAAAATCTTCGCGCCGCACCGCGGCAAACGCATTCTCGACGCGCCTGTTGTCAACGCCGGCGGCGGCCGTCACCTGTTTGGCGTAGGCGCGGCGGATAATCTCGAGTTCGCTGTCACGGTCCATGGCGCAGCCCGACGGATGACGAAATCAGTCGCCAAGGGTAGCATGGCGAACCCTCCTCTCGCGCCAAAGGATACCGCGTTGGATTTGCCGCCCGGCTGCCGGCTCAGTGTTGAACCGAACCCGTCATGGTCCGACCGCGAATTCATCGACGAGCGGCTCGGCGACTACAACACCGCGTTTCTGGCGGATTCGCGCTTTGATTATTTCGGCCTATTCGTGCGCGACGAAGCCGGCGCGATCCGCGCCGGGCTGGTCGGCAGTCTTTACGCGGGCTGGCTGTTTATTAATCTGCTGTGGGTCCGCGACGATCTGCGGCGTACCGGTGTCGGCAGCGGACTCATCGCCGCGGCCGAGCGGCGGGCGCGCGAATTCGGCTGCCACTCCGCCCATGTCGACACGTTTTCCTTCCAAGGCCCGGATTTCTACCCGCGTTTTGGCTATGAAGCTTTTGGAGAACTGGAATATCCACCTGATCACAAAAGAATATTCTTTAAAAAACAGCTTTAAGCGGAGGTTTAATGCCGATGCATCTTGAAGGGTCCTGCCGCTGTGGCGCGATCAGTTTCACCGTCGGTAGCCATACGCCCTACCCTTATCAGCGCTGCTACTGCTCGATCTGCCGCAAGAGTGCGGGCGGCGGCGGTTACGCCATTAATATCATGGGAATAGCCGACACGCTTAAAGTCCGCGGAAAGCGCGCGCTCGGGGTGTGGAACGCGCCGATCGACGGTCAAATTGGCTCGGCCGACCGGTATTATTGCAAACGCTGCGGCACGCCGCTCTGGGTCAGCGACGAGGCGTGGCCCGAGCTGATGCATCCCTTCGCGTCGGCGATCGACACCGAATTGCCCAAGGCGCCGATGAGCGTGCACCTGCTGCTGCGCGACAAGGCAGGCTGGGTCGAGCCGCAGATCGGCGCGAATGACGATTGCTTTGACGGTTACCCCGAATTGTCGATCGAGGATTGGCACAAGAAGCATGGTCTATGGATCGAATAACAATGGAAAAGCCGATCGACCGGCTGCTTACAATCATGGCGCGGCTGCGCGATCCCGAACGCGGCTGCCCATGGGACCGCGAGCAGGATTTTGCGACGATCGCCCCCTACACGATCGAGGAAGCCTATGAGGTGGCCGACGCGATCGAGCGGGGCGACACGGCGGCGCTAAAGGACGAGCTGGGCGATCTGCTGCTGCAGGTCGTCTTTCACGCGCGCATGGCCGAGGAGGCCGGATTGTTCGTCTTTGACGATGTGGCGAATGCCATTTCCGACAAGATGATACGGCGGCATCCGCATGTCTTTGGTGATGTCGAGATCGCGGGAGTCGCGGCGCAGAACGAAGCCTGGGAGGCGCACAAGGCCGCCGAGCGCCGGACGAGCGGCGCCGGCGAAAGCGTGCTCGACGGCATCGCCCTCGCCCTCCCGGCGCTGCTACGCGCCGCCAAGGTCTCGCGCCGCGCGGCGCGGATCGGGTTTGATTGGCCCGACGCGCGCGCGGTAATCCCCAAACTCACCGAGGAGATCGCCGAGATCGAGGCTGAGATCGAGAATGGCGGCAAGGACCGGCTCGAGGACGAGGTCGGCGATCTGTTGTTCGCGGCCGCCAATCTCGCCCGCAAGCTCGATGTCGAGCCCGAAACCGCGCTGCGCCGCGCCACCGCGAAATTCGAACGCCGCTTTCGCGAGGTCGAGCGCCTTGCCGCCGAACGCGGCATCGGCCGCGACCTCAATGCGCTCGAAGCCTTATGGCAGGAAGTGAAACGCGAAGAAAAATAGGCTCGCGCTTCCGTCACACCGACAACGCATACGGTTCGGCGGCGGGCGAAACATCAATCCGCGGCAGAGAGTTATCCTGCGGTTCCTGACAAGCAGAGGAGCCGCGCATGGCCGTCACGGTCTTTATCGAATATCGCCTCGACCCTTATAAGCGTGACCAGTTCGAGGAGTACGCAAAGTGCTGGCAGGAGATCATTCCGCGCTGCGGCGGCGATCTTGTCGGATACTGGATGCCGCATGAGGGCACCAACGATATCGCCTATGCCCTGATCTCATTCGACAGCCTCGCCGCCTACGAAGCCTATCGCGC
>Ga0181537_10004803_pt1 | contig 11124 bp, 8 predicted proteins | sample PEATcosm2014_Bin_39_FD_119765 | JGI IMG/M metagenome (GOLD analysis project Ga0181537, IMG submission 119765) | Peatland microbial communities from MTU Mesocosm Facility, Houghton, MI, USA - PEATcosm2014_Bin23_10_metaG | ecosystem: Environmental > Terrestrial > Soil > Wetlands > Peat | place... | reverse complement strand
GGGAATGATTTGGTTAATATTCGAGAAATCTGCCGGCGGCTCGGGGTGAATGAGATTTCCAATCAAGAATCGAGTCCAGGTGTTGCCAGACTTGGGATAGGAAACAATGAAAACGTCGTCCGGAAACACTACCAGACTGCGGCCAGGATTATTAAGCCCTAACAGATACTTCGCGCCGGCGATGGTTCGTCCAATCATTCTGGTTTACCGAAGCTTGTTAGGAAACCCTTCCTTGCAGTGCTGGCACTCCCACCCGGATGCGATGTAATGCCGATAGTAGCTTTTGATAGGCCGCGTGATAAATCCGAAAAGCACGCGGGGCGAGCCTGATGCCGAATACAGTGGCGCGCATTTTCCAATTTTTCTTGGCAGAACAGGCCCGTTGTGCGGCTTCCAGCGCCTTGCCATACTCCCCCGAGTGCAGAAATCGCTTGGCTAAATCGGTCTGGCACTCGGCTTCATTCTTCGCGATGAGTCGCTCGATGAGGTCTTTTTGGGCGGGCGAAATCGGCAAGGTCGAGAGGGTCTTCTGATAAACCTCGATGCGGACCCGCTTCATCACGTAACGGTCGCCAGACAGGCTGTTGGGCGATAGACGATGGATTACGTGCAATCCTGGGTGGTAGTCCATGCGTGATCCTCGGAACGCCATGCGCAGCCAAAGATCGAAGTCTTCACAACAGCGGAAGCGTTCATCAAAAAGTCCGGCATCGATTAAGGCTTGGCGTCTGGCCACGGTCGAAGACGTGCCGACGGTGCATTCTTCGCTGAGAATTTTCTCGAAAGTGATCGGAGGATGCTGCGGCTCCGAGCCGAAGGCGTGGCCCACCGTGATGCCATCCCTGACCAGCCTCGAGTCTGCGTACACAAGATCGAGGTCGGGATTTCTGCGCAACATCTCGATTTGCTCGAATAGATGATTGGGCATCCACGTGTCGTCGCTATCGAGAAACGCAACATACTTGCCCCGCGCATTCGCAATTGCCAGATTTCGAGCGCCGCTCGGACCACGATTCTCTTGCTTGAAGTAGCGAATCTTCGATTCGTACGCGAGCAACGACTGCTCTAAGGCGTCCGTGTCAGGTGAGCCATCATTCACCACCAGAATCTCGTAATCAGAGAAGGTCTGCGCCGAAACGGAATCCAGAGCATTCGCGATGCTATCCGCGCATTGGTAGGCGGGAACGACCACGCTAAGCAGTGGCGTACGCTGTTGCGTTGCTTTAGCTCTTGAATGCATCGTGTTTCACGCGAAACGACCGGATTTAGCTCGCGCTCCCAAATCCGCTGAACCCGCCATATCCATGCTACATCCCTGCCGTTACACAAAGGTTACAAGAGTTTCGACAGTCCCGACCATTTCAGGCGGTCGCTTAAATTGCCTTCTGGAGGGCTGTGCGGGGAAATTAACGAAGTGTTCATAGGACCGTTATCCCAGGATCACATTCGAGGAATAATCTCTGTCTAGGCCTGAAAAGTGGTGTCAAACGCACTTTGGCAGGAGTCTCCCCCTATGAGCACATTCTGGACAGATGTTCGCTTGTCGCCGACGGAGTTCCACAAATCTGACGCTCCTAGCCATCTGCGCACGCTAGCAACTTCTGGTTCCCTTATCGAAGAAATACAGTTGGGCCACGCTGGAGGAACCGTTTCCCGGCGGCAATTCATGCTGGCGGCTGGAATCGTGGTTGCTATCATTGCATCGGGAATCTACCTTGCGAGCCACTACCTTTTACTCTAGGCTTGGCACTTAAGAAGCTAAATAAGCGTCGGAGGCAGGTCGAAGGGTGAGTCCCTCGCAGCGGATCACGGCCCGATCTAACCTGTAGCCCACGCCTCGCACTGTCTTCAAGTAGACGGGGCGCGAAGTTTGGGGCTCTATTTTGCTCCGAATTCGTCGTATGGCAGCGTCCACGGTGCGTGGCGTAACAAACTGATTGTCCCCCCAAACGGCATCCAACAGTTGGTCCCGGGTGAAGACGCGCGGTTGGTTTTCCGCGAGGTAATGGATCAGTCGAAATTCGAGCGCTGTCATGGGAATCTCACGTCCATCGACCGCGAGCCGCATCGCCGACTCATTAATTTCAATATCCCCCACTTTTAGACTTGATAGCGCCCAGGTGCTGGAACTGCTATGAATCGCTGGGAGGATTGGCATTCCTGCTGAAACCGTTGTTGGAAAGGGCTGCGCTTTCAAAATACCGACCGGCAATGGCCGCTCAAGGCGGCGCAAAACGGCTCGTATGCGGGCTACAAATTCCACGCTACTGAATGGCCCGGAAAGATAATCGTCGGCTCCAGCCTCAAACCCCAACAGCCGGTCGTCCTCGGAGGCGTGATCAGCAATCAGTACCAACTGAGTGCCGTTGAGAGAAGACAATCGGCGGATGCTACGGCACATTTCAAATGCTTGGCCCCTGAAGGCCATTGCGTCGATGACAATGAGGGAGGGGTGTATCTCTCGTGCGCGCCGAAGTGCGTCTCTTTCTTTTCCGATCACAGAGACGGAGTATCCGGCGCGCTGCAACTGGCGTAAGGCCAACCGGCACAGTTCGCCCCCTCCCGCGACTAAAATCTGGATCATCCGAGTCATATGTTTCCTCAGCGGCGAAATGAGCATGCCTTAAATCTCAGAAATCTAAATCGTGATCGCCGATCATGGCCAAGTCTATGACCAGGCGGGGGACCTTTCTCTCAATGAGGCTTTTCCGCGATTCGCCGTCCCGGACCTTTTTTCTTGCTCCCCGAACCATTGCCTTCCTGATTCGGTGTTCCACCCTTTTTTTGAGGGGTGGAGCGGAAATCAATCTTTACATTTTTCGGAGCGGGTTGGGTCGCTTTCTCATGCCCGACGCCCTGTGGTTTCTTCGTCGATTCCCCCGCAATCTTGGAGTCGTTCGCCTCCGCCTGACGCAGTTCAGGATCTACTTTGCCCGGCTTCGTATTGCCGACAGGAAGAGTTGGGGAGATATTCTTCGCTCCCTGATGTGTCGGAAGCCCTTGCAGTCGATTTAACTGTTGTCCCCCCTTTGCGTCGGAGGTGTGGTTCGCGGCGTTCGCGCCCTTCAAGGTGGGGTCTCGTTGCGCTCTTAAGCAAGGCGCCATTATCGATGTCCCGAAAGCGAGGGCAAGTGCGCAGATCGCAGTCTTAGATCGCAGATCAAACATCATGCCAGGAAATCCCTTATCAAACTCGAAAATCTCAATCAAACCTCGACAATTCCAACTGATGGCCTACTGGACGGTGAGGACGGTACTTCCGCTAACCCCGTTGACCGTCGCACTCATCGTAGCCGTACCAGTTGCGGTACCGGTAGCCAAACCCGAAGCGCTGACATAGGCGACTGCCGGACTGGAGGAAGACCACGTTACGTTCAACATCGGTTGCGTACTGCCGTCGCTAAACGTTCCGGTTGCTGTGAGCTGCTGCGTACCCGCCAAAGCCACGCTGGGGCTTGCAGGCGAAACCGCGATCGATGTCAACGTCGCATTGCTCACCGTTACCTGAGCGGTACTCGTCACTGTACCCAGTGTAGCTGTAATGGTGGAGGTACCCGCGGAAAGCCCCGCCAATATTCCCGTTTGGTATCCCACCGTTGCGGCGCTCGCGTCGGAGGACGACCAGGTTACCGCCGTCGTCAGATCGTGCGTCGTGCCATCGGCGAAGGTCCCCGTCGCCGTGAGCTGCGCCGAAGTCTGCTGTGCAATCTGAAGAGTGGCGGGGGTCACGGCCAGTGAGAATTGTTCCGGCGATGCCACCGCAAGCGTCGTGCTCCCGCTGATTGTTCCCAGTTTTGCGGTGATGACTGCGGAGCCGATCCCCGTTCCCGTCGCCACGTTATTTTGCACGGAGGCAACACTCGCCTTGGTGCTCCACGAAACTGTTTTCGTCAAGTCTTGAGTCGAGCCGTCACTGAATGTCCCAACCGCTTTGTAGGTCACCGAGGCACCCGGGACGGTAAATGCAGTCGACGGCGTAATGGCGATCGAGCTTAGAACGGCATCGCTCACTGTGAGCGGCGTCGAGCCCGCAATCTTGTCAAAGGTAGAAGTGGTCTGCGCGGTGATGGTTGTCGCTCCTCCTGGCGCCACGCCCGTGACCACGCCCGTGGTCGCATTGATCAAAGACGCAGAGTAGTTAGAGCGCTGCCAGATGATTGAACTGGTGAGCGGCAGCGCACTCGAATCGCTGAACACTCCAATCGCAGACATGCCAAGCTTTGTAGTCGGCGCGATCGTAGCATCGGGCGGAAGCACGGAAACGGACGTTAACGTCGCGGGCGTAACGGTGAGCGTGACCGGCGGGCTTGTGATCATGGTGTCGCAAAGGAAAGTAATGGGATCGACGACCGTGCAGACGCTCGCGGTTACGGCTGCTGTACCGGGCGAGGCTGCGCCGAATGAGCCTCCCTGATAGCCAAAACTTGCCACCAAGAAATTGGAGGACGAGAACATCGCCATGCTGCTCAAATCGCGTGTGCTTCCATCGGAAAACGTCCCAATCGCGTAGAAGCTGGACGGGGCGTTTGATGGGACTGACAGAGTCGAGGGTGTCACCGAGAGTCCTACAAGATTCGAAAAATCAACGTTCAGCGTCGCCGTCCCAGTGGCGACGCCGCTACCGGTACTGAAGATTGCATTGATAACGTTAGACCCTGCACTCGTTCCGATCGCCAGCCCACTACTGATGATGGAGTCAGGTAGCGCCGGCGGAGATGGGACCGCAAACCATGTGACCTGGTTGGTCACGTCCTGTGTGCTTCCATCGCTGAACGTCGCCACCGCCTTGAACTGCTGCTGATCTCCGAAACCGATGTTGGCGGTCGACGGGGTCATGGTCAGGGGCGTATTCCCAGATACTCCATCCACAATTGTGGTTTGAAGGCCGACGTTTTTTATAGTTAGCGTGGCATTGCTGCTGACGACCCCCATGGTGGCCGAAACTAACGCCGTGCCAACTGCCACTGATGAGGCTAGACCCTGCGTTGGCGCAGTATTGCTGACGGTGACGACGGTAGGATTCAAACAGGCCCACTGTACGGCGGTGGTCAGATCTTTCGTGCTCCCATCTGAGTAGGTTCCCATTGCGGTAAACGCTTGCGTTGTCCCTTGTGCGATCGCAGCGGTACTCGGGTTGACCGCAATGGACTGAAGGGTCGCTGCTCCTTGGGTCACGCCGCCTCCGCCCGTGTCGCCGCCTGATGAGGTGGCTACGTTTCCACTGCCTCCGCACGCAGAAAGAAACGCTACGAGGGTTAACGCCAACGAGAAGGAGAGAAAACTGCGCATGGAATGACCTCAAAGCCTTTTACAGACCGCTTCATGCTATCTCTGCACCCATAACTTCTTGATGAATGGAATGTTAAAACTTTCGCAAAGAGCACGATTGGAGCGGCGTCCGGTGGGACAACAGGCGATGATTCCCTCGCAGTCCATCGCTACAGTTTTAACCTGACCGTAACAACGACCAGCAGGAGCATGCGTTATGCTGTCTGATCGAACGGGAGTGGTGAACCGTGCCCTCCTAATCAGTCGCCAAATCATTTCCCGTCTGGCAATTGTTTCTGGAGAGATATCGTGAGAAATCTATCGATCGCATCAATGGCGCTCTTCCTGCTGTTACTAGCCGCTTGCGGGGGAGGCTCGTCCAGTTCCTCCTCAGCCGCGAGCGCGCTTAGCGGCAATTGGCAATTGAATTTAGTGCAGGAAGAACCGCGTCCCCAATCCTCGCTCTCCATTTCCGGTTTCCTGGCGCAGGATAACGAAGCGCTTACCGGAAGTGTTGCGACTCCCTCTGTGGCGCAAAAGAATAACTGCGGCGGCGTTTCCCCGGTTCTCGGAACGATCACCGGCCAGAGTGTCACGTTCTCTATAATGGAGAGTGGCACAACGTTGAACTTCACGGGAACGATCTCATCGGACAACACTTCGATGTCGGGAGATTATCAAGCCCCGGGGGGCGGGTGTTTTACTACCGCGACTTCCGGCACATGGAACGCTTTCCTGGTACCGACGCTCACCGGTAATTTCACAGGCACGATCGACTCGCAGTACGTCGAGGCGCTCGAGGGCGCCACCGCCGCTGTACCAGTTAAAGTTTCCGGCAGCATGACGCAGAGTTCCAATGTCGGCACCGCCACTGCGACAGTAACAGGAACAATTAACGCGGTGAATTACCCATGCTTTTCCACCGCTAGTGTTTCTGGCACGATCAGTGGCACAAGCGTTTACCTCCAGGTTTTTGGTTACAACGGCGAGCAGATTGGCACGATCGGCCAACCCTCAAGCACACCAGGCCTCGCAGGAAACCCGGCAATTGTAGACACTACTTCGACCGGAATCTCTCTGGTTGGAGGCTCCACCGCTCTCGATCTTGGCGTGGGGAACTCGGTTGGGACTTCAGGCCCGTGCCCTCCCATTGTCGTGAACACTCAACCCTATCCGCTCAATACAGATGAGGCGGCCATAAACTTCAACTTCGCGCAGTGATGTTTGAGTAATTGACGTGACTTGCTGCTAGCAGTCAAGTGAACAGGGAAACTCAGCGCGCGATCTACAAAACCGCAACCTCGCCAATCGTGCGACTTGATCGCGCCAGCGCAAGTCTACCAGCGGGTCCAATCTATTTCCGGACCCTACGTTAAAAGTTGTACTTCAGTCCCAGTTGGATGGTGCGAGGGCGATGCGCATCGACTGGGTGCAGGAAGGAACTTCCCGTCAAGCAATCCGTCCCCCCGGGGAAATATGCTCCCGCCGAGTAGTTCGCGCCTCCGTAGCAGCTAATCGTGTTGCTGCCGGTGTTCCCCAGATCCGGATTGTAGATTCGAAATTGGGTGTGGTTGAAGATATTGAACGCTTCCGCGCGAAACTCAATCTGGCTGCCCTCCTTGACCACAAAATGCTTGAGCAGGGACATGTCGAAATTGAGGCGGCTGGGATTATTGAGGAAATTTCTTCCCGCGTCCCCGAACGTTAAGCCGCGCGGGGCAACGAACTGATCGGGATTCAATAGCAGCGGGCCGAAACTGCTGGCATTATTTCCTTGCGAAGGCAGGTCGCCGTGGAAGTGAGGAATTACGTCGGGATAAGATCCTGCACCAACTCCGTTCGCAACTCCGGCGTTGTCGAGGACTCCGATTCCAGAGCTGCCCGCATTATTGACGACGCTGAACGGTGTACCCGATTGGTAGCTGGTGATTCCAGACCACTGCCATCCGTCGCCCACGAAACGCTCAAAGCGATCGGCCGCGCCCGGTGCGGCCGTTTCTGTAGCTGGAGCCTCGGCGGCGGGCGGTGCCGCGGTCGCACCAGCATCTTCCTGTTCCTGCTCAGCCAACTCCTTGTCTCCCGTCGTTCGCCAGCCATGCAGCAACCCGCTCAGCTTGGGAAGCGAGTACACGTAGCTGATGTTGAGCAAGTGCCGCTGATCGAAGTCCGAGCTTGCTTTATTCGAGCGCAGACTCAGCGAGTTCACGAAGGTCGGATCGGTGCGATCGGAGGAGTCGTCGATGGAGTGGCTGAACGAATAAGACACACCTGCCGTCAGCGGCCCCTTGGTGCGACGGAGCACGGCCTGGAATCCGTTGTAAGAAGAATCTGCTCCGTTTTGCAGCGAGAAAATCTCGCCGATGCCAGGATAGGGCCGAAACGTGTTGACTACAGGAAATAGGGGCGTGCTTCCGTTCTGTCCCTGACACGCGACTTGCAAATTGATCGACGCAGGATTGTTCGCACTGATCGTGGATCCATTCTGTAAGGTGAAGACTGGGCTGTTTGAAGTGCCGAGGTTGGAGCAGTCATTGATGGTTGAACCGGGCACCGACAGCAAGAACGGTTCGTGTAATGCGAACGGATTAAGGTTCGAGGAAATCGGTTCCAGTTGATTAAGTTGGCGCTCCACCGTAAGATGAGTCCCCTTGCTGCCCACGTAAGCAACAGAAGCGACCAAACTCTTCGGCAGCTCTTGTTGCACGCTCAAGCTCCACTGCTGCGAATACGAGTACTTCGTGTTCGTGGGCAGGGAAGTGACGTTGATCGGATAAGCGCCGGGGTGAGTGACGACTCCGGTCCCCGAGCTGTCGCAATTGGTCCCGTAATCTCCGATGCAGGCGTAGCCTGCAGGGAGAGGCTGCGTAATATTCAGAACGTCAGGGGCGCTCGCTTCAAGAGAGCCTGTGTTGGCTTCGTCTCCAGTGCCGTGCTCGAAGAAGATTCCATAGCCAGCGCGGATCGAAGTTTTGCCATTGCCTTTGGGATCAAACGCGAATCCCACGCGCGGGGCGGGATTAAAAATGTGACTATTCACGCAGCCTGCAGGCACTCCGTTCTGACCGCAACGCACAATGCCGTTCGTGATGCGGGGATCCAAATCGGACAAATCAAGTGGGATTGGTTTCTGCGCGCCCATGGGAATCAATTGGCCCGTGATTGGGTCCACATGAACCTTCGCGGCTAAGGCCTGGCTAAAGGCTTGCGGCTCCCAGTTGTACGCCTGCAAATATTTTTCATGATAGTTGCCGAACAGGCTGAAGCGGATGCCGAGGTTAACCGTCAAACGCGGCGTGACCTTCCAATCATCTTGTACATACGGCTCGGCAATCTGGTATCGGTTGTAATACCTCAACTGATTGCTGTCCTGGGTGTAACTTTGGAGGGCGTTGGCTCCGCCTAAGATGGATGATTCCCCATTGTTGTATAGAAAATTGGCGAACGCATTGCCGGTATTGAGTTCGCCTCCGTTAACGTTGCTGACCGAGAGCAAACCTTGTACGTCTCCAGAAGCCGCTCCCAGCGCTCCGTTGGTCTCGTTCTTCTGCGCCAATACATATTGCACGCCAAACTGAATGGTGTGCTTGCCCAATGCCTTGCTCAAGTCGTCACGGAAGTTGTAAGTCGGATTGGTGTGCTCCCACGGAGTATAGGAAGGATCGGCGGTAAATCCCGAGCCGCCATACTCTTGGTTGTTGCCCGTGACGACTAATCCTGGAACCTTGTCGCCAAATCCGTTGTTGAAGATGTATCCCATGGGGCATTGCGCCACGCCGGTCGTACCCCCGGTGCATTGGCCGACGTTGTCGGGATTTCCCAAACCTGCCGGCCGCAGATAATTCGCTCCGCCCGGCCCGTTGACGTTCGACAAAGTGATGTGTGCATTGGTGAAGCTGAAGACTGTTTCATTCAGCAGCGTGGGGGTGATGGTCTGCGTGAGACGCACCACCATGTCGAGGCCCGGCCCAACAAACTTGTTCTGCGATGTCGGAAATGTGTTGCGCACCGTGCCCCAATTCGGCGTGGGAGTGATTGTGTTCCATGAGTCGTGAATGTAGCGGAACGTCAGGCGCGTCCGGGGCGTGAAGTTGTGGTCGATGCGAAATAATTCTTCGCGCCAATAGGTCGGCTCGGAAATGACAGCGTCGTAGCAGGGCTCAATCAACTGGCCAGTCGTGTGGTCAGTTTGTCCCACCAGACTTGAGTTGCATCCAGTGAATGAGTTAGGCAGCGGAATCTGATTTTGATTCAGGATCGCGACTGCGTTTGGATCGAGGCCCGCCGCTGGATTGTTCGAACTCACCAGATTGTTGTAACTGAAACTGCCATCGGGATTGGTCGTCTGAAACATCTGCCGATATCCCGGAATCTGCCCCCGGTTGGGTACACCAGGACAATCCGGATAAGACGCAATAGGAAAGTCATACGGCCCGGATGGATTGCCCGTCGTGTTGAAAAGCTTCTTGAGATCTTCAGGGTCGTTGGGACTCGGGCAAACGTCGCTGAAGTTGCCCTCACGCTCTGCCAGCGTGGGAACCGCGTGATTGAAGTTGGGTTGCAATTCACTTGGCGAATTTTCGTAGCGGAATTCCTCTGAGAAGAACACGAACGTTTTGTCTTTATTTACGTTGTAATGGCCTGGGATCGACAGTGGCCCACCCAACGTAAATCCGAAATCGTTGCGGCGGTACTTGGGCGCTTTCGGGGTTTGATCAAAGAAATTCCGCGCGTTCATGAATTCGTTGCGGAAAAACTCGTAACCGTTTCCGTGCCACTGATTGCCACCCGACTTTGTGGTCACCTGCACAGTGCCCGAAGCAGTGCGCCCATACTGCGCGCCGTAATTCGAGGTGAGAACCTTCACTTCCTGAATCGCATCCAGACTCGGATACACCACCAATGTGCTTTCGGCGCCGCTCAGTCCGGCATTGAGAACGTCGCTGCCGTCCACTTCGAAGGAGTTGTATTCGACGCGACCGCCGTTAACGCTATATTTCACGCTGCCGTTCACGCCGACCTTGGCTTCGTCTTGGCCTGTCTGATTGCTGACGCCAGGAGTAAGGGTGATGAGCTGAGTGAAGTTGCGGCCGTTCAAGCCCAGCGTGGATACTTCTTTTTCTGTGATCGTTCCGGACACTTCAGCGTTCTCGGTCTCGATCTGTGCCGCGCCCCCCGCGGTGACGTTGACTTCTTCGGCCTTGCCGCCCGCTTCGAGCGAAGCGTCCAGCGGAAGCACGTCGCCCGCGACAACGCTTACGCCGGGCGCTGCGAATGGCTTGAAATTCGGCGCAGTCACCGAAATGTCATACGTGCCTGGAGGAATCTTGTTGATCGCATACACGCCTTGCGCGGTCGTGGCGGCGGTTTGCTTGAAACCGGTTGCATTTGAAACGGTGACGGTCGCGCCCGCGACGACCGCGCCGGTTTGATCGGTGACGGTCCCGCTGACCGCTCCGCTCTTGCTGTCGGTTTCCACTTTGGCTTGCGCTGCGACCTGGGGGGGCGAAGCCTTGGCTGCTCCCGGAGGTGCTTCCGGCAAGCTCGGCGTGGAGAACAAAATTTCCGGTAATCCATTGCTGACCGCCGCTGGGGTAGTTTGGTTCGACGCCGCCTGGTTTGACGAAGCCTGGGTGGACGCAGTTCCGCCAGATGGCGTCTGCGTGGATTCGGTGGACTCTTTCTGTGTGCCCTTCGCGGCCCCCGCCGACGCTTCTGCGGTTTGAGCGGTCTGAGCGGTTGGAGGAGGCGCGCCAGCTTCAGGGGTATTGGCCGCCGCAGGTTGCGCAGCCGTTGCGGTTGACGCAGCCGCACTACCAGCCTCTGCTTCCAAAGACACATCCAGCGGAAGAGTCACTC
>Ga0181537_10004802_pt1 | contig 11125 bp, 11 predicted proteins | sample PEATcosm2014_Bin_39_FD_119765 | JGI IMG/M metagenome (GOLD analysis project Ga0181537, IMG submission 119765) | Peatland microbial communities from MTU Mesocosm Facility, Houghton, MI, USA - PEATcosm2014_Bin23_10_metaG | ecosystem: Environmental > Terrestrial > Soil > Wetlands > Peat | place... | reverse complement strand
CGTTACCCGCTATGACCTGTCCCAGTCCAGTGAGCACCTCACGCACCGGCCGTAGTACCGGCAGCCATGATACCCGAGCCGCCCGGGGGACGGGCCGTATCCTCCCGCCCGCGGGCACCGCACTCGCCCCGACTTCCGGAATACCTTCGCGAAAGGCGTCCTGCACCGGGCGAGTTTTCGGAATGTAACTAAAAGGGGGACAGTTGTCAAGTGTTGTAACTATTTTGGGGATAAATATTAAAGCCCCCTGTGATCCGGGCCTGGTGCGCGAGCGTAATGAGCGTAGCCCATAGGCCGCCAGGGAGCGGAAATGCCCATGACCTATTTCATCGCCTACATTTCAGTGCTGGTCGTATTCGGCATCATCGATGCCGGCTGGCTCTCGACCATGGGCAATATCCTTTATCGCCCGACGCTCGGCGACATTCTGCTGCAAAATCTCAGGCTGGGGCCGGCGATTGCTTTCTATGCTGTCTATCCAATCGGCGTCGTGGCATTTGCGGTGCTGCCGTCATTGCGCTCCGGCTCGCTGGCAACCGCGTTTTTCTCGGCTCTGCTGTTTGGCGCTCTCGCTTATGCGACCTACGACCTGACCAATTACGCAACCCTGCGCAACTGGACGCTGCAGATCAGCGTCCTCGACATCTGCTACGGCGCGGTCGCATCGGGGGTCGCGGCAACCGTAGCGACGCTGGTGGCGCGCAAATTCGCGGGTTAGGGCGCACCCAATTTCGCGATCAGCGAATGTCCCCAGGGGTCACGAACGATAAGCGCTCCGCCAGCGGTGTCAGCGTCCGATCCTTGACCGTGATGACGCCAACCGGCGCGGGAGGCGGCGAGATTTTGACCAGTATAACTTTGATCGGCAGAGCCAAACCCGTCAGGCGTTCGGGTCGTTGGCGTTGGGGTAGAAAAGCTGTTGGCCGCCGATCTTGTATCCGGCGATGATCTTCTGTCCTTCCGGCGAAATCAGGAAATCGATGAACTGCTGACCGAGGTCTTTCTTGACGCTCGCATATTTCGCCGGGTTCACCAGCATCACGCCATATTGGTTGAACAGGCGCTTGTCGCCCTGGACCGCAATGGCGAGATCGCCACGATTGCCAAAAGCAAGCCAGGTGCCGCGGTCCGACAGCACGTAGGCGTTGGACGCCGATGCCATGTTCAGCGCCGCGCCCATGCCTTGGCCGATCTCTTTGTACCAAGGCCCTTTGTCATTCGCGATGTCGATGCCGGCTTCTTTCCAAAGCGCGAGCTCGGCTATGTTCGTGCCGGAGCGGTCGCCGCGCGAAATAAAGGGCGCCGCCTTGGCTTTTATCGTCTGCAGCGCCGTTAAGATGTCCTTGCCCTTGATTCCGGCTGGATCGTCTTTGGGGCCGATCAGAATAAAGTCGTTGTACATGACGGGATAACGCTTCACGCCGAAGCCCTCGGCCAGGAATTTTTCCTCGGCGGATTTGGCGTGCACAAACACGACGTCGGCATCGCCGCGCCGCGCCGTGTCGAGGGCCTGGCCCGTGCCTTGCGCCAGCACTTTCACCTCGATGCCGGTCTTTTGTTTTACAATGGGCAGCAGGTAACCGAACAACCCGGAGTCCTGCGTCGATGTCGTCGACGCGACGACGATCGATTTCTCTTGAGCAAAGGCCGATCCACTCAGCAACGCAGTTGCCGCCGTGAAAATTACGAATGCTGAGGCTCTCAAGGCGTGCGGCCATCGGTTCATGCGGACGTCTCCGGACAGGATTAAAAACACGCCCATTCGTTCAACGGCCCGTCAGGGCACGTCCGAAGAACAGGCTCAAGGCGCTTACGGTCATCGAAAGAACGATGAGAACGATCCCCAAGGCAAGAGCGAAGCTCAATTCGCCCTTGCTCGTCTCCAAGGCGATAGCCGTCGTCATTGTGCGGGTATAGCCCTGGATATTGCCGCCGACGATGATGATGGCGCCGACTTCGGCAATGGCGCGGCCGAAGGCCGCAAGGAAGGCGGTCAGCAAGCCCTCCCGGCCAATGAGCATGACCGAGCCTATGGCGCGCAAACGAGACGCGCCATCGACCAAAAGGGCATCGCCATAGGCGGCCCAGACGTCCCCCATCATCCGATGCGCGAGTGCGACAACGATTGGAACGCCGAGAATGGCTTGTGCGATCACCATGGCGGAGGGTGTGAACAGAATACCGAAGGATCCGAGCGGCCCCGATCGCGACAGGAGCAGATAAACGGCAAGACCGACGACGACCGGCGGCAAGCCGAGCAACGCATTGGCACTGATAATCAAGGCGCCCCTGCCCCGGAAACGGTAAACCGCCAGTGCGGTGCCAAGCGGCGCCCCGATGACAAAGGCGCAAACGCTCGCGGTGAGGCTCACACCGAGTGACAGCGAGACGATTTCGCGCAGCTCGGCGTCGCCATGACCAATCAGGCTCGCCGCGATGTAAAGCGCTTCCGCAAAGTCATTCATCCGGCATTATTATCGCGTGCGCGGTCAAACCGCCAAAACGTGTTCATGTGCGTGTCGGGTCATTCAGGACCGCCAAAATTCACGCATAAGCCGGCGCCGTCGTAATTGGCATCCCCGCTATAGGAGCGACGCTGGTCGCGCGCCGGTCGGCGTCATCTGGAACCATTTGTGGCATCGCGGATTAACGCCCGACTTCGAGGCGCGAGTGCCAAAGCATCCCAGCGGTATGTCAGCACATCGAGGAATCTGGCCGCTTCAGGCGCTGAATTTCTTTATGGCCGACATGCAGGCCGGCATCGGCCCGTTTCTCGGCGTCTTTCTCCTCGCGCACGGCTGGCAGAGCGGTCTTATCGGCTCGGTGATGACCATCGGCGGGGTCGCCGGCATGGTGATGACCGGGCCGGCCGGCGCGCTGATCGACGCCACCTCGCATAAACGCAGCTACGTCGTCATTCCGGGGGCCTGCACCGTTCTGGCCTCCGCCGTTATTCTGCTTTCGCAGCATTTCTGGCTGGTGGCCGCATCGCAGGTCGCAACTGCGGTCGCCGGCGCGGCGATAGGACCGGCTGTCAACGGCATCACGCTGGGCATCGTGCGCCAGGCCGGCTTCAACCGCCAGGTCGGCCATAACCAGGCCTTCAATCATGCCGGCAACGTGGTCGGGGCCGGATTATCCGGCCTGCTGGGTTGGATGTTCGGTCTCCCCGCGGTGTTCTGGCTCGCTGCCGTGTTCGGCATCTTGTCCATTGTCTCGGTACTGACGATCCCCGCCGACGCCATCGACAACCGCGCCGCACGCGGCATGAAGGAAGGCAAGACCGCCGACAAGGCGAGCGGTTATCGTGTGCTGGTCGAATGCAAGCCGCTCCTGGTGTTGGCGGCGGCGCTCGCCATGTTTCACCTTGGCAATGCGGCGATGCTGCCGCTGTACGGACTGGCGGTTGTTGCCGAAAAGCATGGCGATCCCGCAAGCTTCGTCGCCGTTACGATCGTGGTTGCCCAAAGCGTCATGATCGTCGTGTCCCTGATCGCAATGCGGATGGCCGAAAAGGAAGGCTTGTGGCTGGTGATGCTCATTTCGTTCCTGGCACTGCCGATCCGCGGCTTGACGGCGGCTTTTCTGATCAGCCATTGGGGCGTCTATCCGGTGCAAATCCTCGACGGCATCGGCGCCGGCTTGCAAAGCGTCGCGGTCCCCGGCCTCGTGGCGCGCATTCTTAACGGCACCGGGCGGGTTAATGTCGGGCAAGGCGCGGTCATGACGGCGCAAGGTCTTGGTGCGTCGCTCAGCCCCGCGATCGGCGGCTGGCTTGCTCAGGAGATCGGTTACAGCGCCATGTTCATGATTCTCGGTAGCTTCGCCTTGGGCTCAGTCGCGCTATGGCTCGGATTCGCATCGCTCCTCAAGCATGCCTGCGCAGCTCCCGCGCAGAAAGTCTCAACCGTGCCGCCGGTCGGAGCCGCGGCGTGACCGCGAGTGGTGCGGCAAATTAAGCTGTGTTGATAGTCGCGTCGGATTTCTGAATCGTCTTTCTTTCTGGATCATCGAAATGTCTCCCCACGTGATCACCTGGATTATCGCCGCCGTTGCCGCGGCCGGTGTCATCGTGCGTCCGTTCAACCTGCCCGAGGCCATCTGGGCCGTGGCCGGCGCGGTGCTGCTGGTCCTGCTGGGGCTGCTTTCGACATCCGATGCCCTGACGGGCGTCGCCAAAGGCACCGACGTTTATTTGTTCCTGTTCGGCATGATGCTGCTGGCCGAAATCGCGCGCGAAGCGGGTTTGTTCGCCTGGCTGGCGGCGGTCGCAACGAGCCACGCCAAAGGCTCGGCGCGGCGGCTGTTCCTGTTGACCTATGGGGTCGGCACGATCGTCACGATTTTTTTGTCAAACGACGCGACGGCGGTCGTGCTGACGCCGGCCGTCGCCGCGGCCGTTCACACCGCCAAGGCGAAGCAGCCGCTGCCTTACCTGCTGATCTGCGCCTTCATTGCCAATGCGGCATCGTTCGTGCTGCCGATTTCAAACCCGGCCAATCTCGTCATCTACGGCAGCCACATGCCGCCGCTCCTGCAATGGCTGCCGGCCTATGCGTTGCCCTCCGCAGTCTCAATCGCCGCGACCTATTTGCTGTTGCGGTGGACCCAGCGCGGCGCGCTCGGCCAGGAGATCGCAACAGAGGTGCCGGTTCCGGCGCTCTCGCCCGCTGGCAGGACCGCCGCGATCGGCATTGCGGCGACGGCAATCGTGCTCCTCGCTGTATCGGCGTTCGATGTTGCCCTCGGGCTTCCCACCGCGATCGCCGGGACCGCGACCGCGGCGGTCGTGCTCATCCGCGAGCGAAAGGGGCCTTGGATTGTGCTGAGGGATATCTCCTGGGGCGTGCTGCCGCTCGTCGCCGGGCTTTTTGTATTGGTCGAAGCGCTCGACAAGACCGGACTGATCCGGACGATCACGGCGCTCCTTTACGACCAAGCGCAACGGTCCGTGGTCTCGGCCGCCTGGGGCGCCGGCATTGTCGTCGCCGTCGCCAGCAACCTCATCAACAATCTGCCGACGGGCTTGATTGCGGGCGGCGCGGTGCAAAACGCCCACGTGCCCGACCAGATCACGCGCGCCGTTCTGATCGGCGTCGACCTCGGGCCCAATCTTTCGGTCACCGGCTCGCTCGCCACCATTCTGTGGCTCACTGCATTGCGCCGCGAAGGTCAGGCCGTCGGCGCCAGAACTTTTCTCAAGCTCGGCATTATCGTGATGCCGCCGGCACTGCTGCTTGCGATCGGCGCCGCGTTGCTCGTGAATTGATCCGATAGGAGGACCGCCGACATGCAAAGCTTGAGTGCTGTGTGGCTTTATCCGGTCATTCTGATCGCCGGCGCGTTACAGGCCTGGGGGCCGCCAATGAACGGCGCGTTGCGCAGCGCCCTGACAAATCCGTGGCTCGCCAGTCTGGTCTCTTTCCTGCCTATCATCGCGTTCCTGGCGTGTCTCGTGCTCTGCCAGCCGCGTCCGCTTCCGACGCTGGCGGGTGTCAGCGCAATGCCCTGGTGGGCGCCGCTGGGCGGTCTGGCCGGCGCCTTCGCCGTCATCGCCGGCTTGTTGTTCGTCCACACCGTCGGCGCTGGCGCGTTTGCCGGGCTGACGATCACGGCCAACATCCTGATGTCGCTCGTGATCGACAAATTCGGCTGGTTCGGCATGGACGTGCATCCCCTGAGCGGCTGGCGGATGCTCGGCGCCGCGTTGATGGTGGCCGGCATCACGCTGATCTCAAGGTTTTAATCGGGTGCTTGTCCGCGTCGAAAGCGGAAGTCACGGCGCGAGGCCGCGCACCGGCGCGAGCCGGTAATGGCTGACACCCCATTCCTGCCCCGCGGCGTGGCCGAACAATCCCATCGTCGCCAGGAAGAACAGCCGCCAGCGGCGCTGCCACAGTCTTGCGTCCTTGCCGTAGACGCGCTTGAGGACGGCAAAAATAGCGGCCGCATTGAGATCGTAGTTTTGCAGCCAATCCGCCGCCGTGCGCTGATAGTGAAGACCGTTCCAGCGCCATTCGGCCTCGACCGCAAATTCTGGAAACTGCCGGATCAGGCCGTGGCTCGGCATGATACCGCCGGTGAAATAATGCTGCGCGATCCAATCGGCTTTGTCTTCGGCGGCGAAGCGATACGAAGCATGCGCATTGGTGAAGATGTGAATGAACAGGCGTCCGTCGGCGTCGAGGCAGTCGCGCATGCGGCGCAGCAGCGGCTGCCAATTCGACATGTGCTCGAACATTTCCACCGACACCACGCGATCGAAGCGGCCGGGCGGCACGAACGCGTTCATGTCGGCGGTCACGACTTCGAGATTGGTGAGACCGTCGGCCTTGGCGCGGCCGGCAATGAAGGCGCGCTGCGAGCGCGAATTCGACACCGACACGATCTTGGCCGCGCGATAGCGCCGCGCCATCCACAGCGACAGCGAACCCCAGCCGCAGCCAAGCTCGAGAATGCGCTGGCCGTCGGCAAGCCCGGCATGCGCGGCGGTCGCCGCCAGCGCCCGCTCCTCGGCCTCGATGAGATTGTCGACGCCGTCCTCGTAAAGGCAGCATGAATATTTGCGCTGCGGCCCGAGCACGAGACCGAAGAAGTCTTCCGGAATTTCGTAGTGTTGCGCATTGGCGGCGTCGGTATTGCTGGCAATGGGATAAGCCGTCATGGCCTGGGCAAATTGCCGGTCGGCGTCGCGCGGCGTCTGGCGAAGTTTTTGCCGGGTGCGGCCGACCAGCAACTTGATCGCCGATTGCGTCACCGCATCGGGCCAGGCGATGCCTTCGCCGACGCCGATCATGGTTTGCAGCATGGTCATGGGTTCACCCTTTCATCCGGCTCGCGGCGGCGCCGGAAAAAACGCGTTGGTGCGGGCCTGATAGGCGCGGAATTGATCGCGGCGGCGTTCCAGCATGTGCGCTTCGAGCGGCGGGATGCCGGAGACGTGCACCAGAAGCCAATACATGCAGGCCGGTCCGACGATCGCGATCCAACCCCACGGATACACGCCCGATACGTCAATCGCGAGCAGCGGGTAAGCGAGCCAGCCGAACCATTCGAAGAAATAATTCGGGTGCCGCGACCAGCCCCACAAGCCGGCGTCGCAGATGCCATCGCGGTTTAAGGGATCGGCGCGGAAGCTTCGCAATTGCCGGTCGGACAGTCCCTCCCCGGCGATGGCGGCGAGCAGAACCAGCACGCCGAGGATATCTTGCAGCCGCAAGCCGGGCAGCGGATTCCAGGCCGCAAGCACGATCGACAGCGCCAAAGGAATACTGACCAGCGCTTGCTTTTGCACCAGCCAGAACATTTGCCGCGGCGCATCGGCGCCCCAGTCGCGAACGAGCTTAGCGTAGCGCGGATCGTCGGCGATGCGCGCGGTGCGCTGCACGATATGCAGACCGAGCCGCAGCGACCAGGACACGACGAGGAGCGCGACGATGATTTGCCGCGGCATCAATACGCCCGAGATGAGCGACGGCGACAGCGCGCCGAAGCCGCCGGCCGCGCCGAGGCCGAACGTCCAAGTGGCGTCAATCCAGCCGGAATTTAGCGTGCCGCGCCAGATCAGCCATGCGCCGGCCATGATCGCCGACAAGGCGACGCTGACCGCGACGACGATCATCACGAACTGATAAAGCGTCATCGCAGGATCTCCGCCGGTCCGACGGCCTGCTTCATCTGCACATTCGCGGTCTTTGCATTTACGGTTTTGGCAATGAATGCATCGACGTCGTGCAGCGCCGGCGCGAGAAAGCGCAACGGCAGCGCAAAGGCGCCGATGATACTGAGATGGCCAACCCAGGCATAGCTCAGCACCGTCGCACTATCGCCGGCGGCGTGGAGGCGAGCAGCCAGCTCGGCAGTGTTATTGGGATTGACGATGCCATCCTTGGCGCCGGTCAAAAGCAGCGCCGGCGGCGCGCCGGGCGACACATGCGATGTCGGCTGCGTCGCCGGATCGTTGCCGCCGAAAATAGTCTTGAGCGTGCCGTCGCGCAGCGGCAGGAAATCGTACGGCCCGGAGATGCCGATCAGGGCGGCGATATCGCGATCGGGCTCAAGCGCAACCGCATTGAGCCAGCGTGAATCGAGCGCGAGCATCGCGGCGATATAGGCGCCGGCCGAGTGCCCCATGAGAAACAGCTTATCGGGATCGCCGCCGTAGTGCGCCGCGTTTTGTTTCGCCCAACGCACGGCGTGCGCGCCGTCGTCGAGGAAATCCGGATAGCGAACCTCGGGATAGACGCGATAGTCCGGAACCACGACGACATAGCCGCGCCGCGCCAAGGCGGCGGCGACAAAGCGATAGATTTTCTTGCTGCCGGTCTGCCAGGAGCCGCCATAGAAAAAGACGACAACCGGCGCGGCCGCGGCATTTCTCGGATGATAAACGTCAAGCGTGCGCCGCGCGCCCTCGCCATAAGGGACGGAGTGCGCGATCTCCAATCCTTGGCGCCAAGCCAGAAAATTCAAAACGTCCGCCGGCGAGCAGCCCGACACCAGCAAAGCTGCCAGGAGCCCGATCGACCAGCGGCCGGCGTGGCTGCTGCGACTATGAAGGCGGGCGGGCGCCCGTAACTCGGCAGCGTTCGGCATGCCTCGCTCCGCTCAGATGCGGACGAGCGGTTGCAGCAGGCGGCCGAAAAAACCTCGCAGCTCGATGCTGCCTTGCAGCGCCACCAGGCAGATGCAGGTCTCGCCCTCCTCCACCACCGGATCGTGCTCGACACTTTCATCGGCTTCGTCGAAATCGCCCGCGCCATAGCGCCCGAGCTGATGCCGGAACGCGCCCTGGAATACGCAGGTCCATTCCGTGCCGGTGTGCCGGTGCTTCGGCAATTTCGTCCCGGGCTTGGCCTTGAGCATGAAGACCCGCACCGCGTCGTCCGACGGCACATCGACCGCGCGCCATTCGACGCCGCGGCCAAGCCAGCGCCACGGCCCCATCGCGTAGTGCGACAGCGGCCCGGGAAGCGCCTCGGCCGCGGCAAGATCGAGCCGAGGCGGAGGGACGGCTTCGGATCGGTCGAGCTTCGCCATGGCGCGGTCGAGCGCGCCGGCCGACATGCCCGCGGGCGCGGCGGCATCGAGCAACGCGCCGCCGACGCTTTCGAACGTGCGCACGGCGCCGCGGCATTGCGGGCAACCCGACAGATGGCTGGCGACAACCAAAGCGCGCGCTTCATCGAGCGTGCCAGCCGCGAATGCCGCCAAAGTCGTGTCGCTGGGATGGTGCATAATGGTCATGTCGGCTCACCGAGCAAATTACGTAAGCGGTTCATGGCAAGACGCAACCGCGATTTGACCGTGCCCAGCGGCAGATTGAGCAGTTTCGCGATATCGCCGTGGGCACGGCCTTCGACGAAGGAAAGCTGCACGACGCGCACTTGTTCCTCGGGCAGTTCGGCGAGCGCCGCCCGCACGCGGCCGTCCCGCTCCGAACCGTCGAATATGTCGTCGGGCCGTTCCGGCGTTTCCGGTTCCATGGTGTCGTAGATCGCGGCAAGCTTGGCGCGCTGATCCTGGCGCAACCGATCGATCCGCAAATTGCGCGCGATGGTGAAAATCCACGCCGACGCGCCGGCGCGCCGTGGATCGTAGAGGCGGGCTTTGCGCCAGACCGCGAGCAATGTCTCTTGCGCCAGATCCTCGGCCGCTTCGGCGGTGGCGCCCGCGCGCATCAGAACCGCCTTGATCCGCGGCGCGTAAAATTGAAATAGCGCGGCAAACGCCGCGCGGTCGGCGCGCGCGGCGATGGCGCGGATCCACTGCGCAGCGTCGTTCGCGGCGGCGTCGCCGTTATCGCGCATGGGCGCTCCCGGCCGCAGCGAGACCGGCCCGCGGCCGAACCGGGCCCGGCCGGGCAATATCGGTGGTGCAAGCGACCATGGACTGGAGCTTATCAGCTGCATGCCCCCAGATACGGCCGAGGACGGCGTTTGGATCTTCGCAAAAGCGATAAATCGGCACGCCCTGAAGTGATCCAACCCCCGCGCCCGCTCGTAACTTTACAGGCCGAGCAGAACAAAGCGCGCTGCGGCCGGTGCCGGAACCGGGGCGAAATATGCAGGGCAGAATACCGTTCCAAAAAAGCATAGCGATCGTCGGCACCGGCATTTCCGGCATGTCGGCAGCGTGGCTCTTAAGCCAGCGCCACAAGGTCACCGTCTATGAATGCGACCGCCGGATCGGCGGGCATTCTAATACTGTTACCGTCGGCGGCGCGAAAGGCGAGATTGCGGTCGATACCGGCTTCATTGTCTATAACGAACTGACCTATCCCAATCTGACCGCTTTGCTCGAGCATCTGGGCGTGCCGACCCAGCTTTCGGATATGTCGTTTGCCGTGTCGATGGCGAACGGCGACCTCGAATATTCCGGCAACAATCTTGCCGGTCTGTTCGCGGAGAAGCGCAATCTGTTCCGTCCGCGCTTTTGGTCGATGCTGCGCGACCTGCAACGCTTCTATCGGGAGGCGCCGCGCGATCTGGCGCAGTTGCAGGAATTCCACACGACGCTCGGCGACTACCTCGATGCCGGCGCTTACGGCGCGGCGTTCCGCGACGATCATCTGTTGCCGATGGCGTCGGCGATCTGGTCGGCGCCGAAAAAACAGATTCTTGACTACCCAGCCGCGTCGTTCATCCGTTTCCACGACAATCACGGGCTGTTGCGGCTGCGCAATCGTCCGCCGTGGCGAACGGTTACCGGCGGCAGCCGCGCTTATGTCGAGCGTTTGACGCAATCCTACAAAGACCGCATCCGCCTCGCCGCCGGCGTCACCGCCGTGCATAGAAGCGAAGACGGCGTTAAAATCCGCGATCGCAGCGGCGCAGTCGAGACGTTCGATGACGTGGTGATCGCGTGCCATGCCGACCAAGCGCTGGCCATGCTCGACGTTCCGACGACGGACGAGCGCCGGCTTCTCGGCGCATTCCGCTACAGCGACAATCTCGCGGTGCTGCATTCCGATCCGGCCTTGATGCCGAAGCGGCGCGCAGTGTGGTCGAGCTGGAATCACATCGGGACCGAGCGCGCGGACAATGATTGTCCCACGGTCACCTATTGGATGAATTCGCTGCAAAACATTCCTGGCGAAACGCCGTTTTTCGTCACGCTCAATCCG
>Ga0181537_10004801_pt1 | contig 11128 bp, 8 predicted proteins | sample PEATcosm2014_Bin_39_FD_119765 | JGI IMG/M metagenome (GOLD analysis project Ga0181537, IMG submission 119765) | Peatland microbial communities from MTU Mesocosm Facility, Houghton, MI, USA - PEATcosm2014_Bin23_10_metaG | ecosystem: Environmental > Terrestrial > Soil > Wetlands > Peat | place... | reverse complement strand
GCTTGCGCGCCCAAATCCGCCAGCCACTCCTCCTCCAGCCGCTCACTAAGATCCCGCGGCGAGCGGCGCGCTGCAAAGTAGACCATCCAGCGCGCCAGTCGCGCTGAAGGGTCCGAATTGTTTGAGCTATCGCCCGCCATAGTCCGCGTCGGCTTGTTGCGTGTGTTCATGCGGGGACACCTCGGCTAAAGGTGGCAAAGACTTCGCTGGCGCGTCGCAGGCCCGTTGTCGTTATGCGATAGAGTCGGCGCCGCGGACGACCGCTCGCGGAGGGATCAATCGCTTCCCATCGACTTGTGGCCCATCCGGCGGATTCGAGTCTCAGCAGAATTGGATACAACGTGCCCGAGGCCAGGCTCCCGCGCTTCTGAACGTCAGCGCCCGAAAGCTCTTCAGTCGGATTTTCCAGGAAGGCTTCCAGCACCCGCAGCGTCTGGAGCGACATTCGGAGGTCACGCGATGGCTTACCCATAGTCGTAAGTCTACATAGGGAGTCCGAATAAGTCAATACTGGGCTAAAACGCGACCTACCAGACGCCGTGCGATCATCTAACCCCGTGACGCGAGGTCCAGCTCAGTGTGGTTGCGTTCAGGATAGTGGAATCAAGCCTCGAAGTCAGTCCGCCTGATCCTTTAGATTTCGTCAGAAGGCGCCTACGGCCCCTGGCACTCGTTCCCTGTTCGAGCTCCGCACAGGTGGCGTATTCTGTAGCCGACTAGCAGTGCCGATGCGCATTTAAGACTCAGGGCACCTTTGGACAAACATCGCAATGATCGCCAGGGGGAATGATAAGTCCGCCCGCTGGATCTCTTGCCTCGCGATTGGGCTGGCTTGCCTGGCGCTAACGGCCCCAGGTCAATCAAAAGAGAAACTGAAGGTCGGCGACTTGCCGCCACAAAGGCTCTTCCGGTCGGTCAATCTTAGCGACTTCCGGGGGAGGGTGGTCGTCATGACCTTCTGGGCTTCATGGTGCGGGCCCTGTCGACAGGAACTCCCCGTATTGGCGGGCCTTCAGGCTGAGGTCGCCCGCGACAAACTGGAAATTCTTGCGATCAACTGGGAAGAGGATTGGGATAAGTTTCACGAAATCAAACGAAAACTAAGCAACGTGGACCTCACGCTGCTCTCCGACCCGGACGGCACCGTCGGCAAACAGTTCGACGTCGATTCGATTCCGCACATGCTCATTATTGGCAAGGACGGTCGAATAGCCGCACTACATGTTGGGTATAGCGCGAATGCAATTCCGGTGCTTGTGAAAGAAATCAACGCCTTGCTGGCTGAAGGCGCGGCGAACGGAGCCGCTGATAGCTCCGCACCAATTCGGGACTCCAGTTCCATCCCCACAACAAGCTCCGCGCAGTAGGCAGCTCCAATTGCGGAGACCAGCGAGCGCTTTGGAAAACCTCTGGGTCGGGCCCAGGGCGAGCCAAGTGCTAGGTCGCAAATCAATAATTTGGCCGGGGACGCAGCCGAACACCAGACAGAAGCACCTGCCCATAGCGCTGTCGCATCCCCAAGGTTCCTCCGACGAGAGTTCGCCACGCCGCAGCGGACCTTCCCGGGATTGCGATATGCTAAGTCCGCCCGCTGCAGCGACCGTTGCTGGAAACAGAGTTCTTTTAAGCGGTCACAATATCCCTGTCAGAAAGCGGGCCGTGCTTGAGGGAGCGAAGTGAACAGAATGAAATTCGTTGCCGTCGCCCTATCGGTCGTGACGGCCTCGCCGGGCATGACGCAGGAGCATCAGCACGAGACTGAGAAACTGGGAACGGTTCAATTTGCCACATCGTGCAATGGTGCCGCGCAGCAGGACATGAACCATGCGGTAACGCTGCTGCATTCCTTCCAATTCAGCCGGGCCATAGACGGCTTTAACATGGTGCTGGGAGATGATGCGACGTGCGCAATCGCGTATTGGGGAATTGCGCTCAGCGACTGGGGCAACCCGTTTGCACCGGGAATCAAAGGCAAGGGCCAGTTGCAGCTCGGGCGGGACAGCGTAGATCGCGGCACTGCTTTGGGTGCGAAGACTGAGCGCGAGCGGGCTTATCTCGCGGCCGTCGGCAAGCTGTACAGCGACCTAGAGGGCGCGTCGCAGCGAGCACGCTTGCTCGCCTATCGCGACACCATGGGGGACGCCGCCGCAAAATATCCGGAAGACCACGAGGCCCAGATCTTCTATGCATTGGCACTCGCAGTCGCGGAAGATCCCGCAGACAAGACCTATGCCGACCGGCTCAAGGCGGGAGCAATTCTCGAAAACTTGTTTGCGCAGGAGCCGAGCCATCCCGGTCTGGCGCATTACATTATCCATGCGTACGACGTGCCGGCTCTGGCGGGCCGGGCGCTCGTCGCGGCGCGACGGTACGCGGAAATCGCTCCCGACGCGCCGCACGCGTTGCACATGCCGTCGCACACATTTACCCGCTTAGGTTACTGGCAGGAGTCGATCGACAGCAACGTGGCAGCTGCAGCGGCGGCGCGCCGCCAGGGTCAGACAGCAGAAGAGCTGCACGCCAGCGACTACGAGACTTACGCCTACCTGCAAACCGCGCAGGACGGGGCGGCAGCCCGGATTGTGAGTTCCCTGCCGGAAATCGCATCACGCTTCGATCCAAAAGCGGTGCTGGTTGGAGCCGGTCCCCCTGCGGCTGGATATTTTGCGCTCGCTGCGATCCCGGCACGATACGCACTGGAGCGCCAAGACTGGCAGCAGGCGGAGCAGCTTGCGCCACGGGAAACCCCGTTTCCTTACGCCGACGCAATTACGTGGTTTGCCCGAGGACTAGGCGCGGCACGCCTGGGGCACGATGCAGCAGCAAATGAGGCAGCGACAGCGCTTCGGCAGATTAAGGACCGCCTGTTGCAGTCCAACGAGACTTACTGGGCGCGGCAGGTAGAAATCCAAGCGACTGCGGTTGAGGCGTGGTCCGCGCTGGCGGCGGGCAGGAAAGATGAAGCACTGCGGCAGATGGAATCGGCAGCGGAATTGGAAGATGGGACGGAGAAAAGTGCGGTGACGCCTGGGCCACTATCCCCGGCGCGGGAGCTGCTCGGGGAGATGTTGCTGAAGATGAATGAGCCGGGTAAGGCATTGGAGCAATTTGAAGCGACGCTCAAGAAGGAGCCGCGGCGCTTCCGTTCACTGTATGGAGCGGCGCATGCCGCGCAGCTCAGTGGCAACGGCGATGCGAGTCAGAGGTATTTTCGCGAACTTCTGAGTGTTTGTGCGCACTCCGACAAGCCTGCAAGATCTGAACTCCAGGAAGCGCAGCGATCGATTTCGAAGAAATGACCGGCGTTAGGTTGAGCCGAATTTCCCTGGTCTCGAACTACGTCGCCATCCGGAGTCGTCCGCGGCTATATTGGATCTTGTGGCGTCGTTTGAGCAGGCTGGCGGCCGCCGCGAGGCCCTCGCGGCGCAGGCCAAGTGTGCGCTGTTCCTCAATAAAAGAAGCTCGCCAGGCGGCCCGCGTTCCAGTGTTGTGTGCCGTACAGACTGCTGCGGGAAAATCCATTTAGCTGCAGGTACTATTTAATCGCCGCCAGCGAGCCTCGCGTGCTTCAACACATATTGCTGATTCAGAACGATCCCGCAGATGCAGAGGCGGTCCATCAGGCGCTATCGAAATCAAGCGATGGCCCATTTCAAGTCGAATGGGTTAGACGCTGTTCGGAGGGATTGGAACGACTGGTCACGGAACTAAGGACCGAAAAAGGGGAGAACAGGATCGCCGCCGTGCTGACGGACCTAAGTCTGCCCGATAGCACAGGACTCGATACCTTTGATCGGCTATTCCTCGCGGCTCCCGAGGTCCCTATATTGATCCTTTGCCCTGCGCATGACGAAGAAATTGCGAAACTTGCCGTGCAACGGGGTGCGCAAGACTACCTCCTGAAGGGACTCGCCTATGACTTTGTGCTACCCAAAGCCTTGCTAAACATGGTCGAGCGCGCAGCGCACGCCGAGGCGTTATTTGCGGAGCAAGAGCGCGCGCAGGTGACACTCAATTCCATCGGCGACGCGGTAATGAGCACCGACGTATTCGGCCGCGTGACCTATTTAAATGTAGTCGCCGAAAGCATGACCGGGTGGTCGCGCAAGGAGGCAGAGGGTCGGGCAGCCGAAGAGGTCTTGCAGATTATCGACGTCGGAACGCGCGAAACTGCGCGCAACCCTATGGCGCAAGCGATTCGCGAAAATAAGACCGTGGAGCTTACCGCCAACTGCGTTCTTATACGACGCGATGGCTTTGAGGCCGGTATTGAAGATTCGGCCGCGCCCATCCATGACCGCCGCGGACACGTGACCGGTGCCGTCATGGTATTCCATGATGTGAGCATGGCGCGAGCGATGACGATCAAAATGTCGCATCTGGCACAGCACGACAGCCTCACCGAATTACCCAATCGACTTTTGTTCAACGACCGGTTGACCCAGGCTCTGGCATTAGCGCTGCGAAACCATAAAAAACTGGCGGTGCTGTTTCTGGATTTGGACCGATTCAAGCTCATCAATGATTCTATGGGTCACGACGTTGGCGACCACCTGCTGCAGTCTGTTGCGCGCCGACTGCTGACGTGCGTGCGTGGTGCGGACACTGTCAGTCGGCAGGGTGGTGATGAATTCGTGATCCTGTTGCCGGAAATTGCCCGTTGCCAGGACGCAGAGGTGTGTGCTGAAAAAATGCTGACGTCGCTGAGAGCGCGTCACGATATCGGGCCGCGCGGTCTTTACGTCACGGGGAGCATCGGTATCGCCACGTTTCCTGATGATGCCGCCGATGGGGCTACGCTACTGAAGCATGCGGATGCGGCAATGTATGACGCCAAAGCACATGGGCGTGATAGCTATAAGTTTTTCAAGCGCGCCTTGGACACGCGCGCAGTCGAACGGCAGGCCCTCGAAGGGAGTCTTCGCCAGGCCGTCGAACGAAACGAATTGGTATTGCATTACCAGCCGATCGTCAATTTGAGCACTGATTCGATCGTTGGCATCGAGGCTCTGGTCCGTTGGCGCAGTCAAGACGGCCTCGTGGCGCCAACGGATTTCATTCCAACGGCGGAAGAATGTGGCATCGTCGTGTCGGTCGGGCGCTGGGTACTTCGCGAGGCCTGTCACCAGGCCCGTGCGTGGCAGAAGCTGGGGTTTCCGCCGATTCGCATGGCCGTCAATGTCTCGGCAGTGGAACTGCGCCACAAGGATTTCGTTGCGGGAGTTCAGCATATTCTGCGGGAGGCGGGCCTCGAGCCGCGCTTCCTGGAGCTTGAGATAACCGAAACGTCCCTGATGCAGGATTCGGAAGCGATCGCGTCGGTGTTGCATGCTCTCAAAAGGCTCGGAGTGCAGCTGTCGCTCGATGACTTTGGCACCGGCTACTCGAGCCTGAGTCACCTGAAGCGCTTCCCCATCGACACCTTGAAAATAGATCATTCATTTGTGTGCGATCTCAATGACGACGCCCATGATGACGCTATCGTACGTGCCGTAATTGGTATGGGGAATGCCCTGCATATACGGATCGTCGCGGAAGGTGTGGAGACAGCTGAACAGCTCGCGATCCTTCGAGAACACCGTTGTTCGGAGGGGCAGGGCAACTTTTTCTATGCGGCGCGCGGGGCCGCAGACATCTCGCTATTACTCAGCGAACGCACCCACAATTCTTTTGTAGCCGTAGCCTGAGAGAGGCCGGATCGGAGTCGTCGGCTGCAGCCGCTCCGATCTTTGAGGCCGCCCCAACGCGCTTAAGTGCAAAAAACACGGCATTTCTCCGCAATTAGCCGTCCTGTCTACTGCAATCAAATTTGATGTCGTGTCGTTACTTGGCGTATTACGTCCGAGCTGAAAAGCGGCGTACTGCTGGATCGATGCGAGTTCTGGCCACCGATCCCGTCTATAATGTCGTGTACGCTTGCAAGTACATCACCGTATTATTTCCGCGGTTCTTTGGAGACGCATTTGACATCCAGATCAACGGGCACCCCCATGAGCAAGCAATACCTCCTCGCCGCCGTCGCCATTTTCACGACGTCGCTTGTGACGTCTCAGCCCGCGTGGCCGGATGCTGCGGCAATCAGCGCCGATGTGGCGGTTAATACCTACGCCAACGTGCAACAAGTGCGTACTAAGCACATCGCCCTGGATCTTGCGGTGGACTTCACGAGGAGGGCATTGACCGGCACTGTGACATTGGAAATGGAACGCATCGATCCGAACGCCACCCATGTGGTGCTCGACACTCAGGATCTGGACATTGGCAAGGTCGAGACCAGCGCCGACGGCGAGGTCTGGCATAAGGCAGCATTTACTCTTGGCGGAAGCGACGAAGTGCTGGGGGCGCCGCTGACCATCGCCTTGCCGGCGGATGCAACGCGGATTCGCGTCCGCTACGCCACCAGGCCGCAGGCTTCCGGCCTGCAATGGCTGCAGCCAGCGCAGACGCTGGGAGGAAAGGAACCGTTCATGTTCACCCAGTCGGAGGAGATCCATGCGCGCTCGTGGATTCCGCTGCAGGACACGCCTTACGTGCGAGCCACCTACGAGGCGCGCATTCGCGCACCAAAGGGTTTGCGCGCAGTGATGAGCGCCGAGATGCACGACCGGCCGGATACTTCCGGTGTGTGGACATTCACGATGCCACAGGCGATTCCGAGCTACCTCATTGCGCTGGCGGTCGGCGACATCAGCTTTCAGGCCACCGGGCCACGCACCGGTGTCTACGCCGAACCGGCCATGCTGCAGAAGGCCGCCTACGAGTTCGGCCAAACCGAGCAGACGCTGCAACTGATGGAGCAGGCCTTCGGACCCTATCGCTGGGGCCGCTACGACATTTTGGTGCTACCACCCAGCTTCCCCTACGGCGGTATGGAAAATCCCCGCCTGACTTTCGCTACACCGACGGTAATCACTGGTGATCGAATGCTGGTCTCCTTGGTCAGCCATGAGCTGGCGCACAGTTGGTCTGGCAATCTGGTGACCAACGCCAGCTGGAGTGACTTCTGGCTAAATGAGGGCTTCACCCAATACTTCACTTACCGGCTGCTCGATATGCAGTTCGGGCAGGCCCGCGGCGACATGGAGCGTGCGATTGGCTTGGGCGACCTCAAGGATGACATGAGCCATCTGCCTAAGGTCGACTGGTCGCTGGTGCGCAGCAGCCCGTTCAAGGATCCGGATGAGGTATACAGTTCCGTGCCGTATGAGCGCGGCGTCTTATTCCTGACATGGCTGGAAACGCAATTCGGGCGCACAGCCTTCGACGCCTTTCTGCGCGGTTGGTTCAATGATCACGCCTTCCAGAGCGCCACCACCGCGCAATTTGTGTCGTACCTGCAGGACAAGCTGATGACGCAGCAGCCGGGCAAGGTGACGCCGGTGCAAATCAGCGCGTGGCTGTACCAGCCGGAGATTCCTGACTATGCCGTTTTGCCGCATTCGGATGCGCTGAGCAAGGTCGATGAAGCTCGCGAGTCCTGGCTTTCCGGCAAATCCACCCTCGATGCGCTGCCGGCGCCGCCGTGGAACGTACACGAGTGGGTGTACTTCCTTGAGGACATGCCTGCCTCCGCTACGCCGAATCAAATCCGGGCTCTGGACGCCCGCTACAAGCTGAGCGAAACGCACAACGCCATAATCGCCAGCGCCTGGTTCCGTTGCGCTATCGCGCGCGGCGATTACGCTGTACTGCCGGCGGCAGGGCATTACCTTGGCAACACCGGCCGCACTTCGCTGATCGAGCCGCTGTACCGCGAGCTGGTCAAAACGGCAGCTGGCAAGTCCTTCGCGGAACAGACCTACCGTAAAGTGAAGCCTGGCTATAGCGTAATCACGCAGCATGCGGTGGAGCGGGTGCTAAGCGGGGCGGCTGGAAGTTAGTGTTATTCGACTCGACTCGACTCGGGTCGCCGTATTCAACCACTTTACATGGGTATAGTTCTCGGGCTCATAACATTTTCCCAATATCGAACAGGTCAAAAAAAAGGAAAATCATTATGAAGCGCTACCTGGCACTGCTGACACTTGCGTCTTGCATAACGGCGGCTGCGCTCGCAACAGAGTCAAAGCCCACGAGTGCTTCGCCGGCCGCTGACGCAAAGAAACAGGTGTTGAACCTTGAAAAGGAATGGGTTGCTGCCGAACTAAACCACGATGCAACCAAGCTGCAGCGAATTCTCGATGAAAAATTCGTCTTCAGCTATGGCAGCGAGAAGCCCGCCGACAAAGCGACCTACATCAAGGAATTCACCGACGGCGACGTCGATCCGACGGAATCGCAATCCTTGAGCGACGAATCCGTGATTGTGGATGGTGACATTGCCGTTGTCGTCGGGACCGACACCGCGAGCGGGACAGAAAAAGGCTCTCCCTACAGGGTGGTGTTTCGGTACACGGTGACTTATATGCACCGGCAGGGCCATTGGCTAGCCCTAGCAGAGCACTTGGTCGAGGTGCCTTCGGGGAAGTAGGCGACGACTGTAGGCAATAATCCCAACTACAGCTTGAGTGGCAATCTTTTAATCGGCGGCAGCAGGTGATACCCATGCGCATAATTGGAGTAAGTCGAGGCTTATTCGCCGTCGCGTCGGCAAGCCTCGCGATCTTGTGCCTCACGTATCGTGGCGATTCGCTGATAGGGCAGTCCGTACCCGCCTGGATGCCATGGCGGGAGGCTTGGGTCTACGGATGGGCGCTGCTCGTTCTGATCGCCAGCGTTGGCCTGTGCTTCTCGCTTGTGGCTTTGCCATGCGCATTGGCGATCAGCGCTTTGCTGGCAATTTGGGCCTTGACTTGTACTCCCCCGATTTTCTCGGCGCCGTTCAGTATCGCTGCGTGGTATGGCTGTTGTGAGGCCCTGACGGGGCTAGCCGGCGCATGGATTCTCTACGCCATGTTGCCGGAGCAGTCGAAGCAATCACGGTGGCCGATTGCCGGTAAGCGTACCGTGCGCGCGGCACAGATTATATTCGGCCTGACCTGCGTCTTTTACGGCTGGTCCCACTTTAAATATGCCGATTACACGGCCAGCATGGTTCCCAACTGGCTACCTGGCCATTTGCAGCTCGCCTACTTCACCGGACTCGGTCACATTGCAGCCGGCATCGGTATCGTCATTGGGATATTGCCCCGCCTGGCGGCCACGCTTGAAGCGATCATGATGAGCCTGTTTGGTCTGCTGGTCTGGGTGCCGAGCTTTTTCGCGCAGCCGCGGCCTGACTGGGCGACGCCGACGCAAAATCAATGGTCAGAACTCGTTGTCAATTTGATTTTGGCCGCTGCCGCTTGGGTTGTTGCGACTTCTTTGAGTGAGCGCTCTTGGGCTTTTGATAGGCGACCACGCTTGCCGATGAGGCCGCCTGGCGCACCGACGACGGCGCCATCTGAGCGGCACGGCGTCTAATTTTAACGGTCATTGTGCTTCAGTATGCTGGGTCGCCGAGTCGCGCCCCGGCATGTCCCACAAAAGGATTGGAACGATGAAAAGGCTAGCTTGGCTGATTTTGTATTGTGCGGCTGTGGCCGCGCCAAACGTCTGGGCCGATGACTCTGCCGTGATGGCGGTGCTGCGTGCGGGTTGCACGGATGACGCCAAAAAACTATGCGCCGGCGTGCAGCCGGGTGGTGGCCGAATCTTGGCTTGTTTGAAGGACCACAAAGACGCTTTGTCCGATCAGTGCAAGCAGGCCGCCCAGCAGGCGGCGAGTATGAGCGGTACTCCTCCGCCCCCGGCACCCAGTTCTCCAAGCCCGCCAAAGGCGGGGCTTAATGCTCCGGGATCCGGGTCCGATAGCGTGCCTGGCTCGAGCGGGGCTGGGGCGAGCGGTGCGGCGCCTGCGCCGCAGGCTGCGGTGACGCAGTCCGCGACATCCGCTGCGAAGTCCTCGACTAAATCGTCATCCGCCTTGGCAGCCGGGCACGCGCCGGCGGCAAGCAACGCCGCATCCGGCTCATTTTTGCAACTGAAGAAGGCGCAGATCACGTTCACAATCGTAGATCAGGACAATAAGCCGAAGCCCGCAATCGAAATGTTGATTCCCACGGCCTGGGATCTGAAGGGGAAGATCTACGCCGTCGGCTTTAAAGGGGGGTGCTATTCCGACTCCTTATCTTCTGCCTGGGAGGCCACGGGCGCGGATCCGAGCACCGCCTTTTCGGGTGCTCCCAATTACAGCTGGCAATACTCCGACGATCCACAAGAGATGCGCACGCTGACCGACCCGAATCGGCGCCAGCACGACGGGGAAAATAAAGTCTGTCCCGTGTCGAAACCGCTGAGTGCCGAGCAGTATTTCCGGCAAAACCTCATCGCCCTGCTGCCCACCGACACGACGGTAGTGTCGGTCGATACATTCCCCCAGCTCGCCGAGATGGCCCGCCAGCAGGCGGGCCTCGCTCCTAATGACACCGGCAACAAGGGCACCCGGATCGACGCGATCCGGGCCAGGATTGAATATCAAAAGGATGGCAAACCGATGGAGGCCTGGGTGGTCACAGCCGTCGTAATGCGAACCTATCCGGTGGGGCGCGGCTCTCTTTATGATATGCGCGCTATCGACAGCATGTCGTTTCGTGCACCTAAGGGGCAGCTCGACGCCAACGATAAGTTATTTCGAGTCATGATGTCCTCCGTTCAACTTACGCCTGAGTGGAGTTCTTACGTTAACAAGACGATCGCCGGGTACTACCAGATACAAGCCAAGAAGGAGGCGGCGATTGACCAGAACAGAGCCAATCTTCAAAACCAAATCACACAAACCTACATGCAGATGAGCGCCAATGCCGCTCGGGTGTCGAACCAGGGCTTCCTCGCAGCAGACCAGGGTATCCGCGGTGTACAGAGCTTTCGGGACCCATCGACTGGCAATACCGTCGAACTCAGCAGCCAGTACGACCACGCGTGGCTCAACAGCAATAATGAGTATGTGATGAGCGATGACCCGAACTTCAACCCCAACACTCAGCTGTCAGGAAATTGGAGCCAGCTGCAGGCCGTGTCGCCATCGCCCTGAGCGGCCGCCAATTTACCGTCGCCAGTTTTATCCTGCCATGGTGAGCTGGGTCATGCATCGTCACTTCGCTGCGGCGGCGGAACAAAGCCTGCCCATCGCTTGACGGTATTGGCTTTC
>Ga0181537_10004799_pt1 | contig 11129 bp, 12 predicted proteins | sample PEATcosm2014_Bin_39_FD_119765 | JGI IMG/M metagenome (GOLD analysis project Ga0181537, IMG submission 119765) | Peatland microbial communities from MTU Mesocosm Facility, Houghton, MI, USA - PEATcosm2014_Bin23_10_metaG | ecosystem: Environmental > Terrestrial > Soil > Wetlands > Peat | place... | reverse complement strand
GCCGAGCGCGTCGACTGCCCCGTGGTACTGATCGCGGACATCGATCGCGGAGGAGTGTTTGCGCATCTCGTGGGTACGCTGGCGTTGCTCAGTGACAGCGAGCGGGCACGCGTGACCGGATTTGTGATCAATCGATTCCGCGGTGATCTCGGATTGCTTGAGCCGGGCTTGCGCTGGCTGGAGGAGCACAGTGGAAAGCCCGTGTTTGGTGTGCTCCCTTACCTGCAGGGGCTGCATCTGGATGCCGAGGATGCACTGCCCCGGGAAGTTACTCCCGCTGGCCCGGGAGCACTGCGGGTCATCGTGCCGGCATTGCCCCGCATCTCCAATCACACCGACTTTGATCCCTTGCGCGCCAACCCGCAGGTCGCATTCCGGTTCGTCGGGCCCGCAGAGACGATTCCCGAGGCGGACGTTGTCATTCTGCCGGGGTCGAAGAGCGTCCGTGCCGATCTTGCATGGTTGCGCCAAAACGGCTGGGAGCCATACCTGGTGCGACATCTTCGCTATGGAGGCAAAGTCATGGGGATCTGCGGCGGCCTGCAGATGCTGGGGCGATGGATCCGCGATCCATTGGGCATTGAGGGCGAGGCGGGCGACAGCACCGGATTAGGGTGGCTGGATCTCGAGACGACGCTCGCGCCGGAGAAGCAATTGCGTAATGTCCAGGGTGAACTGCGACCTGGCAACGCGCCGGTCAGTGGCTACGAGATTCACGCTGGTGTGAGCACCGGAGCGGACCTGTGCAGACCGGTCGCGTTGCTGGAAGGCAATCGTGCTGACGGAGCGCGCAGTGCCGACGATCAGGTGCTTGGCACCTATCTCCACGGCGTGTTCGAGGTGCCGCAGGCTTGTGATGCCCTGCTGCGATGGATGGGCGTGCAGGAACCGAAGTCAGTTGACCAGGCGATGTTGCGGGAGAGCGCGATTGATCGGCTCGCAGACGCGGCCGTGACTCATCTTGATCTCAGTCGACTGCTGGAACCCTTGCAGCTGGCAGGTTAAGCAGCGCAACGGCGCGTGTCCGCCCCAATTAGCTAGGCCTGGCCCAGTTCGCGTACTGCGATGGCGCCGTAGCGCGCCCCTTGGCGCCCGTAAACCGCAGGCGTATCGCTGCCCCGGACCGAGGCGAGAAGTTTCTGCACGCGGCCGAGTTTTACTTTGACAACGGCGCCGTTGCGGTCGTTCAGATTCTGGCACCGGCGGGCCAGCAAGAGATTAGCCTGCCACTGCCGGCGCAGCGAACCGTTGCGATCGCACCAGCTCAGCAGCTTCTCGAAAGCGGCGGGGCCCGCTCCGAAGGAGAGCATCTTGCAGGCTGAGCTGCGCTCGGCCTCTAATCGGATCAATGCAGCGACGCAGTCGTGTCGATTGGCGCCAATGCGCTCGATGGCGGTGACATCGCTCCCCTGCAGCACACCGGCTTCCTTGCCAAGCAGCACTTCGAGGGTAGCCAGCAGACTGGATTCTTCCTTAAGAATCCGCTTTATCTGCTCTTCCACGCCGTCAGGATGGACGCTCATTCGGACTGGGAATTCTTGCCAGTGCCGCGCAGATCGCCTTCGAGCTGAATCATGCGATCGGCAATCTTTCCGACATTGATCTTGTACTGGCCGCTACCAAGCGCCTGCTGCACGGCGGCGACGCGATTCGTATCGATGTCGGGCACGTCATTCACAGCCTGCTGCAGATCGGCAAGGTGCCGGGCGGCCGAGGAAACCGTCACCGTGTCGCCAGTGGCGCTCGAGGGGCTCTCCGATGAGGAGGAAGAGATTGCGGGCTTCGGGCGCACGGCATCCACCGGCCGGCTCGCGCCAGCGTCAATGGGACCGCTGCCTGCTCCTTTAATCTTGTCTGTCACAAAGCTCTCCTGTTTCTCTCGGCTGTACTATCGGCCCGTACAGCGGATACTTTAGGCGAAATCCGGTTCATAACACGACTTCGATCACACCAGCGGAGCGAACGACGCCCTCGACGACCCGTTGAGATGACAGATTCTGGGCGCGGATCCGATCGTCAGGACACCCGTCCGACAGGGCGATGGCGCTGGCGCGGATCTGCATTCCGCCCGTCTGCGCGATCACCGTGATCTGGTCGCCGCGGTGAATGACCGGCGCAGTCAACAGATCGCTGGCCGTGAGGACTTCGCCCGTGGATATCGCGCGCCGCAGCCGCTGCCCGGCCAGCAGCGCCGGGTCGCCTATATAATGAGTGTACAGACCTGGCATGCGTCGGGTCTCGACATCGAAATCCGTCCCAGTCGGTGTGGCGTTCTGAACCAGAGCGCGGCGCGCTACCAGGACCGGCACCGAGCAACTCACCGAAACCTGGGCGTAAATCGTCCAGTGCGCCGTGCCCTCGCAGCGGACACCGACCGCGGTGTGGTCGCGAACCTGACCGTCTCCGGCGATGAAACCGCTGAGAGCCTGGCTGCATGCCGGCAGCCGCAGGCGCGAATCGAGGTTATCCACGGTCACGTCGGCCACGCCTCTAGCCACATCGAGCCGTTCGAGCACCGCCCGGGCCGCTGCCTTGCGGATGAGTTCTGGATCCGTGATCGCGCCGTCGGTGGCCTGCGCGCAGCCGATCCAGAGCGGCCCCAAAAGCAGCAGTGAGACCAGCGCAACTTGAGCAATGCCCGGATGTCTATTCATGCTTTTTGTGGAAGCAAGAGCCATGCCATGGAAAGTGGCGGTTCTCCGACGCTCAAGCCACGAGCAGACCTGCCGATACAGGAAATGCGGAGCAGCACGCCCGGCAACCTGTTGCCGCCTGCTGTAGGCACGCGGCCATATCCTGCCGTTGCTATTCGCCCGTCCGGGTGAGGTCCTAGAAGCCGGTCACACTTTCGCGCGCCAGTTATTTGACATCCAGAGCATGGCACAGCGCTTGCTCCATCGACGACCGACCAGGTTGTTCTTGGAGTTCACGTGTCACTGGATATCAATAGCTATCTCGGAGTCCATGCGCAGGCGCTGATGGTCGAATCGCGTCGTACCGAGTTGCTGGCCTCCAATCTGGCGAACGCCGATACGCCCAACTACAAGGCGCGCGACATAGATTTCAAGCAGGCACTGGCAGCGGCCGGCTCGCCCGCGACATCCTCGCTGTCATTGCAGACCACGCAACCCGGCCACCAAAGCACGGCAAACAGCGCGAATCTCTCCAATGAGCCCGGCCTCCAGTATCGGGTTCCAATGGCGCCCGCTCTGGATGGCAACACCGTGGATGAGCAACTCGAGCAGTCGGCTTTTGCCGAGAACTCGGTGCGCTACCAGGCAACCCTCACGATTCTCAACAGCAAGCTGCGTTCGCTGATGACCGCAATCACGGGCAGCTAGATGGCCACAGGAGCCATACATCATGTCCACTTTCGATGTTTTCACCGTGGCTGGTTCAGGGATGAGTGCGCAGTCAGTACGATTGAACACCGTCGCGAGCAATCTGGCCAACGCGGAAAGCGTCAGCACGGATCCGAGTCAGGTCTATCGGGCCAAACATCCGGTGTTCCAGGCCGCGACCTCGAGCGCCGGCAATCCGGCATCCACCGCCGTGAATGTGCTGGGCATCACCGAAAGCTCGGCGGCTCCGGACAGTCGCTATGACCCCGGCAATCCGCTCGCCAACGCAGATGGCTACGTTTACTCGCCCAACGTCAATGTCGTCGAGGAGATGGCCGACATGATTTCCGCCTCGCGCTCCTATCAGAACAACGTCGAGGTCATGAACACGGCGCGCAACATGCTGCTCGACACACTCAAACTCGGTCAGAGCTGATCGAATCCGCACGGAGATGCCAGATGTCTACGACCAACAACGTCTCAACCGTCAACAATGCGCTCAACAACGCACTGAATGGCACTTCATCCGGCGCAAGTTCGGCCGGCGCGGCCGGCTCACTGACCATGAGCGATTTTCTGACACTCATGACCACGCAGCTGACCAATCAGGACCCGACGCAGCCGATGGACAGCACCCAGTTCGTATCGCAGCTGGCCCAGTTCGCGCAGGTCTCGGGCATCCAGTCGATGCAGAGCTCGCTGGCAACCCTGACTTCATCGATGCTCTCCTCGCAGGCGCTGTCCGGGGCCAGCCTGGTGGGCACCAGTGTGCTCACCTCGGCCACCGCCGCCAACCTGAGCGCAGCCGGTGGCTCGCTCAGCGGCGCCGTCACCGTCCCGGCCGGGGCCTCCAACGTCGTTGTCCAGGTGCTCGACGCTTCCGGCGCGACCGTGGATACGATCAATGTCAGTTCACAACAGGGCCAGAACGGCTTTACCTGGAACGGTCAAACCAGCAGCGGCGCCAGCGCGCCCGCCGGCACCTACACATTCCAGGCGGTCGCCAATGTCGGCAGTACCTCCGAGGCTCCGGCTGTCTCGTTGATCGGCACGGTCGAGAGTGTGTCGATCAACCCGACGAGCGGCACCCTGACGCTCAATACGCCGCAGCTGGGCGCGGTGCCCTTCAGCAGTGTTCAGTCAATCAACTAGCAGCTCCTTTACCCAAATCAGATCCTAAGTAGGAGAAATTCATGTCTTTCGGCACAGCACTCAGTGGTATCGACGCGGCGCAGACGGCGCTCGATGTGGTATCGAACAACATCGCAAACTCGAGCACGACTGGCTTCAAGTCCTCTACCGCCAACTTTTCCGACATCTACGCGGCATCGCAGGCCGGCGTCGCCACGACCCAGGTGGGCGAAGGCGTGCAGGTCTCGCAGACTGAACAGCAGTTCACTCAAGGCAACATCGAGACGACGGGAAACGCCCTGGATCTCGCAATCAGCGGCGAAGGCTTCTTCGCGGTCAGCAACAACGGCGCAATCTCCTACACCCGCGCCGGATCCTTCCAGACCAACGCGGACGGCTTTGTTGTGAATGCGGCCGGCCAGCAGTTGCAGGTTTTCCCGCCGACGACCAACGGCAATTTCAACACCAGCACGCTGACCAACCTGCAATTGCAGACCAGCGACAACGCACCGGCGGCCACGACCAACGTCGACATGACGGTGAATCTGCCGGCCAACTCCACGGTCATACCGGCCGTGCCGGCCTTTGACCCCAGCACGCCCGCGACCTATACGAACACCACTTCCGCAACGGTTTATGACTCACTGGGCGCCGCGCATACGGCCAGCGTGTACTTTTCCTATGACGGTCTCGACCCCGCGACCGGCGATGGCGAGTGGACCGCGAACCTGACGGTCGACGGCCAGGCAACCGGAACCCCGCAGACCCTTGAGTACTCCGCCAACGGCACGCTGGTGACTCCGACAGGAGGCGTGGTTGATTTTGGCACCTACGCGCCAACGACCGGCGCGGCGCCGATGGCGATGAATTTCAATTTCAGTAGCTCGACGCAGTATGGCGATTCATTCGCGGTCAACTCGATCACGCAGAATGGCTACACGACCGGGCAGCTTTCGGGCATCAGCGTCGGCAGCACTGGCATCGTGCAGGCGAATTTCACCAACGGCCAGTCGGTCGATCTGGGACAGGTGGCGATGGCGACCTTCGCCAATCCCAATGGGCTTGCGCAGCTGGCCAATACCGCATGGGCGCAGACCGCCGACTCCGGCCAGGCTCTGATGGGCACGGCAGGTACCGGCAGCTTTGGCGATATTCAGTCCGGTTCGCTCGAGCAGTCGAACGTCGATGTCACGGCACAGCTGGTCGACATGATCACGGCGCAGCGCGCCTTCCAGTCCAACGCCCAGATGATCTCGACCCAGGATCAGATCACCCAGACCATCATCAATATCCGCAACAGTTAAGGGACAGGCGAGTAATACATGGATCGGCTGGTGTACGTAGCAATGTCGGGCGCAAAGGAGACCCTGCGCGCGCTCACTGCCAACAACCACAACCTGGCGAATGTCAGTACGACCGGCTTTCGAGCCGATCTGTCGGCGTTTCAGACCAACCAGGTCTCCGGCGCAGGGTTGCCCTCGCGCGCCTACGCCATGGACGCGAGCGTCGGCTGGGACGCCAGCGCCGGGGCGGTGCAGAACACCGGGCGCAGCCTGGACGTTGCGCTCAAGGGCAGCGGCTGGCTCGCCGTGCAGAGCGCGGATGGTTCCGAGGCCTACACGCGCGCCGGCGATCTGCACGTCGATGAAAACGGCTCGCTGATGACGGCCAACGGGCTGCAGGTGCTTGCCGATTCCGGTGCGGTCACGGTCGCCCCATACAACTCCATCACGATCGGTGCTGACGGCACCATCTCGATCGTACCGGCGGGACAGACCGCAAGCACGAGCGCTGTGGTTGGCCGCATCAAACTGGTAAACCCGCCGGCACAGAACCTGGTTCGAGGCCGGGATGGCCTGTTTCGCCTCGAGAGCGGCGAAGCGGCGCCTGCGGATGCTTCGGTGAGCCTGGTAGCGGGCGCACTCGAAGGCAGCAATGTCGATATGGCCTCGGTCATGACCAACATGATCGAGCTCTCGCGCCGCTACGACCTGCAGGTCAAGGCGATGCGCACTGCCGAGGACACGGCGAGTTCAGGGACGAAACTGCTGCAGACCAGCAGCTGATCCGAATTCTTAGCTCAGGAATAGCAACCTATGATTCCAGCACTATGGGCCGCAAAAACCGGTCTGGATGCACAGCAGACCCAGATGGATGTGGTCGCCAACAACCTGGCGAACGTCAGCACCACTGGCTTCAAGAAGCAGCGCGCTGTCTTCGAGGATCTGCTCTACCAGAATGTCAGTCAGGTGGGCGGCAATACCAGCCAGAACACACTGGCGCCCTCGGGCATGCTGCTCGGCACCGGCACCCAGATTGTTGCTACCGAGAAGATCTATACCCAGGGAAGTATGAATCAGACCGGCAATGCCCTCGATCTTGCGATCAACGGCGAGGGATTCTTCCAGGTGCTGATGCCGGATGGCACTCAGGCTTACACGCGCGATGGTTCGTTTCAGACCAACGCGCAGGGCCAGCTGGTGACTGCCAGCGGCTACACGGTCCAGCCGGCGATCACCATTCCCTCCGGGACCCAGAGCATCACCATCGCCAATGATGGCACGGTGAGCGTTCAGGTCGCCGGACAGACCAATCCGACCACCATTGGCACCGTGCAGCTGGCGAATTTTGTCAATCCGGCCGGTCTGCAGCCGATTGGCCAGAACCTTCTGCAGGCCTCCGGCTCGAGCGGTACCGCCCAGACCGGCAATCCCGGCATCTCCGGTCTCGGCACACTCCAGCAAGGCGCCACGGAGAGCTCGAACGTCAACGTCGTTGAAGAGATGGTCAACATGATCGAGGTCCAGCGTGCCTATGAAATGAGCACCAAGGCGATTCAGACGACCGATCAGATGCTCAATGACCTTGACACCAATCTGTAGAGAAACGAATGCGACCCATGTACCTGAGGACTCTGATCGCCGCTCTGGCTGTAGCGCTGAGCGGCTGTTCGCTGTTCATTGACAGGCCCGAGCACTTTCCGGCAACTGCGCCGGAGGATGTTTCGCAAGGCGCGGAAATCAACGGTGCGATCTTTCAGCAGAACCAGAATGTGCCGCTGTTCTACAACGCGGTTGCACTCCACGTCGGCGATGTGCTGACGGTAGTGCTCGAGGAAAGCACCGCTGCGACCAAGAGTGCGACCACCACGACCAAGAAAACGAGCAGCGCAACGATGCCCGGCCTGAGCGTCGCCGGACTGCCGCTGACCCACAACGGCGTGAACTTCACGAGCGCCTCGCTCAATGACGCCTCGGCCTTCGACGGCGAAGGCGCGAGCGCCCAGAGCAACAACCTGACCGGCTACCTCTCGGTCACGGTCTCCAGACGCTACAGCAACGGCAATCTGCTGGTGCGCGGAGAAAAATGGATCACCCTCAATCAGGGCAAGGAGTTCATCCAGGTTCAGGGCATCGTCCGGCCTGTGGACATTGGGCCGGATAACTCTGTGCCCTCTTATCGCCTGGCCGACGCCAAGATCCTCTACGGCGGCACCGGTACCCTGGCGGATTCGAACACGAAATCATGGCTCGCCCGGCTTTTCGACTCACCCTGGATGCCGTTCTGATGAATACCTCCTGCTCCAAAGTTCTCTGGGCAGCGCTTGCGGCACTGATCGTGCTGGTCGCGGCGCCATCGCGCTCGCTGGCCGAGCGCGTCAAGGACATTGCTGTCGTCTCGGGGGTCCGCAGCAACCAGCTCGTGGGCTATGGGCTGGTGGTCGGTCTGGACGGTACCGGAGACCAGACCACCCAGACACCCTTCACGGTACAGAGCATTACCAACATGCTGGCGCGTTTCGGCGTGACGATCCCGGCCGCGGTCGCCTCGCAGATGCAGCTCAAGAACGTTGCCGCGGTAACCGTCACGGCCGAGCTGACCCCGTTTGCCAAAAGCGGCCAGACGATAGATGTCACGATCGGCTCGATCGGCAACGCCACCAGCCTGCGCGGCGGCTCGCTGCTGATGACGCCGCTGCGCGGCGCCGACGGCGAGGTCTACGCGATGGCCCAGGGCAGCGTGGTGGTCAGCGGCTTCGGTGTCCAGGGCAAGGATGGCTCGCGCGTCACGGTCAATGTGCCCAGTGGCGGCAGCGTACCCAACGGGGCGACCGTCGAGCGGGAAGTGCACACGAACTTCGGGGTCGAGCCCTATGTGATGCTCAATCTCAATACGCCGGATTTCACGACCGCGGCGCGCATGAGCGAGGGCATCAACCGACTGCTGGGCAGCACATTCGCACAGCCCATCGATGCCGTATCGGTCAAGGTAACGGCGCCCACGGATCTGGGCGAGCGGATCGCTTTCCTGTCGGCGCTCGAGGAACTGCAGATCGATCCGGCCGAGGCGCCGGCCCGGGTCATCATCAATTCACGTACCGGCACGGTGGTCATCAGCTCGCACGTGCGGGTCTCACCGGCCGCGGTTGCGCATGGTTCCCTGTCGGTGACCATCACCGAGCGCCAGGATGTGAGCCAGCCCAACGCCTTGGCACAGGGTACAACCGAGGTCACGCAGCGCAGCGAAATCAACGTGAGCCAGGCACCGGCACGCATGTTTGTTTTCGATGCCGGCGTCAGCCTCGATGAGATTGTCCGGGCCGTCAATCAGGTCGGTGCGGCACCAGGTGATCTGGTTGCCATACTCCAGGCCCTGCGCGAAGCGGGCGCACTGCACGCCGAGCTGGTGGTGATCTGAAGCCATGAGCGCGCAGGTCAACTCGCCGGGTTTCTACGCGGACTTCAAAGGGCTTGCCGCCCTGAAGAGCTCCGCCGGCGCGAGCAATCCGGCGGCGCTGCGCGAGGCCGCGCGGCAATTCGAGAGCCTGTTTACTTCGATGGTCCTCAAGTCGATGCGCGAGGCAAATCTGGGTCCGCAGCTGGGCGACAGCGACGCGACCAGCACCTACCAGGAAATGTATGACCAGCAGCTGGCGGTGCAGATGTCCCAGGGCAAAGGGCTTGGTCTGGCGGAGATGCTGGTACAGCAGCTGACGCGCAGTGGACTCAAGGGCACCCCCTCTGCCGTCGGCGCGCAAACGGGCGCGCCGAATGCAGCGTCATCCCTGATCACGACCGCGCCCACCACTGCACAGCGCATCAGCTTCGTACAGCGCCTCCAGCCGCTGGCCGAGCAGGCTGCAGCCCAGCTCGGCGTGGCGCCGGACACGCTGATTGTCCAGGCAGCCCTCGAAACCGGCTGGGGACAGCACCTGCCAGCCAATGCCGATGGCAGCAGCAGCTCAAACCTGTTCGGTATCAAAGCCGGCAGCAGCTGGCAGGGCGCCGGCGGCACCGCCAGCACCGTCGAGTACACCGAAGGTTCGGCGGCGACAGTCGCGGCGCGATTTCGTGGCTACGACTCGACCGAGGCCAGCGCGCACGATCTGGTCTCGCTGCTCACTGGCAGAGCGCGCTATGCCGGGGCGCTCGGCGCCGGTGACGATGTCGGCGCCTACGCCGCGGGTCTGCAGCAGGGCGGCTACGCCACGGACCCGGACTATGTGACCAAGATGGTGGCGACCGCTCAGAGTCTCCAGCAACTGCGCGCCTCAGGTGCCCTCAACTTATCGGCGCAGGTGTCGATATCCGCGGGCGAGAGTTCCACATGATTTCCTCCAGGCCACTGAACGGACAGGTGTTCTGATGGGCGATATGCTGACCACCGGCGTATCCGGCCTGCTCGCGTTTCAGCAGGCGCTCGATACGACCAGTAACAACATCTCGAATGCGAGCACGCCCGGCTACAACCGCGAGCTGGTGAATTTTGCTACCCAGGAGTCGGACGTCTATGGCAACGGCTGGATGGGCAACGGTGTCCAGATCGCCGACATCCAGCGCGTTTTTGACCAGACCGTGGCCACCCAGGTGCGCAGCGCCACCAGCTCCTATAACCAGCTGAACACCTTCGCCACGCAGGCAGCCCAGATCGATGATCTGCTCGGCAGCTCGAGTGCCGGTATCTCCACGCAGCTGCAGAACTTCTCGAACGCCGTACAGGATGTCGCGGATTCCCCGACCAGCACGGCGGCGCGCCAGGCATTGCTCAGCCAGGCGACGACTCTGACGAGCAGCCTGCAGGGCTTCGACAGCAGTCTCCAGACACTCGACACCGAGGCCAATTCCAGCATTGGCTCCGAAGCCACTACCATTACCTCGCTGGCCCAGAGTATTGCCTCGATCAACCAGCAGATCGCGGCCGTGACCGGACAGTCGCAGCAGCAGCCGCCCAACGATCTGCTCGATCAGCGCGACCAGCTCATAACCGAACTGTCCTCGCACATCAATGTTACGACCAGCACGCAAAGCGATGGCACGGAGAATGTCTACATCGGCTCCGGCCAGGCGCTCGTGAGTGGTGACAAGGCCGCAACGCTGGTGGCGACACCCAATGCCTACGATCCGGCCGAGAGCGACGTTTCGCTGCAGTCCGACGGCGGCAGCGTCGATGTTACGAATAATCTGACTGGTGGCACCCTCGGCGGCATCCTGCAGTTTCGCTCGCAGATGATCGACCCGACGCGCAACGCCCTGGGTCAGATCGCCGTGACCGTCGCCAATGCGGTGAACCAGCAGAACAACGCCGGGATGGATCAGAACGGTAATCTCGGTGGCGACGTGTTCGCCGTCGGAGGCGTCGGCGTCGATCCCTCTTCGG